>ENA-OOXT01000411-OOXT01000411.1-human-gut-metagenome-genome-assembly--contig:-NODE-411-length-32668-cov-4.274001_pt1 | contig 32668 bp, 28 predicted proteins | sample MGYA00241590_ERZ501349 | MGnify/ENA primary metagenome ERZ501349 (study PRJEB25962, sample SAMEA2042838) | human gut metagenome | biome: human gut; feature: human-associated habitat; material: faeces...
GATTATTAAGGTCTGTACCTGACAACCGATTGCACTTCTATCTTGAACTTGCGCTGTATAGGCCGGTTTTTGTTGCCTGCATTTTTAGCCCATTTTTGTTTAGCTGTTTGCGCCATATCCCGACGCATCAGTTTCGCCATTAAAACTCATTTGTTTGTGCCTAAAAACTCAGTCACTTTTGCATCAAAAGTGGCCGAGTTACGACTCAAAAACAATAGGTTAATGATTTGAAACCTATGCGTATTGTTTTGCTTATGGTCTGTACTAAATTAATCTTCATTTCTCTTGTTTGTTAACGAAAATATATGTTCTTGTTTCAATTTTTTGCGTATTAAATGATAGATGATGTTTTGGGTGATGTGATATGCATGGTTTATATGAACAAATTTATATAGTGGCTTTACTTTTGGTTATGTGTCTATTTATAGGAATATAGATTTGATTTAATATAATAATCGTTTTCAGATTATTATTAATTTTATATATTTACAAATATACAAACGTTAATTAAGGATAAATAAAGATTTAAGTTTAGAGTATATGTATGTCATAATAAAATAATATACAAGTAAAAATTGTATTTTATTTTGTATAATAAAAAAAATACATTAACTTTGCAAAGTTAATAGATATAATATATTAAATGTTAGAACATCTTAAAATAGAAAATGTAGCTTCATCTTTATTCGAAGATAGGAATGCATCGTTCATGACCTCATTAAATATTATACAAGAGGTTATGAATGTTCCTATGTGTGCATTGACTTCATTGCTAAGAGCCAATGGATACAGTGATGATGTTGATACTTCAAGCCTTTGTATAGATGAAAAAAGGCTTGATATTTTTGCGGATGCATATATTCGCAAAATGCGTAGCTATTTTTTAAGTTCACTACGCAACATTAGCAAATTGAACTTAAAAGAAATAAATGAATTAGATAGATTCGTCAAACTTTTTAAAAAGAAAGGAGAAACAGCAAGTTTATCTTATACTTGGTCTAATATAGACGAGGAAAGTATAAGGGAGACATTCAAAAGTACCATAAAGAATAAAACTCCTATACGGGATTTAAGCGGATATTTAGATCTTTTTACTTTATTAGCAAAAAGATATACAGTCAAAAAAACTAAGGTAGATTATGAGGATATAAGTGCTGTTACATTGTATGATTTTTCGTATAGTGACTGCACGTATTACAATACAAATCTTAATCTTTTTTCTGAAAAAGAGAATTTGCTTTATAGTATTACTAAAAGTAGATATTGGATTGTGAAAGATTTGTATCGTAAAATGGAAATACCTTTAATCGGACATATTAAAGATATTGTTAAAACAGCAAGATATTATATCTACTCCTTTGGTACAGATGATGATTATTATAATAGTAAAATTAACCATACATTAATGAATATGATGTTTAATTTTAACTATTTAAGACATGAAAAAAGACGATATAATTAAATTAATAAATAAATCGAATTTAACTAATGAAGAAAAAGAAATTGTGATTTGCTATATAAATCATAAAACATGTATTAATTGGAATCTTCTGATTTGTGCTATATCGAAGCTATTAGAAGTTAGTCCTAAGATATTAGAATTCTTTTCTTCTATTTTTAAATAAAAGTATGAATTTAGGGAACGCAATAAAAACATTGAGAAAAAATAAGAATATTTCTCAGAAAACATTAGCAGATATGTGTGAAATATCAGCTAATGCAATGTGTAATATCGAATCGGGTAAGTCATTTCCTGGTAAAGAAACAGTCAATAAGATATGTGAGGCTTTAAATATACCTGAGTCTTATTTATTGTTATTTAGTTTGTCAGAAGATGATATTCCTGAGAATAAAAGAATATTGTACAGGACATTATGCGAACCTCTAAAAAATGAACTATTAAGAGATCTTTAATTTCTATAAAGTGTTGGGGCTGTGCTTTTTCTTGCATAGTCCCTTATTTTTATCAATTTTCTACTACACGGTGACAGCTCATGAAATTCAGTTAAACACTACCTTGGCTAAATCATTATACTAATACAAAAAGAACTATCCGGAATCACCGGATAGTTCATAATGTTACACATCAAAAAATTTAAACTATTTTATACATTTCATCTAACAAGTCTTGAAAACTTGTTACCTTATGGTATTTTACATTAGATGTTGACATCGAATTAAATAATTTCTCTGCACAGTCTATTTTCGCTTTTTCTATTTGAGACAGATTCATTGACAACAAAGAACCTTTTGTCTCTGCGATAAAGAAAATATGCTTTACGCCGTCTTTATTCATTGCGATAGCCCAATCGGGAGCATAGTTGCCGACAGGTGTCGGAATATGGAATGTGCGCGGCAGCTTGGCATAAACAACAACGCTATCCGCCTCGTCAAGGTCATGGGCAAAATCACGTTCTCCTTTACTGTCCGTAATCACATAATCAGCAATGTGCTTCTTAGCTTCATAGGCACGGTCAAACGGCACTTTGCTCTTTACTGTGAAAATACTGCTGTCATACTTGCCCTCAGTCATGTTGTAATGGATTGCCTCTACAATCATTGACGACTTCTGTTCCTTTATTATCCTGACAACATTACGGATAAACTCTTCAGGGTTATTCTTAAACAGGTAAAGTTTGTTTTTCTTTATACCCTTCAATATCTTTACTACAGTACGCCTGGTAAGATTTGCGCCTTTCGCCACATCGCCGACAAGGTCGTAAGCCACGGTTGAAGTACAAACTTCAGTCATTTGATGCGACTGCGAACGTGTATCCCCGAATTCTGTTACATCATTTTCATTCTGCATGCCTTCAACCATAACGTAACGCAACTGTTTCACTTCCAGTTCTGCATTTATTTTAAGTATTGCCTTCTCTATCAGCTCGTTACTGTCGTAACTTACGGTGTAGACATATTGGTGGTTTATCTCTTTCCACAATTTCTGGAACTCGGCTTTATTGAAATTATCATTCAGCTTGTTTTCGGGAATTGACGTTTTCTCTTCAACAATCATATCGTCGAGTGCCTTCGGGTCAAATATTGAATTTATGAGTTTGGTTACTCCTTCTGCTATCGGTTGCAGTTTCAAAGGCAACGGTGCAACGGTTTTGTCCATTACAGCCTGCCTGTATTCAGGTGTAATGTTACCGCTTTCGTCAACATATCCGTTGTCTTCCAGATAAACTATTATACGGCTTGCTTCCGATTCGCTGACAGTGTGTATTTCCTCACCAACTTTGAATTGCTTGCCTGTAAAGTAAGCCACTGTAGCCTTGACCGCACGTTCACGAAGCACCTCACGGGTTTCACGTTGTAGTGCAGCCGTAAAGTCTGCATAACTTTCATTAGCTATTACAGTCAGTTTATTAACCTCATGTACATCGTCGCCCAACAGCTCGGCATCCATACGTGTGCCGTTCCTGTCAACACAGATTCGCAACCCTCGTCCAACTTCCTGACGCTTGGCTGTTGTCGAATTTGAATGACGCAACGTACAAATCTGAAAAACATTCGGATTGTCCCATCCTTCACGCAGGGCAGAGTGAGAGAATATAAAGCGTGTAGGCTCGTCGAAACTCAACAAACGTTCCTTGTTCTTAAGAATAAGGTCGTAAGCCGAAATATCGTCAGACAGTCCTGTATTCTTTTCTATCTTTCCATTTGTTACACGGTTTGTCTTCTTATCTATTGAGAAGTAACCACGGTGAACTTCCTGTGGGCTGAAACTAAGAAGATACCTGTTGTAATCTTCATCGAAAATCTGCAATTCGTCGTTAAGCAGACGGGCATATTCATCCTCGAATATTTTTTGGAACACTCCCTTAACTTCGTTGCCGTCTTCGTCATAACTCTTGTATTTTGCCACCTCGTCGATGAAAAACAGCGACAGGCACTTTATACCACGCTTAAACAACTGACGCTCCTTGACGAAGTGTGACTTTATGGTCTCACGTATTTGCACACGCTGCATGTTAAGTTCGTTGGTGTCGCCTATCACTTCGCCACGGTGAATAGTAACTCCGTTAAGGAAAACTACGTAACCGTTAACATTTATTTCTGAAACTACAAATCCGTCGTATTCAGCCAAACCTGATTCTGCTTTTAGACTATCGCCTACGCCAAACTCTTTTATCTTACGGTCTATGCTGCCTGAAGCCTTCTTTACTTCTATCTCGATGCGTACCACAGGCGGACGCTTTGGCGAAAGAACAATATCGTCAAGATACATGTAACCGCTCGTTCCGCGCAGGTTTTTCACCTCAAAACCTTTCACATGTATGCGCTTCACCAACTTTTGCCTGTATGCGTCAAGCGCATCCAACGCGTAAATAGTATCATGCTTTGTCCTGTGTGTGGCCGAATAGTTAAGCACAAACAGCGGATTAAACCGCTTCACACCTTCCTGCGTGGCTTTGCCTTCCATCTTCTGCGGCTCGTCCATTATAATTATAGGATAATTGGCAGCTATCACGTCTATCGGCCGGCGGCTGCCAAACTCGTCACGCTTCGAATATATAATACGGCTATCCTTGCTTCTGCCTCCCTCCTTCATCGAGGCGGCAAATGCCTGTGTGTTTATTATCATCACGCTCAGACCTGAATCTGACGAAAAGCTGTCAAGCTGCTGAAGGTTCTTACTGTCATATACAAACCAACGTGCTTTCTTTCCGTAGTATTCCATGAAGTGGTCTTCAAGCATGTTGAAGCTCTTTGCCACGCCTTCACGTATGGCAATGCTCGGCACTACAATTATGTACTTGCTCCATCCGTACTGCTTGTTAAGTTCGAACATCGTCTTTATGTAAACGTAAGTCTTTCCTGTTCCCGTTTCCATCTCGATGTCGAGGTTTACGCTGCCTGCACCATTTGCAAGCGCAGTCGACGGAGTAATGTCATACAGATTCTGTACCGCATTTATGTTTTTTAGCAATGCCGGCCTGCTTAGCTCTATCTGATTATTGCGATAACCCGTGTCGCCGTCGTATTCTATTTTGGTCTGCTTATACTTACCGAGGTCTCTGCGATATTTAGCAAACCCGTGCGAAGGCTGACCGGCAAACACCGCAACGGTATTTTCAACGGCTTCGGTCTGGTATTGCTGTATTTTAAACTTGAATTTCATAGCAACTTCTCTTTAAAGTATTCTGCAAGTTGTTTCCGGCGAATAATGGCGGAATATCTGCTCAAAGTTGTCAATAACGTTGTCGTTTGCAGCCGAGGCATCACGCATGACAAAATAAACAGGCTTCAGTTTCGCTATTTCCTTAATAGTAGTTTCATTTACATCTTCATCGAAGCAAGCCACAAGATAATTTTCGTCTACAATATGGACTGTCTTGCCGGCTATCTCCTTTACTTCTATCTTTGCAGAAAGTTCTATGCCGAGGTCAAGCATTACTTGGAACAGTAAATCCTCGTTTGTGCGGTCTGCCTTAACATTATCAGTAAACAGCTTTTGCTCGTCAAACTCTTGCGGAGTATAATAAACATCTTCCATATTTGACGTATCGAGCTTAAGTACACGGAAGCCTGTGTCTAAATTTTCAATACCTTCCTTATCTTTATTGTCTTCTTTAATTTTCTTTCCAGCACGACGGATACGTTCCTTACCTATTTCACAAATATTCTTATATCCAGCTTTGTATGCTTCGCTTTTTTCATCTGTCTGTTCAGGTAGCTGAACCATTATAAATTTACGGTTTCCTCCGTCTGCTGCATTAAGTTGCATTACAGAATGAGCTGTGGTAGCAGAGCCTGAAAAGAAATCAAGAACAGTATCATCAGTATTCATTCCCATTATACAACATCGAATTATAAGTCCTAAAGGCTTAGGATGATCAAAATATGTTGCATTAAACAATGCACGAACCTCACGAGTACCATTTTCTGTTCTCATTTCAGTTTCAGTCCATACTGATTTTGCTTTAATAGAATTTTTCCGGCATTTTTCATATATATTCCAATTACCATCATTCTTTTGTCTAGCAATAATTTGACTTTGATCTATTGAATCTAAAACTATATTCTGACTTGCTTTTAATTTTCCCCAACGCCAAACACTTTCAGCTCCATAACTATTATATGGTCTAACTTCTATATAATAATTTTCTGTTTTATTTAAACTTACTGTACAGTATCCATTATTGTCTTTCATTTTAGGATTGACATAAAAAGGATAAAATAAATTTGGTCTATTTGCACTAGTAAATTTAGGATTACGATTACGAAGTTCACGTGGTTCAAATCCTCCTAAAGAATCAAATAATCTAAATTCTACTTCTTGAGACATCTCATTAATAATAGATGAAGCTGATTTTGAATAAACAATTAAATATTCATTAGTTACAGCTATTTGTTTATAATCACGTCCACCAGGATTAGAAATTGGGATAATTGTACCTTCAAAATTTGAACTACCAAATATTTCATCACATATTTTACGCAAATTATTCAATTCATTATCATCAATTGAAATAAAGATAATACCATCATCTGTTAGTAAATCTCTTGCCACTTTCAAACGCGGATACATCATATTAAGCCAATCCGTATGAAAACGGCCGTTACTTTCAGTATTGCGCTGCATTGGGTCTATAGTTTGGTTGCCCTCTTCATCGAAGAATCCGCTTGCCTGTTCAAATTTATCTTTTCCCTTAGCAAAATCATCATTATAGACAAAGTCGTTGCCTGTGTTATACGGCGGATCGATATAAATCATTTTTACCTTGCCGAGATAAGTCTCACGCAATACTTTGAGCGCATCGAGGTTGTCGCCTTCTATGTAAATATTCTGTGTTTTGTCAAAATCAACGCTGTCTTCACGGCACGGACGGAGAGTCATTGTAGTAGGCGTATTAGCCAAACGGTTTGCAGCACGCTTGTCAGGCCACGTAAACTGATAACGCTCCTCACCCTCGCCGATAATATCATCAGACAATTCTGCTTGCAGTTTCTCAAAGTCAATAGCAAGCTCTGTCTTTCCGTCCTTTCCCTTTCGTTCTGTCACACAGTTAGGAAACAACTGCGCTATCTTATTTATATTTGAGCCAACAATATCTTTGCTCTCCATTTTTAAATTATCCATATGTATAAACATTTATTTTCTTTTGTATATTGTTCTCGTTGAATTCTAATAGCATTTAAGATTCTTGGAAAAATTATCTGTTTATTTTTACCAAAAATACTATCATTTAATACTATAAATAAAAAAGTTTTTGCACTTAAATAATCAGAATAAGAAAAAGTATTATAATCAGTATCTGAGCGTTCTTTAGCAGTAGTTAAATGAATTTTATTTCTTAACTTACGTATAATTTTTAAGTATTTTTTATTTCTGGACAAATCAGTATCCATAAGTAGTTTATTATCTCTAACTATAGAAATAAGTGTTTGAAATCTCGTGAGATCTTCAACACCTTCATTTAATAATTCATAACCAAATAAAGTTAATCTTTTAACATTTGTTGGAATATTTATATTTTCTGGAGCTTTTATATCTTGACGATAAACTTGTCGCTCATATCTTAATTTAATTTTACCTTTTGATTTAGCCAAGTGATAAAAAATAATTTCGACAATTGAAGCAGCTACAATTATAAAACTTTTATATATCATTGAAAGAATGACAGATGATAATTTTAATTCTTTTAATTGTAATTCTAAATATTCTAAATATTGGAGACTATAAGCTATATTACTTCTATATTGTAATTCAAGACTTTCTAATATACCTTGACTTACATCATGTCGATAACTATCTACTGATATTGGATACCAACGTGAATCATCGATACCTTTATATTTTATAAGTGATTCAATATCACTCATTTCTTTAGGCCTTCTATTCATTTTCCTACCTTCTCTTTTAATTTCCTTATCTGTTCAAAATACTCACGTTTCCGTCGCGGTTGCTTTTCGTTTGCCATTTTACGTTCAAGCGTTTCAATCTGTGCAAGCAGCTTTGTACGTTGCTGGTTTGTTTCAATCTGTTCGGCAAGGGTATTTCCTTCTTCAACGTCAATTTGACCTATGCTCTTCACGATGTTTTCCCAGACGGTGTCCGTATTTATACCTTCCAATGTTAAAGAAGCATTTTCGGCAGGCTTCCATTCAGACGAAACAAGCCTTGTATGGTACACCGCAAACTGTATCTGTCCGTCATATTGCAGGGCAAAAACCATTTTCTGATGAATAAGTCTTGTAAGTAAGATTATATTTTTAGGATCATAATCCTTATGTTTCATCTGTACGGCAAGCACATAAAACTCTTTCGTCTGTTGCCCTTCGCCTAATGCAGGAACTGTGGCGGCTGAAATCACGCCAACAATGTCGATACGTGCAATATCGGCATCGAAAGCGTCGCGCTGCGACGGCTTCAAATCGAACTTGGCAAAGATTGCCTTCTTTGGCAACTGCTTCTTACATTCTGTTGATGTTGGCAGACCGAACATATAACGTTATTTTATCACGAGGAAACAAATCAATTCAAAATCATCGAGTCCGCGTATTTCTTCAGTAAAGAGCGAACCCTCAACACCGCTGAGAAAACTGTCTATATCGCTTTCTTCCTTTACGTGTATTATTGAAGAAATGGCATCGTTAAGCAAATCTGAATACTGGCGCATGTTCTTACCGTCGCGTGTAAGGCGGTTGAACACACGGCAGACATCCATGTCGGGAGTGTCTTTTCCCTTACACATCTGGCGCATGCGGTCGAGCAGCTCTTTTGGCGAAAGATGGTTTATTATAATATCTTTCTGTTCTGATATGTAGACCATATAAAATGGATGCAGGCGGTTTTTGTGGTCAATGTTGACAGAGTTGTTGCGGTTTTTAAGCACATATACAACTCCCGGCTGATTCTCGTCAGTAGCCGGTACGACAGCATGAAGTCCGAAAGGCGAGTGTTCTATGTCAGGATTATCCTTTATATAAGACAGCAAGTCGAGCCGGAACTCGTTAAGGCCTAAGTCCATTATGCTTACGCCAGTGTTCATTTCCTCAATATCCACAACTTCGGTTTGCAGGCGTTTTAGCTGCTCACGGCGGTACTCAAGGTCGCCTTTCTCTTCAGGCGATATAGGATTGTCGTCGCCTGTGCTTGTCAGTACTGACACCTTCATACGTGCTTCCACACGTCCTTTAAGGTCGATATAGTCGTCGAGCGTCACGTTAGGCCAGTAATTGACGAGCTGTATCACTTTGTTGCGCGAGCCTATACGGTCGATACGGCCGAAACGCTGGATTATGCGGACAGGATTCCAGTGTATGTCGTAATTAATAAGATAGTCGCAGTCTTGAAGGTTCTGTCCCTCGCTGATACAGTCGGTGGCTATCAGCACGTCTATTTCATCGTGGATGTGTGGAAATATTGTCTCTTTATCTTTGGATATAGGCGAGAAAAGTGTAAGTACCTTGTTGAAATCAAGCTTCTCGCGTTGTGGCAGTTTCAGCGTGCTGCGCGCCTCAATGTCGCCCGAAACGATGGCCGTGTTAAGTCCGTATTTTTCCTTGACAGGCCGTGCCAGGCAGTTATAAAGATATTCAGCAGTATCGGAAAAGGCTGTGAATATTAAGACTTTCTTGTTTCCTTCATTTATAGGATTGGCGAATTTGTAGCGCAAGTCGGCAATAAGCTGTTGCAGCTTGCTGTCGTGCTCGGGAGTTATGTCTTCAAGCATAAGGAGCAAAAGATTAAGGCTTTCCAAATCTTTCTCCAGATATTTGCGCCATGCTATATAGTCAAGGTCTTTCAGGGCAATCTTTCCTTTCTTTCCGCCGATGAACATATCAGACTCCAAATCGTCGTAATCAAGGTTGCTTGATATATCTTCCGTTTCGATTGAAAAGTCTTCCCCATCTCCTATATTGTCGAGTTTGTCGAGGGTTGATGATATGAGCGTCTTTATGCGCTGCAATGTAAGCCTGAACGAATTGACCGAACTTTCAAGGCGTTTAAGCAGGTTTATGCTCATAAGCCTGCGTATACCTTTCTCTCGTCCGGCCATACCTTGCCCTGCAAAATAATTGTCGTCGCCATCGGCATCGATATATTTCCCTACACTGCTTGCCAAAAGGAAGTCGGAAGGAGTATAGATAGCAAGATTAAGATTGCTTATAGTTTCGAAAATCTCATTATAGTTGATTGCCGAATCGAGGTCGGTAAGGTCGGGCCGCCTTGATATAGGTGCAAGTCTTTCAGGAAATTTTCCTATGTCTTCCGTATCATAATACTTTTCGATATGCCTTCGACTGCGGGCAATGGTTACGCTGTCCAACACTTCAAAGAAGTCAAAGCTAAGGCGTTTAAGCAGTTCGTCGGTCGTACGTTTCTCAGGCGGAAGTTTAGCCCAGACGTTATATTCCTTTTGTGCCTGCCTGAAAATATCGTCAATACTTGACGTCGTGTTAAGCAGCTCGTCTATTTTCTTACTTTCACCCTCATAAGCAAGCTGTATCTGGTTTTTCAAATCATTGAAGCGGTTGTTTACAGGAGTGGCCGACAGCATAAGCACCTTAGTCTTCACTCCAGAACGGATAACACGGTTCATAAGTTGCAGATAGCGGTTCTCACGCGGGTTCTCGTCGTTCTCGTCAGTAGTTATCTTGCCTCCATTACGGAAATTATGACTCTCATCAATTACTACCAAATCATAATTGCCCCAGTTTATGTATGCCAAATCATGTCCGTTAGTCTTACCTCCTTTGCGTGAAAGGTCGCTGTGGAAGAATACATCATAATTCAGACGGTCTTTCGCAATAGGATTGTTTAGGTAATTGCTTTTATATGTAATCCAGTTGTCGTTGAGCTTCTTAGGGCAAAGCACCAGCACATTCCTGTTGCGACACTCATAATACTTTATTACGGCAAGTGCCGTGAATGTCTTGCCAAGACCTACGCTATCGGCAAGAATACAGCCATTATACTTATTAAGCTTATTTATTATGCCTATACATGCCTCTTTCTGAAAACTATAAAGTTTATTCCATATCTGACTGTCCTTAAAACCCGTAGCTTCGTTTGGCAGTTCGTCTTCCGAAAGGTCGTCAAGAAATTCACGGAATATGTTGTACAGGGTTACAAAGTAGATAAAGTCTGGTGCATTTTCCTTATACGCGTTTGTTATATTGTCTAATACTTTATCTGTAACTACCTGCATCTTTGAATTATCGTTCCATACCTGGTCGAAAAGGGATAAATACTGTTGGGCAAACGGTGCCTCGAATTTGTTTATCATCGTATAAGCGTTGTCACCACGGTCGCATCCCAATTCAACAGTAGTAAATCCAGTTATCGGCATATAAGCTTTATCATCGACAGTGGCAAAGCCCACCATTTTTTCATTTGTGTAATTTGACTTAAAGCAAACCTTTTGGCGTATCCATTCTGCACATTCACGCGCTATAGCTTTTTGTGAAAGTTCATTGCGAAGTTTTATTTCAAATTCTGATCCATACAAATTACGTTCACGGTTAAGTCGTGGAATGTAGAACTCCCGCTTTTGCTTATTGACTTTTTCAGTAACGAATGTTGGAGATGTAAAAATAAAACGTAATTCTTTAATGTCTTTGAGTTGTGATTTTAATTCTTCAAAGGCATATATTGAAAAACATGAAGCAGCTATAGAGATTTTGCTGCCTTTATGTAATTCCGCTACTAGATCGTCTTTTAAAGTCTTATTTATATTATCAATGAGTTCCATTCCGTTACTGTTGATGTGCAAAGTTTTTTTGAATCAACTACAAAGATACATATTTTGTTTGGATATATAAAAAAATGTTTTTTATGTTTAACATAATAATGATAATATTATGTTATGTGGAATAATTAAAATGTTTTTTATGTTGATTTTGTTGCACTAAAATAATTGCCGGCAATACTTCAATTATATATTAAATTTATTACCTTTGCGTTTTTGTGGAGTCGTATTGTTGCTTGATTGATAGTATAAATGTACAATTATGAGTCCCGCGAGAATAAATAATAAAGAATAAATGGAAGCATTAAAACAGATATTGAAATCATATTTCGGGTATGACAGTTTCAGGCCGATGCAGGAAGAGATAATAAAGAATGTGATACAAAAGAATGATTCTTTAGTGCTTATGCCTACAGGCGGCGGAAAGTCGATATGCTTCCAACTGCCGGCGCTGATGCTCGAAGGCACGGCTGTGGTTATATCGCCTCTGATATCACTGATGAAAGACCAGGTGGAGGCACTGCGTGCAAACGGCATAATGGCAGCAACACTGAACAGCGGTAACGACGAGGCAACAGACAGAGTGATACGCGAACTATGCAGACAGGGAAAGATAAAACTGCTGTATATTTCGCCGGAACGCTTTATGACAGAAATAGTATGGATAGGACAGATGATGAAGGTGTCGCTGTTCGCAATAGACGAAGCTCACTGCATATCACAATGGGGACACGACTTCAGGCCTGAATATGTGCATCTTGGCGTGTTGCATGAACGCTTTGCCGATGTACCTATAATAGCATTGACTGCTACTGCCGACAAAACGACAAAGGCAGACATAATAGACAAATTGAACCTACGCGATCCACAAATATTTGTAAGTTCGTTCGACCGCCCTAATCTTAGTCTTGATGTAAGGCGCGGATACTCGGCGAAGGAGAAGCTGAACACCATATTGGACATAATAGACAGGCATCCTTATGAGAGCGGGATAATATACTGTCTGTCGCGTAAGGAGACAGAGCGGCTTGCCGGGAAGCTGAAGCGTGAGGGCGTTGCAGCCGGAGCATATCATGCCGGACTGGAGATGGAAGAGCGCAGCAGAATACAAGAGGACTTTATAAAAGACAAGATAGACGTAGTGGTGGCAACGGTGGCTTTCGGCATGGGCATAGACAAGAGCAACGTGAGGTATGTGATACACTATAACCTGCCTAAGAGCATAGAGAGCTTTTATCAGGAAATAGGACGCGGAGGACGCGACGGACTGCCCACGGAGACGGTGCTGTTTTATAACATAGGCGACCTTGTAACCCTGCGCAGCTTTGCCGACGAGAGCGGACAGAGCGAGCTTAACAATGAGAAACTGAACAGAATGCAGGAGTATGCCGAAGCACAGGTGTGCCGAAGGCGCATACTGCTAAACTATTTTGGTGAGGTGAGCGAACACGACTGCGGCAACTGTGATGTATGCAACAATCCTCCGCAGCATTTTGACGGCACGATGATAGTGAAGAAAGCACTGTCGGCAATAATGCGCACAAAAGAGCGTATAGGCTTTACTACGACGATAGACATTCTGCGCGGTATGATGTCTGCCGACGTGGCGGTAAACAGATATGATCTGCTTAAGACTTTTGGAGTGGGGCACGACGTGCCGGCACGCGACTGGCGCGACTATCTGTTGCAGATGCTGCAGATGGGCTTTATAGAGATAGCATATACCGAAGACAAGCATCTGAAGGTTACGATGCTGGGACGTGAGGCATTGTTTGGCGACAAAAAAGTGGAGCTTGCGATGATTAGGAGAGAGGACAGACGGAAGAATAAAATCAAGCAGGCGCAGCAGGAATTGCCCATGCTGTATAGTAATGGCGATAAGACGGAAGACCCGGCCCTATTCAGTGTGCTGCGTAAGCTGAGGCAGAATATTGCAGAAGAAAACAACTGGCCGGCGTATGTGGTTATGTCAGACAAGACACTGCACGCCCTTGCCAAAGAAAAACCCACAACGCTGAATGCCTTCAGCAACATATATGGCATAGGCGAATATAAACTGAATACCTACGGCAAGAGATTTGTGGATGTGATAAAAGGATATGTAAATTCATGACGATGGTGGTGTCGGGAATGATGACTGCATATGTTATTGTCTACGTATCGTATTTGCGTAGACAATAACATAAAATGGGAACAAGGAGCGTTCTAGCATCCGCTTCCGTCAATGCTGCATGATTGTCCTTCTTCCTTTACAGGCGGCTGTAAGCCGGCTTTATCCGGACGGAATGTAACGGTGCCGTCTTCAAGAACAAAACATGGAATGCCTACAGAGCCTACACGCTTCATGACATCGAAGGCTGGATTTTTGTCGCGCAGCCTTAGAAACTCTTTAAGATTTCTTACATGTTCGCCGATGTCGACGACTTCATATTTGTCGTTCCCTTTAACTTGCTCTTTAACGTCTGTGCAGTCTGGGCATGTGTTCATTACATAAATCTTAATCATAATGCAAATGTTTTTAGTTTGACGAATAAATGTCATGGCATATAATGCCAATGACAAAGTTAAGGAAATTTACTTATATCAGTATGTGCTGCGGCGATAAATGTTGTGTAAAATATGAAATATATGTCAGAAACGGCCGGCAAGGATTACAGAATGTGAGGCTTGGCGGCAAATAGTATAAATGCATGTCGGCTGTAAGGCAATGAGCGTAAAAGCTGTAGCAGCAGTGTAAACTTATATGATATTGTGGCTTTGTGATGATGTATTTGGCTTTAATTTTGTACTTTTGTAAAGTGTAGAATATTTGCCGCTTAATGAATAGTGCCGGTTTGTGTGGTTTTCGTATAGAGAATCATTGGGCATTCATTTGTTTGTGGCATGTATAGTTTGAATTTTTCAATGACGAATATGGATAAAAAGATATTATTCCTTCACGGATTTTTTGCCAGTGGCCAATGTGTGCCGGCACTTAGTCTTAGAGAGGCTCTAAAGGGAAAGGCAGAGGTGATAACGCCCGACCTGCCGATACATCCTGATGAGGCCATGGCGATGATTAAAGACATCTGCGACAGTGAGAAACCTGACGTGCTTGTAGGCAACAGTTGCGGGTCGTTTTATGCACAGATGGCTGCCAACATAGAAGGCATACCGGCACTGCTGGGCAATCCGTATTTTATGATGACGGAGTTTCTGAAAACCAGAATAGGTGAGCATGAATATAAGTCGCCGCGCCAAAACGGCAGGCAACGTCTGGTAATTGACGAGAAACTTATTTGTGAATTTTCCGAGATGGAAGCTGTTCAGTTTGAGTGCTACAAGGATGAAAACATGGAACGGATATGGGGACTGTTCGGCGAGAATGACACTCTGGCGCATTTCGAACCGTTGTTTATGGAGCATTATAAACATGCTTATCATTTCCCGGGAGGACATACACCTACGGCAGATGAGGTGAAGGAATGGTATGTGCCGCTGGTTGAGAAAATGCTGGTACAAAATTTATAGCTGTAAATGCTAACGGCAGGAAGCAAAGTGTTTCTTATCTTGACAAATGTTAATAATTGATATTATGAGGACAGAAAAGATAACCGCAGAGAATGTAGACAATGTTCAACTGAAAAACCTGTATGAGAGTGCGTTTCCGAAGGAAGAGCGTATACCATATGATGAGCTAAAAGGGTTGTTGGGAGTTATGCCCATAGACTTTATGGCATATTATGACGAAGACGTGTTTGTTGGCTTGACGATGGTTCTTAACCGCGAAGATTTTAACTGGGGCTGGTATTTCGCCGTAAGGGAAGAGCTGCGCGGCAGGGGATACGGACAGCATATTCTAACTGCATTGAAGGCAAAATATGCAGACAGACGACTGGTTATAGATATAGAATCGCCATGGCAGACAGACTGCAACAACAAGGAGCAGCGTTGCAGAAGATATGAGTTTTATAAGCGTAACGGATTCCGCGACACCCAGACGGCAAAGAGTTTTGAAGGTATTGACTACACAATATTGTTGCTGGGGGAAGGAACGTTTACGCAAAATGACTACGACAGCATAATAGATGATTTAAGAAAGTTTTGGAAGAATCTGCCAAAGGAGGACTGATGATGACAATAGACGACGCGATAAAGCAAAGGCATAGCGTGAGGGCTTATAAGAACATGCCTCTGACAGACAACGATGTGAAACTGCTTGAGGATAAGATAGAAGAACTTAATGCCATGGGGCATCTGCATATGCAGCTGATACAGAATGAGCCTAAGGCTTTTCAGGGTATGCTGGCAAAGTATGGCAAGTTCAGAAACGTTAACAACTATATCGTTATGGCAGGAAAGAAGGTAGATGACCTTGATGAGCGTATCGGCTATTATGGTGAACAACTGGTGCTGGCAGCGCAGATGGCCGGGATGAATACCTGTTGGGTAGGATTGAGCTATAAGAAAGTGCCAGGAACGTATGTGCTTGATGATGATGAAGCAATAAAAGCCTATATTTCGATAGGCTACGGCGAGACAAACGGCGTGTCGCACAAAATAAAGCGCATGGAGCAGGTGAGCAATGCTGACGGGGCAACTCCTGAATGGTTTAAGAGTGGAGTTGGGGCCGCCTTGCTCGCTCCTACAGCTGTGAATCAGCAGAAATTTTATTTTGAGTATGTTGGCGCCGACGGAATAAATCCTGCAAAGGTACGTGCAAGGCGTCAGTTCTCATTGGTAGGTTATACTAAAATGGATTTAGGTATAGCCAAACTGCATTTCGAAATAGGAGCAGGCCTGGAGAACTTTGTGTGGACAGAATAAGTATAGATATTAAATGCTTATAACACAGATGGACCGACGGCTAGTGGAGGTAGCTCAATTGTCTGTGGACTTATTATCAAATTTTAGAGCTAAGACCTTATGACATTATAATAAAATAAGTCCAAACCGATTATTGACTTTTGTCGGTTTGGACTTATTCTTATCAGTTGTGCCAACTACAGCATTGTATCTGTGATGTTTATTGATTCAAGAACGGATCGAGAAGAGCCATCAAATCTGATTTAGACATTGCGCCGCTTTGTCTGTAAAGAATTTCTCCATTTCTGAAGAGCATAAGAGTGGGGACAGATTGTATGCCATAGCGTCCGGCTGTATCATTGTGTTTGTCAACGTCAACCTTAATGATACGTATCTTGTCGCCGAGAGTTGCCTTAACTTGTTCTAATACAGGGTGCATCATTTTGCATGGACCACACCATGTGGCAAAGAAGTCTACTAGGACGAGACCATTGCCGGATATTACGTCGTTAAAAGTTTCCATCGCTTTTCGTGATTAAATTAATAACTTATTTGTAATTCTAACAAGCAAAGTGTGTGCCAAGCTGGCGTATGTAAACGGGCAACAGAGCTTCAGGTATTTCGTTTTTGTATGGATGAGGTTTATTTTTCTGTAATAAATCATCATGCTACATACACTGGCTGTTATTGATGTCTCCCTTTGATGATTACATAAATGATAACTGGTGCACCCATGATTGGGGTGACAGCATTAAGGGGTATGATGCCGTTGTCGCCAGGAAGAACGCATATTATGTTGCACAGAAGTGATATGGCTGCTCCGGAAAGAATAGTGCCAGGTATGAGATAGCGGTGGTTGTCTGTCTTAAGAAGCATACGTGCTATATGTGGAACTGCAAGTCCGATAAATGCAATAGGGCCACAATAGGCGGTGGTAACAGCGGTAAGAAGGCCTGTTACCAATAAAAGGCAATTGCGCAACTTGATGGTGTTTATACCAAGATTTTCTGCATATTGTTCGCCTAACAACACGGCATTGAGAGGTTTAATGAGAAGCAAGGCACATATTAGACCTACTATTGTAACAGCTGCGAACAGAGGCATCTGAGCCATAGACACTCCTCCGAAGTTGCCCAATCCCCATATCATATATGAGTGAACGCCCTCTTCAGTCGCAAAGAAGTTGAGCAGTGATATTGCAGATGAGGATATATAGCCTATCATAATGCCGGTGATAAGGAGCATGACGTTATTGTTTACAAGATTAGAGAAAAACAATAATACAGCCATTACTGCCACAGCACCTACAAATGCGGCAATAAGTACTGCCAGAAATCCAGTAACAGAAACTGCTCCTGCCGTTATGCTTCCACCAAACAGAAGCATAACGAAAGCCACGCCAAGGCTGGCACCACTGTTGATACCGAATATAGACGGACCGGCAAGAGGATTGCAGAATGCGGTCTGAAGTAATAATCCGCTGACAGCTAATGCTCCACCGCATAAAATGGCCGTAAGAGCCTGGGGCAGGCGAGTCTGCAATATTATATATTCCCAACTTTCATTTACCTCATCGTTGCCGCTGAAAATATCGATAATGCTGTTTATCGGTATTTTCACGGCTCCATAGATGATGTTAATTACAAACAGAGCAATTATTGCCAAAGTTATTACAACAAAAAATCTGCAATATTTTTTCATTTTATATGTTCAAAGTATTTCGCTTTGCCAAGTTCGGTTATTTCCGGATGTGTTATTATGATGAAATCACGCAGCAACAAGTCTGGATGGAATGGGGTGTCTTCGTAGAACGTGTTACTGTAAGTATTGCATCCGAAGACCATCTTGTTCTTGAATGCCTTAAACTGTGAGTATCCGCTGTTTTCCGTTAACAATGATTTGTAGGTGGCTTTTTGAGGACTATTATATCTGATAAGCCAAATGTCGCTGTTGCCGGCTTTTTCGAGGACTATTTCAAACGGTAGAGGTAGACTGCCGCTGCTCTTTTCGGCAGAAAAAGGATATGCCGCATTTGCATCAGCAATTATCTGTCCGATGGTGCTTTGTCCGCCAGGCACATACCATACAGAACTGTTTATCTTGTCGATAATTACAGAATGTCTTGTCTTGGCAGTTTTAGCAATTTGCTTGAGGCTGTTGTATTTTGTCTCAACGTCATTAAAGATGCTGTCAGCCTGTTTTTCTGCACCAAACAGCATTCCATAGAATTTCATCCATTCTGCTCTTCCCAATGCTGTAGTTTCCATGTAGTCAGCAGTTTCAATGATGGGCTTTTCCCACTCATTAAGACGTCCGTAGCCTCCGCTGTTCTGAAATGGAGAAATCAATATTGCGTCAGCGTTTATACCTATAATCTTTTCGAGTGTTGGGGTTATTCCGCTGCCGCAGTCAGCAATTTTGTTTTCTTTGCATTGTTGCTGAATCCATGGAAGATTAATATATTTGACATCACAAACCCCTTTGATGTTCTGACCTTTGCCAAAAGACATAATCAGGCCGCAGTGAACAGATGTCGTTACAACCGCACGACGCAAAGGCGTTCTTACAATAGTGCCCTGTGGCAGATTGGCCGGCAGTTCTTTGTCTGACGGTACAAGGATGTATGTATGAAGTATTTTTCCTTTGTTCCAAGGATCGTTCAGGGTGACAACGTTGTAACCGTCGCATTTGATTATATGAAGCTGCTTGGCATATTTAAGTTCTAGGGTGTCACCGCTAAAAGATGTATCAGTGCTGTTACCCCGGCATGCGCACAGGGTAATCAGCACTGATATCAGTAAAGAGGTTATCGTTAAATTTTTATTCATAAACAACACCAGTATTGAATGCTATTGCATTAGGGCCAACTCCGGTAGAGAACATCTTAACAAAGGTTCCGTCTTCTTTGTACATGTTGACATAGCCATCTGTAGTATAGCTTGCATATCCGGTGTCAGGATTCTTGCTGTAAGAAGTGATAAACACATATCCGTTAACAGGGTCAACTCCAATTGCAGATGGGCTGAACGGCAGGTTGTCTGTTATGAATGTCTTAACTTCACCGCTTGCAATGTTGTAGACGCTGTAAGTAGGAGTGACGGGAGAAACATAGCTGTAAGGAGCATTTATTACGTAGATGTTTTTCTTATCTGTCGCCATCATTGTTGCGTCGATAAGGTTTGTAACCTTCTTGTCTGCAGTGATCTTCTTTACACCGGCGCCATATTGGTTGTAATTAGAATCATAAAGACCACTGTCCATCACATAAAGTGTTCCGTCGATAACACTGATGCCAACAGGGTTTGTTATCAATGGGTCGGTGAGATTTGTAACGCTTCCATCGGTAAGGTTGATGTATGAAATAGAAGGATTTTGGCCATTGCCATAGCTACTGTTTGCTACATAAAGCATATTGCCGTCTATAGCAATTCCCTCAGGATATGAACCAGCCTGATAAATCTTATCCAGATTTAAAGATGCTGTGTCGATTACTGCAACGTAGCCTTTGAATGTTGACACATAAATTTTTCCGTTTCCGGCTGCAAGACGTCTGGGTGTCTCACCCTTGTCTGCTCCCATAACTTCGGTTGTCTTTATTGTTCCGACAGACACCATTGTGTTCTTGTTGACAACTTCAACTGTATTTTCGCCCGTTACAACAATATACATCTTGTCACCATAAATCAGAGCGTCATTAGGTGTTGTACCAAGATTGCGTCCATTGGCAGCCTGAAATACCTTCTGGGCGGCTGTCTGTGTAGAATAGTCAATAGATGTGATGCTGCCGCTGATTTGAGAACTCATGTTTCCTGAGTTTACAATGAAGGCACCTGTGCTTACATCAATAGGTTTCGGAACGTAATTATCGTCATCGTCGCTGCACGATGTAAATGATACGCATAATGCAATTGCTGCAAAACTTAAAAATTTTTTCATTTCTTTTTTTGATTAAAATTTATAATTTATTGAAAATTGATAGCTTATTCCCGGCATCGGATATGCCTTGACAATTTCGTATTGCTTGTTGAGAAGGTTCTTGATGTCTCCTCGTAGGGTAATCGTGTTTTTGGCTATTTTAAACGACCTGAAAAGGGTTATGCCGGTTTCGAAAAATCCCGGTATGTTAGAGTCTTCATAATGTTCGTTATTTGAGCTGCGGCTGCTCATACCGGTGCCGTGTACTGTGAGGTTTACCCATGGATTTTCGTAACAAACAGAAACGCTTCCAGAGTGTAATGGTGTGTAGGCAATCTGGTATCCATAATATGGAGATTCCGGATTAGTACGGTTTTCTGCATTCTGCAGGCTATAGCTGGCTGTAAGAGTTATCAAATGCTTGTCTGAAAACTTATGCATTACATTAGCCGTTGCGTCTAAGCCCAACACTCTTACCTTTCCGACATTTATGTTTGTCCATATAAACATATTGTATGGTACGGCAACTATTTTGTCTTTAACATGGTTGAGATATCCGTCTAATGTTATTTTGATATTTGTCTTTTTTGTGACATCTTGTAATAATGTGAATCCTATATTATATTGATCAGTGCTTTCAGGAAGCAGATTTGTGCTGCCGTAATGATAGAAATATGACTCATTGAATGTTGGTGCCCTGAATATATTTTTATATGATGCTCTAATATAAAAGTCATTATTTTTAAAAACTTTATATGAGAGTGACAGAGATGGTGAGAGTTTGCTCATGTCGCGTGCAGATTCTCCATATTCTGCACCATTGTAATATAGTGAAAGCAGCAATTTTCCGATGATAGACAGTCTTGCTGATTTATATTTAGCTGTAGCTGCCTGAAGAACGGTATGCCTAAATGGGTGTGTATCTGTTGAAAGGCTGCTGTTCATGTCGTTATAGCTGTAGTCGGCAGAATAGCAGAACGCCCAGTCTTTAAATGGAGTGTATAGGAGACTTGCAGATGTATAAGCTTCTCTTTGCCAATAATCAGCATCTTTTATGCCGTCGCTATATGAACCGTCTTTATATTTTGAAGCTGCCCAGTTATATTTTGCATTAACTTTTAAAGATAGATTGTTGCTGTTAAATGTGCGGTAGCCGATTTGGGCAAAGAAGTTCTGGTCTCTGAGCTCTTCATTGCTTATATTTGTGTAATATCTGACTTGTCCGGGCAGTTGTCTGTCGTTATCATAATAATATATTTTGCCGCTTAATTCATTGCGGGTATTAATGTTCCATATAAAATTAGTCTCACCATGCCCTGATTTCATACGGCTGTTTGTGCGGCGCTCTTTTGTAACGACTGAAATATTGCGTAGCGTGAAAGGATAATCGTTTTCTGCATAGACGAATTCTCCAATTGCCGAGAAAGAAAATTTGTTTGAAAAATTCTGCTCGTATCTTATAAATGGACTAATATATCCGAATGAACCAACTTTCAGCTGAGTGGTCAGATGAGGAGCAGTGTCTTCTGTAGGAGACTTTATTGTCCTTATGTTAATGGATGTCGGTAAACTGGCATTTTTTGCGGGTATAAAAATGTCGTCATTATCGCCGATGACAAGCGATATGTTGTCGATGTTTTCTAAGGAATAGCGCGACAGGTCGATTTGTCCGCTCTGACAGTCGCTAAGCATTATTCCGTCATAGCTAACGCCTGTATGCTGAGTGCCGAAACTTCTGACAGAAACGGTTTTCATACCTCCGGCACCACCATAATCACGTATGGTTATTCCGGGCATACGGTTAAGGGCATCAGCTATATCAGTGATGCCTGCAGTATTAAGGTTTTTGTTGTTGATTACATATAATGGCGATGTACTGGTAACTTCGTGCTTTTTTTTATTTTCTGTGACCACAACATCCTGCAACTGATATGTGTTATCAATTGTGTCATTTTTTTCAGATTGCGCTTGAGCACAAAAAGGAACTGAGCATACCAGAACTAATGCCGTTATTTTTTTCATGTGTAAAATGTTTTATCAACAGCTTTCCTCGAAGCTGGTGGGATAAACTGTTTCAATGGCAGGTCTTCTGACTTATTGTCATAAAAGCAAACGCCTTCCCTATAATACACAGTGGCTATTTTGTTTGCTTCATAAACGACAAATTACAGCAGCGGGACTGTCAGGGATTTTCACCTTGTTCCCTTTTAATCATCGTATGATGAACCGATTGATTGTGCAAAGGTAATGATAATAATTAAAATTTTAATAATAAAACAGTTAAAAAGATGATATGATACATTCCTTTTAATAGAAAGTGCGTATATATGTTTGGTAAATTGATGTGGTACGAAAAATAGCCATACCAGCGATAAGCACGGTATGGCTATTATATGATATTTACAATTGTGATGCTAAATGTATGCTTGTGTTTTAGTATTCGTCATCATCTGCGACATCTTCTGCTGTAAGATCGAGGTCTTCAGGATTTTCCTCGATTGTTGTTCTGTAGCTTTCTTCTGTCAGCTTATCTTCGTCGAATGCGTCATCATCATCGTCATTGTCATACTTTTCATCAATCTCTGGCAGATCCTCGTCGTCATCTTCGTCAGAATCGTATTTGCGAGAGTCGTCTGTTCCAAATTTAAGACGGGGCTTTTCTGTTTCGGGCTTAAGTTTTGCAAAAATAGCTTCAATCCATGCACCTTTTGAAATTTCCAATACTTCAAATCCGTCAGCAACTTTCTTTTCGTACATTCCGCCAACTTTATGTAATCTGTCTTTGGGTAAAGTTGTTGTACTTATGTCAAATCCGCTCTGTATGATATCCTGAATGCTTTGTGACAAAGAATCCCAACCTCCGCCAAAATTACGATCGATAACTTCAAGCAGTTTTGTTGCAGAAATATGGCGGATGTTCTCGTATGTTAGGTCTGTTACCCTTAATATAGGACGTTTTTTTATTCCTATTTTGACCTTCTGGCTTTCATCTACAGGCATTGTGCCAATCTGGAAACCGCGGGCTTCATACTTCTTGATTATTTCAGGGCGGTCTATCTTTATTTCTTCAACTTCAAATGCGCTTTTGATGATATCAATGTAGTGCTTGATGTTTTCTCTTATATCGGAGTCTTTTTCTGCAACTTCCAACATCCTGAAAACATCATTCTCCTGAATATCCCAAACGTTACTTTTGTTGATGGTTTTTAATGTAAGTGACTTCTTATCAATATCTTTCATATTTCTTTTTAATTAATTTCTTTTTATTTTTAAAATATATCTCTATCTGTCAGTATAGGAAACTTTGAACGATAATGATTCAGTTTGTCTAAATCAATTTCAGCAGTGATAGCCTGTTCTTTTTCGTCAGACAGGGCTAGTAAAGCGCCTTTGGGGTCAATGATGGCACTATTTCCGTTATATTGACATCTATCATCTTCCCCTGTGCGGTTACATCCAATTACATAACATTGATTTTCAATGGCCCTTGCTCTTAATAGGATGTTCCATGCGTCCTGCCTGTTTTGAGGCCAGTTGGCCACAAAAATTATAGCGTCATAGTCTTCTTTATATCTCATCCATGCAGGGAATCTTAAATCATAACAGGTCTGTAATAAAAAACGGAAATTTTTATATTTCGCAATTACTCTTTTGTCGCCTGCTGTATAGTATACGTCTTCTCCTCCGTATTTAAACAAATGGTGCTTGTCGTAGTAATAATATTCTCCGTCAGGCATTACAAAATATAATCTGTTTCTGTACTGTGACTGATGTGTCAGGATAGAAAGACTTCCACATATTGCACATCTGTTGGATTGTGCTGTTTCTTTCATCCATTCAAGTGATTTTTGAAAATTGACTTCTGCAGAATATTTTACCGGATCTGTTATAAATCCTGTCGCCCACATTTCTGGCAATATGTATAAATCAGAGCCAGGATTATTGGATATAAGTTGACCTGCTGCAACTTGATTCTTATCAGGCTGCACCCACTTGATATCCGTTTGGAGGATTGTAACTTTCACTATTTATTCTCGTTTTCAGTTTCTATGAATGCTGCAAAAGTAATATATTATCTTTTATTCGCAAGTTTTTAATAGATATTTTTTGCATAAATGACATATATTTTCTACTTTTGCATTTATGGTTAAGCCTTTAGCAGAGAGATTAAGACCCAAGGTTCTTGACGACTATATCGGACAGAAACATCTTGTCGGTAAGAATGCCGTTCTCCGTAATATGTTGGAAGCCGGAAGAGTGACATCTTTTATCTTATGGGGGCCTCCGGGGGTAGGAAAGACGACATTGGCCTTGATAGTGGCAAATCACCTCAAAGTACCCTTTTATACATTGAGTGCTGTTACAAGTGGTGTGAAAGATGTCAGGGATGTTATTGATAAAGCCAAGAATGCTGGCTTCTTCAATAATTTTACTCCTATATTGTTTATTGATGAGATACACCGCTTTAGCAAGAGTCAGCAAGATTCTTTGTTGGCTGCAGTTGAGAAAGGTATAGTTACGTTAATAGGCGCAACCACGGAAAATCCTTCTTTTGAAGTTATCAGACCATTGCTTTCAAGATGTCAGCTTTATGTGTTGAAGCCTTTGGAAAAAGAAGACTTGCTCGGACTTTTGCAGCGCGCTTTAAGAGAAGATGTTGAACTGAAGAAAAAAAATATAGAACTGAAAGAAACTAATGCCATTCTAAGGTATAGCGGGGGAGATGCCCGTAAATTGTTGAATATTTTAGAGTTGGTCGTTGATTCTGTCAATAGTGAAAAAATTGAGATAACTGATGAAACTGTAGTAGGGTGCTTGCAGCAAAATCCTCTTGCGTACGATAAGGACGGAGAAATGCATTATGATATAATATCTGCGTTTATAAAAAGTATTAGAGGTTCGGATCCTGATGCAGCGTTGTATTGGCTAGCACGTATGATTGAAGGTGGTGAGGACCCTAAGTTCATTGCTCGCAGACTTGTTATAAGTGCTTCAGAGGATATTGGCTTGGCGAATCCGAATGCGTTGTTGCTTGCCAATGCAGCATTTGATGCCGTAAATAAAATAGGATGGCCTGAGGGGAGAATTCCATTGGCCGAGGCAACAGTGTATCTTGCGACGAGTCCCAAGAGCAATTCTGCATATAACGGCATTAATCATGCACTTGAAGTTGTTGCCAGGACTGGTAATTTGCCGGTGCCATTGCATTTGCGTAATGCTCCTACGAAACTTATGGCTGATCTAGGATATAGTGACGGGTATAAGTATTCACATGATTATCCGGAACATTTTGTTGAACAACAATTCTTGCCTGATGAACTTGTTAATGAGCGGATATGGCATGGGCAACATTCGCCCAATGAGGAAAAGTTGTATCAACGAATGTTGAAGTGTTGGGGAAACAGATTTAAAGAATAACAAAAATATATAGCTATGAAGATTGTTGTTTTAGATGGATATAGTGTAAATCCAGGTGATTTATCATGGAACGGAATAAAAGAATTAGGTGATTTGACAGTATATGACAGAACGTCTCCTGATGACGTAGTGTCGCGTGTTGAGCAGGCTGATATCGTGTTGACAAATAAAGTTGTGTTGTCTGATGCCATAATGGCTAAGTTGCCTAATTTGAAATATATAGGAGTATTGGCTACAGGAGTCAATATTGTTGATATTGCAGCAGCGCGGAAACGTGGTGTCATTGTAACGAATGTGCCTGCTTATAGCACAGACAGTGTGGTTCAGATGACTTTTGCGCATATTTTAAACATTACCAATCGCGTTGCTCATTATTCAAAACAGAATCGTAATGGCCGATGGAGCAGTAATGAAGATTTCTGTTATTGGGATACGCCTTTGAATGAACTTGCCGGAAAAACTCTTGGTGTGGTTGGACTTGGTAGTATTGGATATAAGGTGGCATGTATCGCACGTGATTTTGGTATGGATGTTTTTGCTTTTACAAGCAAGAATTCTGCAGATCTTCCTGATGGTATCCAGAAGACGACGCTGGACGGACTTTTAGGTATCAGTGATATAGTAACGTTGCATTGTCCTTTGACGGAAACGACTAAAGAGATGATAAATAAGGCTACCTTAAAAAAGATGAAGAAAGGTTCGATATTGATAAATACCGGTAGAGGCCCATTGGTGAACGAGAATGACGTTGCAGAGGCTTTAAATGAAGGATGGCTCGGTGGGTATGGTGCTGATGTTATGTGTCAGGAACCTCCACTTGAGAATAATCCTATTTTCAGCGCCCCCAATGCCTATATAACTCCTCACATAGCATGGGCTACTTATGAGGCTCGTGTGCGTCTTGTTAATATCGTGACCTCTAATATTAAGGCTTTTCTTGACGGTAAGCCGGTAAATGTTGTCAGCTAATGAATACAGTGCAGCTTGTTATAGAGTTTTTGGGAACATTCGCATTTGCTATATCTGGTATAAGATGGGCGGCGTTTAAAAACTTTGACTGGTTTGGAGGGTATGTTGTAGGGTTGGCCACGGCAATAGGAGGCGGTACAATTCGTGATGTTATGCTTGGCGTAACTCCCTTTTGGATGACAAACTCTATATATCTAATATGTACGGCGGCAGCCTTGGTGCTTGCTATAATATTTAAGAAGGCTATAGTAAAGTTTTCTAGTACATGGTTCCTGTTTGATACTTTGGGACTTGCACTGTTTACTATAGCCGGTATACAAAAAACATTATATGCAGGCTTCCCTTTTTGGGTTGCAATCATAATGGGGTGTATCACAGGCGTGGCCGGAGGTATTATTCGTGATGTATTGATAAATGAAGTTCCGCTGATATTCCGAAAGGAGATTTATGCTGTTGCGTGCATATTAGGCGGTTTTGTATATCAGATATGTTATTATTGGGGATTAAACTTGGAGATTATTGTTATTTCAAGCTTTGTAACTGTTGTTGTAGTAAGGCTTATGGCAGTGAAATATCATATTTCTTTGCCTCATTTACATGAAATGGAAGAAAAATAATAGTTTTTCATTAAAAAGATACGGAAAAATTTTGCTGTATTAGAAAATATGCGTACCTTTGCATCGCATTTAAGAAATGGTCCCGTGGCTCAACTGAATAGAGCATCTGACTACGGATCAGAAGGTTACAGGTTTGAATCCTGTCGGGATCACAAATTAGGCTACCAATTATTATTGGTAGCCTAATTTGTTTGTATAAATAGTTCTGATGCTTGTGTTTTCTTTGAGGATAATAGGAATTTCGGCTCACCCGATAAATAGTGGGGGAAGAAAGAAAAATTATCTTTGCATCACGCAAAATTCAATGTTAGAGTCTTTGGTAAGCTTTATGCTGCCATACAATATATTGTCTCGTTTTACAATAGTAAAAGTAGAAATTTAATGTGGATATTTGTTGGAATTCCATAGAAATTCTGACCTTTACTATATGGAAACGAATCAATTGGAAGTGTTAGCCCGCCTAGTGCACAGCCTTCAGAGATACTAGATTATGTTAGTATAGTATGTGTTGAAGAATTTTCGACTGAGATTCATATTCACCTTGATGAATTAATGAATTCTGAATTATTACTCTTTAGAATCGCAAAGCTCTACGGATATCCCATTAAATTTCTACTGCACCAAAATTGCCTGTAAGAGGTGGCTTTTGGGCTTGTAAAAGATCACTTTTGGGGTGATAAAAGATGGCATTTTGCGTATTGTACTCATAATAGTGATATTTAATCAATTTGAGCCCATACAAGGCATCGGTTAAAAGTGCATAAGTTGTATATCGTCCTATTCATGTGCATGTTTGAAGTAAGTTCGGTAAGGTGGCTATAAGTCTATGAATTTGCAAGGTTGTCTATTGAAGGTGTTGCCTGGTAAAGAAGGATTAATGGTGTTTGAAATTTCAGAATGTGCCAAAATGAAAATATACAAATAGGGACATTGTTTCACTTTTCGACAAATGGCACGGACATTTGAGGTGACATTTTCTGTTGTTACGACTATATATTTTCAAGCCTTAGTTTGTTCAGAGTCAAATTTCTTTGAAAACTCGTCAATTATATAATAAAGTTCTATAATTTTGTTTTCGATAATCATTGCATCTTTTTGTCACTATTTGATTTTTATCTATAAAGATGCAAAAACAATTAAGTGATTACCCAATTTGTCTCTAATTAGAGTGTCATTAGGTAAAATAATCTTTGAAAATGCGGTATTGAATATAAACTCATGTTAGGACAGAAGACAGAGCAAAAAGGTCTTTCCTTTGTCTTTTTTGTTTTATGTTTATGTGTGTGAATGTTTGACAAATAGCGTAAACGCTAACTGTTGCCTTAATCTGAGGTTAAGAGTATTTTATGTATAGTACGCTTGATGATTGTGTCTTTGCCTTGATATAAATAGCACAAAATAATATTGCAATATTATTTTGTGCTATTTATATAATTATGTACGAAGCTTTCAAGTGCTTCCCCTCTCAGTCCGATGTTTAAAACATTTCCTTTTTCGTCAACAATTATAGTGAATGGGATGGCCTGTATTCCATACATCTGAGCGGCACTGTTGCCCCAACCCTTAAGGTCGGACAATTGGATCCAGGTCATGTCCATTTCTTTTACGGCGTCTTTCCATTGCTCTTTGTCTTCATCAAGAGAGACACCGACAATACCCAATCCTTGTTCTTTATATTTATTATATGTATTTACTAAATTAGGCATTTCTTGTCTACATGGACCGCACCAACTTGCCCAGAAGTCAATGATTGTTATTTTGTTTTTTGAAAATACGTCTTTTACAGACACCTGATTACCATTGATGTCTTCCATTACGAAGCTGATTTGTTCAGACTGTGTTTCGCTTTCTTTCTGTTCGCTGATTTCTGTATCGTTGGACGTATTGTCGTTTTGAGGCGTGCCATTCTTTTGTGAATGGCACGCTGTCAAAAACATAATTATAATGGTTGAAAATGTTATCTGTCGAAATATTTTCATACTTATTATACTAAATATTGCGAACTGATGCTTTCGTTGTTTACGACTCTTCTGATTGTTTCTGCAAACATGTCTGCAACAGAGAGCTGTTTTACTTTTGCACATCTGTTAGAATATGGTATAGAGTCAGTGAAAACCATTTCTTCGAGTGCGGAGTTCTGAACTCTTTCGCTTGCAGGGCCACTCATTACACAATGCGAAGCGCATGCTCTGACGCTTTTTGCACCAGCTTTTTTCATTATGTCTGCAGCTTTTGTTATTGTGCCTGCAGTGTCTACCATGTCGTCAATGATAATTACGTTCTTGTCCTTGACGTCACCGATAATCTGCATGCTTTCAACAACATTTGCTCTTGCGCGTGTTTTGTTACATAAAACAAGAGGACATCCAAAGTATTTAGCGTAAGTATTAGCACGTTTACTTCCGCCTACATCTGGAGATGCAATGACCATGTCTTCAAGTTTTAGGCTCTGAAGGTATGGGAGTATTACACCTGACGCATATAGGTGATCCACTGGAACATCGAAGAATCCTTGTATCTGATCTGCATGAAGATCCATTGTAATGAGTCTGTCGATACCTGCTACTCCGAGAAGGTCTGCCACCAATTTGGCACCAATGCTTACACGCGGCTTGTCCTTTCTGTCCTGACGTGCCCAGCCGAAATATGGGATGACAGCATTTATGCTTTTGGCAGAAGCACGTTTGGCAGCGTCTATCATAAGCAACAATTCCATTAGATTGTCAGAGTTGGGGAATGTGCTTTGGACTAAGAACACGTCGCGTCCACGTATAGATTCTTCATACGATACGGCAAATTCTCCATCAGAGAATTTAGTAATAAGAAGATTGCCTAGCGGACAATCAAGGCTTTGGCAGATTTTTTCTGCCAGGTACCTGGTGTTTGTTCCAGAAAATACCATAAAAGAGTTTTTGGCACTCATTTCTGTCTTTTGTTTTATTATTTATTATGATACAGCTTTTTTTAATTTTTCAAAATGGTTTATTAAATCTTTATAATCCAATTCATTGTGGATGTCAAACTTGTTCCATAGGTCATTGCATATGACAACACCGCCGAATCCAAGGTCTTTAGCGGCTTTTATGTTTTCCAAGCAGATGCCTCCTAAAGCGTAAACGTGTTTGTCGATGAGCCCCTTTTTCGCTGCGCCTTCTATGTCTTTATATGCAATGAGTTTATCTTCAGCATTTTTGTTATGGTTGTCAAACACATTGTATAAAAACACATATTCAGCTTTTTTCTTTATTTCATAGAGATCGTTTATGCTTGTACACGTTCTGCTGAATTTTCCTTTATAGTCTTTTGGAATTTCTTTTTCTTTATTGTCGATATGTATGCCGGCAAGACCATATTCATTTTTTAAATAATAATGGTCATGGACGGTTATTTTGTTGTAATAAGCTTCCGGTAAAAGCGAGAGCAGGCGTTCGGAATACATAGGTGATGCTCCCGGTTTGTATAGGTGCAAGTTGTCCATCCCTTCATCGAAAAGAGTTGTCAGGATCTTGTCTTCTTCTACAAAAAACGTAGGTTGGGTCATTATAACGAGTTTCATCGTTTATTTCTTTTTTTCAAATGCAAATGTATAAAAAAAAAGCCAAACCTACAATCTATAATGCAATAAAAATGAAGAATGTATTTTTTCGACAAATAATTATTCTTGACATATATTATTTGTACGGCATTTGGAGTAATTGTGATTAGCCCGAATAGGCTCGGAAAATACTTTTGGACATTAGCGTAATTCAATTGTATTTAGCATTAATATATCTTGTTGAGGCGTGTTGGTGAAGACATTGTTTGATTGATTTTGCAGAATAATAGTTTTGGATGGGTGTGATGAGTACGAAATCTTTATTATAAATGGTACTGAATGAAAAAAAATGTGTAAGTTTGCGGACAAAAAATAAATTCTTAGTATGACATTTGATTTAAATACGTTTGAAGGATTGACTACTCCTTATTATATATTAGAAGAAAAGCGCCTACGTGGAAATCTGGAGCTGATAAAAAGTGTTGCAGAAAAAGCCAACGTTGAAATAATACTCGCATTCAAGGCTTATGCTTTATGGAAGACATTCCCTATCTTTAGAGAATATATAAAGGCAACAACTGCAAGTTCTCTTTATGAGGCGCGTATGGCTTATGAAAAGTTTGGAACAAAGGCGCATACGTATTCTCCTGCTTATACGGATTATGAAATAGAGGATATCTCGAGATGTTCAAGTTTTCTAACTTTTAATTCCCTGTCACAATATTCACGTTATGGGAAAAAGGCAAAAGAAGTGAATCCTGATTTGAACTTTGGTTTGAGGATTAATCCTGAATATTCTGAAATCGGCACGGATTTGTATAATCCTTGTTCGCCCGGTACTCGTTTTGGCATTACCGCAGATAAGATGCCTGAAGTTTTACCTGATGATATTAAGGGCTTTCATTGTCATTGTCACTGTGAGAGTGGAGCTGATGTTTTTTTACGTACATTAGGACATATTGAAGATAAATTCTCAAAATGGTTTGGGCAGATTGAATGGATTAATTTCGGCGGTGGGCATTTGATGACGCGAAAAGATTACTACGTGGATCTTTTGATTGATACTTTGAATAGATTCCATGACAGATATCCTTTGCTGAAGATTATATTGGAGCCAGGAAGTGCTTTTGGATGGCAGACAGGATGTCTTGTGGCTCAAGTAGTAGATTTGGTTGAAGACAAAGGTATAAAAACGGCTATTTTAAATGTCAGTTTCACTTGTCATATGCCAGATTGCCTGGAAATGCCATATATGCCTGTTGTTAGAGGGGCAGAGATTATAGAGGATGTAAATATGAAATGTTCGCTTGACGACGATAATGTGTATAGGTTGGGGGGCAATAGTTGCTTGTCTGGTGACTTTATGGGATGTTGGCGGTTTCATAATGAATTAAAAATAGGAGATAATGTCATATTTGAAGATATGTTGCATTATACAACGGTAAAAACTAATATGTTTAACGGAATCACCCATCCTTCTATAGCCATTATGCATACAAATGGAGAGTTTGAAATATTGAGGAAATTCACGTATGAAGACTACTTAAATCGTATGGATTGAAGAAAAAAACGATTTTTTTTGAAAAAAAAAGTCCGAAAAATTTTGTGAGTTTCAAAAAAAGCCGTATCTTTGCACCGCATTTAGAGAAATGCTCCTCGCTAAAAGGAATAAGCGGAAATAGCTCAGTTGGTAGAGCACGACCTTGCCAAGGTCGGGGTCGCGGGTC
>ENA-OOXT01000415-OOXT01000415.1-human-gut-metagenome-genome-assembly--contig:-NODE-415-length-32465-cov-5.311015_pt1 | contig 32465 bp, 37 predicted proteins | sample MGYA00241590_ERZ501349 | MGnify/ENA primary metagenome ERZ501349 (study PRJEB25962, sample SAMEA2042838) | human gut metagenome | biome: human gut; feature: human-associated habitat; material: faeces...
TTCCAAAATTTGAAAACCATTATCCTTTGAAATCTGAGTCAGCAGCTCTTTTAATCTTGTTGCGACCTGTCCATTCAAGACATCACGACGATACTTTACACACCATACGATATGATACTGTATTGAATAGACATAGCCTCTTCCTTTAACAACTTCCATATGTTTTTCCTTCACTAATATTATAACATATGTATATATTTAAAGCATTATATTTATTATTTATTTTTAAATTATTTATCTAACATCTGTCAATCCAATTCATCTCATGACTAAAGTCACGAGTGTTCTTAGATTGCTTTATAAAAAGCTTCTGGACTTGGCACTTTTCCAGGAATAGCAAAATACTCACCCTCTTTTTTTTCAATTAATTTTGCAGATATCGATTCTTTTCTAAATTTATTTCTTGTATATCTTAGCATATTCATTCCTCAAAATATGTATAAATTAGTTAATTAAACAAAGTGATCTACACATACTTTTTCCTTTCTGGTTTAAGATTTATCGGATTTTTATTAATCCACTATCAATAGTTCATAAGTATTTGTAAAAGTGAATAATTGATAATGTACCTTTACAGTTACTGGTTGAACCTCATTAACAATATCCTGATCATATATATACTCATGAGTTACCTTGTTACCATCCATATTCTCAGTATGATAAAACTCAATAGGTGTTTCCTCTAGCCTTGTTCCAACCTTGATATTCGCTGGTTCATAGGCTTATCCTGACAAAAGCGTTATAAGAATATATAGAACAATTAGAATTAAAAGACCCATTCCAATCTTTTTCTTATCATTCTTGGCATAAACTAAGTTATATACTTCAAAGGTCCAGAATCCAAATTGAAATGTATACTTCGTAAAATAGTAGATCAAGAAACATACAATCAATGATCCTATACAAATCATCCCTTTAGAATATTCCAACATAGATTTATGTCCTTGATTCAATGCCTCATTATCCCTATTCAATTTATCAATGATTTCCCTCTGTTTATCATTCATGAGCATTACCATACTTTCTTTTTAACCATGGATATATAATCAATATACAAACACTTATAATACCTGCAAGTACATATTGTTCGATTGGTTGTTTATGAAATCCTAACAATCTTCTTAGTAGTTGAAACAACCAATAACCATTCACTACCCACTTCACCCAACTACTAGATTTCTTTTCCGTAGTATCAGTTTTTATATCTTTACAGATTCTTTTAGGTTTAAATACACTTCAGCTCTTGTTGCTTCTGGATAAGGTAGTACAAATAGAATACCAATTCCACAACAAATTAAACCTAGAATGATCCATCCGATAAATGATAAATCTAAGACAAATAGATCCATCTTTTGTCCAGTCGTCATTTGTTTGGACAAAGAGAAGGCTTCATCAGCCGAAAGATCTGGATTTTCTGCCAATAGATATGGAATCATAGAATATTCATAAGCCTTAACAAATCCAGGAATTATGAATAGTAACAACCATAGTAGAGTTTTTAAATCCATTAAAAACATGATTTTTACCACATTTAAATAATTGCCCTTAAACCCTTTGAATATTTCACCAAGTTCAGGATTCTCATCATGATTCTTAATAAAATATCCATTTTTTCCAACTACGATGACATTACCAATAAAGATTGTATAGAGGATTCCAAGAATACTGGCAACAGAAATGAATGAATAAAATATAAGTTCAAAATTAGATGAATAAAATATAGGCTGAGAATCATAAGAAAGATTGTTTGAAGTAAAGTCTTGTACTCTTTCAATAATGGTTGTTTTTTCACCTGTCAATATTGATGCGATCAACGTAACCACAAACATCTTCCAATAATTTCTTTTCATGATTTGTTTAGCTTGCTCTTTAACTTGTTGTCGATTCCACATATTATTTCACCTTACTTTCTTTATACTTAATGTCGATTCTTCAATTTTTTTGTTACACCCTATGTCTAGAATGCAGAAGTTTTAAGATTGCAATCTTTTTTCCAATTCTTTCAATATAGCATTGGCTTCTTTAACATCATTTAAATACTTATCACTATTAAATAACACTTTTTCCTTGGAAACATATATTGGTAATACACTATTATCTTTTAGAACAACTTTAATGCCTACATACATCATTGGTTCTACTGCACCAGCCATAAATGTAGCTCCACCTAAAATTGTATGTGTAAATGGTTTCGTTTTACCTTTAAAATTAGCATCTTCGTTTTGAATAGAATACTTTTGAATCTCTTCATACAAGCAGCTTGCACCACCCATTATTTCTAATCTATTTTCTTCATCATGAAATTTCACACACATTTTTAATCACCTCCTCTATTTTCTTTGCGATCTTACGATCTTGTATGTACTGATCTGTATTGACCATTGTCTTTTCTTTTGACACATAAATAGCTAATACAGTTTCATTCTTTAAAACAATCTTTACTCCAACATACAAATATGGATTCTGAAATAAGCCAGATGGTAATGGTCCACCTGGAAGTACAGCTGTAAATGGAATTCCTTTTCCCTTATATTTTGCCTTTTCATTTAAAACAGATACTCTTGTCACATCATCATAAGAGTATTTTCCTTGTGTTCCATTAAGAATCTCAAATTGTTTACAAGAATCATCAAATTTAACATAATCATTTAAATCCATAATTTTTTCCGCCTCACTATTTTGTAATTCATAAACATGTTATTATGCTTCTTCCATATACTTTGCCTTAAACGCAATACAACTTCTCTCTTTTCCAAACAATCCTTTGGATTCCACACGCCCAAGCCCATATGCCCAGAATGTAACAGTTTGACCTTCTTTAAAATCAAATTCTTTATTGTAATCAAGCACACAAACATAAGACTTATCATCAAAAATACTAATCATGTATCCTCTAAAATCTTTATCATCTACGCGAGCTATGATTTTGCCCGTATATGTCAATTTCTTTCCATACCACTTAGAATGTGTAACCTCCAAATCCGATTGATCAGGCGATTGTGACTCTGCTTTAAAGGATGCTTCATCCACTTCACTACATTCAACCATAATCGTACTTTCTAAGCCCTGATATTCAACAGTAACCTCTGAAGTCTTTCCAGTTTCTAATGTGACAGGATCTTTGACAGTCCAGCCTTCCGTAATGAATTCTTTTGTACCATCCTCATAATAGGCCCATACACCAATCTTCGACTTATTATCTATAGTTTCATTCGCTTCTGCAAAACCCGTATATAAGGCTGTCATATTCTCTAGCTTTTCCTGACTAGCCTCTACTTTTTCATTATTTGGTGTTATATTCGAACATTCACAAACCAAGAATACACATAACAATGCCGCTGCATACTTCTTCATAGGTCCACCTCCTCTTCTATATTATCTTGTAGTCTTGGAAGCTTATTATCTATGATCTTACTTTGCATCTGGATATGTGTCTTCAAATTTATCGGCATATCGATTGTGCTTTTTATACTTGAAGAACATAACGACTAAGAAAACAACAGCTACTACACCTAATACGTAAACTAACCAATCTAATGACATCATATACTATGTCCTCCTTTTCTAATTTCATATTAGCATGTCTGAAATCGTTTTCATACAGTTTTTTATTCATTTTCATTCAAACGTATCAAATGTTATTTTTTCTTCAAACTTGTTTATAACATATTACTTAAACAAGTTTGATTCACTTTTTAAAACAATCTATGTTTTAGACATCGATAATGTCAATTAAGATGATATGGTTGGCTTGAATGAGGGCTCGAACATGAACAAGAACATAATGGGGTATTTTAAATCTATCCAAACGTTTATTAGAAGTTTATTCTATAAACATGAAGAACAAACACAACAAAATAAGTATACACTCCAACAAGAGAAGTACTTAAAAATTGGAGCTAATATTTGTAATATTGGATTTAAATCCAAACTTTCATATGAAGATTGGCAAGAAGATATTTTTAATCAGATATCTGTTGGTAATTTAGTATATTGCACAATGCCAGTGACAGATAAAGCTTTAAAAACCATTCCTGAAGGACACACAACAAGGCCTTTTTTGATTGTAAAAAAAGGAAAAGATGAACTTTATGGATATGCATGTGCTACACATCCTAAAAGCTTAAGATCTTACGAGAAACATATATTTACCAATGAAGTATATGATTCTCAAAACTCTCGATACAAAGATTCTGTTGTGCAATTTGATTGTGCTTATGTCATTCCAATTGCACATATCCAATATATTTATAAAGAATTGGATGAATATTGTGTACGTCAGATTGCCAGAGAATTAAAAGCCTATGCCAATATTCGAAATAAAGCAATATTAAATTTTAATATGGAAATACCCATTCGTAAAGGTGATATCTTTAAAATCAACAAGTCTTACTATTACTTCAATGACATAAAGGATAATAAATACGAAATGTATAAGTGTATAAATGGTGGTGAATTAATCGATTCTAAATATTTTAGATTCAAAAGTATCCCACACTCTATTGATTTCTCGAACACATATACATTTGAAGATTTAGATATTAACACATTGATTGAAGTATCTTGCACTTGTCGAAATGATTGGGTAAATAAACAATTAAATAAACCTAAGCCAAAAGAAAAGAAAAAACAATATGAACGTAAATTAACGCCTGGAACCATTATTTTTGAAGAGCCATGGATCATCTATTTATTTGATTGTGACAACACATCTTATGGTATTGACTACGACAAATTTAAAAATCACATATGCGAACTTATTGAATTTAAACTCAATATGGATAAAGCTACTCATATTGTATTTACCGAACAACAATGTGCTTCGATCTATAAAGCTTTGATTGAACAAAATGATATTCATTCAGATTATTTAAAGAAACGTTTAAATTCCATTGAAAATACACTGCTTTTACCTTATAAATTAGAATATCCAGTTGGAACCATTCTTGAAAGTCGTTTTGATGAAATTAAATATGTGTACTTATATACATACAATAAGAAAAAGTTTGGTTTAAAAATCAATTCTAAAAATCATAAAAACAAAGTTGTTCCAATCCATGCCAAAGAATTAGATGTTGTAGATCATTTGCGGTTTGAATGCATGAAAGAAGAATTAAAAATCATTCAAAAAACCGCTTTGGATGTTGTGCGAAATATTTTAAGAGACATTGAGAAAAATATAGTCAATCATGATTTGGAACACTCTGTTTCCTTCAGTCAAAAATATCCAGTCGGCACTGTACTATCTTGCGCATACAATGATTCTGAAGAATATATGTATTTATATACAATTAATGATATACACTATGCGATTTATTTAGAGGATGCATGCGAAGGCGTTTATATTGTTGAGCCAATCATCATATATGACTACAAACCAAATGGTGAATTGGTCGATGAAGACACGAAAGAAATATTAACAGGCATCTTAGAAACAACGCAAAGACTAAATACCTATAATTGTACAAAAGCATTATTAGAACAACTTGAGACATGTTAATATTAAGAAAAGGAGGCTATTCTATGGTCGATAAACTACTTAATGATGCCAGTTATCGTTCTTACTGGCGTGGCTATGAATATTTTAAAGAAGGACGTGTAAAAAATATTCAAAGATTTGATGGCACTACATATTCTGCTATTGTATCTGGTTGTGAAGATTACCATGTGAAAATTGATTTTGCGCATCCTAGAAAATCCACTTGCGATTGTCCCCATGCAGAAGGAAGAAGAGTTGTATGTAAGCACAAAGTCGCATTAGCTTTTGCGGTATCCCCAGAAGCATTAAAAAAAGCAGATGACATAATGGAAGAACAATTAAGATATCAGGCTGAAAGAGAACAAAGAGAACACGAACAATACGAACGAATCAAAAAGAAAGTCATGGAAATGAGTTTGGAAGATTTAAGGGATTACGTGATTTATCAAATGATTGAAGATGAAAATAGAGATGATCCAAACTATGATGACGAAGAATTTTTTGATTGGTAAAAGAAAAAGCAGTTTAACGACTGCTTTCTTTCATATATTCAAAATATTCTCTACCTACTTTATTCTTCTTCCAGTTTTGTAGGATCTTGAAACCAGGATATGAGAAGATGACCTCACATAGTGTTTCTACAATCATACCTGTAAAGGCACACACAACACATTGTACCAATGTCCATCCAAAGAATTGGTGTGACACGATCAATGCGAACGTTAGATTGTCGCAAAACTGACCAATACCAGTAGATACATAAGAGCGGAATGCATACGATTTAAAGTTGCCGTTGTTGTTAGAAATCTTACCTAACATGGAATTCGTATAGTTATTCACAATGGCAGAAACAATAAACGCAATTGTACTTCCAAATAGTACATACCAAGTACCACCAATTGTTCCGTCTAATGCCCCATTAATAATGGCTTCTGATCCTTCTACATAGGATTCACCCCATACGCCAGGAATCTTTGATGCCAAGAAGAAGACTAGGCACATGCCTAAATTCACCAACACAGCTACTAGTGATGCTTGTGTTGCAGCTTTAGGACCAAAATGTTTTGTGATGACATCCATACATAAGAATGAAAGCCAGCTTACCACAATTCCACAATCCAGTGCCATAAAGCTAAATGGCAAGTTAATACTTTTGTTTGCCAAAAGATTCATAGTGATGACCGAAACAATAAAAAGTGTCATCGTAAGTGAAGGTATACTTCTTAGTAATACACTCACTTCTTTAACTTCCGTTTTAATTCTATTCATTTTTTACCCTCCTGTTTTTTTAAAGATGGTTGGGAAGCAAAACATCTTTGTTCAAACCATATAAGTCTAATATGTTTTTAATTATTTGTCAAAGTTTGTATCACTTATGCTATGATTAATTGCGGTGATACATATGACAATTAAACTATACGAACAAGAAGGCTACCAAACAACATTTCATGCCCATGTTATTTCATGTATTAAAAAGAATGAATTATATGACATAATCTTGGATCAAACCCTTTTCTTTCCTGAAGAAGGTGGACAAACATGTGACAAAGGAACGTTGAATGGTATTGAAGTAGTGGATGTGCAAATCATAAATGATGAAATCCATCATTATACTCATTCTGCATTAAATGGTGATGTACAAGGTAGTATTGACTGGACTCATCGCTACACCAATATGCAACATCATACAGGAGAACACATTCTTTCTGGATTGATACACAAAGAATTTCATGTGGATAATGTTGGATTTCATTTAGGATACAATGAAATTACAGCTGATTATGCGATGGATTTAAATAATGATCAAATTAAAAGAATTGAAGCTTTAGTGAATTCTGTCATCTTTTCAAATAAACCTGTTAAAACCTATTACTTAGAGGATTATTCCAACATTGAATATCGAGCTAAACTTGACTTAGCCAAACCACGCCTTGTCGAAATTGAAGATGTAGATTTATGCGCATGTTGCGCACCCCATGTAAAAAGTACGATTGAAGTGGGATTGTTTAAAATCATTAAATCGATGAAAATCAAAAAAGGCACACGCCTATTCTTCTTATGTGGAAAACTTGCCTATGAAGACTATGTCTTAAAACACGATCAGTCTATTCAAATCTCAAATCAATTGTCTTCAAACATTGAAGCTTTATCATTCAATGTACAACGCGTATTAGATGAAAATTATGCTTTGAAACAAAGAATCAAACAATTAAATAAAGAGATGATCGATCACTTAATCATTGAACATAAAGAAAATCAAATTATTCTATGTGATGAATTGGATCGAGATACACAATTGTATTACTACAATAAGCTTGTATCTTTTAGTGACAACTATGTTTTACTTGTTTCTAAACAAAAAGATAATTATCGGTTCATGACCAACTCTAAAGATATATTCTTACAACTCAAAGAAAGACATCCAGTTCGTGGTGGAGGAAAAAATGATTTCTTTCAAGGAACGCTAGATACAGTTAATGAGCAGCTATTTGATTAGCTGCTCATATTTTTTGTATAGCGAGCGTATTTAAAGCCTCTGAAATCTCTTCTTTCGATAAACATACCATTCTATGATTGGCATCATAATAATCAAACTTTTTAATGAAGCCCATTAAATCACGATACTTCACTAATCGATCATTCATAAATACATACCACTCTTCTATTCCCTCAATTTGATTCAATACAACATATGGCTCTACCGGAAGAATCGTTAATATATTCGCTCCTAATGCATACATACCAATTCTTCTACCATGTACATTATAGATTCTTGGCGTGGCATAATATGCATCCAAAGCTTGTTGATTATGTAGATATTGACCAAACAAATCTAAATCTGTACCAAAATCATTCAATTCATTTTCCCCAATTGAAATTGGATGAAGAATGCCAAAGATTTCAAAATACTTATGATCCGATAGTTTACTCTTCAAGTCCATAAGTGCATCGGCGCTCGTTCTTTTATCATACACCATCTGCAAATCAATATCCTTAAGATCCATTAGCCAATCGTCTTTCACAAATTCATTGGTATCCATATATTCACAATATACTTTCACTAAATAATAAAACAATTGAATTTCATCCATACTTGTAGGAAGACTTAAATTCAAACAAATATCATGATTTTGAATATATATTTCAATTCCTCTTTGAAGATATTTGTGATCAAACAAGATTGTATGATTCCCTATCTGATTCGGAATTAATTGACAATTTTCATCCATAACCCCAAAAGATAAGTGAGACAGTTTAACTAAATCATCGATTATAAATTTTTTTCTACGAAAGAAACCCTTCTGCATAATACGAATATTCACAGACATACTAACACCTGCTCTCTACCAAAATCATACACTGAAACAAGCGTTTTTTATAGCTAAAACCATTTTTTCTTTTTAAAGTAAATCACTTCTAAAATAATGATCAATATACAGACTCCAATCACAATGAAATATCCATAGGAAGTATCTAATTCTGGCATAGCCTTAAAATTCATGCCATACCATCCAGTAATTAAAGTTAGTGGCATGAATATCGTTGTCACAATCGTTAAAAACTGCATGATTTGATTCTGACGCATCTCCACTTGTGTTTGATGCATTTCACGAAGCTGAATGGAATACTCTGCCAAACGATCCGTAACATTCGATAGACGTGTTAGTCTTTTCTCTAGTGTTTCAAAATGTGTATCATTATAAAATTCCTGCAAGTTTTGTACCACTTCAATCATCTGATCATAGTATGAATCAAAAGCACTTATCGTTTTCCTCATTTCAAAGATTTGCGACTCATAATGAGATCCCGTATGCGACATTAACTGATCTTCTATTCTTTCAAGTTTCATTTCAAGTTTTTGAAGAAACTCCATATCTTCTTGAATCAATATATTCATCAAATTTAGAATACATTCACTAGGCTTATTCCCTGAAATCTTTTGTTTAAAAATATGTTCAGGATCGCAAACCAAAAAATCACTATCATTTAATTCGATACTAAACATCTTCTTATTCTTAGATTTTGATTTGGAAGGAACCCAAAAAGAACCCGATAGCCGCTGATCCTCTTTATGCACTCTACAATAATGAATATGATTTAAACGCTTTTCATTTATTACCTCTATCTTCATAATTTCCCCCCTTAAAAAAAGAATACACCATATAGGTGCATTCTTGTAGTTATTCAATTGGAATAAATTTATTTTCTTCGACTTGTTTAGGTGCTTCCTTAGGAACAACGATCTTCAATTCACCATTGTCAAAGGAAGCTTTGACATCTTCCTGATGAATACCTTCACCAACATAGAAGCTTCTTGAATAAGATCCACTAACACGTTCTTTACGAACAACACGACCCTTTTCATCCTTGTCTTCTGTGTTCGAACCATGCGTAGCAGTTACCTTTAAATATCCATCCTTCAATTCCATCTGGATATCTTCCTTTTTAACTCCAGGAAGTTCCATGCTCATTTCATAGTTTCCATCTTTTTCCACAATATCTGTCTTCATGACATCGCTGGTTGTATTTCCTGTAAAGAAATCATCAAATAAATCAAACATTGGATAGTACTTCATAAATATCGCCTCCTGATTCCTTATTCAATAGGGATAAATTTGTTCTCTTCTACTTGTTTAGGTGCTTCCTTAGGAACAACGATCTTCAATTCACCATTGTCAAAGGAAGCTTTGACATCTTCCTGATGAATACCTTCACCAACATAGAAGCTTCTTGAATAAGATCCACTAACACGTTCTTTACGAACAACACGACCCTTTTCATCCTTGTCTTCTGTGTTCGAACCATGCGTAGCAGTTACCTTTAAATATCCATCCTTCAATTCCATCTGGATATCTTCCTTTTTAACTCCAGGAAGTTCCATGCTCATTTCATAGTTTCCATCTTTTTCCACAATATCTGTCTTCATGACATCGCTGGTTGTATTTCCTGTAAAGAAATCATCAAATAAATCAAACATTGGATAGTACTTCATAAATATCGCCTCCTGATTACTAGATTATGAAATCTATCTTCAAGTTACGGGATATCTTTTGACTTATCTCTAACTTCAATTATCATTATAGTCACTTTTTTAGCACTGTCAACACTTAAGTGCTAATTTTTTTTATAAAAAATTAGAGTGTGATTTCTCACACTCTATTTACCCATTTCATTCATAGAAATCATTGAGAAACTCAAAGATTCCAATACTTTAATTAAGGCATGTGCCGTATCTAAACTTGTCATACAAGAAATATTATTTTCTGCAGATACACGACGAATCAAGAATCCATCTTTACTTGTAGAATTATCTTTATTTGACATTGTGTTGATGACAAAGTTTACATGACCATGACGAATAATATCCAATACCGTTTCATTTCCATTATCCTCATTGACTTTGGCCGCTACATGTACAAATAAGCCATTATCTTCTAAGAATTTAGCTGTACCCTTCGTCGCATAAATACCATATCCAATGTTATAGAAACGTTTTGCGATTTCTAAAGCATCCTGTTTATTATCATCATCAATTGTTAGTAATACACTTCCATGTAAAGGAATATTGATTCCTGAAGCTACTAAAGCTTTGTACAATGCTTTTTCTAAGTTGACATCACTACCCAAAGCCTCACCTGTAGATTTCATTTCAGGTCCTAAGACTGTATCTACACTACGTAATTTCGCAAATGAAAATACTGGTGCTTTGACAAAGACTCTTTCTTTATCTTCAGGATGGTATCCAGGTGTTAAGCCTTGATCTTCAATACTTTCACCTAATACACACTTAGTCGCAATTTGAGACATAGGAACACCTGTAATCTTAGATAAGAATGGTACGGTACGAGAGGAACGTGGGTTTACCTCTAATACATAGACATTATTTTCTTTATCTACAATGAACTGAATGTTGTATAAACCAACAAATTCAAAGCCTTCACCAATTCTTGTTCCATAATCAATGATCGTTTCTTTCACCTTCTCATTGATGATCTGTGTAGGATATACACTAATTGAGTCACCAGAGTGAATACCCGCACGCTCGATATGTTCCATTACACCTGGAATATATACGTTCTTTCCATCCGCAATCGCATCGATTTCTAGTTCTTTACCAACAATATATTTATCAACTAAGATTGGTGCATCATGACTGATTTCCTTTACAGCTGTTGCCATATATACTCTTAATTCATCATCATTATGTACGATTTCCATGGCACGACCACCCAATACATAGCTTGGACGAACAAGTACTGGATAACCAATCTTATTGGCAATAACGAGTGATTCTTCTACTGTTACTGCAGTTTCACCTTTTGGTTGAGGAATATTCAATTTATGTAACATCGCTTCAAATTCATGACGGTCTTCCGCTAAATCAATAGAGTGTAGTGAAGTACCTAGAATCTTAACACCATGTTCTACCAATGAATCGGCTAAGTTGATTGCGGTTTGACCACCAAATTGAACAATAACACCTAATGGTTTTTCTAAATCAATTACGTGCATTACATCTTCTGTAGTTAGTGGTTCAAAATACAATTTATCACTAATTGAGAAATCGGTTGATACAGTTTCAGGGTTGTTGTTGATGACGATAGCTTCATAGCCTTCTTCACGCAAAGTTTGTACACAATGTACTGTCGCATAGTCAAACTCAACACCTTGTCCGATACGAATTGGTCCTGAACCTAATACAACGATTTTTTTACGGTCTGTTACCTCAGACTCGTTCTTATGTTCATAACTTGAATAGAAGTATGGAGTTGCACTCTTAAACTCACCCGCACAAGTATCTACCATCTTATATACTGGCATGATTCCATTTTCTTTACGCAAGTTATATAAGTCGAATTCTTTCATATCCCAATTACGTGCAATGTAGCTATCCGCAAAGCCGTATTTCTTTAATTTACGTAAAACTTCAACATCTTTGGGATTTTCCATCATTAGCTTTTCTAAGCTGATAATTCTTGACAAGTGGCACAAGAAGAAATTATCCATCTTCGTTACATTATGAATTGTCTCCATATCATATCCATCACGAAGCCATTGTGTAACCGCAAAGATTCTTTCATCATCACACTTTTTGATTTTTTCAAGTAATTCTTCTTTCGTTAATCCAACCAATTCTTTTTTATAGATATGATCCACTTTCATCTCTAAAGAACGAACTGCCTTCAAGAAAGATTCTTCAAAGTTACGTCCAATGGACATAATTTCACCAGTTGCCTTCATTTGTGTTCCTAAATGACGATCCGCATTAGGGAATTTATCAAATGGGAAACGTGCAAATTTCGTTACAATATAGTCTAATGCAGGTTCAAAACATGCATAACTTGTTTTAGTAATTGGGTTAATAATTTCATCTAAACCTAAACCAACCGCTAATTTAGCACTAATCTTCGCAATTGGATATCCTGTTGCCTTACTAGCTAGAGCAGATGAACGAGATACACGAGGGTTAACTTCGATGACATAATATTTAAAACTATTTGGATTTAATGCCAACTGTACGTTACATCCACCACAGATTTTTAATGCACGAATAATTTTCAAAGATGCATTACGAAGCATTTGGTTTTCACGATCTGTCAAAGTTTGAACTGGCGCAACAACCGTACTATCTCCAGTATGCACACCTACTGGATCAATATTTTCCATGTTACATACGACGATCGCATTATCTTTGGCATCGCGCATTACTTCATATTCAATTTCTTTATATCCGGCAATACTTTGTTCAATCAAACATTGATGTACAGGACTAGCCTTTAATCCAGAATCACAAATTTCACGAAGTTCAGCCTCATCATCTGCGAAACCTCCACCCGTTCCACCAAGTGTATAAGCTGGACGAACAACTAATGGATATCCTTCGCGGCTTGCGAATTCAACAGCTTCTTCTACTGTATGAACAATCATACTTTCTGGTACTGGCTCATTGATTTCCTGCATTAAAGAACGGAACAATTCACGATCTTCCGCACGGTTGATCGCATGTAAGTCTGTACCTAAAATTTCTACACCAAACTCATCTAAGATTCCATCTTCATGTAATTCTACAACTAGGTTTAATCCTGTTTGACCACCTAATGATCCTAAAATGGCATCGGGTCTTTCTTTATAAATAACTCTTTTTGCGAAATCAACAGTCAAAGGTTCAATATAAACACGGTCTGCGATTGCAGTATCTGTCATGATTGTGGCAGGGTTTGAGTTAATCAAAATAACTTCATATCCTTCTTCACGAAGGGATTGACATGCCTGACTTCCGGCATAATCAAATTCAGCAGCCTGACCAATGATAATTGGACCAGAACCGATCACTAAGATTTTTTTGATATCTGTACGTTTAGGCATTTTTATTCTCCTCCATTAATTCAATAAATTGATCAAACAAGTAACGAGAATCTTCAGGTCCTGCACTTGCTTCTGGATGATATTGCACCGCAAAACATGGGTAATCTTTATGGCGAACACCTTCACAACTCTTATCATTTAATGCTTGGTGTGTCATTTCCAAACGCGTATCCTTCAAGCTATCAATATCTACCGCAAAACCATGGTTTTGAGAAGTAATTTCTACTTTGCCTGTTGAAAGATTAACTACAGGATGGTTAGCTCCACGGTGTCCAAATTTCAATTTATATGTTTTTGCACCACAAGCCAAAGATATCAACTGATGACCTAGACAAATTCCAAATACAACCGTTTGAGGAATCAATTCTTTAATCGTTTCAATAGCGACTTTTACATCGGTAGGATCACCAGGACCATTCGACAACATAACGCCATCTGGACGATAAGATAAGATTGTGCTTGCTGGTGTATCATATGGAACAATCACTAAATCACATCCACGTTTTGATAGTTCACGAACAATACCTAATTTTGCCCCAAAATCCATCAATACAACTTTCTTACCACGATTTGGGATTGGGAATACTTTATTTGTCGAAACACGAGCCACTTGATCATGTAAGAAATCAGCGGCTTTTAAACCAGCAACTACCGCATCTACATTGGCATCCACATCAGCCATAACTGCCTTCATGGTACCTACGTTACGAATCTTCATTGTGATTTCACGTGTATCAATATCATAAATACCTGGAATATTTTCACGTTTTAAGAAATCATCTAATGTTTCTGAACATCTGAAATTGCTTGGAAATTCACAATAGTCCTTAACGACAAATCCAAATACACATGGAACCATGCTTTCATTATCATCACGGTTGATTCCATAGTTACCAATCAATGGATATGTCATCATTACAATTTGTCCACAATATGAATTATCTGTCAAAATTTCTTGATAACCCGTCATTGACGTATTAAATACCAATTCACCAATTTGGAAGTTGTCACTACCAAACGCTGTTCCGCGATATACACTTCCATCCTCTAAAATCAAAAGTCTTTCCATAATTTGTCCTTTCTGTTATTTACTCAAAAAAAAGATTAGCAAACAATGCATTGCCAATCTTTAAATAGAACTATTAAAAAGTATAGCACTACGAAGAATACTATTCACCTCAACCGCTGACGTTTTTTTCACAAACAAAGCTGGATTCTTGATCATACGTATCCTCCTTTTGAAAAAAATACTATATTTTCTCTGTTTAGTATACTACCACAAATCATAAAAATTTCAACAAGAAAAGTAAAAAAAAGATGTGATATCTCACACCTTATTTTGACATAGTTGCTTCAATTTCCTTATATGTTTCAACTGGGTTAGCACTCTTTGTAATTGAACGACCAACTACGATATAGTCACAACCTTGTTCTTTCGCAAATGCAGGAGTCGCGACACGCTTTTGATCATCTTTAGAATCACTTGCCAAACGAATACCAGGAGTAACTGTTAAGAAGTCTTCTCCACAAGCTTCGTGAATCGCCTTAGCTTCATGTACGGAACATACAACACCATCTAAGCCTGCTTCTTTGGCATTCTTCGCATATTTAATAACACAATCAATCACTTCACCTGGAATTCCTAATTCGTTATTCATAGCTTCTTTAGAAGTACTAGTAAGCTGAGTTACACCGATACACATAGGACGTTTTCCATCTTTAGCCCCTTCATTCAAACCATCAATGGCAGCCTTCATCATCGCAATACCACCAGCACAGTGTACATTGACAATATCTACACCTAAGTTCGCTAAGTTTTTCATTCCACCCTTAACTGTGTTTGGAATATCATGCAATTTCAAGTCTAAGAAAATGTGGTGACCCATTTCCTTCACTGTTTTTACCATTTCTAAACCACACGCATATGTTAATTCCATACCAATCTTTACATATACAGGTTCATCAAATTGTTTTAAGAAATCTACAACTTCTTCTTTACTAGAAAAATCTAGTGCTACAATTGTCTTACTCATTATTTAAAACTCCTTCCAACTGCTTCTTCAATATTCTTATATCCATATTTCTCTAATACTTTTGGAAGATCCTCAATGATTTTTGGACATACATAAGGATCCACAAAGTTTTGGGCACCCACTTCAACAGCACTTGCCCCAGCATTTAAGAATTCCAATACATCTTCTGCACAAGTAATTCCACCAACACCAATGATTGGAATATTTACGGCCTGTGCCACTTGATATACCATTCTTAATGCAACTGGCTTAATGGCAGGACCAGAAAGACCACCTGTCACATTGGCAAGTAATGGTTTTCCCGTCTTCAAATTGATGCGCATACCCATTAAAGTATTGATCAATACAATACCATCTGCACCGGCTTCTTCAACAGCTTTGGCAATTTCTACAATATCTGTTACGTTTGGTGAAAGCTTCACATATACAGGTTTTGTAGCTGCTTCCTTACAAATCTTTGTCACATGTGCTGCAAGCTCAGGTTTCGTTCCCAAACCAATACCACCATGTTTTACATTAGGACAAGAAATATTTAATTCATACGCCTTGATTACTGGCTGATCATTTAATTTCTTGATAACCTCTACATAATCTTCTTCACATGCACCCGCCACATTGGCCATGATTTCTGTATCATACTGTGCAAGGAATGGAAGTTCATTTTTGATAATTGAATCTACGCCCTTATTTTGTAGACCAATCGCATTCAACATTCCCATTGGAGTTTCGGCAATTCTTGGTGTAGGATTTCCAAAACGCTCTTGTGGCGTAGCCGATTTAATGGCAATACCACCTAATACACTCAAATCATATAGTTCGGCATATTCTTTACCAAATCCAAAACATCCACTAGCTGGAATAATTGGATTTTTTAAATTTAATCCAGGTAGTTTTACTGAAATATCCATTATAAAGCCACCTTTCCCATTTCAAATACAGGACCATCCTTACATACACGTAATGAATGTCCTTCTACATCTTTCACAACACATCCCATACAAGCACCTAGACCGCATGCCATACGAGCTTCTAATGAAATATAGCCTTCACTATATTGTTCATTGATTGCCTTCAACATAGGTAGAGGTCCACAACTTAACACAAATGGACATGTCACATTGTTTTCTTTGATCGCATCTAATGCTGTACCCTTTGTACCTAATGAACCATCCATGGTTGCGACATATACATCGCATCCTAAAGCCTTAAATTCATCCACATAGAATACGCTACCTGCATCATTTGCACCTAATACTACAGTTACACGTGCATCTTTACTTAAATATTGTTTGGCTGTTTCATATAGTGGTGGTACACCAACACCTCCACCAATCAACAACACTTCTTCTTTATCTTCAATTGGAAAACCATTTCCAAGTGGACCAAAGATATCTAATTTTCCTTCAAGTTCAGTCATTTTTAAAGTACCTTCACCAAGCACCTTGTAGATAATGACCAAAATATCTTCCTTAATTTCACTAATCGAGATGGGTCTTCGCAAATAGAAACCTGGAACTGTGATTTCAATGAATTGACCAGGCTTAGCTATTTTAGCTAAGTCTGTTTTCAATTCCATTTTCCAAATATCTTTTGCGATTTCCACATTCGACAGAATCTTCGCAAATTCCTGCATACTATTTCCCCATTTCATTCATAGAAACCATTGAGAAACTCAATGACTCTAAAACTTTCACTAATGCATTCGCTGTATCTAAACTTGTCATACAAGAAATGTTATTTTCTGCAGACACACGACGAATCAAGAATCCATCAGCACTTGTGTTCTTCTTATTAGACATTGTGTTAATGACAAAGTTTACACGTCCATTACGAATAATGTCTAGAACGTTTTTACCATCTTCTGTTTCAATCTTACTAGCACCATGAACATACAATCCTTCAGCTTCAAATAAGTCTGTCGTACCCTTTGTTGCATAGATTCCATATCCAATATTTGCGAAGCGTTTCGCCAATTCTAGTGCTTCTTGTTTATTCTCATCATCAATTGTCATTAATACATTTCCATGTTTTATCCTTTCCATACTGTTTTTCCATCTACAATGGTTTCCTTTACTTGCGCATTTACGCTCCAACCATTAAATGGCGTATTTTTCCCCATGGATTCAAATGTATCTATGTCGATCAAAGATTCATGTTCTAAATCTACTAAAACCAAATCGGCATTATAGCCCTCTTTAATTTGTCCTATATTCTCTAAGCCAAAACGCTTAGCAGGTGCAGCCGACATCCAATTTACCAATTGAGCCAATGTCCAGCGTTTTTGGCGGTGAACAAATTCTGTGTATAGTAAGGCAAATGCGCTTTCTAATGAAACAATCCCAAATGGTGCTTTATCCATAGAACGCTTCTTTTCTTCAGAGGTGTGTGGTGCATGGTCATTGGCAATGCAATCCAATGTTCCGTTTTCCAAGCCTTCAATCAAAGCCATACGGTCTTCATGACTTCTTAAAGGTGGATTCATTTTCCAGTTTGGTCCAGCCACATCTTTATCTTCTAATAATAAGTGATGTACTGTAACTTCAGCACTTACATTCGAACCTGATTCTTTTGCGTTTTTTAATGCTTCTACACTTTCTTTAGCTGAAATGTGGCAAGCATGATAAGCGTTTCCTATTTCTTTTGTGATTTCTAAATCGCGAATCAATTGTGCACTTTCACAAGCACTTGGAATTCCAAGCCAGCCCTTAGATGTCACAACTTCACTGTCATGTACACAAGCCCCTGGTCTACGATAACTCATATCTTCTGTATGAGCTACAATCATGCAGTCATTTTCTTTCGCCTTTTCCATGGCTTCTTTCATGATTTCTGGTGTAGCTACCCCAACACCATCATCACTGAACCAGCGTACACCTAATTCTTTGATACCCTTCATATCCACTACTTCTTTACTTGCCTCTTCTAATGTAATGCAAGCATATGGATATGTATGTACTACAGATTCTTTTTTGATTAATTGTTGATAGTCTTTCATTGTGTCTACATCATCTGGAAAAGGAATGACATTTGGCATCGCAAACACAGAAGTAAATCCTCCATGTGCCGCCGCTAAACTACCTGTATGAATGGTTTCTTTTTCACTGTGTCCAGGTTCTCTAAAATGCACATGTACATCCACTAATCCTGGAATTACAGTTAAGCCTGTGGCATCCACTGTATCACAGTCTTTCAAGATAGAATCATCAATCTGAATGATCTTTCCTTCGTCAATTAAAATATCTTTCTTTTCGAGACGATTGTCAATTAAAACTTGACCATTTTTGATTAAACGCATACTTATTTTTTCTCCTTGAATGGAGCAAAACCAAATCCACGTTTAATAACGGCCTTTCTAACCAACATACCATTGTGCATTTGTTCAAAAATTCTTGATTTTTCAGCTTCCACTAAATCCGTATCAATTTCAACACCACGATTAACAGGAGCTGGATGCATCACGATAGCCTTGTCTTTCATTCTTGCATAACGTTCTTTTGTAAGACCATACTTTTCTAAGTATTCACTATCTGTCATACCGGCCATTCCAGAACCTCTTTCTTTCTGGATACGAAGCATCATGACAACGTCTGCCCATTCAATGGCTTCATCAAAGTCAATTGTTGGATAGCCAGGTCTTTCCCATTCTTTTGGTCCGGCAAAACGAACGGTTGACCCTAATTTTTCTAAAGCTTCTTTATCACTGGCAGCCACTCTTGAATGTAAGATATCTCCACAGATTACTACATTTAAGCCTTCTAGTGTGCCAAACTCATTTTGCATAGTTAGTAAATCTAACAAGCATTGTGTTGGATGGTTTCCTGCACCATCTCCAGCATTTAAAATTGGAATATTGATATTTTCCAATTCTTTAAAATACTCATCTTGAGAATGACGGATCACCACCATGTCATACCCAATTGATTCAAATGTCTTTACTGTATCATAAAGAGTTTCTCCCTTTGTGACACTAGATGCTCCTGCCGCAAAATCGGCTACTTGGCATCCTAATTGGTGCTGTGCACTTTCGAATGAGAAATGTGTTCGAGTTGAAGCCTCAAAAAAAAGATTAGCAACCAATGCTTTCTGCATTGGTAATTGCCAATCTTTAAAGGAACTATTAAAAAGTCTAGCATCATCAAGAATGCTATAGATGTCTTCAACTGACAGATCTCTCATGGATAATAACGAATTTTTGTTCATATAATCCTCCTTGTGATCTTAAAAAAATGGATTTAAAAAGTCCCTTTTCAAATCCAATTTCTCTTTCATATATACTACCATAAATCATGGATTTTTCAACAATAAAATTCTTCAATACATCAAAGAACGAACTCTATTTACGACATATATGTTTAAACTATTTTTTGATTGCGATACACTCAATTTCTACCTTTGCATTTTTAGGTAATGCAGCTACTTCAAAGCAGCTTCGAGCAGGATATATACCATCAAAGTATTTCGCATATTCTTCATTTACTTTCGCAAAATCATTCATGTCATCCAATAATACGGTTGTCTTAACAATATCATCATATGTTAAGCCTGAAGCTTCTAATAAGACACCAATATTTTCAAAGGCTTTCTGAGTTTGTTCAACAACATCTTCACTAACCAAATTTCCTTCTGTATTCACACCTAATTGTCCAGATAAAAATACAAGTCCTTCTGAAGCAATCCCTGCTGAATATGGTCCTAATGCCTTAGGTCCTTTTGTACTACTAATTTGTTGTTTCATTTTCTCTTACCTCCACTACTTTTGTCTTCGCTACATAATCATGAATAGCACAATGTTTCTTTGTATAAATCACCATAGTTGCAGAAATCAAAGTGCATGCAATCCCCAAAAACGTCCATACACTTTCAACCTGGAAACGAATAAGCAACGTAATCATCTGCATTAAATAAGTCGAAATAATATACATTGGTGTTTCTAACACAAAGTTAATGCCATAACGAATCAATAAATCTTTAGTTCCAGGAAGTTCGTCATTCCATGTGCGAATTTGAATTTTTGCAATCTTTTTACCTACAGTCTGACCTGGAAACTTTTTTAAAGGAACCACTATAAAATAGATAATGGCAACAATTAGGCATAAGACACCTGCCAACAAACCATATATTTTATTGTAGCCCAAAGCTTCAAAGACATATAGATTAGAAAACATATCACTCTGTTTGGTAATAGCTCCATACATCATTACAGCTGGAAAACCAGTTAAAACACCTCCAAGTGCCCAATCAATCGCATATGCCATCAAACGCTTTGCACTTAGTGCTGTACTTACGCCATAATCATCTGTTTTTTTGTTGATCTGAGTCTTTTTCCCCATCTTCGCCATTTTTAACACCTCTATTTATTATACAAATAATCCATTGCTTTCTTTAATCGATTTAGTCCATCTTCTAATTTAGCTTTTGGACAACCACAATTTAATCTTAGATATTTATCCATTCCATATGTTTCACCAGCCATAATCGCAACTTTACCTACATGAACCAGCGCATCCTGTACTTCTTCGTAAGTAAACGGAACATCACGAATGTCAATCCAAGCTAAATATGTTGCGTCTGGAATTTGAAATTTGAAATCTGGTAAATTTTCTTCTAAAAACTCTTTTACAAATTCCATATTCTTCTTAATATATAAATTTAACTGATCTACATAATCATCACATTGAGTATATGATACCATCGTTCCAATTAATCCTGGAAGGCTTGTCGAGTTTAAAAAATCCACTTTTCTTGTATAATGCACAAAAGCTTCGCGAACTTCTTTATTTGGAAGTACACAATACGAACCTAATAAACCTGGAATATTAAATGTCTTTGATGCACTCGACAACAAGTATAACTGATCATATTCATTTAAATAAGATAACAATGGAATATGAGGATGATTCCCCAATACCACATCCATATGAATTTCATCAGAAAGCATCTTTACATTATACTTTTTACATAATGATACCATATTTTTCATCTCTTCATCCGTCCAAACTCTTCCAGTAGGATTGTGTGGTGAACAAAGTAAAAACAGGCTTGCTGATTTCAATTGTTCTTCCAATAATGTAAAATCAATCATAAACCGTCCATTTTCAATATATAAAGGACAATCTACTCTTTCTCTTCCATTCTCATCAATAACCGTAAAGAAAGAATCATACATTGGAGTAAATGTCACAACTTTATCATTTGGTTTTGTCAACAAACGAATTAATAAACTTACTGAATATAATACACTAGGACTATATACAACCCAATCTTCATCCATGTCTAAATTGTGTCTGCGTTCAAAGAAAGAAGCTATACTCCCTTTATAATCATGATGATTCCATCGTGTATATCCATAAATGCCAGAGCGAATCAAAATATCTAAACGATCAATTACTGGTTGTGGTGCTTTAAAATCCGTATCGGAAATAGAAAACGGCAATAAATCCTTTTCTCCAAACCGATCCTGAATAAAATCCCATTGTGTACAATATGTGCCAAGACGATTATTAATCTCATCAAAATTATATTCCATTATCTTTCCTCCAAAATAATCAAATCCTTTGTCGTCGTATTCAAAGGAATGCCAATACCATCATGAATCCATACATCATCTTCAATACGAATTCCACCTAAATTTGGAACATAGATTCCCGGTTCACAAGACATGACCATATTTTCTTTTAAAACTATATCGCTTTTTCCATTCAAAATCGGTAATTCGCAACTGTTATCTACACCAATCCCATGCCCAAGTCCATGATTAAAATACTCTCCATAGCCACTAGCCTCAATTACTTGGCGTGTTGCTGCATCAACATCTTTGGCAATAGCCCCTTCTTTAATGGCTGCAATACCTGCTAGATTCGCTTTTAACACCGTATTATATATAGTTTCAATTTCTGGTGTTGGTTTTCCAATAAAACAAATTCTTGTCATATCTGACTGATAATTTTTATATTGAATCCCAAAATCCATAAGAATCGGTTCATGAGCTTTGACTTTTCTTGATGTGGGTCTACCATGTGGCAATGCAGTTCTTTCACCTGTTGCGACAATAGTTTCAAATGACATTTGTTGAGCACCATTTGAAATAGCATAATATTGCAACAATGCGCTAATTTCATATTCTGTCATTCCAAGATGAATACGATTGATGACATTTTTATAAATTTCATCTGTTAATAAAATTGCTTCTTTTAAAGTCGCGATTTCATCTTCATCCTTCTGAATACGAATCATAGAAATTTCATCTTCATATAAACGAATATCCACATTTAATTTCTTAAGCTTCTCATATTCATAGATTGAAATTTGATCCATCTCCACCCCTAATGAAGTACAATGATTTTCTACTAACAATTCATTAACAACTTCTAAATAACTTTGGCCAATATCTAACAAACGAATTTCTAAATCTTGCTCCTTATCATTTGCCTCTGTTATATATCTTCCATCCAAAATCAAATAGCCTTTTTCTTTAATAAATAACACTTTGCAGCCACCACCCGTTACTGTATCAATATAACGTTTCATCGTCTTACTCTTTAGTAACAAAGCATCCAATTTATGTTCATTTAAAAATTTCAATATTTTGTTTAATCTTTTTGCCATATGTATCCTCCAAAAAAAATAAGGGCAAGCCAAATGCCTGCCCTCTATAAGAAATAGTTTGCCATAAAAGAAAGTCTGAAAGGGTATTTTTAGCTGCTATTTCTTTTTTAAACCCGCATCCGTTTTCTTTAATATTAGAAGTCTAAATCTAAATCGTCTAATAATTTAGCATCTTCATCAGAAATCGCACTGTTTTGAGCAATTTCATTTTCACTTTCTAATTCACGTTTTTCGTAAATCTTAAAGAATGGATACCATACTAAAATTGATAATCCAATTTGAATTAAGTTAGCTACAATTGACATATAGTCAAAATTTGTTAAGTAACCTTCTAAGAATACACCAACGTATGGAGGTGTGAATGTTGAACATTTTAACAATCCAAAATTCATCATCCAATAAGGCACTGTACCAATAATACCACCGCAAATTACATATGGGATAAAGAAGATAGGGTTCAATACGATTGGAGCACCAAATAAGATTGGTTCGTTAATTCCGAATAATGCTGGAATTAATGCAACACGACCAATTTGTTTCTGAGCTTTTGATTTTGATAACAAGCACCAGAATACCAAACCACCTGTGATACCTGTACCTGTAAAGTTTCCAAATGCTGATTCAGGTCCTGGAGCGAAGAAGTGCATTGCTTGTTGTCCCGCTTTTACAGCTGCAATATTTTCTGCCAAGAACTGTGTCGAGATTGGACTTGTAATTGGAGATAATACAGATGGGTGAATACCAAAGAAGAACAATAAACAACGTAACATTTGTAAGAATGTAACCGCAAATGGGTTGTCCATAGATCCAACTAATGGTGCCAAAAGTTTTGTGAAAATCAATGGTGGCATTGTCTGCAGTCCATTTACACATGCAATACGGATAATCAAGAAGAATCCAATAACAATCACTGAAATAGGAATCATTTCAAACGAACGAGATACGAAATCTGGCACTGAGTCTGGCATTTTAATTGTAAAGTTCTTATTTTTGCACCAACGATATAATTCAACGCCAATAATTGATGAGAAGATTGCAACGAACAAACCTTTTGGTCCAAGGTAAGTTGTCATAATTCCACCATCTTCTGTATAAGCAACAGCCATCATTAAGAATCCAATAACGCCCATGCATAAGCATCCCGGAACATCTAATTTATAAGATTGTGCTAAGTGATATGAAATAATTGCAGTAACATACAATGACATTAATGCCATACCAACATTAAATGGGATATAAATAATATCTAAGTTTGCTAGAATCCACTGCGAAACCGCATTATTTTCACCAATCATATTAGGGATCGCTTCAGGAATCAAACAGAAACTACCAATGATCAACAATGGAGTCATGGCAACCATGGCTTTTTTTACAGCACTTAAATGACGTTGCTTATCCATTTTGTTTGCAATTGGAGTTAGATATTTGTTCATAAAGGCTTCAAATTTGTTAAACATAAAATCTCTCCTTTTAAATTACTTATTCATTTCAGCTTTTTTCTTTGCGATGAAGACCATCTTCATAACTGTGGCTCCATCCATTTTTCCATATGTATCTTTATCTACAATTACATATGGAATGTTATGTGGCTCAATAATTGGTTTAATATAATCAATTTTATGAGCAATTTGTGGTCCAACTACCAACGCATCTGTATCTTCTACTTCAGCTTGTAATAAATCGACTGGAATAGCTTTGAATTCGAAATCATTTTCGTTTAATTTTTTGCTTTCTTTAACAACTCTCTTCATGCTATCCATCAACATTGTTGTTGAAAATCCACCAGCACAACATAGAACAATTTTCATTTTATTTTCCCTCCTTTTCTTTTGCTTCAAAAACATCTATTAACTCCTCAATTAAGTCCCGGGATAATTGGGAAGTCATATAGTGATCTTGTGCGTGCACCATTAACAAACTCATTTCAGGCTTATCTTCAGCATTTGTCATCTCTTTTGTGATCAATTCTGTCTGTACCTTATGAGCCTCTAAATCAATCTCCTGCGCTTCTTTTAATAACGCACGAGCTTCCTCATATTTGCTTTCCTTCACTTTTTTCAACGCTTCAAAAGCTTTTGCTTTACTTTCTCCAGCTGAAGAAATCATCATTAAAATTCTTTGTTCTGTTTCATTCATATTTACTCCTCCTCAAAATTTAAAAAACTTTCATATTCTTTTCTACCCATTTGTAACGCAATTTCACAAACAAGTTGAATTGCACTTTCTAAATCTTTTTCATGTACCAAAGACCAAGATGCGTGGCAATAACGTAATGGTATACCTATAACAAGAGCCAATTTGCCATTTCCAATCAAGTGAGCATTACAACAATCGGTTCCTCCACCTGAAAACATATCTTCTTGTATACTGATATTTTTTTCTCTTGCTATTTTCTTTACATACTGAAGAAATTTTTCATTTGGAATCATTGTTTTATCATAATGCAACACCATGCACCCCTTAGAAAGTAAGCGATGATTGGTATAGTTTTTTACGAGTTCGGGATTATTTGCTACATCAACCGCAATTACCACATCCGCTTTTACTTGTTCTGCAGCTGTTTTACCTCCACGCGTACCCACTTCTTCTGAGCTGGATCCAACCATCCATATATCACTTTTGGGCTTTGTGTCATAAATCGTTTTAATCGCTTTGCTAAGTACATAACATCCTGTACGATCATCCATAGCTTTTCCACAAGTCACACCCAATTGAGCCATCTCATAACTTTCACTAGCAAAAGTCACCATATCCCCTATCTGAATGCCTAATTCCATTATGTCTTCAGCCGTCTCACAACCAACATCTACATACATATCTTTTACTTTTCCTGCATCATTTTTTGTCACATTCAAAATACCAGGAATTTTCATACCACATTGCGTAGTAATACGAACCTTTTGCATTTCTTTGCTCTTATCTAAAACACCACCAACCGCAATCAAATACACAAATCCGTTATCGGCTATATGGCGAACAAAGAATCCAACTTCGTCCATATGTGCAGAAAACATAATTCTTACTGGATTGGTTTCTGTACCATTATTTTTAAAACAGATACTTCCTAGATGATCGTATTGAATCTCATCACAATATTCACCCATTTCATGTCTAAGAATATTTCTTACTTCTTTTTCTCTACCAGCAATCGCATCGGCATCACTTAATTGCTGTAATAATTCATTCATCAGGATACACCTCCGTCTAATTCTTTTAATGTTACCAATAGATTTTCAAAAGTTGGATGTTGTAATATATTTTGCACACTTTTTTCATTATTCATAAATTGAAGCAACTTTTCTGTAATTTGTTTATGTATATACGTATCTTCTTTTTTCAAAGAAACCATAAATACAATTCGCGCTTCTTTTCCTTGATATACAATTGGATTTTTCAAAACTGTGACAGAGACAACATTTTTGTTTGCACATAATTCGATAGGGTGTGCTATACAAATACCATTTATATAAATAGTATTCATATAATTCTCTCGCTGGAGTACATATTCTTTATAACGATCTCCTCCATAGCCACTCATTTCAATTTGTAACGCCATATCTTCAATCAATTTTAAATAGTCTGTTTCCTCTTTATATTGAAAAAACTCTTTGTTGAAAATGGAATATAAATAATTATTCGTCTCTGTTAAATCGAAAGAATCACAATTTTCATATTGAAGTACCTGTTTAATTTGCATTAAATCTAAATCACCCAATAGTTCCTTGATATAAATGACAGGAACAGAGAACTCTTTTTCAAGAGGAAGAATCGTAAAAATCAAATCTGGATGAAATGATTCTAATTCCACCATATTCATGAAACTAAATGTTTCCACCTGTGCCAATTTGAATAAAGACTCAATTTGCATTTTAATTAAGTAAGCACTTCCTCCACCAGAAGAACAAACAACGGCTATCTTAGTAAAACGATCCATTTTCATTTGTCGTTCTTTTTCCATATGTGCAGCAAAATGTGTGGCAATAAATCCTGCTTCATCTTGTGATACTTCTACACCATATTTCGTTTTCAACATTTCACTAAAACGAATCGAAATATTAAAAATCATTGGATATCTTGCACAAATCTCTTTAATCAGTAAATTCTGATACGAAATTTTTTTCGATAATCTTTCTATCAATAAAGATACATGGGTGATTAAAGATTTTTTAAAAGATTCATCCTTTTGAAATTGTGTATTATACAACTCATCAATTTCAATTAAAAAATCATTGATATCACTCTCTAGCTGATTGCCAAAAACAATTTCCGGCTTTTTCGTTCGGATATTTTTTAATAACACTTTTTGAATCAGTTCAAAACTCTTCTTATCCAAAGATACTAAATAATACCCTTCAATAAGTTCTTTAATATTTTGGGATATTTCATGAATTACATTTTTAGAATTAGTTTTTAAAACAATATATTCAGAAAGCTCTTTATGCATGGCATAAAATGTAATGATTTCAAGTTGAGAAATCACAACCTTCAATTCAGCATAATTAATATTAAAGTTATTTTTTTCAATTTGTGAAATTAAGAAAGAGTTAATTTTACAAAAATCCTGTAAACCTTCATGAATACTATGCACAATATATGGATTGCCTTCAGCATAAGCTGACAAAACATAATCTCTAGCTTTATCATCATCGCAAAGAATATGTAAACCATAATGTCGTCTTCTTTCTAGAACCAAGCCAAAATCCATCAGTAAATTTTCCGTTTGTTTGATTTCTTTTTTTATGGTCGCAATAGAAACATTAAACTCTTCAGCCAATTGATCCATGGTCACATACGCATCCGACATAACCAAATAAAATCCAATAGCCTGAATTCTTTGTGAATTTGTCATATTCCCATCTGAATTTAACGAATCCATAAATCTTTTAAGTTTTTTGGAATCATTTACTTCAAGAATATATCCGTATCCTCGTCTAAAATTAATATAAAATCCTTTATCCTTAGATAACTGTATTAAATATGAAAGATCATTTTGAACCGTTCTTTTTGACACACCATATTTTTTTACAAAAAAATCAAGTGTAATATAATCCGACTCAGAAACAAAATCATTCATAATCGAATAAAGTCTCATATTCTCACGTCTTCCTTTCACAGTTATTAGTTTATCTCTGTAATCCCTTTCAGAAAAGAATTTTAATTACATTCAAAAGTGAAATTATTAACTTAATAATCTGTTTAGTTTTGCATTTTCAAATGAAAAAATTAATATTTTCTATTTTGTACGAATACCCTACACTAATTTATAGATATAAAAGAAAGGATCATTCGAATGGAAAATTGTACAAAAAGAAAAAAAATTGTTCTTGTAGGAACTGGTTTTGTTGGAATGAGTTTTGCATATAGTTTGCTTGTATCTGGTGGAACTGATGAATTGGTTCTTATTGATGTAAATGAAGAAAAAGCCATTGGTGAAGCCATGGACTTACAACATGGATTACCGTATGCCAAACACAAAATGCAAATTAAAGCGGGAAATTATGCAGAGTGCAAAGATGCTGATATTGTTGTTATTACAGCAGGAGCTACACAAAAGCCTGGTGAAACTCGTATCGATTTAACTCTTACAGATACAAAAATCGTAAAAAGTGTTGTTACTAGTGTTATGGATAATGGATTTGATGGTATTTTAGTTGTTGCTTGTAATCCAGTAGACATTATGACGTATGTTGCTCAAAAAGTTTCAGGTCTTCCTGCAAATCGTGTAATAGGTAGCGGAACACTTCTAGATACGGCAAGATTACGTTTTATGTTAAGCGAAAAACTTCATATTTCAACCAACAATGTACATGCATATATTATTGGTGAACATGGCGATACAAGTTTTGTTCCATGGTCACATGCATACATTGGAAGTAAAAAACTATTAGATATTGCACAAGAAAAAAATATTTCTATTGATGAATTGAATCAAATATACACCAATGTACAACAAGCCGGTTATGAAATTGTGAATCGAAAAAAATCAACATATTATGGAATTGGACTCTCTTTAAATCGATTAATTCATGCTATTTTTAACGATGAAGAAGTTATTTTAACTGTTTCTTGTTTACAAAAAAATGAATATGGATATTCTGGTATTTATAATGGTGTACCGGCAGTTATCACAAGAAATGGAACTCAAGAAATGTTAGTCTTGGACTTAACCGATGAAGAAAAAACAAAATTCATTGACAGTTGTAAGGCTCTACAAAAAATCATTGATGAAGTGGTTGAACCAGTATTATAGCTAGAAGCTTGTATCTTCTAGCTTTTTTCATAAAAAGACACATTTAATAAATTAGGATATAAAGCTAAAATTAATACTTATACAACATCTTGTATAAATTGATTTCTGTCACATGTTTCATTACCTTACTTATAGGTAAAGTGTACAAGCCTATTTGATATTAAAGATGTCTATATCCTTTTTTGTTAAACGTGACTTTCATAAAAAAAGAACAGTACTAAAACTCTGTTCTTTGACCTCTATCTTTCAAAGCTACTTTCGCAATAGATGTAAAATAATGCATAGCCTCTATTGGATATTTACCCGCTGCCGTTTCAGCCGTCAACATAATTGAACTCGCCCCATTATAAACCACATAATAGATATCACTAACTTCAGCTCGTGTAGGCGTTTTATTTTCGCACATTGAATGCAGCATTTCCGTCACAACCATATAAGGAAATTTATTCTTTTTTAATACTTGTTCAATATGATGCTGACATGAAGCAACATTCTCAATTCCCACTGAATTTGCCAAGTCACCACGTGCAATAATAATTTCATCACAATACGGTAAAAAGGATTCTAATTGTTCAACACCATCTTTATTTTCTATCTTTGCATAAATTTTACAATCTTCCAGACCATTCTCATTCAATGCATTTCTGACAGCACACAAATCTTCTGTACTTCGAACAAAAGGTTGCATTATTCCTGTTACACCAAATTCCTTGGCGTAAACCAAATTTCTATAATCATCCTCTGTAAGAGTAGGTGCTTTTACTATGCAACCAGGAAGTGCGATGCTTTTTCCTGGCTTTAAAAGTCCACCATTCATCACCTTTAATTGATTATTATTTAAACACACCAGACGAATCTTTCCATCATCCATCCATACTTCTTGATTTTCTACCAAGTAAGAATGAATGATTTTTGGAAAATCAAAGATACCCTCATTTACAATGCTACCCTCTTCAAGTTGAATACACTTAAGATTTCGTGACAATCTTAATTCTGGTCCTTTCATATCAATCAACAATTCCGGAATCACACCCATTTTTTTGCAGCTTCGTGAAAATTATGTATCCACTCTTTACAGTCAACTAAATCTACATGTGATAAATTTAAACGCATTCCTGTCATGTTCATTTCAAACATTTTTAGAATTGTTTCTTCTTCAAAACATGAAGGACCTATAGTACCGAATATTTTTAACATTTTAACTCCTAATCCAATAATTCTTTATCAATGATTTGAAAATTTGCTCTATGAATATACAAAGCCTTACCATCAATCATAAGCTTCGTCATTTTTGGTAAATTATCTGGAATCTTCCAATACACCTTATCTCCAGAGTAGGCGGCAATTGGCTGTCCTAATTGGGATTTAATGACTACAATTCTTCCTTTGCCAAACATATTTTTATACTTGTTGATAAAGCGAGCAACAGACGTATTGTCTGATATTTGTCCATGTGTATTTGAATCAATATCTTCTTGTGTGAAATCCACATCCGGTGTTAAGCCTTTTTGTTCAAAAATACAAGTATCTCCACATGATTCTATTTCTTTTCCGTCTACCGTTATCGTAATTACACTTGATAATTCATAGCCACGGACAACACGTCCATCTTCATCATAAGAAGTAGATTCTACCGCATTACCTGTAATACTGATTTTATCCCCACTTGTCTCCATGACTTCACTACCATAATTATCATACGTATAGATCGTATATCCATTACCTACTAAATTGCCCTTGATATCATTCAAAGCTGATTGAAACATGCTACAACCACTCAATAATATACATAGGCATACTACACTTATTCTTTTTATATTCTTATTCATATTTCCCCCGTTTTATAATGAAGCCATTCAAAACGAATGACTTAACAATTATTTTATCAATAGCTTTTGGATTGATTCTTCACTTACTGAGAAGATGGATGCGATACTTGAAACACTGAATCCTTTGTCTACCATCGTTCTATACATTTCTTTACGATTATTCTCGCTGCCTTGTTCGACTCCTTTTTTATTCCTTCAGCTTCCCATTCCTTTGACTTTACTTCTAGCCATCTCTTTTCAGCTTCACACATTTCAATCTTCTCCTTTTCCTCTAATTCTTCTAAATCCAACCATTCTACATCCGTTAATGTCTTGACGACTTTTAACACGCTGCTTTTCACAAGTCCAAAATGATTACTCGTTCCTTCATAAATAGACTGATCATAAATACTTCGACATATGTAGAATAGATTATACACGTCTTCTTCATTAAAATTATATGAAGTATTTCCTGTGATTTCAATCAGATTCATTTTGTAGTCATGGAAATAGGATTCAAATCTTTCATCCACCTCGACTAGCTTAGAAAGCTGTCTTGCTGCATTCCAAGGCCTTTCTCCTATATAAAAGAAAAGAAGAGATTTTTCATCTCCTCCTATCAATTACTTAATACTCGATTTAGATTTTCAACAGATATCGAACAAACCTTAGAAATTTCATTGACACTCATTCCATTCCTTAACATCGTCTTGTACAAAAGAACCTGTCCTAGTTCTACACCTTGTTCAATTCCTTGTTCAATGCCTTGCTCAATACCTTGTTTGATTCCTTTTTTTATTCCTTCAGCTTCCCATTCCTTTGACTTTACTTCCAGCCATCTCTTTTCAGCTTCACACATTTCAATCTCCTCCTTTTCCTCTAATTCTTCTAAATCCAACCATTCTACATCCGTCAATGTCTTG
>ENA-OOXT01000459-OOXT01000459.1-human-gut-metagenome-genome-assembly--contig:-NODE-459-length-30792-cov-9.955786_pt1 | contig 30792 bp, 29 predicted proteins | sample MGYA00241590_ERZ501349 | MGnify/ENA primary metagenome ERZ501349 (study PRJEB25962, sample SAMEA2042838) | human gut metagenome | biome: human gut; feature: human-associated habitat; material: faeces...
AATGTTTGTGTGGTAACTTCATTCTACCAGAGCCTGCAAGCTATGTCTTCTTTTACGCGGTTTTCAATTTGCGCAATTTATTGTACATTATCGAGCCACAGGGTCATCGTAGGGATAAATGGCCTGAAATGTTCCATCGACTTCCGCCTGCATGGATTTGTAGCCGGGGTCGATTTGTTTTACATGGGGCTCCTTCAACGGCTCCACCACCAGAACGGTCATTTTCTCCGGCTCCCCATAGACGGCCCGGGCCTGTTCCACAATATCCGACGGGGTCTGCTCATAGGCTGCCGCCTCGGCGGCATATTCCCGCTCCGCCTTTTCCGCAAAGGCCAGCATTTCATCAATGCGGGATTTGTCCGGGTTTTCAAGTCCTTCCCGGACAGCTTCCGGGTCAAAATCCAGCCATTCCTCATAGCCGGTAGCCTCCTTGAATTTCTCCAATTCGGCGGGAAGGTAGTCTGTGGCTTTCTGGCCCAGAGCTTCCAGCTTCTCACTGTAATCCGCAATTCGTCCCGCCAGGAGTTTTTCCTGGATATCTGCCCATGCGTTTTGCGCACTAGGAAAAGTGGCGGCGTATTGGGAATCTTCCCGCCGGAAAAGAGCGTCCAGATCATAGGCAATATCAGCTGCTCACTCCTCAATTTCTTCCTTGGAAAGATTTTCTTCGGGAACAGACATGACCCGGTATTCCTCCGGGATGTTTTCCGGGTTCCCGTCGTAAAACTCCACGAAAGAATCCCCGGTATCCCGGACATAGCCATAGTCTGTGAACTGACCGTACTCGTCCAACGCCACATCCCGCCCGTAGGCTTCATAATCGATGTAGTTTTCCAGATAGTCCGGTATCTGCATGACATCCAGTTCGTTGATATAATACCTGCCCAGATCGTCATAATCAGTGATATTCGGATTTACCTCATAGCAATCCAGATTTTCCGTCAGGTTTATCATATCCTGCAGGCTGCCGCCGTGGTCGCCCACAGACATAGCCGCCTGGAACCGCTCATATTCACTCTGGCTAAATTCATCCAATTTGGAAGCAAGATAATTCAGCTCGTCCAGATTGACATATTCTCCCAGCTTGTCATACAGGCCGTCCACCTAGCAGTCGTAGTCCGTAATGAACCACTCCTCATAGGCGTATCCGAAATCGTCCTTCTGGCCAATGCCGATACTGTCCATGGCGGCCTTGATTTCTTCCGCTGTGGTGGGAAACTTCACCCATTCGCCTATCAGTTCGCCCTCGTTGTATTTGCCGAGGTTCGTAATGAAAGCGGCGAAGGGATAATCCCGGTTATACTCATATGTAGGCATTCTGCCGCCCCCTTACCGCTCTGGCCCGGTGCGGCTGATGTTCTTCTCCGGAGCCGCCAGGGCAGCGCATTCCTCCTTGGTGGCGTTCAGCCGATCCCGGAGGGAGGGGCGTTTTTCCAGCTTCGCCCGAAGAATACTGTCCAGATCAGCAGTTTCTTCTCATAAAGGCTCTGGGCGTAGTCCAACGTCTGCTTCGCGGTGTATCCCAGCAGCCGGTTTGCCTCCCGCTGCAAGGTGTCCTCTCCGGCACCAGCGTTCCCATTGGCGGCAGCAACACCAACGCTGTCATTGCAGGCCACCGGGGCTGGGGCGGCGCGGCCTATTTCCGATACATAACGGAGTTGTCCATTGGCGACGAGGTGGTCATCACCAATCTATGGGAACGTCTGCGGTATCGGGTGGTGGGGACAAAGATCATTGAACCCCATGAGATTGAAAACATCCTTATTCAGCCGGGGCGGGATATGGTGACGCTGCTCACCTGTCATCCCTACGCCTCCGGCGGCAAGCAGCGGTATCTGGTCTACTGCCAGAGAATCCCGGAATACGGCATTATGGAGGTGCCCTACGACTGAACACAAACTAACTCACGTCAGCCTGTTCTCCGGCATCGGCGGTCTGGACCTGGCGGCGGAGGCCGCCGGGTTTGAAACCGTCTGCCAATGCGCTTTCCCTATTCTGTCCTGGAAGCCAGATGGCCCGGTGTGCCCCGATTCCGGGACATTACTACGTTTACGAAGGAGGCGTTCTTTGAACGAACTGGACTTGAAACCGTTACCGTTACGTTATCTCCGGGGGCTTCCCCTGCCAGCCCTTCTCCACAGCCGGACGGCGAAAGGGCTTTGCGGATACCCGCTACCTGTGGCCGGAAATGTGCCGGGTCATTACCGAACTGCGGCCTCATTGGGTGCTTGGGGAAAATGTTGCTGGCTTCCTCAATATGGGCCTCGACAAAACGATTTTTGACCTGGCAAAAGCGGGATACGCTGTTCTCCCATTCGTATTTCCGGCTTGCGGTGTCGGCGCGTGGCATGAGCGCCAGCGAACTTTTATCCTCGCGGCTGATATTTCCCACACCCCTTGCCTCGGATTCAGCGACCAACCGGGACGCGCAAAGCCTGGATGTGTTTTTGTCGGAGGGCGGGATATTCCGCAAGCGGAACAGGAGCGGTGCCGTCTGGAGCTTGAGCCTGTCGGCGGCGGTGTACTATCTGACCCCCAACGCCAGCCCGGACGCAGCCCTGAATCCGGATTGGGTGGAATGGCTCATGGGCTTCCCAATCGGATGGACGGACGTATCCTCTGGGCCAAAGAGCCGGAGGGAATCCCCCGCATGACCAAGCGAATGGAGAACCGGGTGCTGCGGCTGAAAACTCTGGGCAACGCCGTCTGCTCACCTCAAGCATACCCTATTTTTCATTATATTTCCAAAATTGAGCGAGGGCTGTGCGGTGACGAGTGCCCTTATGAAAAGGCAGGTGAGCAGCCATAGACCAGCGAAAAGCCCAGGCGAAGGTGGTTCAGAAGATGACCAAGGACGGTGCGGTAGCGGAAAATCTATCCATAGGGGAAGTGGAAAATATCAGCAGCAGAACGCCGGAAATGGACGTTGGCAGCGAAAAGCACCAGTCCTCCCGGCTCCAATTTTCCCCGGAGGATTTGGAAAATCCGGTGCTGGCGGATTCCATTCACCGCTCCAACGCCGCAGCGGACAAGCTGGATGCTGCTAAAGAAAACATTCCAAAGCAGCGGAAAAAGGTGCGGCAGCGGATCTATGACGAGGCTACCGGCAGGGCAAAAACTGTGTCTGTTTATCAGGAGGTGGACAGACCGCCTAATACGAAGCTGCGCCATGACCCGCTCCGTATGCCCTTGCAGAGATTGGAGCAGGAAATCCACAGCGAGGTTCACAAGGTCGAACAGGAAAATGTGGGTGTGGAGGCCGGACATAAGGGCGAGGAGCTGGCGGAGCGTGGACTGCAACTGGGAGAACACGGTGTACGGCGGGCGATAGAACACCAGCGTCAAAAGCCCTGGCGGGATGTGGAAAAAGCCCAGCGAGCCTTTGACCGGACCAATGCGGATTTTACCTATCAGAAAGCGGTACAGGAAAATCCCAATATTGCCAGTTCCAATCCAGTTTCCCGGTATTTGCAGAAAAAGCGCATCCAGCGTCGGTATACCCAGCAGATGCGGCAAGCGCAAAGGACAGCGGATGCTACGGGAAAAAGCTTTGGCGGCATAAAATTTTCCCTACAGGAATTTGTCCAGAAAGTTAAGCAATCCAAGGGGTATCTGGTGGTTATTCTGGGTATCGGGATACCTCCTTAATGGGCCCCGAATAGGGACTTTGACAGGCTGCCCGTCTTGAACAGCGCAAAGCACAGCAGCACCGTATACCCCATGCAGGCCCAGATGGCGGCGGACACGTTGCTTCCCACGCCGATGTTCTGCACCAGCACAGAATAAATGCCAACACACACCATAATCAGAAATACCTGGAAGCCCAGGGCAAACAGCCGGGAAGAAAGATCGTCTCCGGGTGCCAAACGAAGGGCTTGGGATGCCTTGCCGCCCAGGTAGGCGAACAGGACATAGGGAATATTGGGGATTACAAATTTCTTGATATTTACCGTTCCACACCTCGATTCTTTTCTTTGACCAGCTCTTTCTCCAAAGGTTTCGGCTGCATCTCGGCCTCCTTCACGGCCTTTGCCAGCTGCGCACGGAGGGATGGCTTCCGGTTGAGCTTTCTAGCGGTGAACTCCTGGAAGGCTGCCGTAATGGCATCCGCGTCCCGGCTCTTGAAAAACACCAGATACCGGGGCTGCTCCGAAGCGGTATCCTTTTTCAGCGCGAAATCCACATGGTATTTCTTCGCCGTCTGTGTAAAGCACCGAATGTTCTTCTCCGTGATCTCGATATTGGAAAGCCCCGCGTTCTGACCGGCCAGCTGCTTTAAGGTCTGCTTGCCCCGGTAGATTTTGGGCTGCTTCTTCCGGTCCAGGTAGGCCCGGATGGCTCTGTCCAAAACCTGTTCCGTCATCTTTGCGGAGCTGATGATAAGGGCAACGGACTTGCCTGTGACTTCCTCCTGCATTTACCCTCCTTCCGCCAAATCGTGCTGCACCAGGGCCGAATAGTAGCTGCCCATGGTGACGCTGGCGTTGTATAGCGCCGCCAGCAGATATTTCTTGATGTTCCTGATCCGAGTGGTGTTCTCCTTCATGCAGGCAAGCACATACTGGATGTGGCTGCCTGTCAGTTTCAAAAAGCGAGAACGAACAACGTCTGCTGGGAAATCGTCGCTGGCAATTCGGATGGTTTTCCGGGAGGTGCAAACCGTATCCACCAGGATCTCCACAATTTCATTAAGCTGTTCCTGATCGATCTGGGGATTCTGAATAAGAACGTCATAGTCGATGTTTTCCAGAACTTCCTGCATAATCAGCGCGTCATCGCTGGGTAGCTCATAGGCTTCGATTTTTTGAATGCCTGTCGGGTTACGCAGTCCGTAGTCAATCAATTTTCCATTTCCGGTTTTACATAGCGGTAGACCTCGGCACCGAACGAAACACCGTCACCAACGGCGTACTCTTCAAAGCCGGATTTGTCCATCCAGACGTGATCCTCTTTTCCATCAAACATTGTTCCGCCGGTATACATCCCGCTGATGAAAATGCGTTTAAGGCAACGCCGCACAATTGTGCCTGCGAGCCTCATCCGTCTTTTTGTCCCACTTCTTCAGTTCGAAAAATGGGAAATACATACAGTATTCCTCCATTTTTCAAACTTTGAATTGGGACAAAAATCCTAGCTGAGTCTTCTTGTCAAATTGTGCGGTGTTGCCTTAAAACAAACGTGCTTTGACTTGACTTTTTCAATCTGTCCTTTGATACTAGTTTTCAATAAAACGGTTAAAAACCGTTTTATTCGGCTGCTGTTTCAGCAGCCAGCGGCGTAGCCGCAAAAAACGTAAGTCCATACATTTCTCGCCGCCACCGGCGGCCTGCGAAGGATTCGCAGGATAAAATGGTGTTAACCATTTTATCGAGAAATAGTATGAAATGTGACATAACCGCATTGAAGAAGCAGCTAGGGTGTATCTGAAAAGAGGATTATTGATTTCAGAACGTTTCGTAGAAAGCAGCTTCTTTATAAGTTCTCACCGTTGGTCGCGATGACATCGGCGTACCAGGCAGCAGATTCCTTGGGAATTCGCTCGCAGGTACGGTAATCTACGTAGACAATGCCGAAGCGCTCCTCATAGCCGGAGCTCCATTCAAAGTTATCCAGAAAACTCCACTGCAGATATCCGCGGATGGGCGTTCCTTCCTCGATGGCCTTGCCCAACTCCAAAAGATAACGGTGCAGGAAATCAATCCGGTCAAGGTCGTGCACCTTCCCGTCCAGATAGACCTTGTCGTTGCAGCTCATGCCGTTCTCGGTGATGTAAATGGGCAAACCGTAGCGGCGGTAGATGTGCATAGGGCCATAGTGCAGCACTTCCGGCGTGACGCCCCACTTGCAAGCGGTCAGGGGGAAGCCGGGATTGCGCTTGACTTCCTCGCCCTGTTCGTTGACCATGAAGCCCTGATAGATATTCAGGCCAAGATAGTCCGGCGTTTCCATCATATCCCAGTCCCCGGGATCAATGGTGGCGGCGAAGCGCTTAAAGGCATCCGACGCACTGTCGTCATAGTGGTGAAGAATCAGGCTGTCAAGGAAAACGTTGAAACTCCAGCCCACCTTCAGGTCAAAGCTGGCGCGGTAGGCCGCTTCCCTTCCCTCCGGGGTATCCTTCTCGGGATATGCAAGGCTCCCGCATGGCACCACGCCCACAAGGGTTTCTTTGCCGCATACCTCCTTGATGGCTCGCTGGGCAGCGCTGTGGGCAAGGCAAAGGTTGTGGTAAACCAGAGCCACCTTCTCCTCCGGCAGCTTCCAGCCGGGGGCGTGATTGCCTGTTCCATAGCCAAGCTGAGCAATGCACTGAGGCTCGTTGATGGTCATAAAGTTCCGGACGCGTCCCTTGAAGCGCTGGGCGATGATACGGGCGTAACGTGCAAAAACGTCCGCAATCTCCCGGTTCAGCCAGCCGCCCTTATCCTGCAGGGCGCTGGGCAGATCCCAGTGGTAGAGGGTAATCAGCGGCTCAATCCCGCCCGCAATCAATTCATCTACCAGATTGTCGTAAAACCGGAGTCCCTGTTCGTTGACCTCGCCGTCACCGTCAGGTATGACTCTCGCCCAGCTGATGGAGAAGCGGTATGCCTTGATATTATGCTGCTTCATCAGCGCCACATCCTCCCGGTAGCGATGGTAGCTGTCGCAGGCTACGTCGCCGGTGTCCCGGTTTTTGATGTTGTTGGCAGCGGGGTCATGGCAGAAATCGTCCCAGATATTGGGGCCTTTCCCATCCTCATTCCAGGCACCTTCGCACTGATAAGATGCGCAGGCAGCACCCCATAGAAAATTCTTTGGAAACTTGCTCATACTGTCACCTCAACATGATACTTTTTCTTCCCGTCCTTCATGGGAATCAGATTGCCCGCCACATTTTCACCGTCCACGCGCAGGCTGTAAGTCCCCGTCTGAACCACGTGGATGTGGTAGGCTGCACCCCGGTAACGGCGCCGGACAGAGTACTCCTCCAGCGCTCTGGGCAGGCATGGGTCGATTCGCAATCCGGCAGGGGTGGGTTTCACACCCAGAATATACTGGCTGATATTCACGAACGTCCAGGCGGCTGTGCCAGTGAGCCAGCTGTTTCTTGCCGCGCCCTCATCGTAAGAAGCGCGGGCCGCCACCGTCTGGGCATAGACATAGGGTTCCACCCGGCGAATGTCGCTGTGTTCCTCCTGATAAACAGGGCAGGTTCTGCGGTAGATATCAAAGGCATTCTCTCCTCTGCCCACAACGGTTTCCGCGATGCTGATCCAAGGGTTGTTGTGGCAGAAAACGGAGCCGTTTTCCTTGTATCCGGGAGGATAGCTGGTAATTTCTCCCAGCTCTTTGTGATAAACGGTATAGCAGGGTGCCAGCAGCTCCACGCCGTATTTGCCCAGCAGCCGCTGCCGCACGGAGTCCAGTGCCCGAACCGCTTTGCCGTCGTCAGTTCCGATGCCGGCCATGACGCACATACCCTGGGGCTCGATGAAAATCTGGCCCTCGTCGCAGGTATGGCTTCCCACGGCATTGCCGTAAGCATCATAGGCACGAACGAACCAGTCTCCGTCCCAACCGGCGGTCTTGACAGCGGCTTCCATTTCCGCCGCCGCTGCTTCCACCTCCGCCGCCTCGTTGTCCAGACCGGCATACCGGCACAGCGAGGCATACTGTTTTCCGTAGAGGACGAACATGCCGCCGATGAACACAGATTCCGCCACAGGGCCTTCCGAAGGGCCGGTGGTCTGGAAGCTCTCGCCGGGTTCTTCCGAGAAGCAGTTCAGGTTCAGGCAGTCGTTCCAGTCGGCTCTGCCAATCAGGGGAAGGCCGTGGGGTCCTTTATGGTTCATGGTGTAGCGGACGCTCCTGCGCAGATGCTCCATCAAGGGCGCTTCGCTGCCGGGGACATTGTCAAAGGGCGTGGGATGCTCCAGAATGGAAAAGTCCCCCGTCTCGCTGATATAAGCGTAAGTACAGGCAACCAGCCACAGCGGGTCATCATTGAAGCCGCTGCCCACATCGTTGTTGCCCCGTTTTGTCAGAGGCTGGTACTGATGATAGGTGGAGCCGTCCGCCCACTGGATGGAGGCAATGTCGATGATGCGTTCCCGGGCACGCTCCGGCGCCATGTGGACAAAACCCAGCAAATCCTGGCAGCTGTCCCGGAACCCCATGCCCCGTCCGGTACCGGACTCAAAGTAGCTGGCACTGCGGCTCATATTAAAGGTGACCATGCACTGGTACTGGTGCCAGATGTTCACCATACGGTTGAGCTTCTCGTCGCCGCTTTCCAGGGTGTAGACGCCCAGCAGCTTGTCCCAATATTCCGCCAGTTCCGTCAGGGCATTCTCAACGGATGTATCCGTGGAGAACTTTTTCAGCACCCGGTAGGCGGTATCCTTGCGGATAACGCCGGGAGTCAGGAATTTCCGGTCTCTGGGATTTTTGCCATAGCCGAGGACAAACACAAATCCCCTTTCTTCGCCGGGTGCAAGGGTTACATCCAGCGCCAGTCCCGCCATAGGCGCGCCGCCGTGGGCGACAAAATCGCCGGTCTTTCCACTCAGAATAGCCTGAGGTCTTGCAAAAGTCCCAAAGGTTCCCAAAAAATGATCCCGGTCGGTGTCGTAGCCCGCAATGGGGGCATTCACGCCGTAATAGGCATAGTGATTCCGCCGCTCCCGGTATTCGGTTTTGTGATAAATTGCGCTGCCTTCCACTTCCAGCTCGCCGATGTTCAGGTTCCGCTGGAAATTGGTGGCGTCATCCACCGTGTTCCACAGGCACCACTCTACGGCAGCGGTGAAGCGGAAGCGCTTGGTTTCCGCTGAGCGGTTGGTCAGGCGGACGCGCTGCACCTCGCAATTTTCCCCGATGGGTACGAGAAAAGTCAGCTCCGCGTAAAGGCCGTCCTTCTCCGTCTCAAAAACGGTGTAGCCCATACCATGACGGCAGCGGTAACTGTCCAGCGACCGATCCACGGGATGGAAGGTGGGGCTCCAGGGCGCTTTATCTTCCTCTTTGATGTAGAAAAACCGTCCGCCCACATCTGCCGGGACATTATTGTAGCGGTAGCGCAGGATGCGCTGAAGCTTCGCGTCACGGTAGAAGCAGTAGCCGCCAGCGGTATTGCTGATGAGGGAGAAAAACTCCTGGCTGCCCAGATAGTTGATCCAGGGCATGGGAGTTGCCGGGGTTTCAATTACATACTCTTTTCTTTTATCGTCAAAAAAACCATATTGCATGACGAAAGTCCTCCAGATGGAAGATGATGATTGCCGGAGGGCCTTACACAGGCCCTCCCAAATGAAATTAAAGACTGTTCAGCTGATCCAGAAGACGATCCAGCATCTCCTGGGACACCATTCCGCCGCCGAAGCTCAGGGCGCCGCGAAGGGGCATATACTGCATCATCGCCATGTTCATCTCGTCGGAAATGGCTTCCTTTGCCGCATCTGTGTTCTCGGCGTTGTCCGGGGAAAACGTCTTTTTAATGACCTCCAGCATGGGCGCCATCACGGCAGCTGCGCTGGGGTCTGCCATCAGATCCATGAAAATGGTGTCCATGGTGTAGTGCTTTTTGACCCTCACAGTGGAGGTAACATTCACGGCAGCACTCACGTCGATGTGCCGGGAGGACTGCCCCACTTCAATCGTAAACTCGCCTGTCTTGACGTGCCAGTCGTGAATCTGGGCGTTCCAGTAGGCGAAGGCGCGCTTGTCCAGTGTGAAGGTCACGTCCTTGCTTTCCCCGGGCTGGAGAGCAACCTTATCAAAGCCCTTCAGCTCCCGCACCGGGCGGAGCACCTCGCTGTGCTTCTCACCTACGTAGAGCTGGACAACGGTTTTGCCGAAGCGGCTGCCGGTATTCGTCACGGTAACCGTGGCGGTAAGGGTATCCCGGTCGGTGATCTCCGACGCGTTCAGGCGCAGATTCGAGTAGGCAAAGGTGGTGTAGCTCAGGCCGTGGCCGAAGGGGAACAGAACATCCATTTCCTTCTTATCATAATAGCGGTAGCCCACGAACACGCCCTCGCGGTAGTCCGCCTCGTTGCCCTCGCCGCCGTAGAAAAGGTAGGAGGGGTTATCGGACAGCTTGACGGGGAAGGTCTCCGGCAGATGACCGGAGGGATTCACTTCGCCATAGAGCACGCGAACCGTCGCCAGGCCAACCGCCTGACCGCCCAGATAGCCTTCCAGAACCGCCTTGACCTTGCCGATCCAGGGCATCTCTACAGGAGAGCCGTTGTGGAGTACCACCACGGTGTTGGGGTTCACTTCCGCGACAGCCTCAATCAGTCTGTTCTGGCAGTCGGGCATACGCATATGGCTGCGGTCATAGCCCTCGGATTCATAAGCATCCGGCAAGCCCGCGAACACAACGGCAACCTTGGCTTTCTTCGCTGCGGCAACCGCTTCGGCAATCATTTCATCGGTCGCCGCGTCCTCCGCAACGCCGTAGCCCCGAGCATAGGTCACCTTTTTTCCCTCCGCCGCTTCCAGCGCGGAGGTGGTCTTGAAGCAGTTGATATGGGAGCTGCCGCCGCCCTGGAACCGGGGCTTTACCGCAAACTCACCAATAAAGGCCGCCTCCTCGTCCTGACTCAGGGGCAGAATTCCCTCATTCTTCAGCAGAACCATACAGTCTGCAGCAATGTCTGCACTCAGAAGGTGCTGGGCTTCCATATCCCAGGGAGTTTCGGGTTTCGCGTTTTCCAGGTAGCGGAAGTTGATGGTGAGAATCCGCTCCACCGCCTGATCCACCAGCTTTTCGTCCAGCTTGCCGCTGCGAACCGCTTCCACGATCCGGGCATCATTGATACCGCCGGAAGAAGGCATTTCCAGATCCAGCCCGGCGGCAACGCCGGCAACACGGTTGGAAACCGCGCCCCAGTCGGACATCACATAACCCTCAAAGCCCCATTCCTTCCGAAGCACATCGGTCAGCAGCCAGGGATTCTCCGAGGCAAAGACGCCGTTGATCCGGTTGTAGGAGCACATCACCGTCCACGGCTGCGCCTTTTTCACGGATGTTTCAAAGGCGGGGAAATAGATTTCCCGCAGCGTCCGCTCATCGGCGTTGGAGCTGGAGCTCATGCGGCGGTGCTCCTGATTGTTGGCGGCAAAGTGCTTGATGGAGGTGCCCACATTGCGGCTCTGCACGCCGTTAATATAGGCGGCAGACATTTCACCCGCCAGATAGGGATCCTCAGAAAAATACTCAAAATTTCTTCCGCACAGAGGGGAACGCTTGATATTGACAGCCGGGCCCAGAACCACGCTGAGCTTTTCATGCTGGCAGCTGTCGCCGATGGCTTCGCCCATTTTCCGGATCAGATCCCGGTCGAAGGACGCTGCCGTGGCGGAGGCTGCCGGCATACACACAGCCTTGATGCTGTCATTCATGCCCAGGTGATCCCCTTTGTCATCCTGCTTGCGCAAACCATGCGGGCCGTCGCTGACCATCACGGAGGGAACTCCCAGACGCTTGACGGATTTGGTATGCCAAAAATCCAGACCGGAGCACAGGCCGGCCTTCTCTTCCAGAGTCATTTGGGAAACCAGTGCTTTAATTTCCATAATACATACTCCTTATACGAGCTTACCGCAGCATCGAGGGCTAAGATTTCCGCAATGCTGCGGTAATGGCTGATACTATTTCAGTTCTACCGTGCTCAGATCCCATTCCTCATGAATCTTGGGAACGTCGCTGATCAGGCGCTTGGTATACGCGGCCTTGGGATTGAGGATGACCTCGTCCGCCTTGCCGAATTCCACAAACCTGCCATGCTCCATGATATAAACGGTATCGGAAATGTAATACGCCAGGCCAATATCGTGGGTGATGAAGATAACGGTCATGCCGATCTCATCGCGCAGCTGTAGCAGCATATCCAGAATGGTGGCGCGGGAGCAGGCGTCAACCATGGAGGTCGGCTCGTCCGCCAGCAAAATCTTGGGCTTGAGCAGGAAAATACGGGCGATCATCAGACGCTGCATCTGGCCGCCGGAGAGCTCGAAGGGATACTTATTGGTCAGCTCCGCGAACTTCAGGTTTACAAAGGAGCAGGCTTCGGTCATCATTTCGATCTTCTTCTCCTTGGGGAGATGCTTGCCGCCGCGCATGTTAATGCAGTCGAGAAGTACGGTGTCAATTTTATTGAAGGTATTGAAGGAAGAGAAGGGATCCTGGAAAATGGCCTGAATGCCTCTCCAGTATTCCTTTTTCTTTCTGTGGGAGGAAACGTCCCGGGGCTTGCCCTGGAACAGGATCTCCCCTTCCGTCTGATTCAGCAGACCCAGCAGCATTTTGGACAGGGTGGTCTTACCGGAGCCGGACTCACCGACGATGGAGACGAACTCGCCCTCGTGAAAGTCAAAGTCCACATGGTCAACAGCCACGGTTTTCTTTTCGCCAAGTCCGAATACCTTGGTTACCCCGTGGCCGGACAGGCAAAGCGGTGCGTTGGTGAAATCCTTCGTTTTCGGAACGTAATCACTCATGGCTGTACACCTCCTTCAATTCATCCTGACCCAGCAGGCAGCGGTACATACGTCCGTCGCCGAGATCCTTTTCGGGGATGGCGCTGTAGCGGCACTCAGGCCGGGCGTACTTGCACCGCTCGGCAAAACGACAGCCCTGAGGCGGTTTTTTCAGGTTGGGCGGCGTACCGGGAATCGCAGTCAGCTTGTGTCCGCGCGTGCCCTCCTCGGGAACCAGAATGGAGCTCATCAAGCCGTGGGAGTACGGATGCACGGGATCGAACACCATTTCTTCCGCAGTGCCCTTTTCCACAATCTGTCCGGCGTACATGACCATGATGTCATCGGTCACATTGTAGAGCAGAGGCAGCTCGTGGGTGATGAACAGCATGGACTTGATATAGCCCTTTTCCATCAGCTCCCGCATCATCTTGATAACCATCTTCTGAGAGGTCACGTCCAGCGCGGAGGAAGGTTCGTCGGCAATCAGAACCTTGGGGTTCAGAATGGTAGACACAGCGATGACGGTACGCTGCTTCATACCGCCGGACAGCTCCACCGCGTGTTTATCCAGCACCTCGGGCGGCAGACCCAGTTCCGCGAACCGTGCTTCCGCCAACTCCCGGATCAGCTTCTTGTCTTTCTTGGGGTCATGTGCCCGCACCACGTCCTCGATAAAGCGGATGATTCTCTGGGTTGGGTTCAGGGCGTTCATGGCAGCTTGGGGAATGTAGGCAATTTCCGTGCCGAGGATGCTCTTACGGACATCATCCGGCTTCATGCCGGAGATATTTCTGCCGTCGATGACGATATCGCCGCTCATATAGTGCAGAGGCGGGAAATAGTAGCCCATCATAGAAAGCGCCAGCGTGGATTTTCCGCAGCCGGACTCGCCCGCGATGCCCAGGGACTTGCCTTCCTCGATTTTGAAGGAGACGCCGTCCACGGCGTAAACATCCTCGTGGAAGCGGGTCACATATTTGGTTTTGAGGTTTCTGACCTCCAGCATTACTTTACCCATTGCGTCGTCCTCCTTAGTCTCTCAGGGTGGGATTGAATACCTGGTCGAGACCCGTGTTCATCAGATTCAAAGAGAAAGAGATGAGGGTGATGGTCAGAATCACAGGGAAGTAAGCCCACCAGGAACCGTTGGTATGCGCGGAATACAGCATGGCCCAGTTCATCATCAGACCCAGCGTAGGAACCTCGGTGGTCTTGGGGCCAAGACCCAGCAGTGACAGCTGTGCTTCGCTGAGGATGCCGGAGGAAACCTGAAGAATGAAAGCCATGACGACATAGGAAGCAATGTAGGGCAGGATATCCGTCAGCACGATGCGAACCAGACTGTGTCCGGAGAGCTTGCTCAGGTTGACGTGGTCACGGTTGCGCAGGCTGATGACCTGAGAACGGACGGAACGAGCGGTCCAGGTCCAGCTTGTCAAGCCGATAACCAACGCGACCACCGCCGCGCCGCGCTGTTCCTGACCGATGGAATAGGAAATCAAAATCAGCAGGATGAAGCTGGGGATAACGGTGAAAATGTTGGTGATGAACATAATCAGATCGTCCGCAAAGCCGCCTAAGTAACCGGCCAGCAGGCCCAGGGTCAGGCCAATGATTGTGGCAACGGCACCGGCGATCAGGCCGATTCTGATGGAGGTGCCGCAGGCGGACACCAGCTCTTTAAGGACGTCGCGGCCGAAGTTGTCGGTGCCCAGCGGCAGAGTCTTGACGTTGGCAACGGCACGGATGTTGACATAGTCGGTTTTGCTGATGGAATTCACCTTTTCCAGATCGCCCTCATCATTCTCATCGGCGATAATCCGCACGTCAGCGGAGCGCAGCTCCAGCAGAGCGTTATTCAGGCGCTTGTAATAGTTCCGCTTTGCCATGGTCATGCCGGCAGGCTTGGCGGTAACCTCGTAATTGTCGTTCCACAAATCCACCAACGCGTCGGTGTCGTTAATGTCCAGTCCGGACACGTCGATGCCCATAGCGGTGAACCACTCCACCATGGCAACCCTGTCCTCAGCGGACAGAGCCTTCGCGATTCGGTTATCGTCCGCGTCGGAAAGGCGCAGCGTCTCGGTGCCGGTGCCCACGGCGTCATACAGGGAAACGTAAGTACCGGGAGATGCGAAGGTGCCAACGCCAATCATTTCCAGAGGGTTTCCGGGGTTGAACATGGGATAGATCAGCATGATCAGAAGGATAAACACAAAAATGCCAAAACCAACCACAAATTTGGGGGAATGAAAAACCTGGTGCAGTGTATTCTTCATTTTTAATTCCTCCCTTAGCTGTCAAACTGGGCGGCTTTGACTCTGGGATCGATAAAGCCGTAGATGATGTCCAGCAGGAACGTCACTATCAGAACCATAATGGTGATAATCAGAGTAGTAGCAGAAATTAAGGGATAATCCGCCGCGGTCACGGCACTGTACATGGTGCTGCCGAGACCGGGATAGGAGAAGATGATCTCAGCGACCAGAGCACCGCCGATCATGGTGCCGATGGACAGCGCCAGGCCGGTGACCTGGGGCAGCATGGCGTTGCGGAAAACATAACCGACGATCTTGCGATCCTTGATGCCAAGGAACCGGGCATACTTGACATAGTCGGCATTAAGTTCATAGATAGACATGGAGCGCATACCCACGGCCTGACCGCCGATGGAAACCAGGACAATGCTCCAGAAGGGCAGCTGGTAGTGAGAAATCACAGAGGAAATAAACTTCCAGCTGAAATTGGGAATCATATCAAAACCATAGCCGCCGGAAATGGGAGCCCATTTCAGTTTCACGGCGAAGAGAACAAGAAGAATCACTGCCATACCGAAAGCCGGGACGTTGCCCAAAAACAGGAAGGTCGGGAGCAGAACCTTGTCAAAGCCCTTGCGGATGTACGCCGCCAGGGCGCCAAGCAGGTTGCCAAGCAGCCAGCCAACCAGGATCGCGGGCAACTGCAGGCAGATCGTCCACATGATGGCGCTGGAAATAATGTTGCTGACGGATCTGGGATACTGGCTGAAGGAAAGCCCGAAGTCGCCGTGGATGGCGTTCTTGCAGAAGATCAGAAACTGCTCCGCCATAGGCTTATTCGTACCGAACTGTTCTGCATAACGCTCGTAAATTTCCTGCACGGCAGAGGCGTCGGACATACCGTTCGCCATTTTACCGGTGATGGCCGCGACAGGGTCGGCAGGCATCAGCCGGGGCAGAAAGAAATTGAGGAATACTGCAACGACAAAAGTAATAAGAAACCAGATTATTTTTTTCCCAAAATATTTACGGTAGCCTTTCATGCTACTTTTCCCCCTTTAGCATAAAAACGGGAAGGGCCATGCTCCATGAAGGAGCATGGCCGCTTCGAATTAACTATTAGCCGACCAGCTCGAGCTCGTACAGCGCGGCAATACCGTAGCCATCGGTGCAGTCAGCAGGGGGAATGTTCCGGCCGTCATCGCCGGCGGGGAAGTTGGTCCAGACAGACTCGTTGACGCAGTGGAACACGGAAGGACGATACATCAGGGAGAAGCTGGGAACCTCGGTCAGGTAGATCTCGGTCAGCTTGGTGTACAGATCCTTCAGCTCAGCAGTGTCAGTGGTGGTGGGGATCTTCTTGATGAGAGCCTCAGCCTCGTCATTGACGTACTGGCCCCAGTTGCCGGACCAGTTGTTGGCAATACCCACATAGTCCTTGCCCATAAACTGGTTCACACGGCCCCAGGGATTGGAGGGAGTGGAAGCATCGGGAGACCACATGAAGATGGCGTACTCAGTCTGGTCGGGATCGACAAACACGGTCTGATAGATGGAGTACTCGGGATACAGAGTGGTGATCTCAACGCCAATGTTCTTACCGGCAGCGGCAACCACTTCCATGGAGGCCTGCCAGTCAGTCCAGCCGTTGGGGCAAACAGCGTTCAGGGAGATCTTCTCACCGTTCCACTCACGCCATCCGTCGCCGTCGCTGTCCACGATACCGGCTTCGTCCAGCAGAGCCTTGGCACCTTCGATGTCATTGCCTGCCCACTGCAGATCGGCAACGGCGTCGTGATCGTACAGAGCCTGCTCACCGTCGGTGGGGTTCATCAGGGAGCGGGGAACATCGGAGAAGCTGGGGGACTGATTGGTCATGGCGTTGGCGATGATGGTATCGTAGTCAACAGCCATGGCAATGGCCTTACGAAGGGCGGTATTCTCAGCGATAACGGGGAGGTTCATGTTGTACCATGCGGTAGGCATGGTCAGGCAGACACCATAGGGAGCTTCGTCATAGAAGGTGGAGATGGGCAGGCCGTCTTCCAGCCACAGATTCTGAATGTTGCCGATGAACTGCTGGCAAACGTCAACCTCGCCAGCCTTCAGAGCGACTTCACCAGCGGCGTTATCAGCGTAGATAACATGAGCCAGGTACTTGGGAACAGGGAGCTTACCCCACATGGAGGCGTCCTGACCCCAGTAGTTGTCGTCACGGATCAGAACGACCTTCTGATCGTCGGAGTAGTACTTGGTGTAGGGGCCGGACCAAACGACATCATCACCGGGGTCGTTCAGGATAGCGGTGGCGTCGCCGTTGCAGCGCTCAACGACCTTGTCGATCCAGGCAGCCTGCGCAATGGGAGCCAGTTCCAGGAAGTCCAGAACCTTCAGGGGGTTGACAGGCGCGCCGCTGGCATCAAGCTTGCAGTGGATGACCAGGCTCTTGTCACCGGTAGCCTCGATGCTGTCGATGAAAGCGCCGTAGGAAGAACCGGTGCCGTTGCCGATCTCAACGCCGATTTCCCAGGTGCGGACAACGTCGGCGGCGGTGACAGGCGTGCCGTCAGACCAATGGGCGGCTTCCTTCAGATTGACAGAAAGCTCAGTCATGTTGTCGTTCCAGGTGTAGTCGCCGTCGGCCAACAGACCGATCAGCTCGCCGGTCATTACGTTCCACATGTACAGGGTCTCGAACATGGTGGTACGGTAGCCGGCACCAGCGGCGAGGGCCATGGCGTTATTCTGGTTGGTTCCGATGACGTTCCAGGAGTTGACGGTACCCCACTGCTGACCAGCAAAGTACAGGGTCTCGTCACGAGGCAGGTCGGTGGTATTACCGGCTGCTTCGGTTTCGGCAGGAGCTTCCGCTTGCGTGGGAGCCTCGGTGGCAACGGGTGCTTTCGTCTCCGTAGTGGCGGAGCCGCCGCAGGCAGCAAGGCCAATAACCATGACCAGCGCCAGCAGCAACGCGATGAGCTTTTTCATTGTGTTTCCTCCTTTAATTTTTGTTATTGACCTTCTTGGGGAAGGCCATTAACTACAATGGTTTATCATGTCTTTCCTGAAAGGAAAGACACAAAAAGGGATATCCCTTTTTGCCGGATGAAATCACGGTGTCAGCTTTTTCACCGTTTCGCCCGGGAGCAGGGTCCCGCCAACCACATGGCGTCCCGGGATGTAGGATCTTCCCTCTTCCACTGCTCTGGCCAGCTCCTCGGCTGCCAGCTCTCCCATCCGCTCGGCATCCTGCCGCATGGTGGTCAGCTTCGGGCGGAGCATCTGACAGAAATCAATGCCGTCATACCCGACGATGCTGACATCGTCCGGGACGGACAGGCCCATTTTCTCAAGCTCGTTTTTGCCCCCAAGGTGGGCGATGTCGTCGGGATAGAGGATGCACGTTGGCGGATCGGGAAGCTCCATCAGCTTCCGGGTTGCCGCCGCCGAGGATTCCGGATCCAGATACATGCTCTGAACCAAATATTCGTCCGGCAAGGAAAGCCCCAGTTCCTTGCAGGCTCTGCAGAAGCCGGAGATTCTGCGGCGCGTCACCGGCGTATCTTCCCCATAGGCGAACGCAATCTTCCGGTGTCCCATACTATACGCATATTTCACCAGTTCCGTCATCCCGCCCACGTTATCGGACAGGACACTGCCGCAATTTTCAAACACACAGTCAATCGTCACAACGGGGATGCCGCTGTTCGCCAGATCCACCACGGCGTGCTCCGTATAATCCACGGAGGCGATGACCACTCCGTCACAGTTACGGTAACGGGCGTGATCCACATAGCTGATTTCCTGACCGCCCATGTGGTCACTGATGAAGGAAATGTCGTAGCCCAGTTCCTCAGCGCGATGCTTGAAGCTGTTGAGAATGTGGGAGAAGAAGCTGTGCGTCAACCCCTTGTTGGCCTGATCCTCAAAAAGAACGCCAAAATTATACGAGCGGCTGGTCTTCAGCATCCGTGCGGCAGAATTTGGTGTATAACCCATTTGGGAAGCCACTTTGCGGATAGTCTCTTTTGTCTCTGCGCTGATATCCGGCGCGCCGTTCAGCGCCTTACTGACAGTGGCAATGGAGAAACCGCACTCCTTTGCAATCATCTTTATCGTCACCATAATGGCCTCCGGGGCCTGAATTTGTCTGCGAATGCAAGGACATGTGCATTTTGAACAATCGGCCGCATACATGAAACGTTTTCGTATAGCTATGTTAACACCATTTTATTTTCTTGTCAAGAGGGTTTCTGAAATTCAAGAATTTTTGTGCAATCCGCTGATAAACTATGAAATATGCTCAATCTAAGTCCAATTTTCACCATTAAGCTATTGACTTTGACGAATAATTGTCCTATAGTGTATTTTGTAAGCAAGTCGATTTCGAAAACGTATTCGGAGGTATTGCCAATGAAAACACGCACCCTTAACGGCGCATGGACGCTGGAAATTCCGGGCACCCCCTTTGCTGCTGTCCCCGCCACCGTCCCCGGCTCGGTTTACCATGACCTGCTCGCCGCGGAGCGGATTCCCGATCCATTCTACCGGGACAACGAAATGGAAGCCCTAAAGCTGATGGACAACGATTTTGTCTATTTCCGCAGCTTCCAGGTGGACGATGCCCTTCTCGCCGGGGACAAGGTTTTGCTCCGGGCAGAGGGACTGGACACCATCGCCGCCGTCCATATCAACGGTCAGATCGTCGGTGAGGCCTGCAATATGCACAGAATCTGGGAGTTCGACGTTAAGTCCGTTCTCCATCCCGGAGAGAACACCATCACCGTCTCCTTCCGCTCTCCTACTAAGTATATTAAGGAAGCATACGCAAAGTCCGTGGCAGACGGCAGCTCTGATGCCATGGTGGGCTTCCCTAACATCCGCAAAGCCCACTGCATGTTCGGCTGGGACTGGGGTCCCCGTCTGCCTGACGCCGGCATCTGGCGGAACATTTCCATCATCAGCATCGAAAAAGCCCGTATTCAGGACGTCCGGGTGGATCAGTTCCATAAAGACGGCACGGTTCGTCTGCGCATACATACCAATCTGAACCGTTATACCGATGACGAGGTCTGGGTCAACGTTTCCGTCACCGCTCCCGACGGCTCCGTCCTCACTGCCAGCGGCACCGACTGCGAGCTGATCGTCCAAAATCCCCAGCTCTGGTGGCCTGCCGGCTTCGGCGGTCAGCCGCTGTATCAGCTCAGCGTTTCCCTGTGTGCCAAGGGCAAGGAGCTGGACGTTTGGAGCCGGCGCATCGGCCTTCGCACCATGACCGTCAGCCGCCGTAAGGATCAGTGGGGCGAAAGCTTCAGCCACTGCGTCAACGGCGTGGACATCTTTGCCATGGGCGCCGATTACATCCCCGAGGACAATCTCCTTCCCAGAGTCAACCCGGAGCGCACCCGCCGTCTGCTGGAGGACGCAAAGGCTGCCAACATGAACTGCATCCGGGTCTGGGGCGGCGGCTACTATCCCGACGACTTCTTCTATGACATCTGTGACGAGCTTGGATTGCTGGTATGGCAGGACTTCATGTTCGCCTGCGCCGTGTACAATCTGACGGACGCGTTTGAGGAGAACATCACCGCCGAGTTTGTAGACAACGTCCGCCGTCTGCGCCACCATGCATCCCTCGCCCTGTGGTGCGGCAATAATGAAATGGAGCAGTTTGTGGCCCAGGGCGAGTGGGTCACCTCCATGCGTCAGAAGGCCGACTATATTAAGATGTACGAGTACATCATCCCCAAGGTTCTGAAAGCAGAGGATCCCCAGGCCTTCTATTGGCCCGCCAGCCCCTCCAGCGGCGGCAGCTTTGACGATCCCCAGGATCCCACCCGAGGCGACGTCCACTACTGGATGGTCTGGCACGGTCTTCTCCCCTTCACCGACTACCGCAACCATCAGTTCCGGTATGTCTCTGAATTTGGCTTCCAGTCCTTCCCCTGCATGGAAACCATCGAAAGCTTTACCGCGCCCGAGGATCGGAACGTATTCTCCTATGTGATGGAGAAGCACCAGCGCAACGCCTCTGCCAACGGGCGCATCCTGTTCTACCTATCCCAGATGTACCTGTATCCCCGCAGTCTGGAGCTGCTGGTATACGCCTCCCAGCTGCTGCAGGCACAAGCCATGCAGTACGGTGTCGAGCACTGGCGGCGGCACCGGGGCTGCTGCATGGGTGCGGTGGTCTGGCAGCTCAACGACTGCTGGCCGGTAGCCAGCTGGGCCAGCATCGACTACTTTGGCCGTTGGAAGGCTCTGCACTACTATGAAAAGCGGTTCTTTGCCCCTGTGCTGATTTCCTGCCATGAGGAGGGCATTCTCTCCCAGAATACCAACGTCAATGCCGAGCCTTTTGGCCTGAAAAAGTCCGCCCACCTGAACGTGAGCAACGAGACCATGCAGGAATTCCGGGGCAAGGCAAAGTGGAGTCTGCGCCGCCCGGACGCTTCCGTTATCGAGGAAGGCAGCTTCGATGTGACCGTCCCCGCTTTGTCCGCCGTCTGGCTGCCGGAGCAGGACTTCTCGAATTACGGCACTTATGACACCTACTATTCCTACCAACTGCTGGATGAGGCGGGCAATGGGGTAGGCGAAGGGAGCGTCCTCTTCTGCGCTCCCAAGCACTTCCGCTTTTCTGATCCGGAACTGAACGCCTTTGTCAAGGATGACGATATCATTGTCACCGCGAAGGGGTATGCCCGGAGCGTGGAGATTCAGGCGGGTGCCGATGTGGTGCTTTCCGACAACTACTTTGACATGGACGGCGGTGTAAAGGCCGTGAAGATTCTCCGCGGCAGCGTGGACAGCGTATCGGTACGCAGCGTCTGGGACATCCGTTGAACACTTTGCGCGGGGCATAGACACGCCCCGCGCATAACGAAAGCGTATGAATATGGAACTAACAGGAAAGAAAATCAACTTTTTAGGGGACAGCATCACGGAAGGCTGCTGCGCGACTTCCCCGGAAAAGGGCTATGTGGACGTGATGAAGCGGAAATACCGTCTGACGGAAGCCCGGAATTACGGCATCGGCGGCACCAGAATTGCCCGGCAGCGGATTCCCTCTGGGGAGCCCAAATTTGACCAGGATTTTTGCGGACAGTTTTCCGAAATGAACCCCGATGCCGACGTCATTGTGGTGTTCGGCGGAACCAACGATCACGGGCATGGCGATGCTCCCATGGGCATTGAAACCGACCGGACGCCGGACACCTTTATCGGTGCCTGTCATTTCCTTTTCTCCCGGCTGCCGAATCAGTTTCCGGGCGCAATCATTGTCGTCCTGACGCCCCTGCACCGGATGGGAGAGAATATCCCCAAAGGGGAACGCGGTTGGCTGCTGAGAGATTATGTTCGGGTCATACGGGATACGGCGGCATTTTATGGGCCTTCCTCTGCTGGATTTGTTTGAAACCAGCGTTATCCGGGCAAACGATCCGGAAATTGCCGCAAAGCTGACCACCGACGGCCTGCACCCCAATGACTTAGGGCACAAAATTCTCGCCGGAGAAATTGGCGATTTTCTGAAAGGACTGGCGGAATGAAGCAGAGAGAAGACACCATTCGGAAATGGTTTTCCCTTTGGCTGGACAGCCGGGAAGCAGAGCTTTCCGATCTCTTCACAGAGGACGCCGCATACATTGAGAGCTGGGGGCCGGAGTATTACGGACGGGAGATGATTGCCCGCTGGTTCCGGGACTGGCACAGGAGCGGTCAGGTTTTGCGCTGGGACATCCAGGAATTTCTGAATTCCGAAAATACCACCGTAGTTCGCTGGTACTTTCAATGCCAGATTTCCGGGGAAGCTCCAACCGGCTTCGACGGACTGTCTCTGATCCGTTGGTCTGTAGATGGAAAAATCGCCTTCCTTCAAGAATACGCCTGCACCGAAAAGCGGTATTGTCCCTATGGATAAGCAACGGGTGCCGTATTCTCTGTGTTTTCACATTGATACTATTTCCTGATTAAAATCAAAGATTTTAATCAGGAAATAGTATCAACTTGCGGGGCATGAACTGGCTGGTGATATGGGGCATGATCTCGTCGATCTTGTCCTCCAGACCGCAGTAATACAGGAACTCCCGCATGATCTCTTCGCCGGAGCACTGGGTCATGGGCTTTTTCACACAGGTGCCGCAGTTATTTGCGTGCAAGCCGTAGAACCACATGAACTGGACGTTTTCCGGCTGGTCAGGAGCCACGGGCTGGAGCGGCACATTGTACGCTGAACGATATTGCTTTGGAAGTCAGCAAACTGCTTCAGCTGGAAGCTCAGGAGTTGTTCGGTGTCCGGTAAGCACTCGGTCAAACAACTTTTTCCAAAAAACACAGGAAATCCTGCACCCCGGAGGCGCATAATGAATCGAGATCTGACAAAAGGCTCCGTCACCAAATCCATGCTGCTGTTCGCAATCCCCATGATTCTGGGCGACCTGCTCCAGCAGTGCTATAATATTGCCGACACCCTGATCGTCGGGCAGTTTCTTGGGCGCAATGCTCTCGCGGCGGTGGGGTCATCCTTCACGCTGATGACCTTCCTCACCTCCATCATCCTTGGCCTGTGCATGGGAAGCGGCGCGCTGTTTTCCATCCGCTTCGGCCAGCGGGACGAGAACGGCCTTTGCGAGGATATCTGCGCGTCCTTCTATTCCATCGCCGCCGCGACGGTGCTTCTGAACGTCATTGCTTACCTCTGTCTGGACGCGCTTCGTGTATTTCTCCACGTCCCTGACGAGGTGTGGAGGGATATGCGCGCCTATCTGTTCGTGATTTTTATGGGAATCCCCGGGATTTTCCTGTACAATTTCTTTGCTTCTTTCCTGCGGTCGGTGGGAAATTCTGTGGTGCCGCTGGTATTTCTGGCCGTTTCCGCCGTGGTGAATATCGTTCTGGATCTGTGGTTCATCATTGGGCTAAAGCGGGGCGTCGGGGGCGCTGCGGAGGCGACGGTGATCGCCCAGTACCTTTCCGGCATCGGCATTGCGGTCTACGCCCTTCTGCGCTGCCCTCAGGTGCGCTCCATCCGGCGTCTTCGCAGTCTGCGGTGGTCGCGCATTTCCGAAATTCTCTCCTTCTCCACCCTGACCTGCGTTCAGCAGTCGGTCATGAATCTGGGCATTCTCACGGTGCAGGGACTGGTCAACAGCTTCGGAACGGTGGTCATGGCCGCGTTCGCCGCCGCTGTGAAGATCGACGCCTTCGCCTACATGCCGGTGCAGGACTTCGGCAACGCCTTTTCCACGTTTATCGCCCAGAACTATGGCGCAAGGGAGACCGGTCGAATCCGCTCCGGGCTGAAAAGCGCCGTATGCGTCTCCATGGCCTTCTGTCTGGTCATATCCGCCCTTGTCTTCGTTTTTGCCCGTCCGCTTATGACGATTTTCGTGGAAGCCGGGGAGACAAAGATCATTCAGGCGGGCGTACAGTATCTGCGCATTGAAGGCGCGTTCTACTGCGGCATCGGCTGCCTGTTCCTGCTCTACGGGCTGTACCGGGCGCTGGAAAAGCCGGGGATGAGCGTGGTGCTGACCGTCATTTCTCTGGGCACCCGGGTGGCTCTGGCGTATCTTCTTTCCGCCATCCCCGCCGTCGGCGTGGTGGGCATCTGGTGGTCTGTTCCCATCGGCTGGTTTCTGGCGGATATGACAGGTCTGCTCTATTTCAAAATCCGGAAAACCAAGCTGCTGCCCTTGGACAAAGCATCCATCCGCTGAGCAGCAGACGAGGCGGGCAAGTGCTTCATGCACTTGCCCGCCTGCAATTATTTACGCTTTCACGAGAATATCGCTTATATCGGTCTGCTGTCCGCCTGCGGTAAAGGCTGCCGTCTTGCCGTCGTGGGTGAGCTTGTAGGTTTCCCCCGCCGCGCCCTTTTCCAGCAAATCAGCGAGCCGGAACGCGGAGGTCGCATCCTTGGTGACAAAGACGATCTTCTCCACGCCCTGCGCCTTGAGGGTGCCGATGCCGCTGAGCTTTCCCGTCAGCACGGCAAAGTCGGCGTCAACGGTGACGGTCAGCACGCCGTCCTTCTGCTCGGCCGTGTAGGCAATGTCCTTGCCGTCCTTGTCGGTCACGCGGTAGAGGGGGTTGACCAGCTTGGACTTTTTTAACCGACTTCCTACATCCAGTATGGTGTTAATCGCCCCGCACTGGTCATACCGCACACACTTTGCGGTTTTCGTGCCATCGCGCCCATAGGTTGCGTTATTGTCAGAAACATAGTCCTCAAATAGGTGCCCGAGCCTGCTGCCCACATCCGTTACCGTGTTCGTTTCCGTGCATCCACCTGTGCCGTAGCGGACACACTTTGCCGTCTTGGTTCCGTCCTGTTCGCAGGTGGCATTGTTGTCAAAAACATACGCCTCCTCGTCAAAGCTATGACCCAGCATACTTCCGGTATCCACAACCGTATCTTTTTCCGTGCAGCCGCCCGTGCCGTAGCGCACGCACTTTGCCGTCTTGGTGCCGTCCTGTTCGCAGGTGGCGTTGTTGTCGGAAACATACGCCTGCCCTGCAAAGCTGTGGTTCAGGGCGGGGATATCCTCGGTTCTTGTATGGGTGGAGCTGGTGCAGGTGTAAGTCCTAACTCCCTTTTCCGTGCAGGTGGCGGGCTTCGTCACCGTGCCACTGTTCCATACATGGTCTCCGGTGGGATTGGCGACCGTTTTGCTGGGAGTTCCCGTCTTGTCACTGCCGGGGGCGTAATATTCGATTTTTCCACTGGGGTTCAGCTCGCAAATATCCGGCTCCACCTCTGCGCCGTTGGGGCCGCCGTGGTTGCCATACTTGCCGCCGTTGCCGATGCCTGCGCCCGCTCCGTAATGTTTGTCTTTAACGCCGCCCTGCACCTTCAGCTTCGCATCGCCGGAAACGGTGATATTATTTCCATCTCCATAACAGCCGCCGCCGATGCCTGCGCCTGTTACGCCGCCGATGGCATTGACCTCGCCGCCGGAGATGGTAATGTCCTTGCCGATGCGGTAGTTGCCGCCGCCGATGCCTGCGCCTCTTCTGCCGCCGGTGGCCTTGACCTTGCCGCCGGTGATGGTGATGTCGCTGCCATTTCCATGGTCGCCGCCGCCGATGCCTGCGCCGTATTCGCCGCCGGTGGCCTTGACCTCGCCGCCGGTGATGGTGATGTCGCTGCCATTTTCATAGTAGCCGCCACCGATGCCTGCGCCGTACTTGCCGCCCTCTGCGGTCAGCTTGCCGTCCTTGTTCTCGTCCCCAATGGTCAGGCTGCCGCCGTTGTTCTTTTCAAGGCCGGCATGCTCATAGCCACTCCTGAGCGTGCTTTCGCCGTTCAGCTCGATGCTGACATTGCCCTCGCCGGTGGTGGAAACGGCGGCCTTGCCCTTATCGCGCACGTCGATGTTCACACCGGAGAGGGTGACGTTTGCGGTCTGATCATTCTCCGCATTGATGGTGACGGTGTTTTCCGTCGAGCTTCCCTTAATGACGGGAGCGTTGTCCTCCACAGCGGCTCCGCCGCCCTGGGACACCGTCTGGCCGCTGTCTCCGGCGCTGACGGTAATGTCGCCGTCCTCCAGATACCATTCCGCCGCAAACGCGGTCACAGACAGGTTCGCGACCAGCAGCAGCGCGATGATCGCGGAAATCAGTCTTCTCATTTTCATTGGATGTACGTTCTCCTTTCTCGTCCTGACCCGTACCCGTCGGGCAGACAGTCGGGGATTGCATCGGGGTACCCCATTGTGAACTTTCCGAAGGCTATTCGGTGCATGTACCAATGATAACAGATAAAGCCTTTCCTGTCAAGCATCCTCCCGGCGGACATTTTTTGCCCCGTCTGTGCCGTTGACTAAACCGTCAGGCTATGCTATAATGCCGCTCAAACAGCACGGCAAACGTCGATTTGCCGCCATATAAGAAAGAGGGGTCATCCTTGATGAATGTACGGAAAGCACAAAAAGCTGACATTGACAGCATCGAAAAAATCTACGACCGCATTCATGACAGCGAGGAACAGGGGCTTTCCACCATCGGCTGGATTCGCGGCGTCTACCCCACCCGAAAAACGGCGGAAGCCGCTCTGGAGCGAGGCGATCTGTTCGTCATGTTGGATGACGGAAATGTAGTTGCCGCCGCCGTCATCAACCAGACGCAGGTGTACGAGTACAAAGACGCAGCATGGAAGCACGCCGCGGAAGACCGCGAGGTCATGGTGCTGCACTGCCTTGTGGTTGACCCTCTGGAGGGCGGCAAGGGATATGGCCGCGCTTTCGTCGCATACTATGAGGATTACGCAAAACAGCACGGCTGCCCCGCTCTGCGCATGGACACCAACGTGAAAAATAAGCGGGCGCGAAAGCTGTACCACACGCTGGGATACGAGGAAGTCGGCATCGTAAAGTGCGTCTTCAACGGCATTCCCAATGTGCAGCTTGTGTGTCTGGAAAAATATCTGGGATAAGAAAAAGCTCCCTTCCGACGGTCTTTCACCTGTCGGAGGGGAGCCTGTTTTTAGTTTGCCGCTGTGTTGTCCTTATAGTAGTCCGTGTCCAGAATCAGATTGTTGATCCGCACGAACTGCTGCACCTTTTGGGCCATTGCGTCAAGGGTTTCGCTGCTGGCCTCCGCTTCACCGCCGGTGATGCTGAGAACACGCTTTGTCCCCGCGTCGTAGGCGATATCTCCGGATATCCAGCTGCCGTCGGAGAACAGCGCGTAGCCCTCATAGGTGGGGTCAAAGGCGTCCCGGCCTATGTAATCATAGGGGCTGTCCACGCCCAGAAGATTCAGCATCGTGGGCAGGAGGTCAGAGGTGTTCAGCGTCTTGTCCACCTTCATGGGCTGCAAATCCGCGCTCCAGATGAAGCAGGGCGTCTTTTCCAGCAGCAAGGCGTCGTCCACCCCGGAAAGGGCGTACAGGGACGCTTCGTCCTTGTAGCCGTAGGTGTAGTGGTCGGTAACGCCAATGATGACGGTGTTGTCAAGCTGCCCCTTGTCCTCCAGCTCCTGAAGCAGCCGGGCAAAAAGATCATCCACCAGCTTGGCCTTGAGATAGGCGCAGTCCGTCTCCTCGTTGCCTGTAAGCCCCCGGAACTCCGGGTACTTTTTCAGCGCCCAATAGCTCAGAACCTCATTGTACTTGTAGCTCAGATGGGCAGAACGGGTGATGATGAAGTTCAGGGTCGGCTGTCCCTCCCGGAAGAATTCGGCATTCAGACCGGGATTGTCAAACAGCAGCTGATCGTCATACAGAAGGTCTTCCTCGTCCGCGCCGATGTAGTCCCCGTAGCAGACGTATTCCGAATACCCCATGGCGGGAGAGAACACGCCGCGGCTGTAGAAGCTGGGATCGTTATAGTGGAAGGTCTTGGCGGAATATCCCTCCTGCGTCAGCAGGCTGGCGAGGGACTGGCGGTAGGTGTTCGTGATGTAGTCGAAAGCATAGCCGCCCTGACTGCTCAGGAACGAGCCGGTATTCACGCAGAACTCCGAATTGAAGGTGCGGATGCCGCCGTAGCCCGGCGTGTAGAAGTGGGTGAAAGAAATGCCCTCGGACATGAGCCGTTCCAGCGTGGGGGTGTACTCCCCGATCATCCAGTCATCCATAGACTCCATGAGCACCAGAACCACGTTTTTCCCTTCCAGCAGGCCGGTCATTTTGTTGTCGCCGCCCACAGTCCGGTTGGCAAAATAGGCGTTGATCTCCGCTTTCCCTGCCTTCTGCGCCGCGGCGTAGCTTGGCGTCAGGGGGTAGATGCCGTTTTTGTAGATGTCCTTTTCCAGCGTCTGGTACAGGCCGCAGACCTGATACAGCCGGTGGGCATTGAACATATTGTCGTAGGCCGCCTCAGCGGACTGGACTCTGCCGTAGTCGGAGGAGGCGTATCGGATGTCGCCGTCCTGCACAAACACCGCCTGCGGCAGGCAGGCCGCTCCTACCGACGCGGCGATGACCACCGCCGCAGCCGCGATTCCGGTTGAACATTTCTGCTTCCACCTTGGGAATTTCGCCAGAATCACGATACCCTGCACCGCCAGCGCCGCCAGTCCCAGCCACCAGCCCATGGGGTAGCTCAGCAGGACGGAAAAATAGTCCGACCCCTCAGACGCATAGCGGAAATCCGACAGCCACATCATCTCGGAAAACAGATAAAAATACCCTGTCTGCACAGCGGCGTAGATTGCGGCGACGAAATACAAAATACCGTACACCACTCTCCCCGCCTTGGCCGGGAACAGCCTGACAAAGCCGCTTAAGATTGCCGCCCACAAAGCGCCGAAAGCCAGCGGCCAGAGCTGCGCCAACCGGAACTCCTCCGTGTTCAGGGATAAAAAGAGAAAGGCAAACACTTCCACCAGAAAGAAGGACAGCGGCAGGAAAAGAAAATGTATACGCCGCCGTGTTTTTTGTTTGCCCGAGGTCATGCCCACGAATCATCCGCTCCTCTATCGAAACTCATGGTATTGTATCACAAAATGCCGCAAATGTACACTTAAGAATTCCTTGTATCGATATTTTTCACAAAAAATTTATTTTCCTCTTGTAAAATCTTCCTAATTGACGTATACTTAATGCGACTTCGAAGAAATCGGCGATTGCTTTCGGTGATTTCTTCCTTATACTTTCTGCGAGAAAAGAGGACACCCATATGGATTTGATTACCGTCCGCGATCTGTTCAAAAACACCGAAAAATATGCCGGCGTCGAAGTGAATGTCGGCGGCTGGGTGCGAAACCGCCGGGGCAGCAAGCAGTTTGGCTTTATCGTCCTGAACGACGGTACTTATTTCACCCCCGTGCAGGTGGTGTATAACGACGCCCTGGAAAATTTCCAGGAAATTTCCAAAATCAACATCGGCGCCGCTCTGATCATTCGCGGCACGCTGGTTCTCACCCCGGACTCCAAGCAGCCCTTTGAGATTCAGGCCGAGAGCATTACCGTGGAAGGCTCCTCCACCGGCGACTACCCCCTGCAGCCCAAGCGCCACTCCATGGAGTTCCTGCGCACCATCAACCATCTGCGTCCCCGCACCAACACCTTTCAGGCGGTGTTCCGCGTCCGCAGCCTTGCCGCTATGGCCATCCACCAGTTCTTCCAGGATCGGGACTTTGTGTATGTCCACACACCCCTGATCACCGGCTCCGACTGCGAGGGCGCGGGCGAAATGTTCCAGGTCACCACCCTTGACCTGAACAACGTCCCCAAGACCGAGGACGGCAAGGTCGATTATACCCAGGACTTCTTCGGCAAGCCCACCAACCTGACCGTTTCCGGCCAGCTCAACGGTGAGACCTTCGCCATGGCCTTCCGCAACATTTATACCTTCGGCCCCACTTTCCGGGCGGAGAACTCCAACACCACCCGCCATGCCGCCGAATTCTGGATGATCGAGCCGGAGATCGCCTTCGCCGATCTGGAGGATGATATGGAGCTGGCCGAGGCCATGATCAAGTATATCATCTCTTACGTTCTGGAGCACGCCCCCGAGGAAATGAACTTCTTCAACGAGTTCATCGACAAGGGACTGCTTGACCGTCTTCACAACGTCCTGCACAACGAATTCGGCCGCATCACCTACACCGACGCCGTGGCGCTGCTGGAAAAGCACAACGATGAATTTGAGTACCCCGTCCACTGGGGCAGCGACCTGCAGACCGAACACGAGCGCTTCCTAACGGAAAAGGTGTTCAAGAAGCCCGTCTTCGTCACGGATTACCCCAAGGAGATCAAGGCGTTCTACATGAAGCTGAATCCCGACGGCAAGACCGTGGCCGCTATGGACTGTCTGGTTCCCGGCATCGGCGAGATCATCGGCGGCAGCCAGCGTGAGGACAACTTTGACATCCTGAAGAACCGCATCGAAGAACTTGGCATGAAGCCTGAGGACTATGCCTTCTATCTCGACCTGCGCAAGTACGGCTCCGCCCGTCACGCGGGCTACGGTCTGGGCTTTGAGCGCTGCGTCATGTACCTCACCGGCATGGGCAACATCCGGGACGTGCTTCCCTTCCCCAGAACCGTCGGCAACTGCGACCTGTAACCACAGTGTTATCCGATTCAAAAAAAGGCGAACCGCGTGAAGCG
>ENA-OOXT01000469-OOXT01000469.1-human-gut-metagenome-genome-assembly--contig:-NODE-469-length-30312-cov-2.391083_pt1 | contig 30312 bp, 16 predicted proteins | sample MGYA00241590_ERZ501349 | MGnify/ENA primary metagenome ERZ501349 (study PRJEB25962, sample SAMEA2042838) | human gut metagenome | biome: human gut; feature: human-associated habitat; material: faeces...
TGACACTCTTGAATATCATTCATTGAAAAATAAGGTGAAAGATTTTGCGTTTCATAATGACGAAATCTGGGATATTGCTTGCGTTCAAGGAGAAATTGTATTTCAATCATTCGGTTCTCTCTTTTTTTATAATGGAAATTCGGTAGAAGGTATTCGAATGAAGAACCTTCCACTGAATTTGTTCCAGGTTGGAAATACTTTTTATTCTCAAAGAATAAATGGTGGACTTTGTGTCTTTTCCGACAGGAAAATGGAAGAACTTATTCCCAGAAAGGTATTTGGAAATAGCGATGTCTTGGCTGGGCTTCCTTATGATGATGCCGTTTTAATGCTTACCCGTAATCAGGGAGGTTTTCTCCTCTATCGAGATGGGAGGGTAGAAAAATGGGAAACCGAATGTGATGATATATTCAGGAAGCATACCATTAATCGTGCGGTGATGACCAAAGACAGTTGCTACGTTGTTGGCACAATATCCGATGGTATATATGCGTTGGATAAAAAAGGAAAGCTGATTTGGAAGGTCAATACGGATAATAAACTACAGAACAATACTGTTTTGAGATTATATTGTGATGATGACAACAATATATGGACAGCTTTGGATGAAGGTATTGCCTATATACACAACAATTCTTTAATCTATTATTATGAACCTCCATTTCGTAAAATAGGCATGGTATATGATGTTTTGGTAAGGGAAAATGAAGCTTATATTGCTTCTAATCAAGGACTTTATTGGCTTAGGGATGGAAAGACTGAATTAGTTCCGGGTTTGGAAGAACAAGCGTGGTTCGTCGATGAATGGGGAAAACAGATTTTCTGCGGGCACAACAAGGGAACTTTCCTTATATCAGGACTGAAATCAAAGCTGGCATCTGATGTAAAAGGAGGGATGTGTATGGAAAAAATTGAATTGAAGGAACAATCTTTTTTGTTGGAGGGAGCTTATGCGCTTCTGAATTTATATACGGAGACTGCTTCGGGAGAGTATTGCTTTACTCGGTCCTTACGTGGGTTCAGTCACATGATTCGTCATATAGAAGTGGACCATCAAGGGAATATTTGGGCGAAACATTTAAGGAATGGTTTGTATCGCTTTCGGATTGATTCGGATATGAAGCAGGTAAAGGATGTGCGGAAGTATGAGAGTTTGGGAGAAGTGAAAGGTGGGAGTTTTACTTTGTTCAAAATCAATGGTCGGGTAGTTTTTTCTAATGGGGAATATTTCTATACTTACGAAGATATGACTGATTCGATTGTTCCCTATGAAACAATGAATGAACAATTGATGGAATTGAAGGGAATCAAGACTGTGAGTCATGCGAACGGAGATTACTATTGGTTTGTGGGCGACAGGACTGTGTATTTGGTGAAGTGTGCGATAAATACTTTCAATATCGAACTTCGGATTCCATATTCTTTGTTTGACGGTCTGGCTGTGGAAGAACGAGGAAGCGTGGTTTATGACAAGAGAAATAATCATTCCTATCTTTGCTTGAATAATGCTATTGCCCGTATTGAAACAGATAGTTCCTCGTTATATAAATCTCAGACTAGGCGTTCTTTATGGATTTCAGAGATGCAGGTTACTGAGGAATTCAGTGATAAACGGAAAACATTGGTCGTGCAGTCGGGAGTCAAGGTCGAACATGAGTTTAATACAGTGAGTTTTACATTGTGCTATCCGGTTTATAACGATTATACTTATAAAGTAAGATACCGGTTGGAAGGGTATTCTGATCAGTGGATACCCGATGGACGCAATTTGCAGAAAAAGTATGCCCGTCTTCCTTATGGAAGTTATGTTTTTCGGGCGGAGATATATGATACTGGTAGAGTTTTGGCATCGGTAGAGTTTCCCTTTGAGATTTTGTCTCCGTGGTATTTGTCTTATTGGGCTGTGGGAAGCTACATTCTGATAGGGTTGTGCCTGCTGGCCTTGCTGCAATATATTGTTTATCGTTTTGTGAAGAAAAAGAAGGATCGTGTGATTGAGCAGCAGCGTGTAGCCCATCAGGCAGAGCTTGAACGGCAAGAGAAGAAGATTATCGAGTTGGAAAAGGAACAGCTTGAGGCCGATTTGCGTTTTAAAAGCAAAGAATTGTCCAGCGTGGTAATGATGAATATCGCTCATCAGGAGTTTTTGAATTCATTGAAAGAGGAGATACAGAAGCAAAAGTTGTCCGGACAGCATAGTCGTAAGAATTTGGATAAGCTTCTCGCTTTGGTTAACAATAATATAGTGTCTGATGAAGAGAGCTGGATAATGTTTCAAGCTAATTTTGACCGTATACATGAAAATTTCTTCCGGAATCTGAAACTTCAATATACAGATTTGACTTCAGGAGATTTGCGCTTTTGTGCATTGCTTCGCTTGAATATGCCGACAAAGGAGATAGCGAAGTTGCTCAACATTTCCACGCGTGGGGTTGATGCTGCAAGATACCGGTTGCGCAAGAAATTCAATCTGCTTCCGGAAGAAAGTCTGACTGATTTCCTTATAAATTTTAAATAACTGTTTTACAGTGGAATATTAATGGGGGAAGTATTAATATTGTACTTCCTCTTTTGTTTCTTAGTGATGGGTGTACTTTTGTTGTAGTGCGAGATGTGGAGGTTGTCGCATGCTTTTCTTTTATTTGCAGCAAAATAATATTTCTATAAATTAAAAGCATGAAAGACATGAAGCATTTACTTTTCAAGTTACAATCATTTTTAGTCTTGTTGGTGTTTACTGCCGTTAGTGCGTATGCGCAGAAATCTCCGGTCGATATGAATCGTTTCATCGACGATTTAATGAAGAAGATGACCCTGGAAGAGAAAATAGGTCAGTTGAATCTGCCGGTTACCGGTGAGATTACGACCGGTCAGGCTAAAAGTAGTAATGTGGCCAAACGTATTCGTGCCGGTGAAGTGGGCGGGCTTTTCAATCTGAAAGGCGTGGAACGTATCCGCGATGTACAGAAGCAGGCGGTTGAAGAAAGTCGTTTGGGTATTCCTCTCTTATTTGGTATGGATGTTATTCATGGATATGAAACGGTGTTTCCCATTCCTTTGGGACTGTCGTGTACATGGGATATGAAGGCGGTTGAAGAATCGGCACGTATTGCAGCCATTGAGTCCAGTGCTGACGGTATTTGCTGGACATTCAGTCCGATGGTGGATATTTGCCGTGATGCCCGTTGGGGGCGTGTGTCCGAGGGCAACGGTGAAGACCCGTTTCTGGGAGCAGCCATTGCGCAGGCCATGGTACGTGGTTATCAGGGAAAGGATATGAGCCGTAATGATGAAATCATGGCTTGTGTAAAGCATTTTGCCTTGCATGGTGCCGGTGAGGCAGGACGTGACTATAATACAGTAGATATGAGTCATCAGCGCATGTTCAATGAATACATGTTGCCCTATCAGGCGGCGGTTGATGCCGGTGTGGGCAGTGCGATGGCCTCTTTCAATGAGGTCGATGGCATTCCTGCCACTGGAAACAAGTGGTTGATGACGGATATACTGCGTAAGCAGTGGGGATTTGACGGCTTTGTGGTGACAGACTATACTGGAATTGCTGAGATGACCGACCACGGTATGGGCGATACGCAGACTGTTGCCGCCTTGGCACTGAATGCAGGTGTGGATATGGATATGGTGAGCGATGCATTTGTAGGTACGCTCAAGAAGTCATTGACAGAAGGAAAAGTGACAGAAGAAGCAATTAATGCGGCTTGTCGCCGTATTTTGGAAGCTAAGTACAAGTTGGGCTTGTTCGATAATCCTTATAAATACTGTGATGTGAAGCGTGCCAAGAAGCAAATCTTTACCAAAGAGCATCGTGCTGTTGCGCGTAAGATTGCTTCGGAGAGCTTGGTGTTGTTGAAGAACGAGGGTAATGTGCTTCCGCTGGCCAAAAAAGGCACTATTGCTGTGGTAGGTCCGTTGGCAGACAGCCGCAGTAATATGCCGGGTACTTGGAGTGTGGCTGCTGTATTGAAGAATGCAACTTCTTTGGCTGAAGGTTTGAAGGCGGTAGCAGGCGATAAAGCCGAAATATTGACTGCGAAAGGCTGTAATTTGATGAGTGATGCCGAATATGAGAAACGTGCCACTATGTTCGGACGTTCTTTACACCGTGACAATCGTTCGGACAAGGAGTTGCTGGACGAGGCTCTTGCCGTGGCTGCCAAATCGGATGTTATTGTGGCTGCGCTCGGTGAGTCTTCGGAAATGAGTGGAGAGAGCAGTTGCCGCACGAATCTTGAAATGACCGACACCCAACGCATGCTGTTACAAGAATTATTGAAAACAGGAAAACCAGTGGTACTGGTACTGTTTACCGGTCGTCCGCTGGTACTGAACTGGGAGCAGGCAAACGTGCCGGCCATTCTGAATGTATGGTTTGCGGGCAGTGAGGCAGGTTTTGCCATCGGTGATGTACTGTTTGGTGATGTGAATCCGAGTGGGAAGCTGACTACGACTTTCCCGAAGAGCGTGGGACAGATTCCTTTGTTCTACAACCACAAGAACACGGGTCGCCCTCTTGCCGACGGTGCATGGTTCCAGAAATTCCGCAGCAACTATATAGACATAGACAATGAACCGCTTTATCCTTTTGGTTTCGGCTTGAGCTATACCACATTCTCTTATAGCGACGTGTCTTTGGACAAGACTAGCATGACGGATAAGGGCGAACTGACTGCTACCGTGACTGTGACCAATACCGGCAAGAGAGACGGTGCAGAAGTGGTTCAACTTTATATTCGTGACCTTGTGGGAAGTGTAACCCGTCCGGTGAAAGAGTTGAAAGGCTTTGAGAAGATTTTCCTGAAAGCCGGTGAATCTAAAAAAGTATCTTTCAAGATTACTCCCGAATTGCTGAAGTTCTACAACTACAATCTTGATTTTGTATGCGAGTCCGGTGACTTTGAGGTGATGATTGGCAGAAATAGCCAGGACGTAAAGAAAGCAGCGTTCAAGTTACTCTAACTGATTCTCAAGACGGCAATATGCAGCATTCGAGCCACTGCGTTGAGATGGCATTGTTGCTGCATATTGTCTGCATTTTCACTGCAAACGTTTTGCAATATTCTTGTAGTATTTGCCTGACTTGTGTGAGATAATATAATCTATTGAAAAACATGAAGAAAATATTTTTATTAATATTGTGTCTGTCCGCCATGTATCCGGTTGTCAATGCCGGGCGAGTGGTTCAGAGTTTCAATGACGGCTGGTATTATGTTGCGTATAATGACAATCGGTTCCAGAAAGTACGATGTCATGAGGAAGGTTGGGAGCAGGTACATCTGCCACATACCTGGAATACGGATGCCTATTCCACCCGTAACTATCGCAGGGCTTCTTCCTGGTATAAGAAAGAGTTCCGGCTGGAAGCCGCAGAGATGTGGGATAAGCAGCTTTATCTGAAATTCGATGCCGTCAACTCCCTGGCAGATGTATATCTCAATGGCGAGCTACTCACGACCCATAAGGGAGGTTATTCTGCTTTTATTGTAGATATTACAGATAAAGTAAGGAACGATGTCTCCAATTTACTGATGGTGCACGTCAATAATCAGAACAATCAGATACCTCCTTTATCTGGCGATTTCACGATTTTTGGCGGTATTTATCGCGATGTATGGCTCATCAGTGTCGGGAAACAACACATCAGCCTCACCGACTACGCCTCTCCAGGTGTTTATGTCGATTTGCCTTTCGTGAGTGAGGAGAAGGCAGAAATCAGTGTACGCGGGACTTTGGTGAATCGTGATGTACAGCGTGCTGCTTTGAAGTTGAATGTCGAAGTGCTGGATGCCGATGGAAAATCCGTGGTTCAGTCTTTGCGTAATATCAGGTTGGATGCGGAAGGGACATTTGCTGTCAAAGAACGGTTGCAATTGGAAAATCCGCGACTGTGGTCGCCCGAATCTCCTTATCTGTATAGTGTGAAAGTCTCTTTGAAAGATGAACGTGGCAAGGTGTTGAAAGATGAGATGCGCGTTCCTTTGGGGGTTCGCTGGTTCAGCATGGATGCGCAGGAAGGCTTCAAATTGAATGGGAAACCAATGAAGCTGATAGGAGCTTGTCGCCATCAGGACCAGATGCCGATGGGGATAGCGCTTTCGGATGAAATGCATCGCAGGGATATGCAATTGCTGAAAGATATGGGTGCAAACTTTGTCCGCTTGGCACATTACCCGCAGGATGATGCCGTGTTGCGTGCTTGCGACGAACTCGGTATGCTGGTATGGGAGGAGATTCCAGTGGTCGATTTGATTGCTTTGGGTGACGAGTTTCGCACGAATGCTACGAGCGCCTTGCGCGAAATGATCCGTCAGCATTACAACCATCCTTCTGTCATTATGTGGGGGTATATGAACGAAGCTGTCATTCAGTTGCAGTATCGGGTGAAGAAACAACGGCTCAACGGGTTTTATGAAAACACTTTGGCACTTGCCCGGCATCTGGAAGAGACATTGAAGATGGAAGACCCTTATCGCTTGAGTACGATGGCTTATCACGGCAATCAGATTTACAATCAGATTGGTCTTAGCAATATTACCGATGTTTCCGGTTGGAACCTTTATCAGGGCTGGTATGAGAATGACTTTAAGTCTTTCGACCGTTTTGTAGATGAAGAACACCGTAAATATCCGTACCGTCCGTTAATAATCAGTGAGTTCGGTGCCGGTTCCGATTCGCGTTTGCAGTCGCTTGAGCCACAGATATTTGATTTTTCCATGCAGTGGCAGCAGTTGTATCTCGAATATTATTTGCCCGCTATCATGAAGCGGCCGTTCATAGTCGGCGCCACAGAGTGGAATTTCATTGATTTCAGTTCTGCCAGTCGCCAGGAGACTACGCCACACATTAATAATAAAGGGCTGATGTACAATGATCGCCGCCCTAAAGATGTGTTTTATTATTTTCAGGCATTTTTGCGTAAGGATATTCCGGTGCTGCACATTGCTGTGGATGACTGGAAATATCGGACTGTAGTTTCGGACGGCGAAGCTGTGGAACATCCGGTGAAGGTGTATTCCAATTTGGATAGGGTGGAGTTGTCTGTCAATGGGAAAAAACTCTCTGTACAAGGTATTGAGAATTGCCATGCTGGGTGGCGGGTACCTCTTGTTGTGGGGAGAAACACGCTTGTAGCATCCGGCATCTATCAAGGGAAGAAGGTGGAGCAGGTTTCGGATGTTTTCGTAAAGATACAGCCTCGCCATATCGCAGCAGCCAATATTAGGCAGTTGGAACTTGCAGTGAACGTAGGTAGCAATTGTTTCTTCATGGATGACAAAAGTGATCTTTGTTGGCTTCCCGACCAAGTTTATACTCCTGGAAGTTGGGGCTATGTGGGCGGTGAAGTTTTTTATCGTTCTCCGGGACGTATCGGAACCACAGCCGAGGTGAAAAATACTCGTAATGTTCCTTTGCTACAGACTAAACGCAAAGACATCAAAGCCTATCGCTTCGACTTGTCCGACGGCGAGTATGAAGTGGAACTCCTCTTTGCCGACTTGAATGCACCTTCCGAACGGGTGACTTATGATTTGGGGGGTACTGCTGTCCTCAGCAATGCCGATTTCCGGGGCAGTGTTTTCAATGTTTCTGTCAACGGTCGACTTTGGCTGAACCATTTTTCTCCAGCGATGGAAGTAGGTGGAAACCGTTGCCTATCCAAGAAATTGCGTGTTATCGTAACCGATGGAAACCTTACGGTGGGTTTTGAGGCAGTGAAAGGTATGACGTTCTTGAATGGGATAAAGTTATTTAGAATAGGATAAAAACTCCTTTGCTTTTCTATCTTCTTGCTCTATTATATGAATAGTGCCTAAATATTTATTGTATTTTTATCTTCCTTATAATCTGTTGTTTATGTGATGCGGTAGTAGCAATGATGTACCTCTCTGGTGAACTGTGGTACTCTTGTGGTAGCTTGTTTTTTGACATATATCAACTTCTCCGGTATGTTTGCAAAAGAATTTTAAATCAATACAAAATGAAGAAAAATCTACTAATTACATGTGTGATGTTATTGTTTGCCATTACTTCGATGGCACAGAACAAAATTACGATTTCGGGTGTCGTTACGGACAAGACAGGCGAAACTGTTATCGGTGCTTCTGTTCGTGTAAAAGGGCAGGAGAGTAAAGGTAGTATTACTGATATAAATGGTAAATATCAGATTGTTGATGTGGCATCTAATACTACCTTGATTTTTAGTTATATAGGTATGCGTGAGCAGGAGATTGCCGTAAATGGGCGTTCAACTATCAATGTGAAGATGGAAGAGGACAGCCAGCTCATTGATGAGGTGGTTGTAGTTGGTTATGGTAGTGCCAAGAAACGCGACTTGACCGGTTCTATCGTTACTGTGAAAGCGGATGAGATTGCTTCTAAGCCTTCTACCAATCCACTGGCATCCATACAGGGTAAGGTTGCCGGTGTACAGGTGGTGAATACGGGCCGTGCAGGACAAGACCCTGAAATCCGTGTTCGCGGTACGAACTCCATTAACGGTTTCAAACCTCTTTATGTGGTAGATGGACTGTTTACGGACAATATCAATTATCTGAACACTGCGGATATTGAATCTATGGAAATCTTGAAAGACCCTTCTTCTTTGGCTATTTTCGGTGTGCGTGGTGCCAATGGTGTAATCATCATTACTACTAAAAGGGCAAAAATAGGGAAGACGATGGTCAACATCAACTCTTCAGTGGGTTGGAAGGTTATTTATGACCGTGTAGGTGTGACGAATGCCGAAGAGTTTAAGATGCTGTACAACGAGCAGTTGATATCTCAAGGAAGCGACCCTTATGATTATACTCAATGGGCTGGTAATACTGATTGGCAGGATGAGATATTCCAGACAGGTTTTCTGACCAATAACAATGTGAGTATTACGGGTGCAACGGATAAGAGCAAGTTTTATTTGGGTTTGGGTTACGTCATGGAAGAAGGTTCCATTAAAACGGAAAAGCTCAATAAGTTTACCGTAAACTTGAACAGTGAATATAGCGTAACCGATTTCCTGCGTTTTGGTTTTCAGCTTAATGGAGTTCGTGCTAAGTATCCTGATGCAAAGGGTGTGGATGGTGCTTTGAAGGCTGCTCCTATTGCTCCTACTCATGACCTTGAATCGGGACTGATACATACGCTGCCCGACTTCCAGCGTGCACAAGTGTGGAATCCTCTTATTGAAACAGAGCTGCGCGGTGCTCACAACAAGTCTGAAAACTATCGCGTGGCAGGTAATGTGTTCGGAGAGATAGATATTCTGAAGAACCTTACGTTCAAAGCAACTTTCTCTATGGACTATGCTTCCAGCCAGGGACGTTCATATTCTCCGCTGATTTATGTTTATAATCCCGATGTGGAGGGGGGGAAAGAACGGTTGACTGAAAGAGAAAGTGTGAACCAAAGCAAGTCTACCTCTCTTGCTGCACAGTCTGACTATGTGTTGACTTATCTCGGACAGTTTGGCAATCATGGATTGACATTGACTGCCGGTCTTACCACCAATTACAATGAGTCTTCCAGTTTGAGTGGTGGACGCAGCCAGCTTGCAGGCTATGGCATTTTGGTGGGCGATGACCCGGACAGATGGTGGCTCTCTACTATCGACGATATATCTACGGCAACTAATGGTGGTTCTCAGAGTGACAGATTTACCATGTCTTATTTGTTCAGAGCATTGTATAACTACAAGAATCGTTATTTACTTAATGCTTCTTTCCGTAGGGACGGCTCATCTGTTTTCTATAAGACAGGTAATACTTGGGACAACTTTTACTCTTTCGGTGCCGGTTGGGTAATGACCGAAGAGAAGTTTATGCAGAACCAGAATGTAATTAACTTCTTGAAGTTGAAAGGCTCTTGGGGTGTGTTGGGCAGCCAGAATACCGGTTCCAGTTATCCAGCATACGCCACCATTGTTAGTTCGGGATCAGCTGTATTCGGTGACAATATCATTGCGGGTAAGGGCCCCAACAAACTGATTTCACCTACTTTGGGATGGGAACGTAATTATTCATGGGAAGTGGGTTTTGACATGCACATGTTCAATGATCGTTTGCAGCTTTCTCCGGTTTATTATAACAAAACAACAAAAGATATGTTGACTTCCATTCCGGGTATTGCAGGCACTGTTCCCGGATTACAGAATGTGGGTGAGATTCGCAATCGCGGTTTTGAACTTAGTGCTTCTTGGAACGACAAGATTGGGGAAGATTGGAGATATGGATTAGGTGCTAATTTGAGCACTATTGATAACAAGGTGCTTTCACTGGTAAACAAAGACTATAATATTATCAGTGGTCCCTCACGTGTTTCCGAAGGTTATCCGATTGGCTATTTCTATGGTTACAAGGTTGAGGGTGTATATCAGAACGAAGACGACATCCGTTTCTCTCCGATTAACTCGGTTGGCTCGGTAACACCGGGTGACTTGAAATTCGCTGATGTTGACGGTAATGGCAAAATTACTGATAATGACTGTACAATGATAGGTAACCCTACTCCTGATTTTACTTACGGTTTTAATGTTAATTTGGGTTGGAAGAATCTGGACCTGACTGTTGACATGATGGGTGTTTATGGAAATGAAATTTACCGTAATTGGGGAAGCAGTAGCTATGCACAACTGAATTATCGCACAGAGCAATTGAATCGTTGGCATGGAGAGGGCACTTCCAATTGGGAGCCCTTGCTCGACCCTTCACACAAAATAAATCAGGAGGCTTCCACGTATTTCATCGAAGATGGCAGTTTCTTCAGAATCCGTAATATCGAACTGGGATATAACTTTGACAAACGACTGTTGAATCGTATCAAGGTACAGTCACTGCGTCTTTATACCAATGTGCAGAATCCCAAGACTTGGAGCCGTAACGGCGGATATACGCCGGAAGTGGGCGGAAGCGCTATTTCGTTTGGTATTGATGGTGGGGGCTATCCTATGCCTACAGTTTATACGATTGGTTTTAATTTGACTTTCTAAAATTATATAAAGACAGACTATGAAGAAGATATTTTATTATATAGCATTTTTAGCAGTAAGCTTTGCACTAACTTCGTGTGAGGATATGTTTGATAGAAAACCGCTTGGACAGCAGACAGAGGATGATTTGACTGGTGGTACTTATGAAACGCAGGTGTTTAATATGTATGCCAAGTTGCGCGGTTTTCATTTGACAAGCGGCAATACTGCATTGGCAATCCACGGTATGCGTTCTGAGGACGCAGAGAAAGGAAGCACATTGTCCGATGGAGCAGCCACCGGCAAGATGTTCGATGACTTTGAATATTTGGCAAGTAATGGGATGATTAAGAGCTACTGGAATGAAAACTATTCATTGATACATAAGGTAAACGATTTGCTTGATGAAATGAGCCAAAACCCGTCATTGACAGAAGGTGACCTTGTCAATAAAGGTGAAGCATTGTTTGTACGTGCCTTCTGTTATTTCAACCTTGTACGCGCTTTTGGTGAAGTGCCTTTGATTGACTTTAAAGTTTATGATGCAGCTGAGGCAAATGTTCCGAAATCTTCTGTGGCAAAGATATATGAATTAATAGATTCTGACCTTACGGAAGCCGAAAACAGTCTGCCCAGAACATGGGAGAAACTTTATATAGGCCGTCTCACTTGGGGAGCTGCCCGTTCTCTTCATGCACGTACATACATGATGCGTAACGACTGGGGGAATATGAAGGCGGCTGCTGAAGAAGTGATTAACTCTGGTTTGTATAATCTGAAAACACCTTATGAAGACATATTCCGGGAAAAAGGTGAAAACTGTAGTGAGTCCGTTTTTGAATTGCAATGTACGGCAACAGAATCACAACCGGGTTCCAATGATATAGGAAGCCAGTTTGCTTCCGTTCAGGGTGTGCGTGGCGCAGGCGAATGGAATCTTGGTTGGGGGCAACACACCGCCACTCAAGAATTGGCAGATGCTTTTGAAGAAGGTGATCCGAGAAAAGACGAAACCCTGCTTTATTTTATACGCAACGGCAAGGACGATCCGGAGTCCATACCTGCTAACAAGCCTTATGGTGAGAAACCAATTTCGAATGCTGATGTCATAGCTAAATACTTTAACAAAAAAGTATATACAGACCCGGCGATGCGTTTGAAATTCACAAAAGGAGGATATTGGGTAAATATCCGTTTGATACGTTATGCTGATGTGGTATTAATGGCTTCCGAAGCTGCTTGTGAATTGGGTGATTTATCTTCTGCCCGTAACTATTTGGAGATGGTGCGTGCTCGTGCCCGCGGCAATAATATTGGAATCTTACCGGAAGTGACGACCAACAACCAGAATGAACTGCGTGAGGCCATTCGTCATGAAAGACGTGTTGAGTTGGGTATGGAATTTGACCGCTTCTACGACTTGGTTCGTTGGGGTATTGCTAAAGAGGTACTTCATGATGCAGGCAAGACCGGTTATCAAGACAGACATGCTTTGTTGCCCATCCCGCAAGACGAAATTGACAAGTCGAATGGTGTATTGGTTCAAAATCCCAATTATTAATCTATAAATGTACTAACTACTTATGAAAAAATATATAGTATCTGTGGCTTCTTGCCTGTTTGCATTGTGTATGCAGTCTTGTTTTCAGGATATGGATCATCCTGCTTTCGACTATCCTGAGAGTACAGGTGAAATACCTACTACCCCCTTGAAGATGTATCTTCCTTTTGATGAAGAGGACATTCGGGATAAAGGTGAATGGGGATTTTTGGTAGCAGACAACGGGAATGCCAAGTTTGCGGAAGACGGAATCGCTGGCATGGCCTATCAGGGTGCTGAAAATGCCTATATTTTGGCCAAGACTCCTTCTATATTGGTAGATAATATACCCACTATCGGTGATTTGACCGTAGCTTTTTGGATGAGAACCACTAAGAATACTTCTGCGCAAGGTTTGTTCTCTATCCCTAACTCTATTAAATTCTGGGGCAACTTCGACATCTTCTTGGAGAATAATAATAGCGAGACTCAGGCATTTTTCAAGGTTCATATCTTCAATCAGACAGCAAAAGAGAATGATGAAAGATGGGTTGAGGCAAAAATAGATGATATTTTTGGTAGCGAATGGGTGCATCTGGCTTTTGTGTATGATGGCAATACTTCTACCATTACTGTTTATCGTAATGGTGAGGGGGTCTTTACCAAAGAATTGCCTGATTGTGGAAAATTGAAGTTTAATAATGTAGGCGCTTCTTTGGCTGTTGGTGCATTTCAGTTCAGCACTACTCCGAGTCTTACTTCGGGTGCAGGAGCACAAACCTGGGCAAAGAACTTTCCCGGTCAGCTTGATCAGTTCCGCTTATATGACAAGGTGTTGACAGCAACCGAAATTCAGAGTATTTACTCTGGAAAAGAATGAAGCTACACTTTAATCTGATGATAGGATGAAAGTATTATATTTCATAGTATGTCTTTTGTTGGTTGCGTGCGGTGGTGATAATCAACCTGAGGTGAATCAGCCTTTCGAGTTGAAGAATATCATTGTGGGTGACCAACAAAACCAACAGACATTTGAGAATGTTGCTCCCAATGTAGCCATTGTTTTGGAGTTCTCGGATGCTGTAGATGAGGCTTCAGCCCGTAACAATATTGCTTTGAAACATGAGGAGCTTCCTATAAGCTGCGATTATGAGTTCCTGCAAGAGAAAAAAGTATCGGTGACTCCTAAGGAGGGGTTTAAAATCTTGTCATCGTATAAATTGATTGTCAATCCGGGGGTGAAGTCCACCTCCGGGGTACTGCTTTCCAATGGCAAGGTTTGTATGATTAAGACAGGAATGGATGATACTGATAAGTTTGAGCGTATTTCTGATGAGGACTTGTTGACATTGGTACAGAAGCAGACCTTCAAGTACTTCTGGGACTTTGGGCATGAATATTCCGGAATGGCGCGCGAACGTACTACTTCGGGCGATGTCGTTACTACCGGTGGTACCGGCTTTGGCGTGATGGCCATGCTGGTAGCTGCTGAACGGGGTTTTATTACCCGTCAGCAAGCTGTTGAACGGGTGCAGAAGATAGTTACTTTTCTTGATAAGGAATGTACGGCTTATCATGGTGCTTATGCACATTGGATAAATGGCGCAACGGGAGCAACCAAACCTTTCAGTGAGAAAGACAACGGTGCCGATTTGGTTGAAACCTCCTTGTTATTTCAAGGTTTGCTTGCCGCTCGAGCCTATTTCAAGGAAAATACGGAAGTAGAAAGCAGGTTGCGTGCCGACATAACCCGTCTTTGGGAAGCTATTGACTGGACTTGGTTCCGGAAAAATGGTGAAGATGTACTATATTGGCATTGGAGTCCCGATTACGGTTTTGAGAAGAACCTGGCAATAAGAGGATGGAATGAATGTCTGATTACTTATATACTTGCAGCTTCGTCTCCAACACATGCTATCAATAAAGTTGTATATGAAGCGGGATGGGCTAAAAATGGAGGAATCAGGAATGGAAAATCTTATTATGGCATCACTCTTCCTTTAGGTTCGGATAAAGGGGGACCGCTGTTCTTATCTCAATATTCTTTTCTGGGCATTAACCCGCAAGGACTGGAAGACCAATATGCCGATTACTGGATGCAAAATCGCAATCATACATTGATTAATTACAATTATTGTAAGGAAAATCCTAAAGGATATACGGGCTATAGCGCTTCTTGTTGGGGGTTGACGGCAAGTGACGGTAATACGGGATATTCAGCTCATTCACCTACTAATGATAAAGGGGTAATTGCTCCAACAGCCGCTTTGTCTGCATTTCCTTATACTCCGGAGGAGTCAATGGAAGCGCTGCATTTTTTCTATTATAAGATGGGAGACAAACTTTGGAAGGATTATGGTTTTATAGATGCCTTTAATTTGACGGCAGATTGGTACGATACTCAGTACATAGCCATTGACCAAGGGCCGATAATCTGTATGATAGAGAATTATAGAACAGGTCTCCTTTGGAATTTATTTATGTCTATACCGGAAATCCAACAAGGACTGAAGAAGCTTGGCTTTCAGAGTCCGTGCTTAAACTAAAAGAATGATTATGATGAGAATATTAATATATTTGATACTTTTGCTATACCCTTTTAATTTGATTTCGGGACAGAAAACGCAGAAGCAGCTTTCTGACGACGAACTTATGACCCTCGTCCAGAAGCAAACTTTCCGTTACTTTTGGGATTTTGCCCATCCTGAATCCGGATTGGCGCATGAACGGAGTAACGGTGGTGCCGAGACAGCTACCATTGGTGGGTCGGGATTCGGAGTGATGGCTATCATTGTCGGCATAGAACGTGGGTTTATCACCCGTGAACAAGGTGCTGAACGTATACTGAAGATTGTTCGTTTCTTGAGCGACAAGAATACCGACAGTTATCACGGCATGTGGGCACATTGGATGAACGGTAAAACCGGTAAGACCATTCCTTTCAGCCGTAAGGACGATGGAGCGGATATTGTAGAATCCGCTTTCATGTTCGAAGGCTTGTTGGCTGCCCATCAGTATTTTATAAAGGATAATCCGACGGAAAACCGTATCAGGGGAATGATTAATAATCTGTGGCGCCAAGCAGAGTGGAATTTTTTCACTCAGGGGCAGGATGTGATGTACTGGCATTGGTCACCCAATAACGGATGGGCGATGAATCATCAGATTAAAGGTCATAATGAGTGCCACATTGTGTATATCTTGGGTGCGTCTTCTCCTACTTATCCGATTGCCGGGAGCGTTTACCATAAAGGCTGGGCCAGTGCGAATACTTTTCTGAACGGTTGGGAATATTATGGCATCAGGCTTCCTCTCGGGGACAATAACGGCAAGGGCGGTCCTTTGTTCTTTACTCATTACTCCTACATGGGGCTTGATCCGCATGGTTTGAAGGACCGCTATGCCGATTACGAGGAACAAATGAAGGCCCATACCTTGATTAACCGTGCCTATTGTATCGACAATCCGAAGGGATATAAGGGTTACGGTGAGAAATGCTGGGGATTGACAGCCAGTGACGGTGATAAAGGCTATTCTGCCCATAGTCCCGGAAATGATCGCGGCGTGATTACGCCTACTGCGGCCCTTTCATCCATCCCTTATGCACCGGGATATTCTTTGGAGGCCATGCGCTATTTCTATGAAGAATTGGGTGACCGTCTTTGGGGTGAATATGGTTTCAAGGATGCATTTAATCTGACTGAGGATTGGTTTGCGCCTTCGTATCTTGCCATTGACCAGGGACCGATTATCGTGATGATAGAGAACTATCGCACCGGTTTGATTTGGAAGCTTTTCATGAGCCATCCCGATGTACAGAAGGGGTTGAAGAGATTAGGCTTTACGTCTCCTTATTTGAATAAGGCTGATTAGGTTTGGCAGGATTTGATTTTGGTAAGATTTTATATAGATTAAAAAGGATTATAACCATGAAAAACGTGCTTTTCAATAGTGTATTGGTTGCTTTCGTATTGCTTGTCGCCTCGTGCGGCAAGCAACCGGAAGCTAAGGTGGAGGTGATGTCGTTTAATATCCGTCTGGATCATGTAGCGGACAGTATGAATAACTGGAAATACCGTAAGGATAATGCAGCACAGATGATTGCTTATTATGCTCCGGACATTGTGGGCATGCAGGAGGTGGTAAAGAATCAACTCAATGACTTGAAGGAGCGTCTTCCTCAATATACTGCCCTTGGCGTAGGTCGTGCAGATGGAAAAGAGAAAGGCGAATATTGCTCCCTTTTTTATAAGACAGATCGTTTTGAGCTTTTAAAGAACGGAGATTTCGGACTGAGTGAGACTCCCGATTCCATCGGAAAGAAAGGCTGGGATGCGGCATGCGAACGTATCGTGACTTGGGCTGTGTTGAAAGATAAGGTGAGTGGCAGGAAAGTAGCTGCTTTCAACACCCACTTTGACCATGTAGGTGAGGTGGCACGTCGAGAAAGCGCTAAGTTAATACTCGAGAAGATAAAGCAAATAGCGGGAGAGCTTCCGGTAATTATCACTGGAGACTTTAATGGAACGGTAGACTCCGAGCCGGTCACTATATTGACGGAAGGTGGAATGAGGAACGCTTGTTCCACGGCAAAGGTCGTTTACGGACCGACATGGAGCTTTCATGACTTCGGACGTATTCCGGTGGAGAAGCGCAGGCTGATAGATTTTATATTCGTAAATGCTTCTGTAGAGGTGGAGCGTTACCGCACAGTTGGCGATAAGCCGGACAATGGCTATCTTTCCGACCATGCTCCCGTATTGGTTACTTTGAAACTGTAAAGAGGCACTCGTCTAATTCTATTCTGCATTATTTACAAATCATAAGGGTTCAAGAAACACTTGTATACTGAACCTAATTCAGTCGTATAGTGAATGCCATTCAGTCGTATACTGAATAGGGTTCAGTCGTATATTGAATGCACTGCATTCTAACCATACTGATAATCAGTAGATTATAAAACAGTATTGCGTTTTTGATAAATTACAACAAATAATGAATACATGAAAAATAAACTATCCTGGGGAATTGCCTTGTTGCCCTTTGTTCCTTCGGTTTGGATACAAGGACAAGAACAGAAACAAGGAATAGGAAACGGGCGTCCTAACATTATTTTTATCATGAGTGATGACCATGCCCGACAAGCAATGAGTATATATGGACATCCCATAGGTAAAATAGCTCCTACTCCCCATATTGACCGTATTGGGCATGAAGGGGCGGTATTTCAGAATAATTACTGTTGCAATTCCATTTCCGGTCCCAGTCGTGCAGCCATACTGACTGGTAAGCATAGCCATAAGAATGGTTTTATGAGGAATGGAAATAGAGGATTTGACGGTTCGCAGCAGACACTGCCGAAGATATTGCAAGCAAACGGTTATGAAACAGCCATTATCGGCAAGTGGCATCTTGTTTCAAAGCCTACCGGGTTTGACCATTGGATGATTTTGAATGATCAGGGAGATTATTATAATCCGTATTTTATTACCGAGGGAGATACCGCTCGGCATAAAGGATATGTGACTGACCTCATCACCCAATATTGTGAAGACTGGATGAGTGGGCGCGAGGATAAGAATAAACCTTTTTTCCTGATGATGCATCACAAAGCCGTTCACCGTAATTGGGTGCCTGCCGAACGGCATTATCATTTGTACGAACATACGCAGTTCCCTTTACCCGATAATTATTATGATGCATACGAAGGACGTTATGCGGCACAAATGCAGAAGATGAATATATACCGTGATATGTACGAAGGTCACGACTTGAAGATGGTTGCGGGTATGAATAGCGACAGTCTGCTATTCGACCCGTGGCCTCATGCTTTTCTTGGTACGATGGAGCCGGATGAGCGCCGCCGTTTTATGGATGCCTATCGTGAACGGAACAATGAATTTTATTCGAAACAGCGTACTTTCAAAGAGGTGGCAGAATGGAAATATCAGCGCTATTTACAGGATTATATGGCTTGTGTGGCAAGCGTGGACGAGAGTGTAGGAGAAATATTGGATTATTTGAAGCGTACCAGATTGGATAAAAATACGATTGTCGTTTATACTACAGACCAGGGGTTCTATCTGGGCGAGCACGGTTGGTTTGATAAACGTTTTATGTATGAGGAGTCTTTCGGTATGCCGATGGTAATGAGCTGGCCGGGACATATTAAGCCTGGGACGCAGGTAACAGGATTAACTCAGAATATTGATTTCGCCCCCACTTTTCTCGATATGTGTGGAATTGAGATTCCTGAAGACATGCAGGGAGTGTCATTTCGTCGGTTGGTAGAGAGAGGAAACACTCCACGAAACTGGAGGAAGTCAATTTACTATCATTATTATGAATTCCCCGGTTTTCATAGTGTCCGTGCACATTACGGTGTCAAGATGGAGCGCTATAAATTGATGCATTTTTATGTGGATGACAAGTGGGAACTTTATGATTTGGAGGAGGACCCGGCAGAAATGCATAATTTGTATGGTGAAAAAGGGATGGAGAAGGTTGTTGCAGAATTGAAAGCGGAACTTACCCGCCTGCAGGAAGAATATGATGTTCCTGAATCTCTGTGTAAATAATGGTGCATATTATTATGACGTATAAATGAAGTTTAGAATGAAAAGAATCTATTTATAATCATTTTTGTAGTAGGCTGTGTAATGTTGTCTGCTCAACAAGATCCATTTATCAATCGCATACCTTGTCATTTGAAGGCTAGTCGTGTAGGTACAAATAGCGTAGAACTTATTTGGGAGAATGTAGTAGAGGCTGTAAGTTATGAGGTTTACAAGGAAGATACTTTATATAAGACTGTAAAAAAAAATCGCATTACTGTGGGAGGGCTGAATTCGTTTGATATTTACTTCTTCTCAGTGAAGGCTAGGAATAGTCATGGAGAGTTCAGTCGCGAGAGCGAGAAACTTTATGTAGCTACTGCTGAGACAAAAAGACAAAAGGATAAGCGGATGGCGTGGTGGCGTGAAGCCCGTTTTGGGATGTTTGTCCATTGGGGCCCTTATTCTGCATTAGGTGGGCATTATACAGGACCCACGTCTCTGCAGACAAATGAAAAACATCCTTGGATAGAGGCTGACGGCATGATAAAAGATTACTATTCATGCTATCGTCCTGAATGGGTATCTTCTGATGGGAGTATAAAGACAAATCCAGCTACAGGCAAACCTTATAAAAGAGGGCAATATGCCGAATGGATAATGTTTGCGGCTCAAATACCCAGAGATGAGTATCTGAAGCGAGCAAAGGAGGATTTCAAAGCCGAAAAATTCGACGCTAAAGAATGGGTAAGGATGGCTAAAGAGGCAGGGATGAAATATATTGTCATTACTTCAAAGCACCATGATGGCATTGCACTTTTAAATACACCTGTGGGGCATACTATTTTTAAAGATACAGATATCCGCAGGGATATATTGAAAGAACTGGTGAATGAAGCGAGGAAGGCCGGTCTGAAAATAGGTTTTTATTATTCGCAGGCATTGGACTGGAATAATCCGGGGGGGATGGGATGGATTCCGCAAAATGACGCGCCTAATCGGGAAGCTTCCTATGCAGACAAAGCAAAATATACGGATGAAATAGTTATCCCTCATTTACATACTATCATAAATGATTATAAAGTCGATCTTATTTGGTGGGATATGGGAGCAAGCAGCGCTCCCGAATTTAAATATCGTATGATGAAAGCTATCAAGAACATATCTGGTACGGAACGTTTAATTTTTAATGACCGAATGGAGGATAAGCTGACGGGTGATTTTAAAACTCCGGAACAAAGCATACCTGATATGCCTTCCAATGGAGATGGTACAGATTGGGAGACTTGTATGACCTTGAATGACAACTGGGGATATGCTGCCCATGATGTACGCTGGAAGACTACAGAGGATGTCCTTCAAAAATTGATTGATATTGCCAGTAAAGGGGGTAATTATCTATTGAATATCGGCCCGAAGGCAGATGGTACTTTTCCCACTGAAAGTATCAATTGCCTGAAGGAAGTAGGCAGTTGGATGAAGGTGAACAGTGAAGCTATTTATGGTACAATACCGAGTCCGTTTGTTAGCCAACTCGATTGGGGAAGAGCTACCAGAAAAGAAGTGGACGGTAAACAGCTTCTTTATTTGCATGTTTTTACTCAATATTGGCCGAAAGACGGCAAACTTCTTGTCCCGGATTTTGGCTCTGGGATAAAACGGGCCTATTTATTGATTGATGCGAAGAAAACTTCTTTACCTATAGACGAAATGGGAGACAATCATATATTTTCTTTACCTTTAGACGCTCCCGATAAAATCAGTACGACCATTGTTGTAGAAATTTTGTGACGTAGATAGAGCTGTTGTATAATAATATAAATATGGATAATATGATGAAAAGATTAAGTGGTCTGGTACTACTGTTGTGTTTGGCGAATTTCCTTTCTGCACAGGACATGCGTATGGATACTTATTGTAATCCTTTGAATATCGATTACACGTATATGATTTATAATTCGGATAAGAGTATCTCCTACCGTTCCGGTGCCGATCCTGCCGTGGTGGAGTTTCGGGGTGAATATTATATGTTTGTCACCCGTTCACACGGTTATTGGCGTTCCAAGGATTTGCTGAACTGGGAGTTCGTACGTCCGGGCAGGAACTGGTATCCGCAAGGGTGTAACGCTCCGGCAGCACATAATTACAAAGATTCGGTACTTTATGTGACAGGTGATCCCTCCGGTTCCATGAGCATCCTTTATACGGATAATCCGGCTTCAGGAAACTGGGAAGCCATTCCGGCAATTTTGCATAATCTGCAAGATCCCGATTTGTTTATTGACGATGACGGTAAAGCGTATATGTTCTGGGGCTCTTCCAATGTGTATCCTATCAGAGGAATGGAACTGGACAAGAACCAGCGTTTCATCAAGAAGGGAGAAACGAAAGAACTCTTCAATTTGGATATGCCTAAACATGGCTGGGAACGTTTCGGTGAAAACCATACGGATACTGTATTGGGTGGATATATTGAGGGGCCTTGGCTGACGAAGCATAATGGGAAATACTATATGCAATACGGTGCTCCGGGAACGGAATTCAATGTCTATGCCGATGGTGTTTATGTGGCCGATTATCCGATGGGGCCTTATACTTACCAAAAGCATAATCCGGTGTCCTACAAACCGGGTGGTTATATGAACGGTGCCGGACATGGAAGTACCGTGCTTGGCCCTGGCGGACAATATTGGCATTTTGCTTCGATGTCACTCTCTATCAATGTGAATTGGGAACGTCGCCTTTGTATGTTTCCGGCAGGGTTCGATAAAGATGGCATTATGTATGTAGATACCCGTTTCGGAGACTATCCCCGTTATGTACCTGCCGTACCGGGCAAGGCTGGACAGTTCCGTGGATGGATGTTGCTCTCGTATGGCAAACCGGTAAAAGCTTCTACTACGAAAGGAGAATTTAAGGCAGATGCCCTGACGGATGAACTGACTAAAACTTTTTGGCTTGCCGAGGCTAATGACGAACGGCAGTGGGTGATGATTGATTTGGAGAAACCTGCTGATGTGTATGCTGTTCAGATAAACTATCACGATTATCAAAGTAATATGTACGGTCGCTACGAAGGACTCCATCACCGTTATCTCATCGAAGGTTCTCTTGATGGTGAGAATTGGGAGATATTGGTGGACCGTAAGGAAAGTTATAGGGATACTCCGAATGATTATGTCGAACTGGCATTACCCAAGTCTGCCCGTTATATCCGTTATAAAAATATAGATATACCGACACCGAATCTGGCTATATCTGAACTTCGCGTTTTCGGATTGGGTAAGGGGAAGATGCCGCAGCAACCCAAAAAGTTGGTACTTGACCGCCAAGCAGACCGTCGTGACATCTTCATCCGTTGGGAGGCTGTGAAAGGTGCGCAAGGTTACAACATACTCTGGGGCATTGCACCGGACAAACTTTACAGCTCTTGGATGGTCTATGATAAGACTGATTTATTGATGAAAACCCTTACTGCTGATCAGGATTATTATTTTTGTGTGGAGGCTTTCAATGAAAATGGTGTATCTTTACGTTCGGAAGTTAAACATGTAAAATAAATAATAAGATGAAACGTATAATCGGCATCCTTTGTGGATTATTCTTTTTCTTGTCTTCGTTTGCACAAGAAACCTTTCAAAAGGAAACTTATATCTCTTCCCGTGGAGATACGTTGTTGTATCGTTTGTTGCGTCCAGAGGTGATGAAACCTGATGAAAAGTATCCTCTGGTGCTTTTCCTGCATGGTGCCGGAGAGTGTGGCAATGATAATGAGAAACAATTGGTTCATGGTGGGCAGATGTGGCTTAATCCTGTAAACCGCGAAAAGTATCCGGCGTTTATTTTGGCTCCGCAGTGTCCTGAAACCGGATATTGGGCATATGCGGAGCGCCCTTCATCTTTTGTTCCGGAAGACATGCCGTTGGAAGTGCCTGTCTCTCCTGTTTTCCGTACGTTGAAGGAGTTGTTGGATACCTATCTGGCCATGCCGCAGATAGACAAAGACCGTATCTATGTTATGGGACTTTCTATGGGAGGAATGGGTACATTTGACATGGCTGTCCGCTATCCGGAGATTTTTGCGGCAGCAATACCTATTTGTGGAACAGTGAATCCGGCACGGTTGAAGGCTGGCAAATCGGTCAAGTTTCGTATTTTTCATGGAGATGCGGATAATGTAGTAACTCCTGAAGGATCGCGTGCAGCATATCGAGCCTTGAAAGCTATTGGTGCCGATGTGGAATATATTGAATTTCCTGGTTGTAATCATGGTAGTTGGAATCCGGCTTTCAACTATCCTGGTTTTATGGAGTGGCTGTTTAATCAGAAGAAAAAATGATGAGGATATTGTCTGTTATCGGAGCACTTTTTTTAGGGGGCGCTTTTTTAACTTCTTGCACCACTTCCGGTCGGGTAAGTACTTTTGTGGTATTGCCGGATACGCAGACTTATCTGGAACAATGTCCGGAGGTCTTCGAGTCGCAAGTGGACTGGTTGGTTGCCAACCGTAAGAAAATAGATGCCGTGTTCCAAGTGGGAGATTTGACACAAGATAATTCTCCGGTGGAATGGGCGTATATGCAGAAAGCTTTTCATCGTATCAGCCAAGCGAGAATACCTTATTCTGTCGTGTGGGGAAATCATGATATTGGCAGTAAGCCCGGCAAGTTTTCGGACATGCATAACACTGCAATGGCCAACAAGTATTTTCCTCTTTCCGATTATATGCAGAAGAGCTATTGGGGAGGCAGTGCGGATGGAAAGACATTGGATAACTATTACATAAATTTCAGGTCGGGCGATACCGATTGGCTGGTCTTGAATCTGGAATTTGGACCTTCTGATGAGGCTCTGCAATGGGCCGATTCCATAGTGGGTATTCATCCGGATAAGCTTGTCATATTGAATACACACGCCTATTTGTATTGTGACAGTACGTTGCATGACGGGAAAGATTGGTGGCGTCCTCAAGGATATGGCATCGGCAAAGAGTTCGGGCGCACAGTGAACGATGGCGCTGGAATCTGGAAGAAATTGCTTTTCAGGCATCGCAATGTGATAGCTGTCTTTTGTGGGCATGTCTTGAAAAGCGGAGTTGGCACGCTGGTCTCTATAGGGAAAGAGGGGAATAAAGTGTATCAGATGCTGGCAAACTATCAGCGTGGTGTGGAAGGCAGTAGATTGGGAGGTGAGGGCTACTTACGCATTGTAACTTTTAACCGGAAGACAAGGGAGATAGATGTGAAGACCTATTCGACTTGGAATAAAGCCTACCACCCCTCCGAACATCATAACTTTAAGTTCAGAGAGGTGGACTTTGACGAATATCTGCGCTGAGACTTAAGTCCTTTCAGCGTAATCTCCGTTACTTTTTATCAGTTCTATCAGCTTTTCTACCGCCTCTTCTTCGGGAATGTTCTTTTCGATGCACTCCTTCTTCTTGTAGAGGCTGATTTTGCCTCGTCCGGCGCCTACATAGCCATAATCAGCATCGGCCATTTCTCCGGGGCCGTTGACAATGCATCCCATGATTCCTATCTTGAGTCCTTTCAGATGGCCGGTGGCTGCCTTGATACGGGCAATGGTACTTTCCAGGTCGTAGAGTGTGCGTCCGCAGCCGGGACAAGAGATGTATTCGGTCTTGCTGGTACGTACACGTCCGGCTTGCAGGATACCGAAAGCAGTGGCATCCACTACTTTGCCGCTTATGGTTTCTCCCTGGTTGAAGAGAAGGATACCGTCACACAGACCGTCGAAGATGAGTGCTCCCATATCTGCAGCCGCTTTGATTTGCAGATTTTCCAGTTCGCTCTCTGCGTAGTGCTCAAAGAAGACTACCGGGTTTTTTAGGCCTTTCTTCATCATCTGGTGTACTAGAGCGCGTTGTTCGCCCAACCGGTTGGGATGATTGCTTTGCGAAATCAATACGACTTCCGGATGATACTTCAGGCAGGCGATGGCTTCGTCATTCAATCCCATATACGTGATGAAGAGGAATTTCAAGGAAGCGCCACAACTGCTTAGGAAAGGAAGCTGGTCTCCTTTAAAGGCGGGCCAGGCATTGTCCGGTTTTGTCTCGCTGTTGCTTTGTTCCATCCAGACATCGGCATCGATGATGCATTGCATGCCTTCCGGAAGTTGTTTAGGGATGGAACGTCCCGTATAGATATAGTCCGGCACGAATTGCGGATTGAAGTCCATGTCCCCGTCCAGGCGTGCGGCAATGACCACGGGCAGATTGTCTCCGCCGATATTGCGCACAGCTTTTGTTTTACGGCGTGAAGGGGAGAGATAATTGAATTCCGGCACATCTGCTCCGGGGATATAAGGATGGTCGTGGCGCTGCACGATATAGTCCACCAATTTGCGGGCTACGGGGATTTCCGCCTCCGGAGCTTCGCTCAGGGAAACCCGGATGGTGTCACCCAAGCCGTCTGCCAGCAGGGCGCCGATGCCCAAGGCCGATTTGATGCGTCCGTCTTCTCCGTCTCCGGCTTCCGTTACACCGAGATGCAGCGGGAATCGCATACCTTCCTGCTCCATGACGGCTGCCAGCAAGCGTACTGTCTTTACCATGACCACTGTATTGGATGCCTTGATGGAAATGACCACATCCGTGAAATTCTCTTGTACGCAGATGCGCAGAAACTCCATACAAGATTCCACCATGCCTTCCGGTGTATCGCCATAGCGCGACATGATGCGGTCGGATAATGAACCGTGGTTCACGCCGATGCGGATGGCAGTATGGTTCTCCTTGCAGATATTAAGGAAGGGGACAAAGCGGTCGTGTATCTTCTGCAACTCCTGAGCATACTCTTCATCGGTATACTCCAAATGTTTGAAAGTACGTGCTGCATCCACATAGTTTCCCGGATTGATGCGTACTTTTTCTACATACTGTGCTGCCACGTCCGCTACCTTCGGGTTGAAGTGAATGTCGGCCACAAGCGGCACCATATATCCGTCCTGGCGTAGGCCTATGTTGATATTCATCAGGTTTTCAGCCTCTTTGATGCCTTGGGCCGTGAGGCGTACATACTCTCCTCCGGCGTCGACAATACGTTTGGCTTGCGCCACACTGGCTTCTGTGTCCTGCGTAGCGGTGTTCGTCATACTTTGTATGCGGATAGGATTGGAGCCGCCCATAGGGGTGGCTCCGATGTTTACTTCTGATGTTTCCCGTCGGGAATAGTTGAATAAATCCACGGTAATAAGTGATTAGCGTTTAGTGATAAGTGATTAGTGATAAGGGATAAGTGACTATATCTCATCTTACTAATCCCTTATCCTTAATCCCTAATCGCTCAATTAGTCTTGTATTCGTACTTCACATCCTTCAAGTCCTCATTTGCCTTGACTATTTTCTTTTTCAGCCCTTCTTTATAGGCGGCGAATGTTTCAGCCAATGAGGAATCGCTCAGTGCCAGCATCTGTACGGCAAGGATGGCAGCGTTCATGGCACCATTAATGGCAACGGTGGCTACTGGTATGCCCGGAGGCATCTGGATGATGGAGTAAAGGGCGTCTACGCCATCGAGTACGGACCCTTTTACGGGAACCCCGATTACCGGCAGTGTGGTATTGGCAGCAATGACGCCGGGCAGGGCGGCAGCCATACCGGCAGCGGCAATAATCACTTTAATGCCGCGTTGGCGGGCATTCTTGGCAAATTCCTCCACTGCTTCCGGTGTGCGGTGAGCAGAGAGAGCGTTCATTTCGAACGGTACATGCAGGTCATTGAGCAATTGTGCGGCCTTCTCCATAACGGGGAGGTCGGAAGTGCTGCCCATGATGATGCTAACGATTGGAGACATGAATCTTTAAATTATTAAAAGGTTAATTTTATAAGGGTTAGGGATTAACGATTAGGGGTTAGGGACTGCGCTATCATTCCGTCCGGTGCTAATCGCTAACCCCTAATCCTTTCATTTCATTCGTTTATCAGCGCTTTGTAGGCTTCGGCATCCAGCAGGCTGTCGAAGTCGGCATCAGCGGCGGGTTTGATTTTGATGAGCCAGCCTTCGCCGTATGGGTCCTGGTTTACCAGTTCCGGCTGGTCGGCAAGGGCTTCGTTTTGCTCCAGAATCTCACCGGTTACGGGCAGGAAGAGGTCTGATATGGTTTTTACTACTTCGATGGTACCGAACACTTCGTCGGCAGCCAATGTTTCACCTTCGGTCGGGATGTCGACAAACACAATGTCACCCAGTTGCTCTTGTGCATAATCGGTAATACCTACATAGGCTACATCACCTTCCAGGCGAATCCATTCGTGTTCTTTGGTGTACTTTACATTAGTCGGGAAATTCATGATCATTAGTTTTTAAGGGTTGATACTATGTAAATTAAAAGTTGAAAATTAAAAATTAAACAAGGCTCTTAAAAGAGGAAGATTCGGAACAGTATGTTGCTCAGCGGGTGGAGTACCAGCAACGAGCAGATAAGCCCTACGGCAAAGCCTCCCATAACTTCGCCCAGTGTGTGGTGTCGCAGGATGATGCGGGCGGTGCCCAGCACGCCAGCCACCAGTATAAAGAGGCATAGCCACCATACGGGATTGTAGCTGAACAAGGCGCTGAAAGCTACCAGTCCACCAATTACGGCTCCGGCGCCTGCCATGTGTTCGCTCAGTTTCCATTTTAAGTTGACAATGACGCAGATTATCATCACTACCAGGGCGGAGAGTATGATACCGGTCATATACCACGGGATATTGAGCCGGTGCATCATGAGCAGGCAGAATACATAGGAAGTGATGGTCAGAATAAAGGGAATGTATCTCCTTTTTCGTTCCACCAGTTCTTCCGGACTGAAACCGTTGATTTTGCGGAAGATGAAGATAGTCAGTGTAGGCATCAGGATGGTGAAGCAATACACCACGCCCAATACTATCAACTTGTACTGCAACGGCATGATGCGCAGGTACGAGAATATAAACAGAACCAGAAATGCCAGGAAAGGGATGGAGAACGGTGTGAATACCGCCGAAATCACTTTCGCTGTTCTGATTAAAGTTTTATCTGCTATAATATGCTCTTCCACAACCTAATTTTATTTACGATTTGACTATTTACAATTTACTATTTGAATGCACTAATCTTTAAACCTTAATCCCTAATCGCTCATCCTTTTCTCTCATCTTCTCAGTCTTGCCACGGGGATATTCATCTGTTGGCGATACTTTGCCACCGTGCGGCGGGCTATGGGATAGCCTTTCTCCTTCAGCAGCTCGGTCAGTTCGTCATCGGTCAGAGGCTTTTTCTTGTCCTCGTTGTCAATGCACTCTTTGAGTATCTTGCGTATTTCGCGTACAGACATCTCTTCGCCGTCTTCGGTTGTGTAGCCGTCGTTGAAGAAGAATTTCAGCGGGTAGATGCCGTAGTTGGTCTGTACATACTTGCTGTTGCTCACACGGGAGATGGTCGAGATGTCCAACCCGGTGCGTTCGGCAACATCTTTCAGAATCATGGGGCGGAGCAATGACTCGTCTCCTTCGAGGAAGAAAGGACGTTGCAGGTCTATGATGGCCTGCATGGTAGTCATCAGCGTATTCTGGCGTTGCTTCACGGCATCGATGAAACCTTGTGCGGCATCCATTTTTTGTTTGAGGAACATCATGGCTTCGCGGGATTCCTTAGACTGGTTGGCCCGGTTCTTGGTGTGTTCTTCCACCATCTCGGTGAAGTCGCGGCTCATGCGCAGTTCCGGCACGTTGCGGTTGTTCAGTGTCACGTTGATGGTACCGTCGTCATAAGTGTCTACCAGGAAGTCGGGCACAATCTGCTGCATGTTCTTGCCGATGGCTTCGCCGAGCGAGGCACCGGGACGGGGATTCAGCTTGCAGATTTCCTTAACGGCTTGTTGCAGGGTATCTTCGCTGATACCTAATTTCTGCATAATCTTGTCCCAATGCTTGCGGGTGAACTCTTCGTAGCACTGGGTAAGAATATCTTCTTCTATATAGTATTGTGGAGGCGAGGGCATGGGCCGTTGCGCTTCCTTACGTCGAATCTGGATGAGCAGGCACTCTTGTAGGGTGCGGGCGCCCAGACCGGCGGGGTCGAAGTCTTGTATAATCTTCAATACTTCTTCCAGCTCTTCGGGAGAAGCGTCGATACCGGCGTAGATGGCGAGTTCGTCGCTGATACTGTCCAGCGATTTGCGCAGCAGGCCATCGTCGTCCAGCGAGCCGATGAGATATTCGGCCAGTTCGCGCTGGTGCGGAGTCAAGTCCTGCTCGCCGAGCTGCTGGCGCAAGGTTTCATAGAAGGAGGTGGCGTCGGAGAAAGGAATTTCTTCTGCCTGCTCCCCTTTGCTGCGGTTGTTCTCCTGCAGCTTGTAGTCGGGGATATCGTCTTCGTTCAGATAATCGCTTAAAGAATCATAGCTAGTGTCTCCACCATCTTCTGAGCCGGTTTCCGCATCGGGTGTGTCGGGGTATTCATCGCCGGGAGTATCCTCCTTGCCCTCTTCCAGTGCCGGATTTTCCAGAAGTTCGGCACGTACGCGGTCCTCTAGTTCCACGGCGGGAAGTTCCAGCAGCTTTACCACCAGAATTTGTTGCGGCGACAGCGTTTGTATCTGCTGTTGCGCTTGGGTCTGTACTTGTCGGGAGCCTTGTGCCATATTTTTATAAATTATTCAATGCACTCATTGTGCATCTTCTTTCAGATATTTACCGCAAAAATAGTGAATAGTTCGATAACACGAAACCTCTCTGATGATATTTAACAAGAAAAGAGAAAACAAACTTTTGCCAATAGCTTGGCAAACTTTTGCCATGCCTATGGCAAGACTTTGCCAACGCGGTGGCAAAACTTTGCCAAAGGCTTGAAAAACGTTGGCAAAATAGTCTTCTGATTATGAACTATATAGATTAATCTCCTTTTTGTATTATCTTCTTTCAAAGATTATGGCTATCTTTGTCCTATAACTACTAAAACAAGGAATGTTATGTTTGCTAAAGAAACGTATATACAGCGTCGGGCCCTGTTGAAGAAAAATATAGGCTCAGGAGTGTTGCTGTTTTTGGGTAATGACGAACAAGGACTGCATTATGAGGACAATACTTTCCGTTACCGCCAGGATTCCACTTTTCTCTACTATTTTGGCTTGTCGTTTGCCGGGCTGTCAGCTCTCATCGACATAGATGAAGATAAAGAAATCATTTTTGGCGATGAGCTGACCATCGACCATATTGTCTGGATGGGTACCCAGCCCACCCTTCACGAAAAGGC
>ENA-OOXT01000480-OOXT01000480.1-human-gut-metagenome-genome-assembly--contig:-NODE-480-length-30051-cov-13.033771_pt1 | contig 30051 bp, 25 predicted proteins | sample MGYA00241590_ERZ501349 | MGnify/ENA primary metagenome ERZ501349 (study PRJEB25962, sample SAMEA2042838) | human gut metagenome | biome: human gut; feature: human-associated habitat; material: faeces...
TTAAGGCAGACCCGTTTGTACTTTGGTTCAGAATCAGGCTTCCAGATTGATGCCGGTCTCCTTGGAGAAGATGTGGCATACTTGGCCGGGGAAGGAGAAGTGAACGGTGGAACCGCTGGACAGAGCAGCGACTTCCGCACCGGTCATGTTCATGGTGGAGACCACCAGAACCACGTCGCGGCCCATGGAGGTGACATGCAGGTGGACAGTAGAGCCCATCATTTCGGACACGTCAACCTTGCCCTCGATGCCGCCGGCGGTCAGCTCAATGTGCTCGGGACGGACGCCCAGAACGACATCCTGCTCCGCAACGTTGTTGGCGGCGAGCTTGGCCTGCTTCTCGTCGGACAGAACCACGGTCTGGTTGTCCAGCTGCACGGCGTACTTGCCGTCAGCCTTGACCAGCTTGGCGTTCTCGAACATGTTCATCTGAGGCGTACCGATGAAGGTCGCGACGAACAGGTTGTAAGGATGGTTGAAGACCTCCTGAGGCGTGCCGATCTGCTGGATGAAGCCGTCCTTCATGATGACGATCCGGTCGCCCAGAGTCATAGCCTCGGTCTGGTCGTGGGTAACATAGATAAAGGTGGTGTTGATGCGCTCACGCAGCTTGATGATCTCAGCACGCATCTGGTTACGCAGCTTGGCGTCCAGATTGGACAGGGGCTCATCCATCAGCATGACCTGAGGGTCACGAACGATGGCGCGGCCGATGGCAACACGCTGACGCTGACCGCCGGACAGAGCCTTGGGCTTACGGCCCAGATACTGGGTGATGTCCAGAATCTCAGCGGCTTCCTTGACCTTCTTGTCGATCTCGTCCTTGGGAGCATGACGCAGCTTCAGAGCGAAGGCCATGTTCTCGTAAACGGTCATGTGGGGGTACAGAGCGTAGTTCTGGAAAACCATGGCGATATCGCGGTCCTTGGGGGCAACGTCGTTGACCAGACGGTCGCCGATGTACAGTTCGCCTTCGGAGATCTCTTCCAGACCGGCGATCATACGCAGGGTGGTGGACTTACCACAGCCGGAGGGGCCGACCAGAACGATGAATTCCTTGTCCTTGATGTCCAGGCTGAACTCCTGCACTGCCACGACACCCTTGTCGGTGATCTGCAGGTTCACCTTCTTCTCGGTGGTCTCCTCGCCCTTCTTCTTTTTCTTCTTCTTTGCGTCGTCGCCGTTGAAGGGGTAGATCTTCTTTACGTTCTTCAGGGTTACACTTGCCATACTGTTTCGACGCCGAACGCACCTACCATTTTCGCATGCGTTCTCACTGACCGGAAAGCAATATTCCGGGAGCATTACGACAGGTCTCCACACTGCCGCACCGTGCGTCAGACGGGTTTATCCTCCTTTATTTTAGCGGTATTCTGTCTATTATGTGGAGTAGACAGAATCCACCTGGATAAATAAATGTTACCATATTCTGCAAGAACACGCAATGGTTGGTTTCTACAATTTTGGATAATAGTTTTTGGGCAGTTTGCCAATCCGGGCTTTTTACAGGATGGAAAAGCCGCTCTCCGTTGCTTCCAGTGTCGAGCCGTAGTAGGCGGCCATGGCGGTTTCTAAGTCGATGGCGTCGGACACTGCGGCCGTCTCGTAGCACGAGTGCATGGCCAGCTGGGCAAGGCCGATGTCCACCGTGGGGACGCTCACGTGGGCAAGGGAGATTCTGCCAAGCGTAGAGCCGCCGGGAAGATCCGCCCGGTTGTGGTAGGTCTGCACCTTGACGCCCGCCCTGCCGCAGGTCTTCCGGAACACTGCGGCGCTGACGCTGTCGGTGCAGTAGCTGAGATTGGCGTTGTACTTGATCACCAGTCCGCCGCCCATGACCGGGGCGTTGCCGGGGTCGGCATACTCCGGGTGGTTGGGGTGGATGGCGTGGGCATTGTCCGCGGACACCAGAAAAGACTGCGCCAGCATCCGCCCACGGTTCAGCTTCAGGCCGTCGCAAATTCTGCCCAGCGTATCCTCCAGCAGAGACGAGCCCGCACCCTGCGGGGAAACGGAGCCGACCTCCTCGCTGTCAAAAACGCACAGAACCGGGATGGACGCGCTGTCCCTGCCCTTGAGGAAGCCCTGCGTGCAGCCCCATGCGCATTCCAGATCGTCCAGCGCGGCGGAGGAAATGTATTCTTCGTCAACGCCCCAGACCGATGCCTTCTGCCGGATGTAAAGATACAGGTCGTGGCCCAGAATCTTTCCGCCCGCTTCCTTCTCCAGCAGCGCCGGGAGCTTGCCCGCTGCGCCTGCGCCGCCGATGAGGGGCAGGGTATCCACTGCCGGGTTCCATTTGTAGCCTTCGTTCGCCTGACGGTTCATGTGGATGGCGACGTTGGGGATGAGCAGCAGGTCTCTGTCGATGTCCAGCAGCTTCGTCTCCACACCGGCTTCCGTCTCCACCGTCACCCGTCCCGCGATGGACAGGGGACGGTCCAGCCATGGGGAGATCAGCATTCCGCCGTAGCGCTCCACAGCCATGCGGGTGTAGGCGGCGGCAAGCTCAAAATTCTCCTTGACCTTGAAGGTGGGACGGTCGGAATGGCTGGCGCTCATGAGGAAGCCCTTGGGGCTTCCCTGCGGCACCCGGAACGCCACGAGGGCAGAGCCGCCCCGGGTCAGGAAATACTTTCCGCCGGGGGCAAGCGCCCATTCGTCCTGCTCGTACAGCCGGGTATAACCGGCATTTTTCAGCGTCTCGGCCAGATACGCCTGGGCGTGATACACGCTGTGGGCTGCATTCAGAAAATCACACAGTGCTTTTGTCCGGCTGTCCATTACTGTTTTCCCTCCTCAAGAAGTCCGCAGACCAGATCGATCTGCTGGGCGACGGTCTGCAATGCGCCGCGCCAGAATTCCTTGTCTGTCAGGTCAATGCCCGCCACCTTGGCGACATCCTCCGCCGTGGCGACGGTGGTGGTGCGCAGCAGCTTCTTGTACTTCGGCACGAAAGCTGCGCCCTCCCGCTCGTACTGGGCGTACAGTCCCCGGGCGAACAGACCGCCGAAGGCGTAGGGATAGTTATAGAAGGTCGAGCCGTAGTAGTGGCTCTTGCAGACCCACATATAGGGATGGCGGAAGCTTGCGTCCAGACCGTCGCCGTAGGACTGCTCCTGCGCCTTCAGCATCATGCCGCACAGAGTCTCCGCGTTCATGAACTGCTTCTCCCGGTTTTCCAGCACCATGCTCTCAAAGAGGTACCGGGAATAGATGTCGCAGATGATCTGGGTGACATCCTGAAGCTGGGACTCGATGAGCGCCAGCTCCTCGTCGTGGGATTTTGCCTGCCGGATGGCCGCCGCCATGACCACGCACTCGTTGAAGGTGGAGGCAGTCTCCGCCACGGGCATGGAGTAGCCCCGGTTCAGCGGCCGGTGGGTACGGATGCACTGGTTGTGGAAAGCGTGTCCCAGCTCGTGGGCAAGGGTCACGATATCGCCGAAAGTGCCGTCGAAATTGGTCAGAATGCGGCTCTGGCCGATGCACTCCACCCCGGCGCAGAACGCGCCGCCGGACTTTCCGTCCCGGGGATAGAAGTCGATCCATTCCTCGTCAAAGGCGCGCGCCACCATGTCCGCCAGCTCGGAATCAAAAGTGGAGAACAGCTCCACCAGAATCCTTTTGGCATCCTCCGTGGTGTACCGCGCAGTAGATTTGCCCATGGGCGCGAACAAATCGTACCATGGCAGGCCGTTTTCGTGGCCCAGCGCCTTTCCCTTGGCGCGGAGGTACTGCCGGAATTTGGGCATGTATTCTTCCATCGCCCCCAGCATGGCGTCTAAGGTCTCCCGCTTCATGTCGGACTTTTCCAGCGTCCGGTCAAGGGGCGACGCATAGCCACGGAGCTGGCAGTCCGAAATGGTCTCCAGCTTGATGGAGTTCAGGGCGAAGGCCACGGCGTCCTTGATCCGGTCGTAACAGCTCAGCTCTGCTTCATAGGCCGCTTTCCGCACGGCTGGGTCGGGGTCATAGGCCAGATTGCGGATGGCGGACAGATTGGTCGTCCCGCCGTTGTAGCTCACCGGCACGGTGCTGGTCAGATATTCCTGCAGGTCGCTCCACGCGCTGGAGCCGGACATGGACAGCTTGGCGCTGATCTGCTCGCCCAGACTTCCCAGCAGATGGGAGCTGTTTCGCAGCAGGCTTTCAAACAGGAAGGTGTAGTCCTTCAGCGTCTCGTCCCCGGCCACCAATACCATTAAATCGGGGATTTTCGACACCCACTCCCGCCACTGCGCCTGCGCGCCGGCAGCGCCGGTGAGGACCTGCATCACCTGTCCCAGTCGGGAGCCGGCTTCCGCGTCCCGGGTGTTGCCCGACTGGCGCAGAAAAGCGTATTCCACCAGCTTCCCGGAAAGCTCCGACAGGGATTCTTCCAGGGCGACGCCCTTTTTCAGGCCGTCCAAGGGCGTCTGCTTATCCAGTTCCCCGGCAAAGGCCACATAATCCTGTACAAGCTTCTCCAGCTTTTCCATGTCCGCGGCAAAGGCGGGGTCGTCAAAGCCGCGGTAAATAACGTCCAGATTCCATACTTCGTTCATGATTTGTCCCTCCTGACAGTATTCACGGCCATTTTACACCAGTCTTCCCCTTCCGTCAACTGTCCGCACGGACTGCCGCATTTTGTCGAAAAATGTAGAAAAGTTCTCGATATCCGTCGAAATTGTCGAAAACGCGCTGTTTTTGACGAGCGATTATTTTTGTTTTTCCTTGCAAAACTGCGTGCTTCATGGTATTCTTTATTTGTCGCACACGGGTTTTCGTGATTCGTGGCATTGGGGAGCAAAATCTAATCTTTTACATGACAGGAGAGGACTGTATATGGAACATGTAACAACCGTATTGATCGCGGACAGCGCGGACGACTTCTGCACCGCCCTGACCGCCGCATTGCAGCACGCCGACGGTTTCCAGGTCGTTGGAACGGCCAACGACGGGGAACAGGCCATTCGCATGGTCGAGGAGCGGAAGCCCGACGTTCTGGTGCTGGATCTGATGCTGAGCAAAAAGGACGGCATCAGCGTTCTGAAAGCCGTATCCGGCATGGAGCGCCGCCCCATCACGCTGGCGACCTCCGTCTTTGTGACGCAGTACGTGTCCGCGGCAGCGGCCAATCTGGGGGTGCGGTATCTGATGCTGAAGCCCTGCGATATGACCGCGCTGGTGGAGCGGCTTGAGGAGATCCGGGGCGGCGACGGTCAGAAATCCGCGGAGAAGCGCCGTCCGGACAAGACCAGCATCGAGTCCATGGTTACGGGCATCATCCACGAGATCGGCGTTCCCGCCCACATCAAGGGCTACCAGTACCTGCGGGAGGCCATCATCATCGCGGTAAACGACATGGACGTGATCAACGCCATCACGAAGGTGCTGTATCCCCAGGTAGCAAAAACCTTCGGGACAACCCCCAGCCGGGTGGAGCGGGCGATCCGCCACGCCATCGAGGTGGCATGGGATCGGGGCGATCTGGATACCCTGCAAAGGTTCTTTGGGTATACGGTGAGCAATACCAAGGGGAAGCCTACCAATAGTGAGTTCATCGCGCTGATTGCGGATCGGCTTCAATTGCAGCTCAAGAGCGCCGAGGCGGCGCAGTATTAACAAACGCAAATCCCCCGGATTTTCCGCTTCAAAAGCGTGAAAATCCGGGGGTATTTCTATGTCTCAATCCAGCGATTTCAGATAAACGGAAAGAAACTGTAAAGCCGTTTCCTTGTCTTTGGGGTTGCAGGCGTTCAGCCGCTCCCACAGTTCCGCCTGCTTGGCGGTCAGAGACGTGCTTTCTTCGGTCAGGACTTCGTCAGGGGTAATGTGGAGGACATTACAGATGCGCAGAATGGTTTCCGTCCGCATGTTGACGCTTCCCCGTTCAATGTCCGCGTATGTACGGTCGGACAGCCCGGCGGCCTCCGCGACCTCGGCCTGTGTCATGCCCATGCGTTTCCGAATGATAAGTAGCTTGTTCCCGATCGTTCGCAAGTCAAAAATCAGCATTTTTCTTCCTCCGTTCATTCATATAGAGGAATTATAATTCCGTTTTCGGTTGACAAACAGGAACTATGGACGTATAATCGAAGGAAGAATAGCTCCTAATATAGAATTTCCAAATACGAGGTGTCTATGAAAAAAGGGAAATATCAGACTGCTGCCAGACGGAAGGGAAAACTGGTCGTTTTTGTGTTGGCAGCGGTGGCGCTGGCGGCGGTAATTGCCGCTCTGCTGCTGATGGGTCGTCCGGAAAAGCAGCAAGCGAAACTGCCCAACGGCGAAACAGTGCAGCCCTCCGGCGCTGTGGAGAAACGAGCGGATTCTATTGCCATTCCCGGCTATGAGGGGATATCCCTGAAAGCGGACAGCAAAGAACAGGAGATCGGCTTTCCGAACCCGGCGCAGAACACCTGTTATTTTCAAATCTCCCTGATGCTTGAGGATGGCACCCTGCTGTGGCAGTCCGGGCTGGTGGAGCCGGGGGAGATTTCGGAACCGATCACGCTGGCAGAACCTCTGGCGGCAGGCGTTTACCCCAACGCCCTTTTGAAATTTGACTGCTACACCATGGACGGCACCATGCGGGCGCTGAATGGCGCCGCGACAAAAATGACGCTCCACGTCAGCTGACAGAAGGGGAGGTGATATTATGCGGAAACAAATTGCGCTTATTCTTGCCGTTGCCGTGATGCTCTGTATGCCTGTGCGTGCCGCGGCGGAATCCACGACGATCACAACAGTGGTTCCGGAGCCGGCCTATCAGCTGACCATTCCGGCGGACATCCAGATGGAATACAGAGCGGGCAGCTGTACCATCGGCGTGCCGTCCATTGCTCAGTCCTCCGGTTTCGGAGAAAAAGCCTATCTGACGGTTGCCGTATCCCACAGCGGCGCATTTTCCAGTCAAACCACGTCCACCACGATTCCCTTTGCCTTTTACGCCAAAACGGACAGCGGCCTTTGCGAATGGGCTTCGGGGGACAGGCTGATTTACAGCCGGATGGATGATGGCAGCGTGACACCCACCGGACATATGGCAGACGGCAGAACCCCGTCGGCATTTGAATTGCAGATATCCGACAGCGCATGGGAGACGGCCAATCCCGGCACCTATACGGCGGCCGTCACCTTTACAGCCCAACCGGCTTTTTCTGAATAATTTGTCAATCATTCCCTGCGGGGAAATAAAAAAGGAGAATCATTATGAAAAAACTATCCGCACTTATTCTGGCATTGGTACTGCTGGTTTCGGTAATACCCGCAGCCTATGCCGCAAACGCGACTCCCAACACCACGACCCTGACCACCACCGTCCCCAGCGCCAGCTATGTGCTGAATATCCCGGCAGATCAGGAAATTTCCTTTGGGGAAACCAATGTGGAGATCGGCAATGTCACTATTACGGATTCCAAGAACTTTGCACAGGGGAAAAACGTGGATGTTATGGTAGAGTATGCTCCGTTCGCTGCTGAGGTAGAGGAAATCAATACTACAATTCCTTACGAGCTGTATAAAAACGGTAGTGGCTCTACTGACTTTAAGGTTTCGTCTGGGGATAAACTTGCGTTTATGGGAAGATCCGATGGGACTGTAGAAGAACTGGCAGTGCTTGTTGGTACGAGCAGTACCATGAGAAATCTGATTGTCAAAATTGCAAGCAGAGATTGGGGCAAGGCACTTGCCGGGAACTATAAGAGCACCATTACCTTCACATCCGAAATTGTAGTAGCGTAAAACTGATTGGATTTCCTATGAAATGCAGGAACAATTTGCGGCCTTTTCTGATTCTGACATTTCTCTGTGTATTGCTGTGCTGTATGCCTGTTCGGGCGTTGGCATCGACCACCAACTTGACCACCGGTGTTCCGGACGAGGTTTCTCTGCGCGTTGAAATCACAGGGGAAGGAACCGTGACGGTCGGGGAGGTGCTGATTACAGCTACCGGGACGGTATCTGTTAAGCGGCATCAGTCCTTTACCGTCTCTCTGGAGCCGAAGTCAGGATATCAGGTCAGCGAGGTGCGGTTGAACGGCAAGTCGGTGCTGGTTTCCCTGAAAGACGGGAAGCTGGTCATAGACGCGCTGAATCTGGACGGCACCCTGTCGGTGACATTTTCTAAGATACCCGGCAGCTGGAACGGGAGCAATCCCCGCACCGGCGACCAACAGGGTACGGCGGCAATGATCGCCGCACTGACCGCCGCGGCGTCGCTGATGCTGCTGCAATTGCTCCGTAAGAAGCATTCCGGTTTTCAATCGAACCGTTAAAGATTTCGCAAGTGGGAGTAAAATGCCATGAGCAAAGCTACTTATGTGAGTCGAGAGACTTATGAAAATTGCAGACATGTGTGGTCTGACCCAAAGGAGCCGTCACATTGCAGAAAATGTGGGCTTAACAGAGTATACGAGGATGGTGTTTGGAAATATTTGGATGACGACGGGCACCAGTTGACCGGGCTTTCGTTCATAGATGGTGAGAAGGCGGTCGCCTACGTAGAGCGGGAATTGGAAAAGCTCAAAAAACGGAAATAACGGATCAGGAGCGAGACCTACGTCTCGCTCCTGATCTCAGTCTGTCAAATAACCCTCACTTTCAATAAGCGAAAGTGAGGGCATTCTTGTAGATGGGGCAACAACGGACGAATAGTAGCGAGAACATGGAGTCCTTCCAACTCCATTGGGCCAGTTTTTTCAGATTCATGGCAGCAAACTTGAGCCTGACCCATCTGGTAACTGCGGCCAAGCCTCGGTGGTGTGTATAACGCATGGCGTGTTTTTCTTTCGCATCCGCAAAGACCCGCTCAATGGTTTCTTTTCGCTGGGCGTAAATTTGCTTGCCTAAGTCAGTCTTTCGGATGCTCTCCACAATGTCCAGGTATTCCTGCCAGATGTGGGTTGTGAATACCTTTTGCCCTTTCTCGTTTGCCTTGCAGTAGGATTTGGAGAGACAATTGACACAGTATTTCGGAGTACTGCGGTAGATTCTTTTCCCGTCTCGGTCTGTTGTGGTATGGCGAAGCTCCTGACCGTGGGGACAGGTGAACACATCTTTTACTGGATCGTATTTGTAGTCCCAGGGGCGGTATCCTTCTTTGCTGCCTTTATATCTTGTATAAGGGAGAACCGGGATTTTTCCATCATCCAAAGTCTTCTTTGCAATCCAAGGGGTCTTATATCCCGCGTCCATGGCCACGAACTGAACATCAAATTTGCTGGTTACATCGTCATATACCTTATCCCATGCCACACTGTCATGGATATTTCCGGCAGTTACCTCTACTCCCAGAATGAAACCTCTTTTGTCACAAGCCGTATGCGCTTCGTAGGCAAATTGCCGCTCATGCTCTCCTTTTACGAACATTCCACAATCCGGGTCTGTGGTGGAAACGGTCTTTTCTACGGTTTCCCGCGAGCCTCCACCACCCTGGGGATGATTTTCATCATCGTCATCTTCAATGGGCTTCTTGCCCAGCTTTTCTCTTTCCGTGTTAACCTCTCTGCGAAGCTGCCCTGAATAGACTTTTGCCGCTTTCGCGACCTGTTCCTTCTGGAACTTTTTCTTATTTGCGCTAGCTTTGATATGTGTCCCGTCAATGAAAATTGCGCTGGGATCCAGCATCCTGTTGTTCAGTGCCTTGTTGAGAATGTGCTCAAATATCTCACTGGTCAGTTCATCCGGGAAACGCTTGCAGAAAGCATAGCTCACCGTTGCAAAGTGAGGGATATTATCCAGCAATCCGTACCCAAGAAACCACCGATATGCCACATTCACTTGGATTTCTCGGTAGGTCTGCCGCAAAGACGGTATCCCAAACAAATGCTGAATGAATACCATCTTTATAAGCACAACTGGATCTGTACCGGGGCGGCCATTGTCATGGCAGTAGTACGGGTCCAGCCGTTCATACAGCCACTCATAATCCATGACCTTTTCAATCTTCCGCAGAAGATGGTCTTTCGGCACCAATGCCTCCAAATCCACAATGATCGGCTCATGCCGTGCGTCTTTTCTCCAGTCTTCCATGAAAACATCCCCCATTTCTTCTATTATAGCAGAAACGGGGGCGTTTGGGTAGTTCTTTGACAGACTGACAGCCCACCGGTCAAATGGCCGGTGGGCTGTAATATTGGAAAGATATCGTTCCTATGCGATAAGGTATCAGACCCATCATTATCAGATAAATAACGCCAGCCGTGCCGTTACCCCGTCGGCATTAAAAATTGCGTTTCCGCTGCGTCAGGAAGCACTTCTCTTTCACACCTTATCCGTCTCCGGGAAGCCCTCCGGATATACAATCTGTTTCAAATTCATACAGCCGCGGAACGCGTCCTTATCCAGCCGCTCCAGATATTTGGGAAGAACCACCAGCTTCAGTCCCCTTCTGGAGGCGCGCATCTTATCTGTCAGCCCGGGTGCCTCCGGAGAGAATGCGTCCGCCTCGATTTCGGTCACCGGCAGGCCCTTCATAGTATTCGGGACGGCAATTTCAGCTTCATGCCCCTTGTATTTGCGTATCCTGACCTTGCCCTTTTCTGCCTTAATCAGCCATTCCGGGTCTTTGAGCGCCGGATTGCCCATGGTATCGGCCAACTGCGCCGCAAAAGCCTCGTCTCCGCTTTTCAAAGCACGCATTCGCAAAATGGACAGGTCTCCGTCCGACAGGATATTTTCGTCCATATCCTCCAGCATGTAGCGTCCGATCACCAGACAGTCGTCCGAAACCAAAGCCCTCTTTTTATCCTTCTTCAGATAAGCGTCATATGCTGGCTTTACTTGCATAGCCTCTTCGCTCTTTGCATGGTACTCCTGAATAAATCTGGCGCAGGCAATAAATCCGGAATCTACATAGGCATAATCATCCGGGGTTCCCAGCGGCATTTGAAGCTCCGGAAAAATACCGTTCCGGAACATCTTCCGGCGCAGCGTAGCCGGCTTGGCAGAAATGATGCGCTCCAGAGGGCAGTTCTGGAAATCGCAGTTAATCCGGAAGTCTGCCAACGTAATCTCCTTTAATTTAGTACACGAAGAAAACGCATGGTCGTTGACAGAATCGATTGGGAATTTGGACAAATCAAAAGAAACCGTGTCCGCCGGAACATCCATGAGAATCCGCTGTGGCTCGGCATAGTGCGTACATAATGTGATTTGCACATCATTTTCGGTAGGATGCTCTATGGACTTCTGGGGCTGCTCCAAAAGCTTCCAGAACATTTCCGGCGTGAGGATGTAATAGCCGTAGCCCACCGCATTTTCATATTTCTCTGTTTTCTCGGGATAGGCCGGATTTACGATCAGGCAGTAGGTATCCAGCGGCATTCCGTTGGCCAGCGTGCCGCCCCGTTCCTCGATTGCCTTGCGAAACGGCTCCCGTTCCGTTTTGCTGAAGCCCGTTTCCGCGAAAATCTTTCCCCGTACATTCATGTACGACAGATGCGCAAGGTGATCCGGGTCGTCCATTCCGCGAATCAGCGCGGCAGATACCCAACGCGCCTCCTCCGGGAACCGCAGGTCGTCCGGGCAATAGGAAATCACCTTTTTCCCCAGCACATAGTGTTCAAATGTTGTCCGATTGTCTGTCTCAAAGGCGCCCCAGTTGCACAGCAGCTCCACCTGATACAGCCGGCTGATATCTGCCAGCCTCAGATCGTGATTCTCTTCGGCATACATCAGCGCATCCATCGGATCTTCCGGAATCTGATACTGCCATGAGCCCGTCCACGGCTTGGCATAATGCTGCATAGACCATTTGCAGTTTCCCTCGAATCGAAGCGTATAATTCTCCGGCGTACCGGCCCCCTGAACGATTTGCTTATCATCATAAGCTTCAAGGCAGCCGAAGGCTCCATAGCAGGCGTTTTTGGGCCCCTTGATAATCCCCTTGTAGTCGCAATAGTTTGCCATTGTATTAACCTCCTTTTTCTATTTTGTCAATCCTCCGCTGTAGTTCCTTCTGAAAGAAATACTGTTCCTCCGCCGTTAAATCTGTGCAATCCACTTCCAGCGATGTCTCCCCGGCGGCAATTGCAGTCAGGCAGTCGTCGATGCGGCTCTCCAGCTCGCAGTAGCGATAGCCCATATAGTCCGTAAAATCATTGCCAACGCCCATTGTGTCACCTCACTATAGCAGACGTTTTATAATATTTATTATTATAACAAATATTCAAAATGATGTCAATATACCGGCCATGAAATGTTGAAAACGTCCCATTCCCACGCAGGCAATTCCACTGCCGCGCTTGACATTCCCCGGGCAGTCACATATAATTAATGAAAGCAAAACTCATATAAGGAGTCTGTCATGCAGAAAATTTTCTTCTCCTGTTTCGGGACGACGGATCCCGTGCGGGGAATGCGGGATGGCGGGATGCTGCATATTCTGCGGTTCTACCGGCCTGAGGCCGTCTATCTCTTTCTTTCCCGGGAAATCGCGGAGCTGGACAGGGCGGATCAGCGAATTGAAAAGACCTTTGCCTATCTTCAGGAGAACTGGGATGGCTATTGTCCGGAGGTAATCCGGCAGGAAACGGATATCTCCGATCCGTCCGATATGGATATTCTGCTGGAGCCGATGCAGGCGCTGTTTCAGCGTGCCGCCACGGAGCACCCGGAAGCGGAAATCCTCATCAACCTCAGCTCCGGGACGCCCCAGATGCAGGTCATTCTGGCGCAGCTGGCGCTGGATTCCCGGTACCACTGCCGGGGCATTCAGGTGAAAAACCCGGAGCGTGCCTCCGGCCGGGCCGAGCGGACGAACAGCGGCCGCTACCCGGTGGATGAAGCGCTGGGACTGAACGACGACGAGGAGCCGGACGCTCCCAACCGCTGCTGTGAGCCGCGGTTGCTGGCGGTGCGGCGGGAGGCCGTCCGCAGCCGGCTGAATGGACTGCTGGCTCAGCGGAACTACGCCGCCATTGCCCAGATGGGCGGGGAACTGCCCGCCCCCATCCCGAAGCTGGCCCGGCATCTGGACTACCGCAGCCATTTCCAGCTGAAGCAGGCCGAGCAGGAGGCCGCCGGGCTGACAGGGCTGAAGCTTCAGGCCGGGCGGGGCAGCTACCCTTACCCGGTTTATGAGCTGCTGGAATATTTTGCCGTGCTGAAAAACCTCGTGTACCTGAAGCGGTATACCGACTTCATGCTGCGGCTGAATCCGTTTCTGGTGCGTCTCCAGCGCATACTGCTGGACGCGGCGGCAAAGCCCTCCGGCCTCTCTGCAAAGGATCTGATTACCACGGCGGACGGGCGGGAGCGGGTCATTCCGGAGCACATCCGAAGCATCTGTCCGGATTTGTACGCCTTCATGCTGGACGCCTTCGGCGCGCCGCTGGAGGCCAGAGACATCAGCATCCGGGGGCTGAATGTGATGCTGCGCTTTTTCCGGGCAGATGCCGAAACGCTGGAGCTGCTGGACGGCTGTGAGCGGGGCAATCAGGTTCTGCGCAACCGGGCGGCCCATACGCTGTTCGCCATCACCGCCGAAGATATCCGCCGGGAATGCGGAATCAGTGCCGAAATACTGGTGCAGCGGCTGGAGAAGGTTCTGGAGGGTGCCCTGTCCGACTACCCGGATCCGAACCGGAAGCGGCGGATCAACATCTACGATTTCTGTGACCGTCTGATCCGGGACTGCCTGTAAGCGCGAACCCCCATTTTTCCGGGGGCTGCGCACCCCTGTTTTTCCGGGGTTCGCGCACCCTTTTGAGGCCGATGATCCGCCTTCCACGGTCAGAAGCCGGCGGCGGGTCTCTCGAGTATGTATATTTTGTTCATTTTCTCACTTGCTGCAATTCCCATTTTTGTTAATATTTGCTGAAACAATTCATCCCCGCGAGGGGACGGTAACTAGGAATACCGCCGCTCAAGGTTTCTTTTTGTCCGGAAACAATTCATCCCCGCGAGGGGACGGTAACCCATTGGCGATTCAAGCTTTATCCTGATATCGACTAGAAACAATTCATCCCCGCGAGGGGACGGTAACCCATTGGCCTTCATTTCCGCGATTTTCGCAAGGAGAAACAATTCATCCCCGTGAGGGGACGGTAACTGGTTTGCATCATCCATGGGAATAAGAAGCGGGCCAGAAACAATTCATCCCCGCGAGGGGACGGTAACTTCATGACTTTAGGATGGATCAGAAGGGCAGCTGGAAACAATTCATCCCAGCGAGGGGACGCTAACTTCCTTTCTCCATTTGATATACTGTAAATGGTAGAAACAATTCATCCCCGCGAGGGGACGGTAACGCAGCAGTACGAGTGAAAAATTTTTTATCCTTTCAAAACAATTCATCCCCGCGAGGGGACGGTAACGATTTTAACGTTTTTCATAAAAAACACTTCCTAAAAAGAAACAATTCATCCCCGCGAGGGGACGGTAACTTCCTTTTCGTGGGAAAACGCCTAACATTGATAAGGAAACAATTCATCCCCGCGAGGGGACGGTAACCTTGCTCTCCTTTGGCTTGTCCTCCTTGCGCTTGAAACAATTCATCTCCGCGAGGGGACGGTAACTTACCGGTTGCGTGGTTGTATTCCAACTCTTCCTGAAACAATTCATCCCCGCGAGGGGACGGTAACTGGTTAGGATGGAAACAAGCCATAAGAGTCACCTCACGAAACAATTCATCCCCGCGAGGGGACGGTAACTTTGGTATCCCTCGTCGATTCTTTCACCAAGCGCCGAAACAATTCATCCCCGCAAGGGGACGGTAACGTTTCTGGCTGGGAATCGGAGCACCACAGCATGAAACAATTCATCCCCGCAAGGGGACGGTAACCACCAAGGCCATAATAGAAGATTTGACTAATAGGAAACAACTCCCCCGTAAGGGGACGGTAACGCCTTATCCCCCACTTTGTATTTCGCCATAAATGAAGCAATTCACCCCCGCGAGGGGACGATCACCGAATCAGCCCTACGACTAAGTCCACTAAGCCAAAACAATCCATCCCCGTAAGGGGACTACAGAAAGAAGGGATTTTCCTTGGAAAATGCGGTCAATTCCGCAGCTGTTTCCGCGCTGCTGTACGGTCTTGCGCCCGGCAGTGGAGCGGCCGAACCGGCGGTGCAGTTCGCCAGACAGCTGCTTTCCGGAAACAGTTGGAAATCTTCCAGCCCCGGCTCTCCGCCGCTCCAGTCCGTATTTACCCACTTGAACGGCACCCACGCCATCCCGCCGGAGGATGCCGGGTCATCCCCTCAGGAGCGGATGGAGTCCCTGCGCCGGCAGCTGCGTCAGCATACGGAGCCTTGGACATCGTCCGAGATTCCCCGGCTCCTGCGTCTGCTGGAGCAGACTGTGGGAGGTCTCCCCTGCCATGACGCGGCGGACATCTCCCTTTACGACTACCAGAAGATCACAGCTGCCCTCGCCTCCTGCGCGGCAGGCTATCTGGCGGGCGCCGGTTCCCCGGGCAGCTGTCTGGAGCCGAAATTCCGGGATAAAAAAGCCTGTCTGCTTTATTCCGCCGATTTTTCCGGCATTCAGAAGTTCCTTTTTACCGTGGCGACAAAGGGGGCGCTGCCCTCTCTGCGCAGCCGCTCCTTCTTTCTGGAGCTGCTGATGGAGCATTACATCGACGAGCTGCTTTCCGCCTGCGGCGCCAGCCGGGTGAACCTGCTGTACGCCGGCGGCGGCCACTGCTACATTCTGCTGCCCAACACGCCTCAGGTGCTCCTGTCCATTACCGCATGGAACACCCGCTTCAACGATTGGCTGGCCGGGCAGTTCGGCATTTCCCTGTTCCTCGCGGACGGCTGGACGGGGTGCAGCGGCAACGAGCTGATGAATATCCCGGCGGAACAGATGCCCTACACCGCCATGTTCCGCCGGGTCAGCGCCGCCATTGCCCGCCGGAAGCTCTGCCGCTATACGCCAAATCAGCTGCGGCAGCTGAACGCCGGGCAGCCCGATGCGCAGGGTCGGGAGTGCCCCGTCTGCGGCCGTTCCGACCATCTGGTCGAGGGCGGACGGTGCTTCTGGTGCAACCTGTTTGTGGAACTGTCCGCCAAAGTGCTGGACTGTCCGGTTTATCTGGTAAGCGGCAGGAAATCCGGTGCAGATTTTGCTCTGCCCGGCTTTGACGATACCCGCTATATTTGCCTTGCCGGCGAGAAAACAGCCCGGGCTCAGATACAGGATGGCGGGGCTTTGATCAGAGCCTATACGAAAAATCAGAGCTTCCTCTGGCTTCCCAACGCGGTAAGACTCTCCGTGGGAGACTACGCCTTCTCCCGGCAGATGGCGGAGTTGGCACGAAACTCTACGGGCATCACCCGCCTTGCTGTCTGCCGGATGGATGTGGACAATCTGGGGCACGCTTTTGTGGCCGGTTTCCGCACGCCGCCGGGGGGCAGGACGCAGAAGCCGGATGAATACCTGAGCATCGCCAGAACCTCCGCTTTCTCCCGGCAGATGTCCCTGTTCTTTAAGGAACGGATCAGCAGCATCCTTCGCGTTCCCAAGCCGGACGGGAGCCGCCTCAGTGTCGCCATTGTCTATTCCGGCGGCGACGATGTTTTCCTTGTTGGCGCTTGGAACGATGTGATTGACGCCGCCCTGCGGATCGAGAACGCCTTTCATGTCTTCTGCGGAGGGGCTTTGACCATCAGCGCCGGGATTTCCCTCCATGATGACCATTTCCCCATCCGTCAGGCTGCCGCCCAAAGTGCGGAACTGGAGGATCGGGCAAAACAGATGCCGGGGAAAAATGCTCTGGCGTTGTTCACCCCGGAGGAAGAGCACACCTATCCATGGAAAGAATTCCGGGAAAAGGTGTTGAATGAAAAGTTACAGCTGCTCCGTGACTTTTTCCGTGCAGACGAGCAGGAGCGGGGCAACGCCTTCCTGTACCGTCTGCTGGAATTGCTGCGCGGCGCAGAAGCGAACCGCATCCAGCTGGCCCGGTACGCCTACCTGCTGGCCCGTATGGAGCCGCGAGAAAAAGAGCGGCAGGAAACCTACCGCCGCTTCTCCGCCGCCATGTACCGCTGGGCGCTTTCTCCAAAAGACCGGCAGCAGTTGATTACTGCCATTTATCTTTATGTTTACACAGAAAGGACGGCGAACTGACCTATGGCCTATCCCAATCAGAACTACAGCCGGGGCAGCTCTTTCAGCGCTTCCCGCCCAGAACCCAATCGCCCCGTTCCACCTTTTCCGGCGGATTACGTGGATTTCGCGGAAAAACTCATGGGCATACAGTGCAAAAAAATAACCACCAGCAAGCTGCGCAATATCCTGAGCCTGCTGATGGATGTTTATAATACCGAAACCCTCCGCACCGAGGAAACCCTTTGCCCGGAGAGCATTACCGCGCTCCAGCTGGCCAGAATCCGCATTGCCTACGAGTGTGGCCGCGACCGCAATACAAAGGAATTTGTGGAAGCCGCCAATCTTCTGCCTTGGCTGAAAGCCGTGGGCAGCTCCAGAAAAAAGGCCATAGAATATACGCACTATCTGGAAGCGATCGTTGCTTACCATCGCTTCTTCGGCGGGAGGGAGAATTAAGCTATGTACACAAAAGTGGTGATTCAGTTTGATCTGGAAGTCCGAACCGGTATGCACATCGGCGGTTCCAGCAGCTTTTCCGCCATTGGCGCTGTGGACAGCCCGGTAATCCGCGACCCTCTGACCGGTCGTCCCATTGTTCCCGGCAGCAGCCTGAAAGGAAAGCTACGTACCCTGCTGGCTCGCAGCTTCGCCGGAGACATTGAAAAAATGCCGGATTTCAAAAATGACGATCCCATTGTTCAGCGCATGTTCGGGAGCACGGAACGCCGTGCCCGCTTTCAGTTTGCGGATGCCTTCGTAAGCAACGCCGAACATATGAAAGCCGTTGGTCTGACGGAGGTGAAATCCGAAAACGTCATCAAGCGCCTCAGCGGTGAGGCCATGCCCCGGCAGATCGAGCGGGTAAACGCAGGCACTGTATTTGCTGATTCCATAGTCTATGATGCGTCGGACGAGACTCAGCTGTGGGAAGATTTTCGTCTGTTGGCAAAAGCCATGAAGCTGCTGCAAATGGACTATTTGGGCGGCCATGGCTCCCGGGGCAGTGGGCGGGTCAGCCTGAAAAATTTCCGGGTCAGCTGCTACGGCGAAGCATTGGATTGCACAGCCCTGCAGGAACTGTTCAACGAGGTGGCTGAGTATGAATTGTTGCCTGTATCAGCTTCGGTTTAATACCGCAGTACACTTCGGCGGCTCCGACTCCGCCCTCTCCCTGTATTCCTCCGAAGCCAATTTTCGTGCAGATACACTTTTTTCCGCCCTGTGCCACACTGCACTACAGGTATCCGGGCCTGACGGCGTCGAAAAGCTGATCGGCCTTGTCTGGCAGGGCGCACTGCTGCTGTCCGATGCCATGCCATGGAGCGGAGAAACGTTCTATATCCCCAGGCCCTGCTATGCCGCAGGGAAAGCACCGGAACTTCCCCCGGAGAAGCGGAAGACCATGAAAAAGCTTCTCTGGATACCGGGAAACCGCCTGACGGAATACTGCGTTGCCCTGAATACCGGCAGCCTGTTTGACTGCCAGCAGCCGGTCTTTGGCAGGATGGATGAACAGGCCAAGGCCGCAATTCCGGAAAAGGGCGACACGCTGCCCTACCCGGTCGGAACTTACCGCTTTCACGAAAACTGCGGTCTTTATTTCTTCGCGGCACTGGAAAATAGCCGGGACGTACTCTGGCTGACCTCTCTGGTGGAAGCTCTGGGAATTACCGGCATCGGCGGGAAAGTCACCGCCGGTTACGGGAAATTCTCCGTGGTTATGCGCCCTGCCGGAGCGTTCCGGCCTCTGGCCGCCAATGAGACAGCTCCCGCCTACCTGCTGCTGACAACCAGTCTGCCCGGAAACGAAGAACTGGACGACGCATTGGATGGGGCCAGCTTCCAACTGTGCCGCCGCGCCGGGTTTATCGCCGCCAATTCCAAGTCTCCCCGCAAAAAGCAGACCCAATATTATCTCAGCGCTGGAGCCGTGCTGAAAAAACGGTTTGGCGGGGAACTGTACCATGTTGGCGATGCGCCGGATCACCCTGTATACCGCTATTCCAAACCGCTTTTTCTGGGGGTGCCCCTATGACGCAGGATGGACATCTGAAAACCTTTGACCTGACGCTGGTAACCAAAACGCCGATTTTTATCGGCTACGGAAAGAGCTATACCAAAAAAGAATACCTGTTTGACCCTCAGAGCAGCACTGTCTCCTTTCTGGATGAACACACAATGTTTACATATTTGGCCGAGCATCATCTGGCCGATGCCTACGAGCAGTATATGCTGGATCATATGGGGCGGGATCTTCAGGACTTCCTGCTGAACATCTGCAAAATCAGCCGTTCACAGCTCCAGCAATGGATCAAGTGCCGGGTAAACGCCGGAGACGCGCTAGATGATAACCATACGCTGAAGGAAATCCAGCGTTTTATGCGAAACGGATATGACCAGATCTATATTCCCGGCAGCAGCGTCAAGGGTGCGCTGCGCACCACACTACTGACGGCAGCGCTTCTGAAATCGCCGCCTCAGGAACCGAATCCAGATCTTCCAGTTGACCGATACGCTTCCTTTGAGGACGCCTACTTTCATACGTTGTCCCTGAAGCGGGATCGAAATCAGATGGTGCAAACCGGCAATCCCCTGAACAGCATCATGCAGGGCGTCCGGATCAGTGACAGTCTTCCTGTTCCGGACAGCAGGCTGTGTCTGACCAGAAAAATCGACGAATTTCCGGACAGAACTTATAACGCCATCAATATTTGCCGGGAATGCATCAAACCCGGCACCCAGATACGATGCGTCCTTACTCTGGATCAGTCTATTCTCCGCGGAGAAATCACCGAACAAACCATTGTCCGGAGCATTGCGGAGGCTTCCGCCTTTTATCAGCGCAGCGTAATCGCCCACTACCCGCAGGCTTGCAATGATATGAACTCCAAGACCATCCTTCTGGGCGGCGGCGTAGGATATCAGTCCAAAACGGTTACAAACGCCTATTACGGAAATCAGGCTATGGATGTTACCATGCGCGTACTTGATGCCGCATTCCGGAAGCACCACCATCTGCAGGATTGGCAGGAAGGCATATCCCCCAGAGCACTGAAACAAACCGATTTTAACAATACCCCCTACGCTTATGGGGTTTGTGAGGTATCCATCCAATGATTACCCGGTATATTATGGCCATTCCGGACGTCCCCGGGCACCGGCTGTATCCAGATTCCGCCTATCGGCTATATGCCTGCCTTCTGGAACAGCTTCCCCCGGAATATTCCCAAGTGCTTCACGCTTCCGGCGGCCGGTGGATTCGGCAGTTTCTGAAGTATGACAAAGACACGAGCGAATACCGCTGGCATCTCAGCATTCTGACAGATGCAGGCGCCGAAATGCTGATGCCTGTACTGGACGGCTTGCACGATGTTCAAATCGAGCATTGGAGCTTTCCAATCGTGCAAAAAGAAGCACAGCAGGTATCCTTAGAATTCCTGCTGCGCCAAAGCACCGATACAACCCGTACAAATATCGTTTTTTTAACGCCAACTGCATTCAGGCAGTCCGGACGCTACACCATTTTCCCACAGGAGCGGTTGATTCTGCAAAGTCTGATCTCTCGTTGGAACGAAGTTTTCCCGGAGTGTCCACTGGAAGACCCGGACGCATTTGAAGCTCTGCTTACGGGGCTTCATATTGTGGACTACCATCTGAAAACCACCCGGTTTTCGCTTAAAGGTATCCGCATTCCGGGCTTTACAGGCAGCTGCATTGTTGAAGCAAAATTGGCTCCGCCGCTGCTGGCGCTATGGAACACGCTGGCAGAATTTTCAAACGATGCCGGCATTGGCATCAAAACCAGTATCGGCATGGGCGGCACAAAAGTCTCCGCCATGTCCGCCTCCTTGAAATAACACACAGTTTCCTTTTGCATGGTTCTGCCCGTCTTCAAGGCATTGCCAGAAACCGCCGCGATCCCGGATTACAGTCCATGGCGGCCAGATCATGCCGCCGCTGCTCCAAAGGATAGCTTTATAAACAGCCCCCAAAGCATCCGCCGTGTCCGGCATGTGCTTTGGGGGCATATTTTCAGGGGAACTCACACCGGTTTGATCTGACTTCCCGCCCCGGATTTGATTACCTCCAGATGGGTGGGAATGTTGCTTTCCAGCAGCTGCACATGGCTGATAATTCCAATCATGCCGCACGAGCGGCGAACGCTCTCCAACACATCCATAGCGTCGTGGATGGAATTGTCGTCCAGAGTGCCAAAGCCCTCGTCGATGAATAGGGCCTCGATCTGCACGCCGCCCTTTTGTGCCACGGTGGAAAGGCCGATGGACAGTGCCAGAGATACCAGAAACTTTTCTCCGCCGGAGAGCATCGCTACGCTGCGGCCCTCCGCGTCCGGGCTGCGGTTGTCGTGAACCTTCAGCTCCAGTCCACGCTTGTTGCCCCTGCCCTTGTCATCGGAACGGTACAGATGGTATCTGCCCTCGTGAACCTTCCCAAGCATTCGGTTGGCTTCGCTGATTACCTGATTGAAAAGAATTGCCAGTACGTAGCGCTGCAGCCCCACGCCGGTATCTCCGCGCAGCCGCTTTCCGAATTCCAGATCGTCTTCAGCCTGCTGGATATTGGCATCATAATGCCGCTGCTTTTTTCCAATACTTCCAGCTTCCGGGACAGGCGCTTTACCTTTCCCCTCAGTTCTGTCTCCTTGTCCGAAAAGGCTCTGCCGGAATCCCGAATCTCTTTCTGACGCTCTTCAAACCGGGTCCTGTCCGGCATCTCAAGTCCTTCCAGTTCCCGCTGTTTGGCCTCCAGTTCTTCCCGGGTTCCATTCAGGGATGTATCATATCCGTGAATCTTTTTTGTCAGCGTATCCCGTTCTTCATCTGTGCGAAGGTCTGCCTTTACGTCCATTACGTCAGAATAGCCCTTCTCCCGCAGAGCAGCGTCCAGTGCTTCCCCGGCACGATCACAGGTTTTCTGTGTAGTCTCGCAATTTCCTTTTGCTTCTTTATTTTTTGCGCGAAGCTCATCACGTTCGCTCCGCGCGCGTTCAGCTCCTTCCCGAAGGGCCTGCGTCTCTTTTTCGTAGTCCGCAATTGCCTTCTCCAATTCCTGAATTTTTTCCTCCAGAGCCTCCAAGGTCGAAATGCCTGGCACCAGACCGCTTCGGGTACTTTCCAGCGCCGCTCTGGCAGAAGCATCAGCCTGCCTGCATTTTGCCAGAGCATCGTCATGTTTATCCTTCGATTTCTGGGCTTCGGAGCGCTTGTCTTCCGCGGCTTTCCAGTCTTTTTTTGCCTTTTCGCAGACGCTCTCTGCATCATCTACCGTTTCCTTTGAAACGCTGTCGGCAGACCGTTTGGCAGGCGCCGGATGATCCAGACTTCCGCAAACCGGGCAGGGCATCCCCTTTTCCAGAGAAGCGGCAATTTCCCCATAGATCCCCGCGTAATAACGGGTTCGGAACTTCTGTGCCTGTTTTTCCTGCTTTTGATAAATGTCAAAGGCTTTTCCTGCCTCCCGCGTCGCCGCTCCCAGATTGGCTGCCGCCGCCCGGAAAGCAGCTTCTTCTTTCTTCAGTTTCCCTGCGGCACTCTGAGCAGCGGACTGGAGCGCATCCAGCTTCTTATAAAACTCTCGTTTGGAGCCATATTCTCCGGATGTCTTTTGCCACTCTGCAACGGGAGATTCTTTTAAACGGTTTTCCAGAGTCTGTGCCAAACTGTCGGCCGTTTTCTCAGCATCCGGCAGTTTGTTCTCCAATTCCGTTACTTTTCTCTGCTGCTTTTCCCATTCTGTCCGGCACCTGTCAGCATCCGCAATCAGCTGCCGCAGCCCCTCAGCCTTTTTCGCCTTATCCAGAACATCACGATCCACAGCGATTTTTTCTGCCTGTCCCAGCAGCTCGTCCAGCTTGCCCGACAGTTCCAGAAGCGGGCTGAATTTCTCCGCAAGCGCAATGTCCGCATTCAAATCTGCCTGCTTTTTCTCCGCGCAGAAGGCAGCTGCTTCCCGGGCATTTTCTTCCCGCTGACCGGACAATTCGGAAATCAATGCTTCCAGATCTCCAAGCGTCGTCAGCTGCTCCTCACCCAGAGACTGCTGGATCTCCAATTTTTCTTTTTTCAGAGAAGCTTCCCACTCCACCGCAGCTTTGCATACCTGATTTGCATAGGCGCCCCACCGTCTGGCATCGAAAATTTTCTCCAGGATGACACCTTTTTCCTCAGAGTTGGCAGTTAAAAACCGTTCAAATTGCCCTTGGGGAAGCAGAACCACCTGACGGAACTGTTCTTTTGTCAGGCCGATCAGCTCCTCAGCCTTCTTTGTCAGAGCATCCTTTTTCGGGTTTTCAAAAAAAGGCATCAGCACACCATTCTCATCGATTTCTCCTGCTGAATACTGCTCCGAAAGAGAGACCCGCTTGGGTACCAGCTTTCTGGTAAATTCATATTTCTTTCCACGGGCGCTGAAGCGAAAGCTTACAACCGTAGTCAGAGAACGCTCTGCCTGATTACAGCGCCATTCCTCCAAGTCGTTTCTTCCCACCTTGCTTTTGCTATCGTCTCCGCTGCTGCCGCCGTAAAGGGCGAAGGTCATGGCATCGAAAATGGTAGTCTTGCCGCTGCCAGTGGGTCCTTTGATGAGGAATATTCCGTTTTCGGAGAGCTTCTCAAAGTCGATGGTCTGCATCTCCACATATGGGCCAAATGCCTGAATTTTTAATTGCAGAGGCTTCATACCGCTTCCTCCTCAGCAAAACGTACCGCATCCCGGAACAGTTCCAGAAAATGGTCTGTGGCTTCCTGTCCCAGCTCTTCCCGGCAGAAGGATCGGAAAATCTCCTCCGGGTTTTCCTCCATCTGCTCCAGCTCCTCCATGGTCAGCGTAATGGTGGTGTCATCCCCCTCATAGGTCTTTCCTGAGACGATCAGCGCCTGAGGATAAACCTCCCGCAGACGGGAAAGCGTCTCCAGCCCCACAGCTGTGTCCGTCACATTCAGCCGCACATAGCCTTTTTTCACTTCCTCCGGGAAATCTCCCGCCAACAGTTCCTCACAGGTACCCGTCAGTGTTGACCAGCAGTGCAGCTGTCTCAGGGGAACCAGCTCCTGGGACATGGTCTCGGTATCGAGTAGCACCACGCCCTTGGTCTGGCGTTCCTCTTTCCCGAAGGAATAGGGCATGGGTGAACCGGAATAACGAATGGCAGCGTTGACGCTCTGGGGCTTGTGGATATGGCCGAGCGCCACATAATCAAATCCATCAAACACGCTGGCAGGCACTTGGGCAGCAAAGCCAATTTCCGCCGCCCGGTCACTGGTAGAGGTTTCGGCATTCGTCAGAAATGCATGGGTCAATACAATGTGGCGTTTGCCCGGGGCAAAGACTTCCCGCATATGGTCTGCCGCCGCGCGATACGCATCCGTCAGGCTTTGGATCTGGCTCTGTTCCTCGGGGTACAGGCTCTTGATCTTTTCCTCCGTAATCCATGGCAGCAGGAACACCTGCGCATTTCCAAGCATCACAGAGGTTGGTTCCCGCCGGGCAGCGCCCAGCACATAGAGTCCTGCTTTGTTCAGCAGACTGCCGCAGCTTGCCAGCCGTTCGGCACTGTCGTGGTTTCCCGCAATGGTAAAAACCTTCACACCCAGCTCCCGGCAAAGCCGATCCATAGCGTAATCATACAGTCCTATGGCTGCGCCGGACGGGACAGATCGATCGTAGACATCTCCCGCAATCAACACGGCATCTACGTTTTTCTCCCGGACGATTCTGCAAATTTCATCAATAAAAAAGCGCTGGTCTTCAATCAAATCCTTTTCCCCGGCGGCAGCGCCCAAGTGCCAATCGGAAGTATGCAGAAAAATCATAATTGAATCCCCTTCCCGCCGAACAATCGGCATAAAGGTAATGAAACGCATCTTTACCCATTCCGCTGACAATGCATCATTAAATGCGTCAGAATCATTGTAATCCCTGCATAATTGCATGTCAATATATTATATCGTATACAAATGTACGGTGAAGCCAGCCATAACAGGATCGAAACCGAAGTGACCCGGCACCGGTTTTATTGATTCGGAAATTCTGCGGATAGCACGTATTTTAAAATGACAGTGCTGTTTTCCGGGACGGTGGACATTGGGCATTGCCATCCGGATGTTCTCGGCTCCCGAGAAGCTGGCAAGCAGGATACATTTCCCAACTTGTCTGCTGCCGATGCAGGCGCGGGGCTGGCTCATATCGGCCGCGAATCCAAAACCGTGAACGCGGGGATGTAATACTATTTCCTGATTAAAATCTTTTCTAAAGATTTTAATTGGAGTTCAGTATAAAATGGGATCAAGCGGCATGATCGTCCATTTCAGGCTTGCCCTGCGGCAGGCAGTATGCGGCGGGTAGACGATTTAGGTAGAATCGTCTACCCGAAAGAGATCCGAAGAACCCTGCGTATCCGCAAGGTAAGCCCGTTGCATACATCATTGACACGGTGGGAGAAATACTGTTTTCTATGTTGGATTTGGCCAAAAGGCGGGAGTGGTAGTCGTACATAGTGACGACTGCGATAGAGAAAACCGTGCGTATTCGGGAAGGGTGAAAAGATGGAAAGGATAATCGCCATTGTACTGGCATTTTCAACAATGCTCTCCATGCCATTTTCGTTGCAAAACGGTCACAATTATCTTGATTCATACCGGCTCCCGCAATATAATGGAGGATAAGAAATCATCAGGAAAGAAGGATGGCCAATATGGGGAGACAATCGAGTTGACAAAATGAATGTGTAAAACGGGATTCACAATCGAAGGTGATGTCAATGTCCGGGAGAACGGTGGCAGATACAGCGGGCATTATGCAGTATGGCACCTGAAAATGCAATTCACGCCAGTCCACTAATCAGCTCCATCATATCGGACACCATTTTTCCTCGTTGTTATTGATATAGTCTGTAACGGGGATATTCCCTTTCCTTGACTTTTTTCTACATAAGAAGGCTGTCCCAGATTTCCGGTGTGAATATCTAGGGCGGCTTTCGTTTTCAACGGTACAGCTCCCATGTAATCCAAAAAGGCGATGGCAGCACCCTGTTGACAGAAGAAGCCAAAGGTATATTCATCCCAACCCAGCGATAATTTGCGCAGTTACGTTTTGTGCTGCCTGCCAAAAATGATCATCTTCTCGTATCAGGAAAACCACGCTTTAGCCGCGTAGTTCAAGGAGGCCGCTGCGGAACCGGCTATCTGCGCTTGAAGCCATACAAAAACACGCAGACCAAAGACGGATACAATTCGCCCACCTGCTTCTCTGATCTGTGCAATGCGGGAGGCGCTAAGCTGGCGCAGCCGTGTGCAAGCGCAAACCCCGGGGCGTCCGTTTCACGGGCGCCCCGGGGATTCCCTATGCACAGGCCTAAAGAAGGTACGGCTTGAGTTTTGTTTCCTCCAGGGAATCAAAGAACTGATTGAACCAGCTGATAATCCGCGTCTCATCCGGCTGGCGCTTATAGAGCGCCACATGGAAGCTCACGCCGTGGTTGACATAGACCAGCAGCCGGGCCACAAATTCCGCCGGAACGTCAGCAGAAAAAACGCCGTCTGAGATGCAGCTCTCAAAATACAGCATCACATGCTTGAACATATAGTCGTCCGCGTACCGGCTCTCGCGCTCGCGGATATATTCATCCGTCAGCTTGAACGCCATCGTGTTCCGGTGGAGCTGAAAACTCTCCGGGCTCATGTCGGGGAGGCTGAGCGTACAGTATTTGCGCAGCCGTTCCAATGGCGGCAGTGACGTATCATACAGGGACTGCGCCTTCTCGGACCACACGTCCGAAATCAGCGCTGTAATAAATGCATCCTTGGACGCAAAATAGTGATAGAACAGGCCGTTGGAAAGGCCGCATTGCTTCATAATGTCAGAAATCGAAATATGTTTGACGTCGCGTTCCGCCAGAAGCTTGCGCCCCGCTTCCAGAATTGCAGCCCTTGTGGCGTCCGACTGTTCTTTTCTAGTGGCCATATGCTACCTCTCAACACTCATATTGTGTTTAATTTTAACCATCATTCAACGAAATGTCAAGTCAACCAGATCAAAGAGCCCCACCGATCCATATAAAAATGGTATGCATCTTCTGGCCGTTCGTCGATTTGCCAGAAAACCAAGTCGAATTTTTGACGAAAACCACGATTTGCACTAGGGTCGTCATATTCTGCTTGACTTTTGTAAATAAAGTATTAATATTAAATTGTATTCACTAAATACTATTTAGTGAATCGAGTTTAACAATTTCTGATGATCTCCTCGCTCTGTACTGCAGGCAGGGCACATAGGTCTTCGGAACAAACAGAAAGAGAACGGAGTGTTGTTATGAAACACGTCAGAGCGCTCCTGCTGGGCGGCTCCACGATTGCTGACCAGGTAGACGCCTCAGGCAAGCGCCGCCGCACTGACCTTGCGGAGTATATCCGCTCGATGCACGAGTTCGACGGAAACATTGAAATTTCCATTGTAGCCCGTGAAGATATCGCCGCAGGCTATGATATGCAGATTCCGGATGTTCTGGAAATCGTCCGGGAGGTTCGCAAAGCAATTGACGAAGATCAGGCCGACGGCGTTGTGATCGTCATGGGGACCGACTGCATGGAGGAGGCAGCCTTCGCATTTGAAACCCTCTTGCAGACCGATGTTCCCGTTGTCGTGACGGGCGCCATGCGCGTGGCAACCGCCCGCGGTGCGGAAGGCTCTGCCAATCTGCTCAACGCCATCCGTGCCGCCGCTTCGGATGCGCTTTCCGGTCTTGGCGTTGTCGTCATCCTGAACGAGTGGATTCACTCGGCCCTTTATGTGCAGAAGCTGCACCCGTCCAACTGCGCCGCCTTCGGCTCTGAATTTCCGATCGGTATGGTCGCCGAGGGAGACGTCAGCATCCGCACCAGGCCGATCCGCCGGAAGATGCCGTGGATCAATATCAAAACCGGTATCAAGGACGTCCTGCTCCAGATCTGCTATCTCGGCATGAATGCCAAGGTCTTCGATCATATTGAAGAAGACGGCTACGCCGGTATCGTTGTTGGCGGCACAGGCGGATGCGACATTGCAAAGCCCGTTTTTGAAAAGCTGGACGCGCTGCATGAAAAATACGGCGACAAGCTGCCGATTGTTGTCGGTACGCGCATCGGCAAGGGGGAGCCGTTTATGGTCACCTATGGCGATTACAAAGGTTCTCCCAGCTATTTTGACAAAGCAGGCTATCTGAAAACCGGTCAGCTCGACTGTCTGAAGGCAAGGATGCTGCTGATTCTGCTTCTGATGAGCGAGTGTACTCCGGAACAGATTCGCGAAAGTTTCCACATGTATTCCAGAACACGTCTCGGATTCTAATACTATTTCCTGATTAAAATCTTAATTTTAATCAGGAAGGCATCGCCTGAAGGCGCTGCCAGTTTTGTGATTTATAAGGAAAGAAATCACAAAACAAGTCTCATATGAACTCCATGCCCTTCAGGCAATTAAAATCTTTTTTAAAGATTTTAATTGGAGTTCAGTATAAATCATTAAAAAAGGAGCAATTCTGATGAAATTACTCAACGGTATTGACTTTAGCGTTATTATTCTCTATAACGTCATTCTGATCGCAGTCGGCATGTACCTGGCCAAGAAAAAGATCAAGAAGGCGTCTGACTTCACCACCGCCGGCCAGAGCCTTGGCACCTTCACGGTAGCCGGTTCCATCATTTCCACCTGCATGGGTGCATCCATTCTGTTCTCCAACTATCAGCTCATCCATGCCGGCGGTATACGCGCGGCTATCACGAGCGCATTCTGGTATGGTGCATGGCTGATTCTGGTTCTGCTTGTCGGTCGTGTCCGCAAGACCGGGGCTTCCTCCATCCCTGATTACATTTCCAAACGTTTCAGCCCCCGGGCACAGAAGATCTCCGCCTGGGCAATCGTTCTGGTCGGCCTGTCCACCTGTGCAGCGCAGTTCAAGTCCATCGGCGCAATGGCCGAGGCTCTGAACATCTGCGATCCGACGACCGGCATCATCCTCGGCGCCACCGTCATCGTCCTGTTCACGTTTTTCTCCGGCATGTGGGGTTCCGCTGTCACCAACACGATCCAGTCCCTGTTCATTCTGGCGGTTGTCGTTCTGGTTATCCCACTCACTGCTTCCCGTGCAGCCGGGGGGCTCTCCACCGCCATGGCAAACATTGACCCCGAAAAGCTCAGCTTCAGCAACTCCTCGATGAGCATGAGCCTGTTCTTCTCCTACCTTGTCAGCAGCAGCCTGAACGTCGCCTGTGAGCCCTCCTATTCCAAGTACTCCCTGGCGGCAAAGGATGCAAAATCCGCGGTCCGCGGCCAGCTGATCGCATGGGCCGTGTGTACCTGCGTATGGCTCATCTCCGTCATTCCGCCCCTGTGGATCAACCAGATCTTCCCCGATATGACCGACGGCTCCCTGTTCGTTACCCGCTTGGTCGCCACCTATATGCCCGTCGGCCTGCGCGGCATGGTCATCGCGGTCGTTCTCTCCCTGCTCATCACCACCGGCAACTCCTTCCTCCTGCTGCTCACCTCCTCCATCACCGATGACGTTATCCGTCCCATGAAGCCCGGCCTGAGCGACAAGTCCCTGCTCCGTATCAGCCGTATCGTCATTGCCGGCGGTGCAACGCTGATCGCCCTGATCGCAATTGTCGTTCCCGACATCGCAACGGCCTTCAAGATCGGCGCCAACGCCTTTGGCCCCGTTGTAGCGATTCCGGTTCTGCTGAGCTTCTTCTGGAAGGGCGTCAATGACAAGGCTACTTCCATCGCAATGGTTCTGTCCGTGATCGTAAGCGTCTGCCTCGACATTTACTTTGTCTATGTCGTCGGCGTCGGCGCCATCGGCAACATGTATGCCGCGGCTCTCAGCCTGGTCATCAACGTCTTCGGCTCGATCTACTTCAACGCCAAGCAGAAGAAGGCCGCCGCCTGATTCCATTTCCCGTACATATATCCTTCCTTTCTATCCGCAGGGGGGCCGCGCTGGCGGC
>ENA-OOXT01000482-OOXT01000482.1-human-gut-metagenome-genome-assembly--contig:-NODE-482-length-29988-cov-3.056192_pt1 | contig 29988 bp, 27 predicted proteins | sample MGYA00241590_ERZ501349 | MGnify/ENA primary metagenome ERZ501349 (study PRJEB25962, sample SAMEA2042838) | human gut metagenome | biome: human gut; feature: human-associated habitat; material: faeces...
TGTACCTTTGTAGCACGTTCCGTATTTTGACGTACAAAATACGGATGAACGGATAGAGACACAAAGCCACTATGAGGTGAAAATGCGGCACAATCAGCACATTTGATTTGTAAAACATTGAATCCCATAACTGGACAAACATACACACAGATAGTATGAATTTATGAACAATGTTATTGTAAAATTGGCATCGTCATCCCAGGTGATGACAGCCAACAGTGACATAAAGTAGCGGAGAGGTTATGAAGCAGGATTGCACGGTTTCTCAGTCTACAGCCGACGAAATAAAGAGTTCTCAGGCAACTGAAAGCAAAGGATTTCCAGAGGGCACACACGTTTCTGAGCCAGACGAAATGACTGGTTCAGCGATAAAGAAGTGTTCGCAAGCGAGCAAAGAAACTGAGACTGAGAAAGAAAACGAATCCATTCCCGAAGTGGTTCCAAGTAATGACGATAAAGATAATTGCACTTCATGGAGTTATCTTTTTGTACACAATCAAAAAGTAAAGTCGATAGAAGAACAGCTAAAGAAAGATGGAGTAACCCATTTTGTGCATAAGACAATAAAATATGTCCCCCGTCACAGAAACAGAGGTGGAATGCGCGAAGTGGAAACCCCATCTGTAAGTGGACTAATTTTCTTACAAGGTGACCCTGAAATATTACAGGACTACTTAGATAAAAACATAAAACCATACAAGCTCTGTAAAAATTGTAGCACAGGAAAGGTAGCCACTATCCCCTGTAACCAGATGGAGCCATTTATGCGTGTGGCAGAAACCGAGCCCGAACGTCTCCGTTTCCTTCTTCGTCCTTTTGTTTATTATTCCAAGAACCGTACCCTACTTCGCATTGTAACTGGTGAATATGCCGGACTCGAAGGTTATGTAATCCGCATAGCCCGAGACCGCAAGCTCGTCATGGATGTCGGTGGAATGGCTGTAGCTCTATCTGGTGTACATGCCGAACGTTTTGAAGAAGTAAATAAGAACGAGGCAGACAAAAAAGAGCGCGAGCTGTTCTACAAGCGCAACCTACATGAGCGCAACGCCTTTATCGACCGATACTTTCATCAAGTGAAGACCGTCCAAGAGGTGTCGGCCCAAGTAGAAAATATAGAAATACTCTGTCTTCAAACTCTTGCAGATGTAAGAGACAAGAAATTGGATCTGAAAGATGCCTATGACACCTTCTATTTTATGATAGAAGAGATAGGCTACTACTATGCACCTTTCATCGACTATTTCAAGGACGAGCTTAACCCCATCTTTGAAGCAGGAAGAACCGTAAAGGAAGAGATAGAGAAAGCTATAAAGATATTCAAGGACAGCGACAAAGAACTGCATAATCGCTGCGAAACAGAATTTGAGGCGTTGCAAAACAACTACGGCTATCTGTTTGAATAGTTTTTATTAGTCATCGTAGAGAAGTAAAAATGGAAACCGATTTCTTCGCATATTCTCGTCGAAAAATAGAAAAAGACAAAGAAGAAGGTCACTTTGAGGCTGCTCACAATCGTGAGATGGCACTCCGTTGCTTTATCAACTTCTTGGGTAAAGAGGAATTGTCATTAAACGAATTGACTCCAGAACTTATGGTAAAATTCGAGGAATGGTTGAATACCAAAGGGCGTAAACAATCAACGACTCGACTCTATCTATACCAAATCAGTTCGGTATATAATATTGCAGTAAAAGAAGGAATTGTTCCAAAACTTAAATTACTGAAAGGCGTAAGAGTTGCTTTGCCAGCCAAAAAAGAACGTGAATTGCTGTCAGTTGATGAATTACGTAGAATGCGTTATGCCGACCTGTCTGATTCCATACCACAAACTTTTGCCCGTGATATGTTCTTCTTTTGCATCTACGGCAGAGGCATCAGTTTTACAGATTTGGCAAACATCAAGAAAACCGACATCAAAGGATTCACATTAACATACATCTCACAAATACCAGGATTGCCACGTATAACCGTACAATGGGATGCAGCCATGCAGGAAATCGCAGACCGCTACCCCTCTGATTCAGAATTCTTATTCCCTTTCATCAAATCAACAGATATGCAAATGGCGGATTGCGAGGTGAAAAGGGTGCGACAGAATGTGATGAGAGCCTTTAAAAGAATTGCTACTCGTTGCAACCTATCTGTTGTTCCGTCAATGGGAATGGTAAAAGATATCTATCAGAGAGCTATTGATGGGGTGAGTGTGAGCAAGATAATATAAAATTGAGAAAACTAAATCAAACAAAAATATGCGTGATTTCAAAGACATTAAAGTCGTTGTAGCTGGTACAGGGTTTTGGAAGCTCTTTCTACACCACGGAGCGCGGATGGACGAATAACTATGATTCGAAATATCATTATGAACTTGCCTCTACGGGCTTAGTAGGTTTTGGCTTGTATATGTGGTATATGCTGCTTATTGTTTGGAATCTTTACAAAAAAGCTAGGCCATATGAAAGTGCGCATTGCCTTGGATTGATTTTGGGGCTTGTATGCTGTATGGTTGCGGCCATCACTAATCCAGCTCTTGCCAGCTTCGACAGACTAATACCGATTTATTTCGGCATTGGGGCATTGGCATGATTAGGTTGAAGAACTTGTTAGTTGTGTATGTGCAATATGAGAGTCAGATTCCTCAAAGCAACGTATGGTGATAGTTTCTTCATCCGAATACCATTGGAGGAAGGTACGTTCACAATCCTTGTGGATGGTGGACCTAAGTCTGCTTTCAAGACAAGACATCGTGGAAGGCTTATTGCAGGTGTGCTGAAGGCTGAACTGGAAGCGATGAAAAAGCGAGGAGAGCATATCGACTTGCTCATTATTACCCATGTGGACGATGACCATATAGGAGGCATACTGGAATGGTTCAAGGAGGAAGTGCCGTCGCCAGATTTTGTGCGCGAGATATGGATGAACGATGACGCGGAAATCATCTTGACAGATAATCTGAATAACACGGCAGCACAAGCAGCCTCACTGAAGAATCTGATAATGACGAATGGGATGAAAGTAACCAACCAGATGGTAGCAGGAACTAAAAAGTCATTTGATTGGGGTACTATAACCATTCTTGCACCTGCAAAGGATGTTCATAATGCTATTGCCAAGAAGATAGGTAAGGAACTCAACAACGCTGTGAATGACCGATATGAGAAGGATTTCAAGACTCTGCTCTCGGAAGAATGGCAGATGGACAGCGTAAGTTTGGAAAACGAAGCATCGATAGCGTTTCTCCTACAGACAACCGAGGGAGAAACTGGTCTCTTCCTCGGCGATGCAGATATTGACGTGGTGATGAAATCCCTGTCAAGTATTTGTGATGAGACGCATCCACTAAATTGCGATTGGGTGAAACTGTCGCACCATGGCAGCAAGAACAATTTCCGGCCAGGGTTTCTTGACGTGGTGAAGGCCAGGAACTATGTAGTGATGACCAATGGCGATTACTATGGACATCCTGACAAAGAGGTGATAGCCTATGTTGTGGACAGGACAGACGCAAATGTTCTCTTCAACTATGTGGAGCGTGGAAGGGAGATGATAACGGCACAGGACAAATTGGATTATCCTGACATTATGGACAGGATAAGGAGCACTGACGAATGATGACGAAGGACGAATTGAGATCGATGGCGGTAAGAGTGGATAAAGGCAGCGGAGTACTGATGCGTCCACTCTCGGATGAACACAGCTATGTGTTTACGGCTTGGCATGTAGTTGAACAGAAGCCTGTGGACGAGATTGCTGTTATTTTCAACGAGAGCTGTGGCCCGTTGAAAGGTGTGAAGGCACAGGTGAAAAGCGTTGTGAAAGACGAGGCGATGGACGCAGCGATACTCGTCATCGACAAGTTGGAGGTAGAGATACCCTTTGTGGGATTCTGTAACTTCAACAGCGTGATGAGCGAATGTAAGCACCTTGACTATCCTCAATGCAGAAAAGATGCGAGCGGTCATATAGAATGTGCGGAGCATCGTGTGGTCTCTGTAAAAGGAACTGTGCTGGGCGGTTTTGTGGAATATGAATATGACAAACAGGTTGCGAAGCATGAGCTGGAGGGTGCTTCTGGTGGTGGAATTTTTGATGACAAGGGGAGGCTGATAGGCATTCACAAACAGTCGGCTTATAATGATGACAAGGAATTTCTTGGTGCTGCCTGGCTTATACCAAGCCAAGTGTATGTTGAACTGCTTGCTGCGAATGACCTTGCTCCTATACTGAAATATGACCTCACATCGTTCAATGCCTTTGCAGATGCCATCTTTAACTTCAGCGACAATAAGGCTTTGAAGAATAAGTTGAAAGGTGTCTTGTCAGATTTGGCGATGGTGAAGCCCGAACTTCTTTCCGTGAATGCCGAAAGAGTATATGGAGGATTTCAGAAGTTGAGAGGGGGAGAACGAAGGATTGACCCTCAACATGTGGAGAAAGAGGACTGGGTGGCATTTGGCGAGTTCCTTCTGACAATGAAGCTGATGATGGACATCAGCCTGGGGGATGGCAGCGTGGAAGACATCGCAAAGGAATATCAGTATGCTCACATAGGAGAGGATATGGATTTATATGACATCAGAGAGAAGATAGACTTGAAACTTCTTGGTAAACTGTTGCCACACCAGAAAGTTGTGGTGGGTGGGATAAAAGACCAAGGCTTTGACTATGACATCCTGAGAGGCGATGGGAGCATACCCAATATAGCAAGGGCTGCAACCTCTGAAGGGTTTGACATAGCTACGAGCGGAAGGGATATTCTCGACAAGTTCACCTTTGTCAATGCACACGTGTTTTATGCTGCGTTGGTCCATTTTGCGCCTTTGCTTGAAACAATGGGGAACAAGAGACTTGAATTTTATTGCAACAAAATAAAAGAGGCGTGTGATGGAGTGGAAAATGTTTAAGAGTAGTGAGCAGGATGTATTTGGGGTGAAATCAAACCTAAGACTGTTTATTACGAAGACGATGAATGACGCTGAGCTGAGAGCGAGCTGGAGGCAGGTGAGAGACCAGATTGCCAATGAACAGCGGACTCTGGACGATGACTTTGAGCGATGGAACTTCTATGTATTCTACAGGTTTGAAGGCGACATTGACGTGTCGCTGCGCCACCTGATAGAACACGATACCATCTCATCGAGAAAGATTATTGTCTCTGCCGATGATTATACGGAAGACGATTTTGACAAGTTGATAGACACTTATATAAGGTATTCATTTGAGCGCGAAGCAGAGAATACGATGCCCGATTTTGACAAAGACGCTACCGTGGTGAACATTTTAGAAGATAGGTAAGAATATGAAGATAACGAACGTAGTGCTGAAAGCCTTCAGACTATTTGACGACGAGCGACTGGACTTCGTCAACCACAGCAAAGGTCGGACGGAAGCAGCGAATCTGGTTGTCATCCATGCTCCTAATGGATTTGGAAAGACATCTTTTTTCGATGCCATTGAGTTTGCCATCACCAAGAATATTAAGCGACTGAAGAGGAATGATGCCATCTTCAAAGAGAATGTGAAGCTTGACAAACAGACGGCCAACAGCAGCTTTATCCACAACTCGAAGTTGAAGGATGAACAGCTGGAGGTGAGGGTGGACTTCGATGGCGATCTAAGTTTTGTTCGCCACCCAGAAAAAGAAGAGGAACATGAATGGTTGCTCGGCGACCCTGAGAATGGCTATTTCGCCAATGTGATGCTGGCGCAGGATTGGTTCTCGGCATTCCTTTCCACGACCAATGCGGAGGAGCGTTTCAAGATGTTTCTGAATAATTTTGAGCAGACGAGAGGACTGTTGGAGTATCACTCCAAACTGAAATACACTGGTTCTAGTCTTGGCAGGAGCCTGAAGCCACTTGAACGGGAGGTGAAGAACTTGGAGAAGCAGTTGAAAGACGCTGTTGACGATGACATCAAAGACAGACTGTCTGCGATGGTCAATGAGCTGAAGGAGCTAGGGATAGACTTGAAGTGGGATGGCCACATCAATGAAAGGTCGCTGACGGCTTTTGATGTGGAATCAGGACAGATGGAAGAACTACAGCGGGAACAACTGAAGACTCTGAAGGACAGACTACAGCATGGTGACGATGTTAGGGAAGGGCACGACAACCTGTTGTCTGTAAGTACGCTGCCAGTACATCGTGAGCGAATTTCATCGCTTCGGAAAAGCATATTGAAAGCTCAGGAAATGCAGATAAAGGTGCAGCAACTGAAAGACACTGTTAAACAAGTGGGTGAACACGAACAGAAGCGTCAGGAGTTGGTGAGAGCCAATGAGAGGCTGAAAAAACTCATCCAGAAGCGAGGCTATTTCATAACACTTGAACAACAGCGTCTCAAATATGAGAAGAAGATACAGCAAATGGCCAACGCCATTGGACTGGACATCAAGGCTCTCACGTTGATGACAACAGAACAGCAGCAGAACCAGGCAGCTCTTGAACAAGCAAAACTTGTCACAGTGGCCGCCCAGACAAAGTTGGACACGCTGGAGGAGAAGCACAAATCATATATAACCCTCAAAAAGGAATATGACGAGGCTGCAAAGAGTATCGCTGAGTTGTCGCAAAAACAGACTGCCCTTGCTACAGAGAAAGACAATTTGGCCAAGAAAGAACTACGACTACAGGGTGTTATATCAAAGCTGACAAAGCGGGCACTTGATGTGGAAGTAGAAGAGTACAATGAACAGTCCTTGGCAATCATTGCCTTGATAAATCGCATCAAGAAGACAAACAAAGACCTGACGGGCATACTGACAAGCATAGAAGAGCAGCAGAAATATCTGGGACAGGTAGAACAGTTGCTGGCTAAATCAAGGGAGATGGCCGACACCCTGAAAACTGGTGACTGCCCTCTGTGCGGTCATCACTATGAAACGGTTGATGACCTGCTGAAGAGTATAGAGAATAACAAGGCTGTGTCGGCAGTGATGGAGTCGCTGATAGCAAGAAAGAATGAACTGAATAAGAGTATTGAAGATGATACAGTTGCTTTAGAGGAGGCCTATAGCAAAATGGAGAGCATCGTGAATGGCGATTTGGCCGTTGTACGCACCAATATCGCAGCCAAGGACAAAGAAATAGCTGGCATGGCTCTCCAACAGAATGGGCTGATACAGCGGCAGACGGAAATAAAGCAAGCAATCGAAAACAACTATGGAATTTTTCGAGACGTAACGCTGGAGCAGCTGAATAAGGCATATCAGGAAGAGCGTGACAATGCTGCCAAACAAGAAAAAGCGCGTGAAGAGGCTTTGGCTGCAAGCAATAAGAAAGTGACAGAGATCACGGACAAGATAAAAGCGCTCAATGACCAGATGGCAGCACAGACGGAAAAGAGCAAACAAATAAGCAACGATAACGAATATGTGGCTTATCAGCAACTGCTGGATGGAGAGGCATTTGACGACGATGCTTTCAAGGGTTGGGAGGAACAGGCGAAAGTCTACATCGCACAGACAACGGAGCGGGAACAGAAAATAAAGGAACTAAAGGAGATAGAAAGGAATCTGCGTGAGAATGAGAAGGTTGCAGAGGCAATGGAGCCAGAACTGGCACAAAATCTGGCTATACTGAAACAAGAACATGGTACACTGAAGGAACAGTATAAGGCCACGGTGCGCTTTATCCACGATGACTGCGCAGTGGCTGACATCGAACTGTTGTCGCCCCCTGATGAGATTGTGAAACGATTTGAGCAAACAATGACATCGCATCAGAAAAACAAAGAGAGGACGGAAGGACGTATACAGGCTCTTTTACGCTTCAATGCACTGAATGGCCAAGCCAAGAAATACTGGGAACAGCAGAAAACAAGGAAACTGGTGGAGACGAAGAGGAAAGAATGTAAAACCATCGAAAGTAACCAACAGCAGGTGAAGAAGGAGCTAGAAAGGCTCGAAACATTCTTGGACAAGTATGTGAAAAACTTCTTCCACTTGGAGCTTATCAACAAGTTGTATAACACGATAGACCCGCATCCTATTTACAAGAGTATTTCGTTTGAGCCAAACTTCTCAACCACAAATCCAAAGTTGAATGTCTATATGAGAGCAAAGCGAGAGGATGAAGGAGACATCGTGCCAAACCTGTATTTCAGTACGGCACAGATAAACATCCTGTCGTTCTGTATTTTCCTAGCTAAAGCCATATTTGCCCATACCAAAGACAACAAGGATATTGGCTGTATCTTCATCGATGACCCGATACAGGCACTGGATGACATCAACATCCTGTCGATGATTGACATGCTGAGAAATATCGCATTCACTTTAGACAGACAAATAATACTGACCACACACGACCGCAACTTTTTTGAACTGCTTCAGAAGAAGATGCCGCAGGAGAAATTCAATGCGTGCTATTACAGATTGAAGGAGCGTGGAAAGTTTGAGCAGGTGATATAAAATCCTGAACAGCAATGTCAAGTTTGTTTTTTGAGTTGATACGTGTGTCTATTGGGAGACAGAAGCACCTTTCAAGGACGTCATCTGTTGATGAATGGTGGGGACTTTATGCAACGGCAGAGAAGCAGGCTTTGTAGGGGATTTGTTTCTTAGGATTGCGGCATCTGGAGCGTCAAGGTCAACAGCCACCGTTGGAACTTTACTATCAGTGGTTGGCTGTTGCTATACAGAAATAAACGCGAAACGCACAGCTTGTTCAACGTTGCGTTTCGTAAGCACTCAATTGCTTCCGAGGCATTTTGCATGAATCAAGTTACCTTTGCACTGCAATACATAAAAATACGATTATGGCAAGCAGTGAAGATATGGAAAGACAGGACTTTATAAATACGATAACGGAACTTAAGGCTATGATAAGTAGTCTTAAGCTTACGTGAGCAAGAAAATCTGAAAGGAAAATATTTCACTCATAAGTATTAGCCTCAAAAAGCATTTACTATTATCTCTATGATTAACGAAAGGTACTATTCGCATTTGCGCAATGTAATCATTCCCTTACCGGGATTCAAACATTTTCACTACGCAAGTAGCAGCGAAGACAAAATAGAAGACTTCATAGGCAGAAGCTCTATCACGGATAAACTTTCTGCTTGGCTGAAGGATTCTGCATCCAAATATTCTGGAGCCTATTTGGTTACGGGATATCGTGGAATGGGTAAAAGTACGTTCGTATATGAGGCTATAGAAAAACTAAAAAAAGAGGAAGGTGACAAAAAGTATTGGAAAAAGCCCCAAAGAAAAGCCACATACATAACAGTACCTATAAATGTCGGCAATGAACTGCTAAGTGCCAAAGAACTGTTAGGCATGATTTGTAAGGTAGGATACTATAACTATGTAAAGGTCATCAAAGGTAAAAATTGGTTTATTAGTAGAATAAATACGATAATTGCTGCTTTTATAATTATCATTGCTGTAGTAGTAACCCCACATTTTATAAATGATGAGAATATAAAAAAATGTATGTATTGCGCTTGCGGTGTTTTGACACTTGTAAGTGCTCATGCCGCTAATGCAATACTATATCTTTTGTGGAAACATCTTGGGTGTAAATATGCTTTGACAACAAGTCACATTAAACGGAAGTGGCGTAACCTCTTACAACGTATTGACGCAGAAGTTATATTAAGTTCTGAAGTAGGGGGTGCCAAAGAAGATATCTTAAAAGAACTTGCGAAAGGTATTAACCCCAGTATTGGATTTAGGAAAGAACTGAAATATCCCATTGCTGATGTACCAGAAATGCAGGAAATGATGGTACGTCTGTTGGACTTAATTAACAGCAACCCTTATACAAAGTTTCGTTTCATATTTGTCATTGACGAATTGGATAAAATCTCGCCAAAGGATGATGAGAAACAGATGATGCCCGAGTATGATATATTGTCAGAAGGGAAAGAGAATGAAACCACAACGAAAAGCCGTCAAAATGCGCTGTCGAACTTGATGGCTAATATGAAATACTTCATATCCAGCTCGAAGGCAAAATTTGTCTTTATTGCAGGATATGATATGTATGAGGCGACATTGGCTGACATCTCCAATAGAGAATTTAACATACATAGCATATTCAATGGCCACATCAATGTAAACAGTTTCTTCAGACACACAGAAAAGTACAGCGGTGTGGATTCCATGATAGAGGAGTATTTATGCCATTTGTTGATAGACAAGGAGGAATGCTCCAAATGGAAGTCGTTTAAAGATTACGTTAGATATGTTGAATCTTATTGGACGGATGTAAGCAATGAAACGAGAAAAGAGTACCAACGTATATTGGAACGCAGAATAGTCTTTTTGCGTAGTTTTCTCACTTACCTTATATATATGAGCAATGGATCGCCCAAGAAACTTGCCATGTATATAGAAAAATATGTGAGGACAAGAAGCAAAATAGAAGAAAAAACAAAATCGCCAAGCGGAAGCAAGAGCAATGACGAATATCTACTTGGGACAGAAGATTGTGACTTCTATCTGTATTTCGACAATCGAAATGTACAGCGTATATGTTTTGTGGATTATCTGATATATCCAATGATACAGAACCTTGTCGATAAATCGAACATCTACAATGACAAGCTACTGGTCTCAACATCATTCATGTTGTCCAATCTGTATAAGTTCCACAAGTCTGGATTTTCAATGAGAAATTTGGAGTACATGCCAGAGCTGCTTGACATCAACAAGATGCCAGAGTTGCGTGACTTCATTGGTGGCATCGTGAATTTTTTGACCCAGACACACGTCGATGAGACAAGCATAAATCTGTACAAGTATAAGTTTCCACTTCGCCTGTCAGAGGAAATAACATTCTATTCGAAGACATCCGAGGAAATATCCTATCTGTTCAACTTCTCCCATGACGAGTTGTTGTCTGTCAAGAAACTATATATGCGCCAACTGGAGCATTACAATAATAAAGATCTGAATGAATCCTCTCCCATCGCCAGCCTTCATCATATGCTTGGTGACATATATATGTTGGAAGAAGATTATGAACTCGCCATTTACGAATTTCAAGAAGCCCTGTCTGCCTTAAATCGTCAGATAGAGAAAACAGATAGCAACGATAATAATTCAAAGTTATTGTTTATTATCAGACTAACCTTAAAGTTAGGATTGGCATACGAAAAAAGGAAGACATACGACACTGCCTATCTAGAGTATGAGAACTTGATGAAATTACTGTTGCGAAGAGCATGTGAAACGAATTGGATAAGCATCGGTAGACTTTCTCCGAAAGATGAGATAGACAGAAGATTTTACCTTTTCTGTAATATTCGAATCATGTATCTCGCTCCGTTAGCAAAACTATATGTCCTTGAGAAGATGGATTTGGGAGGCTTTACTTTAAATGACATTAATCAAGTCACAGATGAAGCATTCATATTAATAGACAATAGTCACGGAAAGACACGGGCTGTATCTTATATAGATTTCTATACCAAATTAGGCGATATAATGTATTATCGCAACCATGCCAGAGACGAGAAGTGCTACCACGCTGATTTTTGGTATGATAAAGCATTAACCGTATGTTTTAGATGCATTAAGAAAAACTACGGCATTAATTTCGATGAGACTTATTGCAAATCCATTTGCGTTTTGTTCTGGCTCTTAGCGAATGATAAGCATCAAGCCATTAATGCGATTATACCAACTACAGTTAGATGTCTAATAAATTCTCTCATTGGCAATGCCAACTATCATTTGAGCGATCCACAAGAAAAATTGAATGAGAGAGCTAATATTAAAGCATCTTTTCTGTCCCTAAGTTTACTGCCGGATTTGATGGAAAATGAAGAAGCAACAAATAGTGGAATAGTTGAGGAGATAACTTTGCTAAATACCTTTGCAAAAAAATCGAATACAGTTCAGTCAATACTCTACTATTGGGACTGTGCCATATTGTTTGAAGCCATAGACGAATACAAATCAGCTCATTGCATATACGTGCAGATGTTGGATGCCATCTATACGTTATTCTCTGTAAACAATATCAAAGTAGATTGCCATGTGTTGGATTTTTGCAAATATCTTGTGGTTAAGTCGATACTGAACTCGTACAAGCACTATGGACATATCAATATTGCAGAAATAGACAAAATCAAGAGCATATTGAATAACAAGCAAATTGATAACATCAACCTTGACTATCTAAGCAATAGTTCTGATATCGAAATCGTATTGTACAAGTACTACATGATATGTTTCATGGCAGAGGACAAGAATGTCATGTATGAAGCCCTAAGGAATGTAGTAAATTCAAGGCAATTAGGCGGTGACAAAATAATAAGTTCTGTAACGCAGGACGTTCAGAACTTGTATTTCAAGGAACATGTCAATCGTCAGATCCTATTTCTTCTTATACCAAAACTAAAGGAAGCCTTTGAAGAAGGCAAGCACGACTTCTTTAGTACACTAAATGATATTGTTGTCTATCTGCATGACAAAAATAATCTTGACAATGTGATAAAACAACTAAGATGGAACATATTTGAATCCGATAGAAAAAACTTAAAATATTCCACAAACTCATGTTTCGCCTTATTAGAATACCTTGTTACAGATAGTTTATTCTGCTTGAATAAGGTAACAGATCTTCTTTCGCCCTTGTATAGTACGGCTCTGTATAACAATATGTTCATAGGAGAATGTTATGAGAATGGTTTTATATGGAATCACATTCTATTGGTGCTGCGGGAACTTTTGTATTGCCCAAAGACAGACAACAAGATAATTATAAATCGTTTTTCATCCGACTTAATAGAGCGTTACAAACTGAACAAATCGGCAGAAGAGATTTCTATGCTGCTACAAAAAGGCGTAGAGCATTTGGGCAACTATATGGATGAAGAAGATGAAATATCAGACAGCAGAATAGAAAGGCTATATGCCAAGATATCGCCAAGTGGTCATAGATTCTTGACGAGTTCATATTTGATTGGCAATGCCTTGGATTATTATCATAAAGCACTTGATATGCACAATGGAGGCAAGGCATATAAGGAAATGATGACAACCCTGTATTTCTTGGAGGATGACCTTCATAATGATTCGTGCTATTTGAATTTTGCGACAGAAATGTATTGCATAAACAAAGGGTGCATTGAAAAAAGAATACGTAACCTTAAAAAGCTATACTGCGGAACGAAATCACTTACAGAAATAACCAACTATATAAACGAATAACAATGGAACATTGTACTAAAAAATGTCTTATAGCAGTAGTGTTGCTTATGATTGCAATACTTGCAATCATATTATCATGCTATCTGATAGGTAATGGGGAAAACTATTGGGTAAGTAGCGGCATTATCGCTATTGCAGTATTTTCCATATTGCTAATCATAAGTTTGCTATGCTGTCCATGTAGCAAGGAAACTATAGTTTCAAAAGATAAAATGAATCAATGGATACACGAGGCAATAGACAACAATATACACATCAAGATAGATGATTGTACAGTTTCTTTCATGAACAGGCAACTCAATCAGAACATTTTGGAACTTCAAGGCAAGATAACAAGAAAAATAGACAACGTGCATCTTGTGCAGACTTCGTATCTCCCGTTTTTAGAAAAATTGGCAACAGAGATCGGGAAATCTGGAAGCGCCTGGAAAAAAGAAGACATAGACAAATTCATGGAATGTTTCGGTTCCATAACGGAATCGTTGAAGAAAATAACATCCGAAAATGAGAATCATTGTTGTCCAGTCTGCCAGACTAAAAATAAAGACTAAAGGGCTGAAGTTATCATCTATGAACCAAACCTTGAAATATCATACGCTCATTGAGACATGCAAGAATGTAGGTCTCAATGTGAAAAAGTATTTCACTTATGTATTCAGTAGATTTATAGAGGGTGAGAAGGACTACGAAAAGCTTCTCCCCAGTGCTGTCGCACGGTAAATTCAAATAAACAAAAGTTAAAACAAAAATAATCAGTGCCCCCCGTTTATAGGGGGAAGTTATTGAGTGCTTACTATTCAATGGTGTATATTAAAATTTGAGTACTAACATATAATATAATAAATGATAAACCAAGATAATAAGAGAATAGCGAAGAATACGTTCTTTCTTTATATAAGAATGTTTATTTTGTTTGCTGTAAATTTTTATACGACTAGAGTCCTGTTAAATGCGCTTGGAACAGATGATTACGGTCTATACAATGTAATTGCTGGGTTTGTAGCAATGCTTGGATTTATGAATCAATCTATGACCAATAGTATACAAAGATTCATAAACTTCCATATGGGCAAAGGTGACGAAGAAGGATTACTAAAGTATTTTAAAGCGAGCCTTACTGCGCAATTACTACTAGGTATTTTTATACTACTACTATTTGAAACACTCGGTTTGTGGTTCTTAAATGCCAAGATGAACATAGATCCGGAAAAAGTATTTGATGCTAATGTCGTGTTTCAGATGTCATGTCTATGCTTGTTGGTAAATATAATAAAAGCTCCTTATAATGCAATTATTATAGCTAAAGAGAAAATGAATTTTTATGCTTATATTTCTGTTGCAGAGGCTGCTGTAAAGTTGCTTGTCACATTTTCGATAAGTTGGGTTGTAACGTATAGGCTTTCTTTTTATGCTGTCATGCTGCTTGTTTTGACAGTGGTGGTTTATTTTCTGACTTTAATATATTCGAAGAAACAAATACCAGATTTGAAATTTCAATTATCTTTTCGTAAAGATATTTTCAAAGAAGTTCTCTCTTTTAGTGGTTGGAATCTATTTGGGGCTGCTTCGGGTGCTATAAAAAGTCAAGGAATAAATGTATTAATGAATTTGTTTTTCAATACGGTAATAAATGCGGCTCGAGGAATTGCCTTTCAAGTGCTTAGCGGAATACAACAGTTCGTTTCAAATTTTCAGGTCGCGATAAATCCCCAAATAGTACAGTCATACGCATCTGGAGACAAAAATAGATATTTGAAACTTACATATTTGAGCGCGAAGTTGTCATTATACCTTATGTGGATAATAGCTCTTCCCGTTATGGCAAGTTTGAATTTAATATTAGATGTTTGGTTAGGAAAAGAAATTGTTCCCGAGTACACATCTCAATTTGTGTATATAATTCTGTTTACTGGGTTATTCGATGCATTAGGTTCATCTATATCGGTACCTCTTTATGCAACGGGCAATATCAAACAATATCAGATAATTACAAGTTCTATAAAATTCATGGTTCTTCCAATATCATATATTCTTTATCGAATAGGATTTGGTCCAGCTGCATCAATGTATGTAAGTTTATTCTTGGCTGGAATAGAGCAAACGTCAAGAGTTGTTATTTGGGGACGACTTGTAGAAGAATCACCATTGGTTTATCTAAACAAAGTGATTTTTCCTGCGTTAATTGTTATTGGTATTTCTTCCTTTGTAATATATATTATAGGTGATTATGTCGCAACATTGAGTACAATCATATCTTTTGGAATTAACACAATATTATCTTTATTGATTGCTGTTGTAATGATCTACTTTGTAGGATTGGATAGAATTGAGAGAAATCAAATTTCAAACATAATAAGAAAAAATAATTGTTAAACATGATAAATAAATACAAATATGATTATAGGTTATACGACAGGTGTATATGATATGTTTCATATCGGGCATCTAAACATTTTACGAAGAGCGAAAGAGCAATGTGATTATCTTATAGTTGGAGTTAGCACAGATGAACTTGTTCAGCACGATAAGCATAAAACTCCAATTATTCCTCTTGCAGAGAGAATGAAAATTGTAGAAGCAATACGCTATGTGGATAAGGTTGTTCCTCAGTCGAATAAAAATAAAATGGAAGCTTGGGAAAAGCACCATTTTAATAAAATGTTTGTCGGTTCTGATTGGAAAGGAACAGATGCATGGAACCATTTTGAAGAACAGTTTGTCCCCTTAGGTGTAGAAATCGTTTATCTAGATCATACAGATGGTATATCCTCTACAATATTAAGAAAAAAACTTTCAAAAGAAGGAGCAAAATGAAAAAGTTGCAATTACGTGAATTACAAATGATGCAATTGGCGACAATGAAAGAAATACATTTGTTCTGCCAAAAGCATAAAATTAACTACTATATCATAGGCGGTACTTTATTGGGAGCCATTAGACATAACGGATTTATTCCGTGGGATGATGACATAGATATTGCTATGATGCGCAAAGACTATGACCGTTTCATAAAAGTATATGCTGAAGAATGTGATACAACAAAATACTTTCTTCAGAACTACTCTTCTGAGAAGAATTTTCAACCTGCCTTATCAAGGATATGTATCAAGGGGACATATTTAGAGGTACCAGCTGAAAGACATCTAAGAATCTGCAAGAATACATATATCGATGTTTTCCCTTTGGATAATGTGCCTGACGATAACGAAGAACGAGAACAACAAAAATCTGACATTCAAAAAGTAGATAAATTATTTGAGAGGAAACTTGGCCGAGTTTATGTTTCTGGTTTCTTCGGTTGGAAAAAAATAGTAAAAAGATTTTTATCTGCTTGTATGTTTAATGTATCTTATTCTGCATTACAAGCAAGGCGTGTACAGATAATGAAACGCTTCTCTGAAGTCAACACAAAATGTGTATGTAGTACAGTTAGCCAATATGGTTACGATCGTCAAGTTATGGACAAGAGCATTTATGGTACACCTACTTTGTACAAGTTTGAAGATACAGAACTTTATGGTCCAGAACACTATGGTGAGTATTTGTCTCATTTATATGGAAAGAATTATATGCAATTACCGCCAGAGAATAAACGAGTAAAACCGCATGATGTATATTTAACAAATGAATAACATAAGTATGTCATTTCTTGGTAATTTAAGGGCTCTTATTCGAAGACGTTATTATGTCATTGGGTACGGTTCGTTCAATGATATAAATATTTTTTCGAATGAGACACCCAAATCTATTAATTGGGTGAAGTTTAATAACTATAAAACGGATTGGTTGGCAGATCCATATATACTTGCAGAAACCAGTACTAATATTGATTTCCTTGTTGAGGAGTGGATAGAAAAAGAACATAAAGGGAGACTGGCAAAGTTGTCCTATGACAAGAAACATCGTAAGGTTTTATATACAAAAACAATACTTGATTTAGATTCTCACCTTTCCTTTCCAAGTATAATTAATGAAAATAATAGTATATACATCTGTCCTGAAAATGCAGCGTCTTGTAAGCAAAAAATATACAAATATAATATTGAAAAGGAAATATTAGAAAGTCCTGTAACTATTATAAATGAAGCACTATTGGATGTTAATATAATAAAAGTAGGACATAACTACTATGCTTTTGGGATAAAATTGTTGCAAAATGATCAAGGTGACAATTGCCATTTACGTATTTACAAGTCTGATACTTTACTTGGTCACTATGTCCTTTATCAAGAAATAAGCAATCCTTTAGCACAAGAACGTGGAGCTGGTGCATTCTTTTGGTATAAAGGAAAATTGATTCGACCTGTACAAAATTGCGAAGGGGACTATGGACGTAATGTTATCTTCAAAGAAATATCATTAAATAATGGAGTTTTTGAAGAGAGTGTAATTGGTAAATTATTTCCATCAAATAAATATCCCGAGGGACTTCATACGTTCAATATATTGAATAATACATACGTTATTGATGGAATGGGATATAATGTTGGAAAATGGATGACATATCTAAAAAGGATTTTGCATAAATGATTGAAAACAAGATTTCAAATCCCTACTACATTTTACTTGTTTTATTGGGATATATTGTGCTGCGATATATATACAAACCTGCAATAGATTCGAATAAGGTGATATCAGCCAAACAAAAGCGTTTGGGGATGTTTCTGATAATAATCTTATGCCTTTTTGCGGTTCAAGATACAGACTATTTTCATTATGAAACGGCACTAAAAGAAATGTCACAAGGATTTATTTTACACTTTGAAGACATTTATTATGCAATCGGAGATATGGTATCTTATAATTATCTTCTATTCCGACTCGTCATTTGGGGAAGTGCGTTTACTCTTTTTTGTTGGTCTGTTAAGAGGCTTAATGTACCACTTGTAATGTCTTTGTTCTTTTTCGTTACAATGTATCTAACAAAATTCTCTTATGCTCGTGCTTCATTGGCAATGTCTATAGGATTATTGGGTTTTACTTTTTTAGTAAAACCAATTAAATTAAAGTGGGTATCATATTTATGTGGTATTGCAGTAATCATAGTTTCTTTCATATTTCATAAGAGTGCAGTATTTATGATACCTGTGTATATATTATCTCTATTTAAGATAAACAAATACACTATAAGTATTGCTTGCTTATTTATACCATTAGGATATTATTTTATATCAGAATATGGCATCTCAATGTTAATGAGTACTGATGGCAATGACCTTATAGCAAATAGTGCTCAAGGATATTTAATGAAAGATTTAAGTAATAAGGGTATAGCAATTCTTATATTACAATATTTGGAACGTACCCCATACTATATAATTCTATATATAATTGTACAGGGAGTAATCAATAAGAAATACATATTACTACCTTATTATCAACGTTCCATTTTCAATGTAATTATATATGTGATAGTATTCGCATCCTTATTTCTATTCGATTATGCAATGAATACAGATGTTCTGTATTATCGTTTCTTATACTATTCAATATTACCATTATCTGTGGTTCTCCCTCTTTTACTAAAAATAGAGAGGAAACGGAAACTTTTGAAAGTCGCATATACAATGGGATTTTTTGCTGTAATTTATAATATCTTGTATTCTTTCTATAACGCATATTTGTCTGCATAAATGAAAATATTACATATTCACCCTTCTATGGCTGGAGGTGGCATTGAAGCCATGATTTGTGGATTAGTCAATGAAATGGCTAAACATCATGATGTAACGCTGTGTACAATTTATAAGCCTAAGAAAGAAGATGTTTTCGAAAACAAACTTTCTAACGCTGTGCATCGAGCAACTTTAGGAAAAACTAAATCGGGATTCTCTATTAAAGAAGTTTTTGAAATTTACCGTTTTATACGTAATGGGCATTTTGATGTTGTACATATTCACGGTTTCTTTTATTATTACGCTTTAGCCGTGTTCTTATTGCATAAGCGAGTAAAGTTTGTGTATACCATACATTCGGACGCTATTAAAGAAAATACAGTTTGGGATAAACGAATGTTTTTCCTAAAGAAGTATGCATTCAATAATAAATTTATATTCCCTGTTACTATTTCAAAAGAATCAAAAAGGTCGTTTACGACCTTTTATAAACAGGACAGTACATTAATATACAATGGTATTCCAGAGTACACTCAAAGCAATGCCCTAAGCAAATTGAAAGATTACAAACTGACAGATAAAACCATAATGTTTATTCATCCAGGTAGAATATCGGAAGCTAAAAATCAAGTAGCATTAGTAAGGGCTTTTGATCAACTTATTAAAGATGGAATGGATGTAATTCTATTCATAGCTGGACAAAAACAAAATATGCAGATATGGTTAGAGATAGAGCCTTACATCAGTAAACGTATAGTGTACTTAGGTGAACGAAGTGATGTGCGCGATTTGCTTCATGAAGCAGATGCATTCTGCTTGCCTTCAATTTGGGAAGGGATGCCCGTTACTCTTTTAGAAGCCTTGTCTGTCGGTTGTATTCCTATTTGTTCTCCTGTTGGTGGAATACCAGAGGTCGTAAAAAATGGATACAACGGTTTCTTGTCGGAAAATTCAAACGAAAATGCATATTATAAAACATTGAAAGAATTTATGAATTGTCCAGATGTAGAAGTTAAACAAATCAAACAGAACTGTTTGGAAACATTCAAGAAATTCCGAATCGCAGAAGTTGTTAATAAGTACATCAAACTATACAAGTCAGAAGTATGAAAATTTCGGTAATTGTCCCAACTTACAAGCCACAAACATATTTATGGGAATGCTTGGATTCTATATATAAGCAGTCTTTCCCAAAAAGTGAATATGAACTATTGCTTGTATTAAACGGTTGTAACGAGCCTTACAACACGCAGATAGAAAGCTGGTTATTAAAACATCATGAATTACAAGTACAATATATTCAAACAGATGAAGGAGGAGTCTCAAACGCTCGTAATATTGCACTTGATAAAGCAAAAGGAGAATATGTTACATTTATAGATGATGACGACTTGATATCTCCGAAGTATTTGGAAAAACTATATGATAAAGTTGCAACAGATACCGTATCATTGTGTTATCCTTATGCTTTCAATGATGGCTCAATCGAAAAGCAACTCCCTTATACAATAACAGATGCATATGGTTATTGCATTGAGCACAAATGTAACAAACTTACATCCAGGGGGCGGAAATTCTTTTCCGGCCCTTGTATGAAACTCATACCAATGAGTTTCATACAAGGGAGAAGATATGATGTGAGGTTCAAGAACGGAGAGGATAGTTTATTTATGTTTTTGATTTCAGACAGAATTAACAAGATTGCTTTCACTTCAAAGGAAGCTATATACTATAGACGTTACCGTACCAATAGTGCTACTTCCAAAAAGAGAGGCACTTGGGAACGCATAATAAATAATTGGAAATCAATAAAAGAATACACACGTATATTTTGTAAAGGGGGATATAGTTGCTTCTTTTACTTTACTCGTATAGTAGCAGAAACGCGAGGCATTATATTGGCTCCGATTAATAGTCGAAAAAAATAATAAAGATTGTATGAATGATATATTAAAGAACAAGGTTATCATTTGGGGAGCAGATGATTACAACACTCTTGCTATGATTCGCCAGATAGGGCAAGGCACTACCAATGTATTTTACTTAGTTAATGGTCATGTAAGATATGCCGCATTTAGCAAATATTGCACAAAATACAAGGAGGTCAAAAATTTAAATGAGGCATTAACCTATTTAAAAGAAAATTTTAATGATGAGCAAGTAAAGCCCATACTTCTTACATCTGGTGATGGAGTGGTAACTTTCATGGATAAGAATAAGGCTGAACTTGTTGATAAATATTTTGTTCCAGGAACAGATGTACAAGGGGATTTGGAAAAGTATATTGATAAATATACAATGACCAAATTAGCCGAGAAAATTGGAATTGATGTTCCGAAATCAAGATTTGTTCAATGGGATACAAATATCGATGACATTGTGTGTCCTTGTTTTATTAAGCCAAGCCATCAGAAGCCAGGTCACTATAATGAATTTAAATTTAAGTATTGTGAGACATTGGATGATTTGAAACATACTTTAAAGTATGTACGCCATGATTCTGTATTTATAGTGCAGGAGTTTATCAAAAAAGAAAAAGACCTCCTTGTTTATGGCTGTCGTACACCGCAAGGAAAGACCATAATTGCAGGTGGATTGGTTACAGATCGGTTTGCTGTTGGTAATGGAAGTTCATACGGTTATGTAGATTCTGAAGTTCATCCAGCTATTGACACAGAGAAAATAAAGAAATTCCTTGACATTATTGGCTATGTTGGTTTGTTTAGTTTTGAATATGGATTATGTTGCAATAAGGCATATTTTTTTGAAACAAACCTTCGAAATGATGGAACTTCACATTATTTCTTTATGGCTGGCGCAAATATACCTTTGACTTATGCTTTAAGTTGTGCAGATGAAGACATTGATAAAGTATCCCACAAGGTTACAACCCCATGCTATTACATGGATGAAATCTTTGACATTGCAAATGTTATTCAAGGCAATGTAAGTAGAAAACAATGGAAAAAACAAAAATCTGATGCCAAAGCATTCAAATTTATGTTTGAAGGTGATATGACACCATATGAGATAGCCAGAAAAAAAAGATATATAAGAATACTCCGAGATATTCTTATAAAGAAATACAGATTGTACTTAATGATTGTCTTAGATAAAATAGGTTTAAGAAAATAATATGATTTATCTCATGTATCATGACATATCTGTTGGCACAGATATGTCAAGTGGATTTCAGACACAAGTGTCAATGGACTATAAAGTTGATGCTCGTGTATTCGAAAAACAGGTAAAAGCGTGCAAGGGCAAAGATGTAGTTTTCACTTTTGATGATGGAGGAGATTATTTTATTACTGTTGCTGCCCCTATTCTTGAAAAGTATGGTTTCAAAGGAATTTTTTTTATCAGTACGAAACAAATAAATACGAAAGGTTTCTTGTCCACGGAACAAATAAAGGAATTAGATGCAAGAGGACATACCATTGGATCTCATACCCATTCTCATCCCAAAAATCTCTCTTTATTGTCATATAACGAAATCATTGAGGAATGGAGAATGTCAGTGGATATATTAAGTACAATTTTAGACAAACGTGTCTTTATTGCATCAATACCTAATGGAAGAGGATCCGAAATAGTAACGAAAGCTGCCAAATATGCAGGTATAACAGAGCTTCATACCTCAGAGCCAACGACAAAAAATAAAATGAAAGAAGGCATCACCTTAGTTGGTAGATATGCTATTCTACGTTCCATGGAAACCAAATTAGTTTCTAATATAATTAATTCAAGAATGGCACGTCTAAAACTAAGAATAAGATGGCATATAATTAATATGTTCAAAGTGGTTCTTGGTAAATACTATTATAACCTAAGGCAAACTTTGGTGAAGAAATAAAAGCTATGAAAGTTATATTAACTACGGTCTTTTCCGCTTTTAACTATGGATCAAGTCTACAAGCCTTGGCTGGGAAAAGAATTATAGAAAAAACTGGGTATGAGTGTGAACTTGTAAAATTAAAGTCGTTGATTAAAGGTCGTGATGTGCGAATTGGCAAGTTGATGACTATTTTGTTCCGCTCCATTTTCTTGAATAAGAATAATTCACTGAAAACATACAACAATTCCTATAATAAGACATTGGTAGAAGGCACAGAATGCAAGTTTTTTAATTTCACAGATACATACTTGAAACCTCAAGAAGTCACGTATGGTGAACTGAAGCGGATGGCTGAAGAATCTATCGCTTGCTTCTCTGGTAGTGACCAAATATGGAATTCTTCAACTTTATATGTAGATCCACTCTATTATTTGCGTTTTGCACCCCAATATAAGCGCGTGGCATTGTCACCAAGTTTCGGACGTGATTTCATAGCAGACTACAATAAGGAGAAAATGAGAAAATGGATAATTGATTATCCTTATCTGTCTGTTCGAGAAGATAGCGGTGTAAAACTGATAAAGGAACTTACAGGCAGAGATGCCACGCATTTGCTTGATCCGACACTCATTATAAACTCTGAGGAATGGAAAAGTATCTTATGTATAGAGGACAAGCCCAATGATTATATACTTGCCTACTTTTTGGATGAACCATCAGACTATGCCAAGAAATGTTTGAAAAAACTAAAAGAAAAACTTGATTGCAAGATATTGGCTATTCCATACAAGTTTGAGTATATGGATTACAGTGATAGTATTATTGCTGCCGGTCCGAAAGAGTTTGTAGAACTTGTGGCAAATGCAAAAGTTGTATGCACGGACTCGTTTCATGGGACGGTTTTCGCCATAAATATGCATACTCCTTTCTTTACGTATGAACGTGAATATGGTTCTGCCAATAAACAATCTGAACGTGTGCTTTCAATTCTTCGAAAAGTGGATATGCTCGACCACTATCAGCCGAAGAATGTAGTTGAAGAACTTAACAATTTGGATTTTGAACATTCCGAAGAAATTCTGAACGTAGAACGTAAGAAAGCATACGACTATGTAAATAACGCTATAAATTCAATAAAAAAGAATGAAAAGTAACGTTTGTGATAATAAGGGCTTGCGCTCATGTACGGGATGTGGCGTTTGTGCCAGCGTCTGTGGGAAAAATGCAATCACGATTCAATTAGACGACGAGGGATTCTATAAACCTGTCGTAGATGAAGATAAATGTGTGGAATGCAATCTCTGTAAAAAGTCTTGCTATAAATACGATAAGAACTTGATACAGAGTGATGCGCATGAAGTTTGTTATGCTGCCGTGAACAAAGATGACGAACAACTAAGAGCATCGAGTAGCGGAGGTATATCCAGAGTATTGATGGAAGAATGTATCAACAGGGGCTATAAGGTGATGGGATGTGCATACGACACAAAAGAAAACATAGCCAAATCTGTTGTTGCTTCTTCGATAGACGAACTTGACCAATTCTATGGGTCAAAATATTTTCAAAGCCTAACAATAGATGGCTTTGACGAAGTATTGAAAGACAAGACTGAACAGAAGTATGCTATATTTGGAACACCTTGCCAAATATACGGATTCTCACAGACGAGTAAATACAAGCGAAATCCAGAAAGGTATCTTTTAGTCGATATATTCTGTCATGGTTGTCCTTCCATGAAATTATGGAAATCGTACCTATCGAATACGAAGAACATCACAGGTCGTGAAACTTATGACAAGGTAACATTTCGCAGTAAAACGTATGCGTGGCATGAATACAGTATGGACTTCTATTACGATACACATAAGGTAACAAGTAAAAAATCTAATGATCCTTTCTTTGATATATTCTTTGGAGGGGATATTATGAATGAAGCTTGTTACGACTGTAACTCTCGTAGTACAATGGCATATGGAGATATTCGTATCGGTGATTATTGGGGAGAAAAGTACGATACAAATACGAAAGGTGTCTCCGCGGTAGTTGTTAAGACCCCTTTGGGTAAAGTTTTTTTTGAGTCGATACAGCAAAAAATGAAACTTGAAAAGGCTGTTTTTTCTGATATTGTTAAAGCGCAATCGTATTGTAAGACCCAATCATTTGATAAAAGGCGTAGATCTTTTTTATTACTAAGTATATCCGAAAAATCCGATTTGCAGCGTATTTATAAAAGTTATATGGGAATGTTCCCTTTGAAAATTCGTATAAAAAAACAGATAAAAGCAATAGTAAAGCTTTGCCCAAAGAGTGTTTATTTCCCCATAAAAAAAATAATGCACTCAATCTAAGTCTATTCCATCTTAATCCTACGAAACATACACATTTAAATTATAGGATTTTTCTAAACACAGCAGGTTATATAATGTTTTCATCCTGCTTTATCTATTTTATTCCAAATCTTTTATGCAAGTAAGTATTATCATGCCGTACTACAATGCGGCAGCATATATCCGTGAGACTGTTGAGGCAATTATTGCCCAAACTTATAAGGATTGGGAGTTGATAATCATTGACGACTGTAGTCCTGCACCTGAGACAGCAGAGGTATTAAACCAAGTGAAAAGCATGGATAACCGTATAAAGGTTATCCGTGCGGAGAAGAATGGTGGGGCTGGGTTGGCAAGAAATTTAGGTATAAAGGCTGCACAAGGCAGATATATTGGTTTTTGTGACAGTGATGACTGGTGGTATCCTACTAAGTTGGAGGAGCAGTTGAAGTTTATGCAAGACAATGGGTATGAACTTACTTGCACATGGTATGAGGATGCCAACGAGAAGCTTGAGCCATATTACACTATGAAGCAAGCTCCAAGACAGTCGTACAAGTCGATGATTTCTGGATGCAACATTGGTACTCCAGGAGTTTTGTTTGATACCAAGCGAGTGGGCAAGAAATACATGCCACCTCTCCGTAGAGCAGAGGACTGGGGATTGTGGATGAACATTCTGAAGGATGTGGATTATATATATACCTATCCTAAGGCGTTGTGGAAATATCGTCATATTTCAGGTTCAGAAACAAGCAACAAGTGGGTGATGCTGAAAGCTGTGGTGAGGATGTATCAGACGGTGTTGAAAATGAATGTGGTTAAGGCTTGGTTTACAGGATTGTTTGTTTTCTTGCCAAGCAATATATTGAAAAAACTTAAGAAGGTTGTTTGATCTTCGTTGTACATAAAAAGACAGAAATGCTTCGTTCTGATTATTCTCAATTGATATTCTTGTTGCAGGCTGCATTGGGGGAGATGCCTAAGTCGGTAGAGAATGAACTTGACTTGAAGGCTTTGTTTAAATTGTCGCAACAGCAGGAGGTAGTGGCTATTGCTTTGGATGGTCTACAGAAATTGTCTACTACATACAATGGTGTGTTGAGGCAGAATGTTCAAACTAAAGCGGTAAAGATGCAATGGATAGGAAGTTTGATGGCGCAAGAAAAGCGATATGCTGCAAATTATAGTGCTGTCAAGGATCTTTCTGAATTGTATGACAGCAATGGTATCTGTACATACGTATTGAAGGGTCTTTCTATATCTCAACTTTATCCTGTTCCGTCTCATCGTTTCTCATGTGATTTGGATTGCTTCTTAGTCAATAAATCGGATGGTTGTAATGCATACGAAGCAGGTAATTCGTTGGTTGCTTCTGCTGGATGCAAGGTGGATGCTGACTATTACAAACATTCGGTGTTTTCGTATAAAGGTCTGGCTGTAGAAAATCATCGTTACTGCTGTTCGGTGAAGCGCAGTAAGCGTACCAGAGACTTGGAGAGGTATTTGGTAGGTTTGCTGAATGGTTACACTCCGCAGTATATTGATGAAACAAAGCTTGCTTTGCCACCAGGAATGTTTCAGGCTCTGTTTATGATTGAGCATGCCAATGGTCATTTTCTATATTCAAGGATGAGCATTAAGCATATATGTGATTGGACTATGATGCGACAGGCTTTCAAAGACACACTTGACTGGAACGAGTTTTACAAGCAATGCATCCGCTTTGGCTTGAAGAACTTTGTTGATTGTCTGAATCATTTGGCTGACTACATACTTGGCAAATGCAGTTATCAAGACTTGCGCCCAATAGACAAGCGAGTGCTTGATGACACATTCAAGGAAGTGACGTTGTCGAAGAACTTAATGAAGCAGCGCATTGAAAAGGCTATCGGTGTGCTGCGCTCAAGTTGGAAATTTAAGCATTTTTGTGGCGATTCAATGATAAAAGAATTGTCACACTCGGTTTGGGCGTATCTGAGGGAGGATAAGCCAGAGTTGGATTAATCTATTATATCAAAATGTAAGCATTCAAATTAAGGCTTAAATTAGAAAGAAGTATCTTCGCTGCTGAATTTACAACATCAAATTATGTACAGCAGTGAAGATTTGGATTTTTCTATAAGTTATGAGTAAAAATAGCTGACTTGAATCTTGCCATGAATGTTTCTTAAACTCAATATGTATGAAATTAAATTTGAAATCACCCTTTAACTATGTTAATGTTATATGTATTTTATCTATATTAATAGGCATTTTTTTCACATTTTGCTTTTTGCACGGAAGAGTATTGTTTAAGTGTGATGAATATGTTCTCAATACGGAAGTAGTAGGTCATTATGGTGATTTTATAGGTGGAGCAATTGGTACACTTGTCAGTATCGTATTACTTTACTATACATTAAAGTTGCAAAGACGTGATTCTGAAAAAAATGTACAAGTGTATAAACAACAACAATTGAATGACTTGTTCTTTCACCTTTTAGAACAATATGACAATATACTAAAATCATTGAAAACAATAACAGTAGATAATGAAAAGCTACAAGGAAGAGAAGCATTGCATTTTAAATTGATAGAAATGTATGAACAGTTTAAAATTAATGAAAACGATAGTCAAATTCGAAAACATGCAGTATCGTCGTTTTTGAATTTCTATTCTGTATCGCGCGACTTTTCTCCTATATATTTTAGGACATTGTTTAGAGTGTTTAAGCTATTAGAAACTTCTGACAAATGTCTTAAAGAACACTCAATACAATTAATGAAAATGTTGAGAGCACAATTGTCGGATTCTGAACTTGCTTTATTGCGATATAATGGTATGACTAGACAAGGGGCAAAGTTTGTACCACTTATAAACAAATTTAATCTATTGAAGCATCTTCCACCTTTGGAACTGATGGAGTATAAAAGGTGGAGTGCACAGATGACATTAGAAGAGCGAGGGTGTACAAATGTCTTATTATTAGAAACTAAACACAATATCCAGAAAGTGCTTGAGACTTCTTTATCTACAGCATCTTATTCAAACAATCCCAGAAAATACAATATAAATGTATCATCAAATGATGAGGCGACAGAATTAAAAGTTAATTTATACATTAATCATAATATTATATTGAATGATTCTGATTTAATAAGGGGAATTTGTAAACTGGCAGAGGAAGAACGGCTTTCGTTGTTGCTCTTTTTTGTAAAGGATTGTCTGGTGCTATCTTCATTTAATAAATTAAATAGCTATAAGGATTTAGAGTTTGATACAGAAGATGACGAAGAAGGTATATTGATGGTAACTGTAAAGACAAAAAATAGAGAAACTCTAAGAATGAGAAATACTGAAGAATGGACTTAATCTATGGTAAGCACTCAAATTAGGGCTTAAATTTGAAAGAAGTAACTTCGCTGCTGAATTTAAAACATCAAATTATGTACAGCAGTGAAGATATGAATAAAGTGAAGGAGGCTCGTGAAGTAGCATGGCCTAAAATATATATTATTAATATTACTATGACACGCAACAAAAACAAAATAATTCGCTCTGTCACTGTATCTCAATCCTTAGGCTTCTGTCGTGAGGTGATGATTAAGATGCGGACGATGGGGTATGAGATGGTGGCGGTTACGTCGCCTGGGCCTGAGCTTGATAAACTGAGAGATGAGGACGAATTCCATTGTGTGATCTTTACTCTTTTGAGATATAAACACCAGAATCCGGTGAAGGCAGGAATGGTGAGTGTCTGATGATGTTGCATGCCTTGATATAGAAGATACATCGAAAGGTCGTCCTTCGGATAATCAGGTTATGTTACTGATTAAAGAAAAGACTGGAGTAACGAATAGCAGTGCCTTTCAGCAATTGCCTGAAGAAACAAAACGGTCGGTTTTGATTGAATTGAAGGGTATGAGAGCATCACTTCGCCAATTGGAGAGATTGACCGGAATCGGGAAAAGTATGATATTTCGTATGTGATGAAACAGAAACATGTCCATGTGTTTCTTGATAAGGTATCTGAGCGCGAAATATGGTTTCTCGGACAGCGGACTGACAACGTTGGCTGAAGGTATTAAACATGGAATATATAACGATATTCATGCTATGCTGATAAAGGGCGGTTTGCGCGACAGAATCGCTTAGCACAAGCTGGCAAAGTATATAGAGCGCGAAGAAACACCCTATACAAGTATGCGAAAAGTACGGCGTGGGCTGAAGGCGAGATACGAAGATTTCGAGAAATATATGAATCAGAATGGATTACCTCAACTGACAAGAGAAAAAATAAGAATGTGGAAAGGCTAAAATTAAGTTACTATGACACTAAAAGAACTGTCGGAATATCCAGAACAGGCAAGTGAGGAAGACCTCAAAGCCTTTGCTGAATGTATGAAGATGATGAACGAACTGGGGAAGACAATATCTCCCATTATGAACGGAGTGAGCGCAGAAAGCGGGCGTAGCAAGGAAGAAATTGCATACGCTTATTATGTGGACACAATGCTGATGGCCGCTATACTTGAATCGTTTACGTTGTCTACTGGAGAGCAAGAATATAAAGACATCAATAAGTTCGTATTTAACTATACGGACAAAGCATTCATGTGGGATATGCCCATAACAACATATTTCAGATGTTTGGCGAGGTTGCGCTCCATGGGACTGCTGGAGTTGACGAAGGAAGATAAGTATAATCCGAGTTTTAAGATAACGGATGAGGGTATCTTGGCATTGCAGGAGCAAACCTATGCAAATCTGGCACAGACGGCACTTTTTAATCTGAAGACACAGCAGTTAAATGACCAAACTATAGAACTTAGCAAACGTTCTGTGAGGCAGAACTGGATGATGCTGGCGGTAGCAGTGGCGTCTGCCATTGCTGCATTTGTAAGTGTGTTTGTGGCATTATTTTGAAACAGGGAAAAACAGTGGGATATGAAACAGGGTACACAGTTGTCCCTATGTTTCACAGCTAATGACGCTAAATTACTTATAACGCGAGTTCGGGATAAGGATTGCGTAAAAAATAGGGTAAAACGAGCTAAAA
>ENA-OOXT01000488-OOXT01000488.1-human-gut-metagenome-genome-assembly--contig:-NODE-488-length-29724-cov-3.443763_pt1 | contig 29724 bp, 18 predicted proteins | sample MGYA00241590_ERZ501349 | MGnify/ENA primary metagenome ERZ501349 (study PRJEB25962, sample SAMEA2042838) | human gut metagenome | biome: human gut; feature: human-associated habitat; material: faeces...
CGGAAAGCCCTTTGGTCGCCTCCGCAGAGGCGAAACCCTCTGCAACAAACAGTGCAATGCCATGCAGAATCAGAAATTAATAATCATTGATTTCATCATCCAGATACTCCTGGAAGGAATCCTGCGCCTTTTGCAGCGCCTTGCGCACGTCCGCGCCCTCGCGAGTGATGACGCGCTGAATTACTGCGGTCAGCTCGCGATACAGCTGCTGCGCAAAGACGGGTTCTTCCGAGCGCAGCGTAATCGTGCCCTGCGTGATGGAATCGAAGAAGTCGTTGTACAGGCGCATATCCACGTTGCAGTATTCGTCAATAATCGCCTGCTTCGCCGCGTTGTAGTCCGCATCGTTCCACGCGCTGATGGCGGGCAGAACCGGGGCACCGCGGTCGCGCTTGGCAGCATAGTCCGCGCGCATCCCCTCGATAATCTGGTCATTCAGGTAGGGCATCTTGCCCAGCACGGTCAGGTATGCCATCAGCGCCGTCGCCTGATCCTCGGTGATGTTCGGCGCGAACATGTAGCAGGTGCCGCCCGCCAGCGCATAGCGTCCTGCGTTGCCCGCCGGGAACGGAATCAGCGCGAAGTCCTCCACCGGCAGACCCTTGTTGGAGGTCGGCTGGTCAACCGAGTCATCCGCCGCGAAGTTCATCGCCGCTTCGCCCGTGCCCAGCAGAGAATGCGCGCCCGCCCAGTCGGTCGTGGTCGCGTCGGCATTGAGGATGTTGTACTTCCAGCGCAGGTCGCGGATGTACTCCATCGCCGCCACGCACTCGTCGGATGTGAAGTTGCACACCCAGCGGCCGTCTTCATCCTGATATTCCAGCGCGTTTTCGCCCACGCAGCCGAAATTCCACGCGATATTGGTGAACAGCCAGCCGCCATATGTCTCGCTCGCCGGGAATACCAGCCCCGCCTTGCCCGTCTTTTCGCGGATAATCTGACCGTATTCCGCCACTTCCTGCAAGGTCTTGGGGTAAATCGGCAGACCTTCCTCGTCCACCAGCCCCGCCTCGCGGAACAGGGCGACATTGATGTGCATACCCAGCACATAGCCGTCGCGCGGCAGACCGTAGATGCGGCCGTTCTCGTCGGACAGCATTTCGAGGTACGACGGGCTGAACTCATTCAGCACGCCCGCGCGCTCCAGCGCATCGGTCACGTCGCCGACCAGATGCTGGCTGATCAGCAGCTGCGGGTCGGTAAACGGCGGCTGGAAGATGCTCGGCGCCGTGCCGCCCTTCGCCATCGGAACGTAGCTGCTCAGGGTGTAGGAGTAGTAATCCGGCACCAGCGTCACGTTCGGGTACTGCTTCTTCATCGTTTCGCGGTAGCTCTCAAAGAGCGCCTTTTCCGCCTCCGCCGCCGTATCCGCGGGCCAGTTGCCCAGCGTAATCGTGCAGGTCAAGTCCGCATCAACGACCTCTTCCGCCATCGCCAGCGGCAGCGCACCCAGCATCAGGCACAGCACCAGCAGCATGGAAACCAATTTCATCGACCCTCTCATGGGAAAACCTCCTTCACGAGTTCGTGGCGTATTTTCGTTAGGTTTAACGCTCAACCTTGTCTCTATTATAGTGTATCAAGCCCATTTTGTCAATCCCGTTTCGAGATTTTTTTGAAAAGAAAAGGGGCTGCTTCGGAGAAGCTGTGTCCCCGAAGCAGCCAAAGGAATGTATTATTTGCTTTCCTTGAAAACGACCATCAATCCCTGTGCATTTGCCCAGTCAATCACCTGCTGATTTTCCGCATCGCAGAGAATCACCGGATGGCAGCCGCTGAAGGCATCATCCGCCAGCGTTTGCACACTGTTCGGGATAATGACCAGCCGCAGTAGCGTACAGTCTGCAAAGGCGCGCTTTCCAATCGCAGTAACGCCCTCCGGAATATTCACCTGCTGCACCTGCCACATGCCGGCAAATGCTTCTTCCTCGATTGCCTTCAAATTCGCAGGCAGCTGCAGAATGTGATCCGACGCAATTGCATACCCATTGCCCAGCCATGTATCGCAAATCCGGCAGACTGTTGCACTCACCAGACCGTCTTCCGTCGGTGTTGCAGGCCGTACCGTCTCAATGTACGGCGTATGCGGTATGTCGATGCGGCTCGTAACATAACTTTGTTCCGATTCCACATAGTTGTCCGCTGTCTGCGCAATGTAGAGAGCATATCCCAGGTCGCAGCGAAGCGCCGAGAGGTCAAGCGTAATTTCGCGCTTGCCGTCCGGGTAAAGTTCTGCACGATCCTCCACATAGAAGTGCGTTATAGGAGCACTCGATATGCCGTCTTGCGGCCAGAAAATCAAATCCAGCTGCGCATTCTCCGGGAAAATGTGCGAATCCGAAAGCGTCAGCGTCAGCTTGTTGTCCACCAGCTCCGAAACATCCAGGATGCGCGGCAGTTGACATTCCAGCACCAAGTCAAATTCCGTCGGTGCCAGCGTGTCAATGTACTGGCACAGGTTCGGGGTGAAGGTTGCATGATAGACCTTTCTGCCAGTAATGGTCTGTTTCTTTTCTATATCTTCTCCCCTTTCTATGGTGAACAGCGCCACGTTTGCTTCTTCGGTGCCTTCCGTCAGCGTCAGCGTGCCATCCACATTCCAGTCGCACAGCATCGCCGTGTATTCCGGATCATCCAGCCGCACTTCCGCGCCATACGGATAGAGCGTCTGCGTATTCACCGTCACTTGCGCATACTCGCCCGTCAGGTCGTCACTGAGCCAGTAGCCGTTGTTTGTGCCAATGATAGTCGGCTCAAATTCGCCCTGTGCGTTCTGCCAGTCCAGCGTATCCATATGCCGCCCTGCGAAGTCCAGCACATACGCATAGCTCGTATCCATCAGCTCCTCAATCGGCTGAACTTCCGCATACACCAGCTTCTTTCCCTCTGTAAAGGACGCAGATGCCTGCGCCACAACCTCCGCCTCAATATTCTTGGAGTACGCCTGATAGAGGAAGGTCTGGTCGTAGTTGTCGCAGTCTTTCACTTTCGGATCATCCCCAAACGACAAGCGATACGTTTCTCGATTGAGCATGAAGTATCTCGCCTTTCCGAAATGCTCCACAAAGGCAGGATGCGTGAAATACCATTGCCCATCAATCTGAATCATATTCACGGCATCGCCGTCAAAATAAGAAACAAACACCGAGCTTTGATCACCAATGCCCTCGCCTTCAACGATGCCCTTCGCATTGAAGTAGATATCATTGGTAACATTTGCCGCATTCAGCAGTGCTTTGTATGCAAATGCCCAGCCCCAGCGCGTACCTTTACGCAAAGTAAGCACCATTTTGCCGCTGTATGTGTGCGGCAGCATGTCTGACAGCTTCGTTTCGCTGAGCATCCAGTCTACCAGCGCTTCTGCCTTCTGATAGTCTGTCATGTCATCCGTAATTACCTGCGCGACAATTTTTGCTGCCAGCTGGTCAGCCGTGCCGAGGTATTCTGCCGGAATCGACTCATCCAAATGCACAGGAATCTGATGCGCCAGCGCGTACTGATGCGCCGCGCTGCCCGACGGCGTGTAGAATTCCACAACCGCTTCGCTGAACGCATCATCCGCAATTTCCGTAACCGATGCCGGAATTTCCAGCAGCAGCATCGCGTTTCCAAATGCATTTGCTCCGATGCGCTCCAAGCCATCCGGCAGTTTCAGCGCTGCCAAAGCAACATTGCCGTGGAATGCCTGTGTGCCAATGCTGCGCACACCCTGCGGGATGGTAAGCGTCTGTATCCGCGTGGCCTGCGCAAACATCCCCTGCGGGATTTCCGTCAGTGATTTCGGCAAATGCACGGACAGAATGGCATAGTTCTGCCACATCGGATTGATGCCGATTTTGTTCACGGTATCCGGGAAATACATGGACGTAACGGACGTGGAAGCAAACGCATAATCCCCGACCGTTTCCAGCGAATCGCCCAGAGAGAAGGACGGAATTGCTTTGCAGACGTTGAATGCCCGCTCGCCGATGTACTTCACATGCGGCAGAGAAACGCCCTTCTGCTCCGCCGACGGCGAAACGCGCTTCAGCGTCTTGCAGCCATCAAACGCATGGCCTTGAATTTCTGTCAAATTCGGCGAAATATTGAGTTCCTCAAGGTTTTCGCAGTTCATGAAGGCGTTTTCGCCAATGAACTGAATGAGCGCACCGCCGCTAATGGTTTGAAGCGCCTTGCAGCCGTAGAACGCGCCGCCTTCGATAGTCGTAACAGAACTGGTAAGCGTTGCTTCCGTCAGCTTTGTGCAGCCAGTGAACGCTTCACTGCCAATCGTTTCGACACCAGGTGCAACTGATACCTTTTCCAGATTTTCGCAAGCAGCGAATGCCCCGGTACCAATACGCTTTACATCTCCGGGAATGGTAATCGAGGTCAAACCGCTTTGACGGAATGCTGTTTCTCCAATTTCCGTTAGGCTTTCAGGCAATTCCACAGTTTGGAGCTTGCTCGCGTTCCAGAAGGCACTCACCCCAATCTTCTTCAAGCCATTGGGGAGCGTCAGCGAACGGAGTTCTTCATTATAATAGAATGCCATGTCCGCGATTTCGGTCACATTCGCCGGGATAACAACTTCAGCAATCGGAACACTTCGGAATGCTTCTTTTCCGATCGTGGTCAACGCAGCCGGGAAGTTAACATCCTTCAAGGCAAAGCAGCTTGCAAACGCAAGGTCTCCTATGTTCGTTACCCCATCCGGCAGATGAATACTTTCCAGCGACTTGCAGTTTGCAAATGCTTCATAGCCGATGCTCGTCACACTGTCCGGAATTTCAATAGTTTTCAGGGACGTACAGTCCTTAAAGCCATGCGCGAACGTGATGTTCTTCGGCAAAACGACCGTAGTCAGGGACGTGCATTCCGTGAAGCATCCGCCTTCCATGCGGAAAACCTGCGGCGGCAGAATTACTGTCTCCAAATTTTCGCATCTTGCAAATGCCCACTCCATCAAGTCAAAGTCCGTCGATGTGATTTCCACAGACTTCAGCTGATGGCAATCAGTAAATGCAAAACTCCCAACGTGAAGACCCGGCTGCGAAAGTTTCAGCGATGTAATGCCGGAATTGTAGAATGCATTTCGTCCAATCAACTCTAATTTTTCCGGGAAGTTGATATCCGTTAGTGCTGTGCAGTTTTCAAAAGCATAAGAATCAATGACAGTGCAGCTTTCCGGCAGTGTGACGCTCGTTAAGCCTTTTCTGCCCTTGAACGCCCCTGCGCCAATTGTCGTGATGCCATCACGAACGGTTACATTTCCCGTAATCGACGCATTCACAAACAAGATGCTGTTGTCCTGCGTATCATATAAGATACCGTCTTCGGATACATAGCGCACAGAACCAAACGCTGTCGTTATCGTTTTCAGCTTGCTGGGCCACTCGCCGCTGATGTCCGCCAGTTTAGCAGGCAAGTGTAGAGTTTCCAGTGAACGACATCCTTCCACAACGCCGTTCATCATGTGGGTTAAACCACTCGGCAAATTCACGGTGCGTAAAGAGTAGCAGGTTGCAAATGTTCCCGACATAAATGTGATGCCTTCAGGCACGGTTATTTCTGTTAAGCTATCGCAGGAGCGGAATGCGCTGTCGCCCAAGCTCTTTAATCCTTCCGGCAGCACAACATTTTCCAGTTGTGTACAGTAGGCAAACGCCAAACCATCTATCGTTATCAGCCCTTCCGGGAAGGTAATTTCCTTCAGTTCCTTGCAGAACTGGAATGCGCAATTCCCAATTTTCTGCAAAGAATCCGGCAGTTGAACAGATGTTATCGCATGTTCCTTAAACACATCGTCGCCAATGCGCACCGTGCCGTCACGAATCACTACATCCCCCGACACATCCGGCAGAGCATAGCGCAGCGTCTTTGCAGGAATGTCGTAAAGCAATCCGTCCTCCATCTCATAGGTTGGATTTCCTTCGGCTACATACAGCGATGTCAGCGCTGAACAGTCTGTGATGAAAGAGTCTCCAAGGCTGGTTACATTGACCGGTATCGTCAGCGACGTCAAGCCAGAAGATTCAAACGCTCTCCAGCCAATCGTTGTCAGCGTATCCGGCAGTGTAATTTGCTTCAGCATGGTGCAGCTGCCAAAGGCCGATTGCCCAATTTCCACCACACTGCCAAGTGTAATCTCCTGCAAGTTTTCCTGTCCCCAGAAACCGTCATCCGAAATGATTTTCAAGCTCTGCGGCAGACTTACGCTCACAAGCGTGCGAATGTAGCCTTTCTCATAATCAAAATACGCTTTAAATGCCGAGTCCCCAATCACTTCAATCCCTTCGCTGACAACAACGTGCGTCAGAATCGGACTGCGGAGGTTTTCAATCGCATAGACCGGATAGCCGTCAATCACCGCAGGCACAACCACGTCCGGCAGTGTACCCGTGTAGCCCGTGATGTAAGCTTTGTCCCCTTCAAGGCGGTAGGCGAACGACGTGCTTTCGCTGGCATAGCGCACCCCGTGCGCACTCGCCCACAGCTGCGCCGGGCTGCCGTCCTGCACAACAAGGCACAGGGCATCGTTCACCGCGTCAAACGCATGGTTGCCAATCATCTCCACCTGCGTGCCGATGGTGAGGCTGCGCAGATTCTGGCAATAGGCAAACGCATAGTCCGCAATGGTGGTCACGTTTTCGTCAATCACGAAATCTGTTCCTGCGCGCCGCGCCGGGTAGAGCAGCAGCGTTTTACCTGTCGCGTCCATCAGGATGCCGTCACAAACCTGCAAATACGCACTTTCCGCTTCCACGCGCACTTCTTGCAGGTACTTGCAGTTTGCAAAGGCGTTTTCCGCAGTGCCGACCACAGGCAAGCCGTCATGCACAGCCGGAAGCACCAGCAGTACCGCGTTTTCATCGCAGCCGCTGACAAGATAGCCATCCTGCGCGGCATTGAGCGTGTAGGAAATTTCCTGATCCGCCGCGGCAAAATTCACGCCCTGTGACGTGGCTGCTTTTTCAGCGGCAGACCCCTTCCAGCCGCGGATGGTCAGATTCTCGCAGTTCGCAAAAGCATCCGCCGCGATTTCCTCCACGTCCGGCCAGAGCAGGATGTCCGTCAGCGCCCTGCATCCCTCAAAAGCGGCACTTTCAATGCGCCGCACCGTGCGCGGCAAAGTCACATTGGTTAGGCTTTCATTGCCGCTGAATGCCCTTGCGCCAATTTCCACAATGCCGTCCGGCAGCTCGATTTGGGTCAGCGCAGTGCAGTGTTCAAACGTGTTCGCCGGGATTTTCGCCAACGCGGCGTCCCACTGAACTTCCCGCAGGGCGGCACAGTTCATCCATGCGCCGTTGCCCAGCGTCGTGACGCTCTTGGGCAGCTTCAGCGTCTGAATCCCAGTGCCAGAAAAAGCAGACGAACCAATCGTGTTCACCTTTTCCGGCAGGACGATGCTTTCCAGCGTGCCAATGCCCGCAAACGCATACGCACCGATTCTGGTCAGGCTCTCCGGGAAGATGATTTCCGTCAGGGCCGTATTTTCAAACACATTTGCTTCTATGGTTTGCAGATACTTGCTCCATGTCACCGTTTTCAGTGACGTGCAGCCGCTGAACGCCGACGCAGAGACGGTATGGAGGCGCTCCGGCATCTGGAATTCCGTCAAGGAAACGTCATTCCGGAACGCCGCTGCACTCAGGCTCGTTACGCTGTCCGGAATATGCACGCTTTCCAGTGCCGTGCAGTTCTGGAACGCCTTTGTGCCGATGTTCGACAGCGAATCATCAAACGACAGCGATTGCACCGCCGTGCAGCCTTCAAATGCCGATTCGCCAACAGACGTCACGCCCGTGAACGCATTGGGCGAAACAAGCGACGTGCAGCCCTTGAAGAATCGGTCAGGAATCGCCGTCAGCGTACCTTCGCCGAAATTCACCGTCTTCAAGCCCGTTGCATTTTCAAACATGCCCGCCTGATAATCGCTGAAAATCGGCGAGAAAGTCAGCGTTTCCAGATAGCGCAGGTTTTTGAGTGCGCCATCATCAATCTGTGTCAGCGTTTCCGGCATGACAAAGCTTTGCTGCGGTGCGCTGGCAGCATAAGTCAGCAGCCGCGTGCCATCCGCCGTCATCAGTGCACCTTGCTGCACCTGAAAATGCGTGTTTCCCTCTGCCAGCTGGAAATCCGTCAGCGCCGTGCAGTCACGGAATGCATCCGCGCCAATCAGGTTCAGCGACTTCGACAGCGGCATCGAAGTCAGCGCAACACAGCCGTCAAAGGCTTCCGCACCAATCATCGTAATATCGCCATCAATCTGAATGGATTCCAGTCTTTCGCAGCCCTGAAATGTGCGGTCCGGAATGACTGTCACACCAGCCGGAATTTCCAATGATTTAATTTTATAACAATACTGAAATGCGCCTTCCCCGATGGATTCGAGTTTCTCAGGCAGACGAGCATCTCCCCAAGCTCTCCCCATATTCCAGCATCCAGCGAACGCGCTTTTACCGATTTTGGTCACGTTTTTGCCGATGCATTGCTCAACACTATAATCTCCTCTCCCAGCGCCATAGCCCCAGCAGTTCACAAAGGCTTCGTCCGGAATTTCTGTCAGTGAATCAGGGATTTCCAAAAAGTGCATTTGTAAACATGCCGCAAATACGCCCTCGCCCATTTTCGTCAGCTTCTGCGGCATCCGAACCGCATCAAGATAGGCGCTGCCTGCAAAGGCTTCCTTACCAAAGGTGGTTACATTGTCCGGAATGTAAAATTCCTTGCCGATGCCCGACGGCATATCAGAAAACGCGCGGTCGCCGATCGTCGTGACCGGATACCCTTCAATTTCCTGGGGAATAAGCACTTTGCGGCGCAGAAGGTCTTTATTATATCCTGTAATCGTCGCTTCCCCATTCTGAATCTCATAGGTATAGTACTCTGCCGGGTCAGCAACAAGCACATATGCGTGCATGTAAATCCAATAATCGACATTCGGTTTTTTTATGCGTAGTTCTACACGAACCATTTCATTGTTGGAAAGAGTAATGCTACCTTTTCCATCAAATTCGACATGGGTTCCCGTTGGCTCATAGGTATAGCTTTCCGAGTAGCTATCACCGTATTCGCCATCATAGTAAGTACAGCCACGACCATCCGTATAGGCAAAACACCATGACCATCCCTCTTTATCCACAATGAAGCCTTCCGGAACATCATAAGTAAAGTGAATTGTTTCCCCCGGCTGGGCAAAAATAACACGCTTCCCTTCCAAATCCACTTTCTCTTCGCGCGTTTCTGCGCAAGCAACTGTCGTTGCCAGCGCAAAAAGAAGCAAGAACAGTCCGAATGTGACCTTCCAACGTTTCATGTGCAATTCTCCTCCATCCGCTTTTTCCCTGTTGCAAACTGCCAGTTTTCCATATTTATTATACGCAGGTTTTCCCAGCTTGTCAACATGATTGGTAATCGTTTCTTGACAATTTCTTCTGAATATAGCATTAGCACCTTATTGATTTGACGGTGCATGACATAGCATTCGATTTAGTTTCTGTATTTTCCCTTAATTTTCTTGATTCTGCTATTGACTTTTTCTTGAAATTGCTGTATGCTGGAAATCGAGAAAGGGGTTGATACGCATGAAATCCAAGAAACTTTTGACGATTACGCTGACCAGTCTGCTGATCGGAAGCTGTCTGGTCCTACCCGCACTGGCGGACAGCGCGGACGCTCCAAGCGGCGGAAATGTCGCGACTTACGAAATTTCCGCAAACGTAAAACGCATTGATGAATATGCGTTTGCAAACAGCACGAGCCTTGTCAGCGTGAAAATTCCTGATTCTGTAACTGCCATCGGGGATTACGCCTTCTCGGGCTGCACGAGCCTGAAAGAGATCACGATTCCCAGCAGCGTGACAGAGATTGGCGCGCACGCATTCGATGGATGCACGGCGCTGGTAAAGTTGCAGGGGCTGGAGAATGTGACAAATCTCAGCGACTTCACGTTCTATAACTGCATTTCACTGCAAGATGTTGGGGATTTGACTTCTTTGACGAGCATTGGCGAATCTGCTTTTGCAGGCTGCAAATCACTGACGCAGCTCGGTGATATGCCCCATCTGAAAAGTATTGGCGCGTCTGCTTTTTCATACAGTATCAGTTGGGACGATGGAACAGAACAATATTGCGATTCACTGAAGCGTATTGGCGACATTTCTAATGTCGAACAAATCGGTGATTCAGCCTTTTTCAGCTGCGCGTCTTTAGCAGAAATCGGAAGTTTGCAGCATGTCACAACAATTGGGGATTGGGCTTTTGGGTATTGCACTTCACTCAAAGAAATCAGCAGCTTAGACAATATTAAAAAGATTGGAAGATGGGCTTTCTACGATTGTCAGTTGAATACGCTTGAAATCGGAGGAAATGACGTCCACATTGGGGCGGAAGCATTTTTCAGTTGCAATTCTCTTGCAAGCATCGAGGGCTTAAGCAACGTAACAAGCATCGGCAGCGGTGCTTTCGAGTCCTGCGCCATGACCACTATTAGTGGTCTAACGAACATCTCTGCCATTCCGGATAGCGCATTTGCCAGCTGTTTCAATCTGCAAAGCGTAGAAGGTTTGGAGAATGTGACGAGCATTGGCGCATACGCATTCTCCAGATGCTATGCGTTGGAAACACTTGATATCACCGATAATGTAACCACTATTGGTGCTTACGCTTTCAGAGATTGTGAATCGCTCACATCCATGGAGCATTTGAGCAATGTAACAAGTATTGGCAATAGTGCTTTTGTAGGCTGCACCTCCTTGGTTCGGGTTGGTGATATGCCCCATTTGGAAAGCATCGGCGACTCTGCCTTTGGGGTTTCCAGCCGTTGGATTCCGGACGAAGGCATGTCAAAAGACTATGCCTGTGCGTCACTGGAAAGCATCGGAGATCTCAGCAGCGTTACTTCCATCGGCGAAAATGCCTTCTATCAGTGCACTTCGCTGAAAACCGTCGGCAGTCTCAGCAGCGTTACTTTCATCGGCGCAAATGCGTTCAAGCAGTGTACTTCCCTGCAAAGCATCGGGGAACTCGGCAATATTACGCGCATCGCGTATGGTGCCTTCTACGGCTGTGAATCACTGACCAGCATTAGCGGCTTGGAAAAGCTGACCGTCTTGAATCGAGAGACATTCCGCAATTGCAAATCGCTGAAAACCGTTGGTGATTTAAGCAGTGTGACAAGCATCAGCGAGAAAGTTTTTGATGGCTGCACTGCGCTAACCACGGTTGGCGATTTACGCAGCTTGAAGGCTGTTCCTGACAAGCTGTTCTACTGTTTGAAGGATCTTCTTTCAGTCGGCGATTTAAGCAGCGCTACCAGCATTGGGAAAGATGCATTCTATGGCTGCAGCAAGCTGGCGAGTATCGGGGACATGTCCAACGTCCGCACCATCGGCGAATATGCGTTTTCTAATTGCAAAGCATTGACCAGCCTTCCTGAACTGCCCCGGCTGAATAGCATCGGCAGCAGTGCATTCGCTGACTGCACCGCTTTAACCAGCGTCGGGAATCTGACCAATGTCACAACACTCGGCACTTGTGCCTTCAATAGCTGCAAAGCGCTGAAAACCATTGGCGATTTAAGCAAAGTCACATCCATCGGATATTCCACCTTTGGCTTCTGCACCGCATTAGAGAGCGTAGGCAACATGAGCAGCGTAACTTCGATTGATTCTTACGCATTTGAAGGCTGCTCTTCGCTTGTGCGTGTCGGCAACATGAGTAATGTCGAATCCATTGATTCTAACGGTTTTGTGAATTGCAGCGCCTTGGAACACGTTGATGAACTTGACAAGATCACCAGCATCGGTCAGTATGCATTTATGGGCTGTACTGCACTGAAGAGTATCGGTTCCCTGCACAACTTGGAAACTATCGGGCAAGGTGCTTTTAGCGGCTGCAGTGCACTGGAGCATGTTGATGATTTGTACAGCTTGACGCGCTTGGAATACGATGTTTTCTCACACTGTGTATCGTTAATCAGCGTTGACTGTTCTGACAAACTAACCGCCATTGGGAGTAGTGCATTCTTTGGCTGCAAAGCGCTTGTCAGCATTGGTGATTTAAGCAATGTTACAAGCATTGAAAGTTCTGTCTTTAGGGGCTGCATCGCGCTGAAATCAATCGGCAATATGCCTAAATTGGAATCAATTGGGATGCAGTGTTTCATGGGATGCACTGCGCTGGAAACCGTCGGTGATTTAAGCAGCCTGAAAGAGATTCCCTCTGAGACGTTTGATGGCTGCACCTCTTTGGTAAGCATCGGCGATTTGAGCAACGTAACCATTATCGGATCATACGGGTTCAACCAATGCAAAAAGTTGACCTCAATTCCGAATCTGGGCAGTTTGGAAAGGGTCGATCAATTTGCCTTCTCCGGATGCGAGTCGCTTGCATTGCTGGGCAATCTTCGCAAGCTAACGAGTTTTGGCTACTCGCCTTTCGTTAACAGCCCTTTCCATAACTGTCCGAACCTTGTCCTGGAAGTCCTGCCGGACTCCGCCGCTGAGCAGTACGCAAAGGATTACAATATGCAGTACACCTACATTACGGAGTGATTCTCACATCGCTTGGTTCTTCGCGGAATCTTGGGGCAACCAACAAGATTCCGTGAAGAGCCTTTTTTGCACCATTTCGTCCACATCCACATCCATGTTGATATGTGCCGTTGGATTTCTCAGAACTAAGAGGCATACCATTTCGACTGTTGCTTCATTTTCCAAGGAAAGTTCTTTCACTTTCTGACCGCTCACTGGAACAGGGAATGCAAACACCATATTCCTGATGCAGCTGCCGTCCTTCTGCTTTTCCAGGTACAGACCAATGCCCAGCCACAAGTACGCACAAATTGATTACTGGGGCACAAGAAGCAACACAGCTCATCTGAAAGTAACTGCTTGAAAATTAGAGTGCACTGTATTATAATTTAGATGTAACATTCTAATTTGAACTATTGGGGGTGCTGCGATGCTGACAAAAGAAGAAATGCCCGCTTGCCCGGTAGCAACTACCGTAGCGCTGATTGGAAGCAAGTGGAAGTTGCTTATCATACGAAATCTGCTGGCCCGTCCGTGGCGGTTCAATGAACTGAAAAAGGACTTGGAGGGAATCAGCCAAAAGGTGCTGACAGACAGCCTGCGCTCGATGGAAGCCGATGGTATCATCACCCGCACGGTTTATCCCGAAGTGCCGCCGAGGGTGGAATATGCGCTGACCGAACTTGGCAAAAGTCTGAAACCCATTTTGGATTCCATGCGGGCATGGGGCGAAGCATATAAGGATAAACACTAAAAACCCGAAGCAGTACCTTTCCAGTGCTGCTTCGGGTTTTCCTTATGTTGAAGTTAAATCATTCCCAAATGCTTCAATCTCGATATGTTTTTCCCTCTTGAAGTTTGGACAATGCACATACCGTCTCCACATGTTCCGTCCCCGGAAACATATCCACTGGCGTTGCCCATTCCGCCCGATATCCGCCGTCCACCAGCACGCGCAAGTCCCTTGCGAGGGTCTCCGGGTTGCAGGAAACGTACACAACCCGCTTTGGTTTCAGCATCAGCAGACTTTGCAGGAACTTCTGGTCGCTGCCGGCGCGGGGCGGATCCATCATCACCACGTCGGGCGCGTTTCCCTCCTTGGCGAGCTTCTGCATGAAGCGCCCCGCGTCGTCGCAGAGGAAACGCGCGTTCTCCACGCCGTTGCGGCGGGCGTTCTCCTTCGCATCGCGGATGGCATCGGCATTCAGCTCCACGCCGATGAGCTGCTTGCAGCCGTCCGACGCGCACAAGCCAATCGTACCCGTACCGCAGTAGGCGTCCAGCAGGGTCTCCGCGCCTGTCAGGTGCGCCGCGTCAATCGCCGTTCGGTAGAGGACTTCGCATTGCTTCGCGTTCACCTGATAAAAGCTCTGCGGACTGATGCGGAAGCGCTTTCCGCACAGCTCGTCCTCCATGTACCCTTCGCCATAGAGGGTAATTTCCTTCGTGCCCAGCACCATGCTGGTTTCGCGCTGATTGCAGTTCAGCACCACGGTCGTGATTTCCGGGTGGCGCTGAATCAGCTCCTGCACAAATGCTTTTTTGCCCGGAAATTCAAGGCTCGTCGCGACCAGCACGACCATAATCTGCCCCGTCACATGCCCCGTGCGGATGAGGATATGGCGTAGGAAGCCGCGGTGCGTGTACTCGTTGTAGATGCGCAGCTTGTAGGCAGGCAGCATCGCGACGATGGTCTGGATGATGCGGTCAGCGCGGCGATCCTCAATCAGGCAGTGCCGCACGGGCACGACGCGGTGCGTCCCCATGGCGTAGACGCCGCTGATGGGCTTGCCCGCCTTGTCCACTGACAGCACGGCATGAACCTTGTTGCGGTAGTGGAACGGGTCGTCCATGCCCAGAATCGGGCGGACTTCGCAGATTCCGTCCAGCAGTTCCGCCACGCGCTGCTGCTTCCATTGCAGCTGCTCTGCGTAGGACAGGCGAGTCAGCTGGCATCCGCCGCATTTTGCCGCTGCGGGACAGTTCCAGCGGATTTCGCGCGCCGGACGCTGCGCTTTCGCCTGTTCCTTCGGCGGATTCGGACGCGTTTCCTGCATTCGGCGGGTGGTCAGGTGCTTCGGTCGGCGGAAATTGCTCATCGTGTATATGCTCCTTCATTCTCTGTGGGTTCGCTCCATTATAACACGCTTCTCCCTGCCGCTTCAAGTCTTGTTTTCCATCTTTTCATTTTCGCGCGACTATGCTACAATAGAAGAAACAATTTTCCGTGAGGCGATTTCGATGCTGTTTTCTTCCTCCCCCATCCGTCGTCGGACGTTCTCCTGTATGCGCGGTGATTTGACCATCCGCGGCACAGAGTACCGTCCGAATGGCGAAAAGCTCCCGATTGCCATTGTCTGCCACGGTTTTATGGCAAATCAGCAGACCGTCCGGCAGTACACGAGGTTGCTGGCGAAAATTGGTTACTGTGCGTACTGTTTCGACTTCTGCGGCGGCAGCGTTCCACCCTTGGTGCGGAGTGACGGCGCGACGACGGACATGTCGGTGCTGACCGAGGTGCAGGATTTGGAAGCTGTCATTCGCTATGCGCAGTCGCTTCCCTATACCAGCGATACGCTGCTGCTGATGGGCTGTTCGCAGGGCGGGATGGTGTCCGCGCTGACCGCTGCGAAGCATCCGGAGATGGTGGACAGGCTCGTGCTGTTCTACCCGGCATTCTGCATCCCCGACGACGCGCGCGCGGGGCACATGATGATGGCGCACTTCGACCCTCAAAATCTGCCGGAGAAGATTCACTGCGGGCCGATGCCGCTGGGACGCTGCTATCCCGAAGCCGTCATGCACATGGACGTTTTCCGCGAAATCACGCCGTACACCGGGCGGGTGCTGATTGTCCACGGCACGGCGGACGGCATCGTCAAGCCGGATTATACGAAAAAGGCGGCGGAAGCGTATGCGAACGCAGAACTGCACTTGATTGACGGCGGGGCACATGGGTTTAACCGCCGCCATGATACGGAGGCGATTCGCTATTTGACCGCATTTGCCGCTTTGTGAGGGGGATTTTATGACCACCGTCGAAATCTGGGGTGCCCGCGCCGGGCAGACGCAGTCCCGCCTGTTTGAAGAAATCCGCAAATGCCGTGAAGCTGGTCAGCGCGTCCTGCTGCTTGTACCGGAGCAGTACACCCTGCAAGCCGAGCGGGAACTGGTGGAGCAGCTGAATTTGCCGGGGCTGCTGGATTTGGATGTACTGTCGCCGCGCAGGCTGGGGCGGCGCATCCGGGAGAGCGCTGGCCATTCGCCCAAAGCCGCGCTGGACGAAAGCGGGCGGCGGATGGCACTGGCGCAGGCGCTTTCCCTGAAACAGGAGGAGCTGCACTATTATCGCCGCGTCGCGCTGTCACCCGGGCTGCCGGAGAAGCTGTCCACGCTGCTGATGGACTTCCAGCGCACGGGGCTGTCAAGCGAAGAATTTGCCGCCTATGCGGAGGAGCTGCCATCCGGCGCGCTGAAGGCAAAAGCGCATGATTTGCTGCTGCTTTGGCAGACGTATGACGCGCTGATTGCCGAGCGCTTTCAGGATGAGCCGACGCAGCAGTTTGAGCTGGTGGAGCGGCTGCCGGAAAGCGGGCTGATGCGCGATGCCGCCGTGTTTGTCTACCAGTTTGACATGCTGCCAACGCCGCTGTGCGTCCTGTTGGCGACTGCCGCGCCAGAGTGTACCCGCATGGTCGCTGCGTTCACGATGGACAAGGACACTGCAAGCGACGGGCACGTTTTCACCTCCCAGCGCAGGAGTGCGGCGGAGCTGACCGGATGGCTGCGTCAGCGCGGCATTCCCGTGCAGTGGAAGTGGCTGCCAAGCGAACCCGATGGGCGCGACGAAGCCCTCCGCCACCTCGAAGCGCACCTGTTCGCCCGTGACGGCGTGGTGTACCCCGGCGACGCGTCCGCCCTGACGATCCATGCCGCCGCAAACCCGTATGCCGAAGCTGCTTTCGCCGCGCAGACGCTGCAAAGCTGGCACGAGCGCGGCATTCCGTGGCAGTATATGGCGGTCGCGCTGGCAGATGCGCAGAGTATGGCCGGCATCCTCGCCGTCACGCTGCAAAGCGCGGGGATTCCCTGCTATCAGGCGCGGAAGGACAGTGCGGCGCGGCACGGACTCAGCCGGATGCTCGTCGGCGCACTGCGTTGCATCTCCGGCGGATTTCTCCGCGCGGATGTGCTGCAAGTGGCAAAAAGCGGCTTTTCTTCCCTGACCCGCGACGAAGCCGATTCGCTGGAGAACTACGCCATCACGCACGGCATCAACCGCGGCAAGTGGCTGCGTCCGTTCCCTTATGGCGACGACGCGGCGGATATGGACGAACTGCGCGTCCGGCTGATTTCGCCTGTGGAAGCCCTTCGGGATGCGCTCCGCCGCGCAAAAACAGCGGGGGATTCCGTCGAGGCAATTTTCCGCTTCTTGGAGGATACCAATGCGTATGACCGCCTGATGGCGCGCGAGGAAGCGCTGCTTTCGCGCGGGATGGCGGCGGAAGCAACGCAGAATCGGCAGGTATGGACAATCCTGATGACGCTGCTTGATCAGCTGTACGCGCTGCTGAGTACGCAAAAGGCAAATCAGCGGGATTTGGCACGGTTCGTGGAATCAGGTTTGACAGGCGCGTCGATTTCGTCCCTGCCGCCACAGCCGGACACGGTGATGATCGGCGAAGCGGGGCATTTGATGACCGGGCGGATTGATGCGCTGCTCGTCATGGGAATGCAGGACGGCGCGCTGGGCAGTACGGCGGATTCGCTCCTGTCCGAGACGGAGCGGCGCACGCTGTGCGACTTGGCGCAGCGTGCGATTGGTCTTACGCAGCAGGAGACGTGCGCCCTGCGGCAGTCGGACTTCTACCGTACACTATCCCTCCCCCGGCGCTTTCTGACCGTCACCTGTTCGCAAGGCGGGCAGGACGGCACGGCTTTTCGTCCGGCGGGGCTGCTGGAGGACATGACGCAGCTGTTCCCGCATATGGTGGTATCCGGCGGCGTGCTGGCAAACGACGTCGCACCGCTCTCCCCCGCCATGGCGCTGGATGCACTGCCGCACCACCTGCGGCAAGCTGTCGACACCGACACACCGCTTCCGGAGCAATGGGCGAACGTCCTGCGCTGGCTGTATTTCGACCCGGAGTGGCACAGCCGCTGTCAGGCAGTGCTGGATGCGCTGAACCGCCACGGCACGGCAATTTTCCTCTCCCGCGACCACACGCGGCGGCTCTTCACGCAGGATAAGGTGTCCATCAGCCGTTTGGAGGGCTTCGCGCAGTGCCCGTATCGGCACTTTGTGAACTACGGCTTGAAGCCCGTCATCCGCCGCGAGTACGAGTTTGACCCGGCGGATGTGGGCGATTTCTACCATGCCGCGATGGAGGGGTACGCCGCCCTTGCGCTGAAGGAGCCGGATTTTCCGGATTTGCCGGACGAAAAAATCCACGCGCTGATGGATACGGTGCTGCTGCCGCTGACGACCGCGTGGGCGGATGGTCCGCTGAATGAAACGCCGTCCCTGCGCCTGCAGGGTGAGAAGTACCGCCGAACGGTGCACCGCGCCGCGTGGATGTTCACGCATCACGCGCAGCACAGCCGCTTCCGCACCGTCGGTGAGGAAGTTGTGTTTGGCGAGGAGGACGGGCTGCCCCCGGTGGTGCTGACGCTGCATGATGGACGGAAAATCGCCCTGCGCGGCAAAATCGACCGCATCGACCGCTGGGAGGGCGACGAGGGCGTGTATCTGCTCGTATCCGACTACAAGAGCAGCCACCGCGACATTGACCCGACGCGCCTATGGTACGGGCTTCAATTGCAGCTGCTGCTGTATCTGCAAGCCGCGTGCGAGGGGCTGGACGGCAATCCGGCGGGCGCATTCTACTTCACGATTCAAGACCCGATGGTAGATACGGCGGATGTAAAGGAATCCGCGGAAAAGGCGATTGCGAAAAAGCTGCACCTGAAAGGCATTGTGCTGGCGGATGTGGACGTGGTGGAAGCGCTGGATTCCAATTCGGGATATTCGTTCACGAAAATCTTTAATGCGGATAGCAGCGTCGCTTCCTCGTCTGATGGCTACACGTCGGAGGAAATGGCAGCACTGCTTGCCCACGCCAAGCAGATGGCGGCGGAGCTGGCCGACCGCATCCGCAGCGGCGAAATCACCCCGTCCCCCGCCGTGATCAGAGACTGGAACGCCTGCCAGTGGTGCGACTGCGCCGGAGTCTGCAAGCTCGACACGTCCATCCCCGGTCATGAAAAACGTGAACTTCCGCCGCTGAAGAAGCAGGATTTATTAACCCTCATGGCGAATGATACAGATGCACCCGGCAGCGAGGAGGACACTTCACCGTAAAAGCGGTGAATTTTTCTCCCGAATACAAAGGAATTTCATCAGAGGCATTGCATCCGGGCGCAAAATGGTTTATAATAGAGATACGAAACTCTCACTCACAAGGAGGCGTTTACCCATGATTCAGATTATCGCAGGCAAGAAGGGCTCCGGCAAGACCAAGCGGCTGATTGACATGACCAACAACGCGGTCAAGACCAGCTCCGGCAACGTCGTTTTCCTCGACAAGAACGACAGCTATATGTACGAAGTGGACCGTGCGGTTCGTTTCGTCAACGTCGAAGAGTACAGCGTTTCCAGCGCGGAAATGTTCCTCGGCTTCCTCGGCGGCATGCTCGCCAGCAACTACGACGTCAAGACCGTCTTCATCGACGCGTTCCTCAAGCTGATCAAGATTGACCTCGCCGACGCGAAGTGGTTCTTCGACAGCCTCGAAAAGTACGCGCAGAAGCATGATGTGACGTTCGTGCTGTCCGTCAGCGCCGATCCCGAAGCGCTGCCCGACTTCTGCAAGGGCTACATCATCTAATTGGAACAGCCCACGAGGGCGGCGGAGCATGTAAGCCGCCGCCCTTTTGATATTTCGCGCGAAGGGCTCAAGGGGGCAAGTGGGGCAAGGGGGGGCGAGTGCAGGCTTCTCCTGTTTTCATTGTCCCTTGTCGTTCCCGCAGGAGCGCCCCCCTGCAACATAATCACCTATTATAATAGGTAGGAAACCCAGCAACCGCAAGCAGAAACTCGGCAAGAACCCCTTCTTGCCCTCAACCCAGCAGGCATCGCCCTGCGGATAGGAGCGTGATTTCCATGTCATTCATTTCCACCCGCGGCGGCGCCTGCGTCACGGCATCCCAAGCCATCCTGCGCGGTCTTGCGCCTGATGGCGGTCTGTATGTCCCGGCGGTGTTCCCGCAGATGACGCTGGCGGACATTGCCGCGCTGACCAAGCTCGACTACCGCGCCCGCGCGCTGACCATCCTCCGTGGCTATCTTGATGATTTCAATGCGCAGGAACTGGCAGACGCAATTGCCAGCGCCTACGAAGCCGCCAAGTTCGATGACGCCGCGATTGCGCCCACGAAAAAGCTCGACAACAATACCCATGTGCTGGAGCTCTTCCACGGGCCGACGCTTGCGTTTAAGGATATGGCGCTGCAGCTGCTGCCGCACCTGACGACGCTCTCCGCCAAGAAGAACGGCGAAAACCGCGAAGTAGCGATTCTCGTCGCAACCAGCGGCGACACGGGCAAGGCGGCATTGGAGGGCTTCAAGGACGTGCCGGGAACATCCTGCACCGTCTTTTACCCAACCGACGGCGTCAGCGACGTGCAGAAGCTGCAAATGACCACCACGGGCGGCGAAAACACGCACGTCATCGCCTTGAACGGCAATTTCGACGATGCGCAATCCGGCGTGAAGGCGCTGTTCTCCTCCGCGGATTTCCATCATCAGGTGAACGCGCGCGGCAAGGTGCTTTCCTCCGCCAACTCGATTAACTTCGGCCGCCTCGTGCCGCAGATTGTCTATTATTTCTCCGCCTATGCCGATTTACTGAGCGCGGGCGCGATTGCGCTGGGCGACGAGGTGAATTTCGTCGTGCCGACGGGCAATTTCGGCAATATCCTCGCGGGCTACTACGCACGGAGCATGGGGCTGCCGGTCAAGAAGCTCATCTGCGCCTCCAACCGCAACAACGTGCTGACGGATTTCTTCCTTGGCGGCGTTTACGACACGCGCCGGCAGTTCTTCAAGACGACCTCCCCTTCGATGGATATCCTGATTTCCTCGAATTTGGAGCGTCTGCTGTTTGAATGCGCCGACCGCGACGGCGCGCTGATTGCCCGCTGGATGCAGCAGCTGCGCACGAGCCAGTCCTACGCCGTTGGTCAGCAGCGGCAGGAGTGGCTGCTGAGCGTCTTTGCCGCCGGGTACGCCGATGACCGCGACTGCGCGGAGGAAATCGCCCGCGTGTTCGAGCAGCATCACTACCTGATGGACACGCACACCGCCGTTGCGAGCCGCGTTCTGCGCCAGTACCGCGAGACGTCGGGCGATTTGACCCCGACGGTCATCGTGTCCACCGCCAGCCCCTACAAGTTCGCCGCCGATGTGCTGACTGCCGTCGCCGGAAAGAACGCCGTCGCCGGGCTGGATGCGTTCGCCTGCTCGGATGAATTGGAAGCGCGTTCGGGGATGCCCGTGCCGCAGCAGGTGGAGGCACTGCGTTCCCTGCCGATTCGCCACACGGCGCACTGCGAGAAGAGCGGCATGGCGCAGGCGGTGCTGGACGCTTTCGGCGGAAAGTAAATCCCCAGTGGAAAATTGGAAGGGACTAATATGAACAACACGGACATGCTTTTTGTCCAGAAGAAGCTCAATGATTTGGTCGGCTGCACCCTCATCAACCTCTCCCGCACGGCGGATTTGCTTTGCCTGTCGTTTGCGCCGCGCGCGCTGACGACCGAGGTGCAGGAGGAACAATCCCTGCACTTGCAATGCTACTATCGTCTGGTGCAGGATGGGCGGGTTTCCTTGGCGCGAAGTGACTATTTCCAGCCGTCGGAAGCCATGTGGGATTTGTGGCGCAAGCAGGGTTTGGAGGAGGATGTCATTCCGGATGACTACCGCTGTGACGAGTTGGGCGCGAACCGGCTTGATGACCGCATTGTGGAGCTGAACGACGTGCTGACAGGCATTGAAAACCGCTTCATCGTCCGCACGGTGATGGTGGATTCTATCGGGGATGTGACGCTGTGCTTTGACAACGGCGCGGTGTGGAGCATTCTGGTAGACACCTCCGGGGGCGAGGAATGCTGGCGGTATCTGCCCGCGAACGAAGAGCAGCCGCAGCTGGTGCTGTACTCGGATGGCATTGAGTGCGAATAAGCGCTTCGGTTGCAAAGCGCAGGGGAATGCGTTTTTAGTGCATCCGGCAAATCGCTTTTTCATGCTTGTTTTTTATGGAGCAGGGGGAATCGCGCCTGCGGGCGCGACCAAAGGGCTTTCCGATCGCCCTTTGGAAACCTTCGGGGTGCACACCTTCGGCGTTGACTTTTTCCGCAGCAGAAACAGACCCGCTTGTCGTGCTGGACAGGCGGGTTTCTTCATTATATTGCTTACTCACGCCATATTGCTTACTCACGCCGCGTCGGTTTTCTGCTTTTGCTTATACTGCGCGGTGGTAATTCCCAGAATCACACCGAGAAACGTATCCACCGCGGTAATGGTGCCGACGACCTGCTCACCGTATGGCAGGCGCCAGATGCTCGCCAGCGCAAAATACAGCGTCCCCATCGCGGGCAGCAGCAGCTGCGCCATCCATTTCAGCACGTTATACGTCTTGTCACACATGCGCATTCCTCCCCTCCATCGCAGTCTATGCGGAAATTCGCCGCTTGTGCAGATTTTTTTCGCAGAAGGCTTGACAGAACGGGATTGCCCTGCTATAATAAACAAGGTTTTGAAGAAACCTGTGCCGTAGACAGCCGGTATCCGCAAGGATGTAAAGGAGTTCGCTCCGCCTGCCGAGGTGTGAAGGATATAGCATGAAATTTGCTCATCCCTTGCACCTGTTGCAAGGGTTTTCTTTTACTCCCAAACCGTTAAGGAGGTGCAAGAAATGAGCAAGGTGCATGAGGTGAAGCCGGAGAAGGTGGCAGCTGTTGCTGACATCGTCGAAAAGCTGAAGAATGCCCAGTCTGTGGTGATTTGCAGCTACAGCGGACTGACTGTGGAGCAGGTGACTGAAATCCGCAAGCAGTGCCGTGAGAATGACGCCGCGTACTGCGTCCTGAAGAACCGTCTGGTTCTGCGCGCGCTGAATGAGGTGGGCATTACCGGTCTTGACGATCTGCTCAACGGCCCGAACGCTTTCGTGTTCTCCATGAAGGACGCTGTGTCCGGCCCGAAGATCATCAACGACTACATCGAAAAGAACAAGCTGGAGAGCCTGAAGATCACTGGCGGCGTGCTGGGTACGGAAACCCTCGACGTGGCTGCTGTGAAGCATCTGGCGACCCTGCCCAGCCGCGAAGTGCTGCTGGCAAAGCTGCTTGGCTGCATGACCAACACCGTGGCGTCCTTCGTCCGCGTGGTGGATGCAATCCGCAAGCAGAAGAATGGCGAGGAATAATCCGCGCCGATGCCGCATGAGGCTTTACGCCCCTGCGGTCTGAACAACGACAAGTTTTCATTACGATATCAACCGATATAGGAGGCTGAATCAACATGACTCATGAGGAGATCATTGCTGCCGTCGAATCCATGACGGTGCTGGAACTGGCCGATCTGGTCAAGGCTATGGAAGAAAAGTTCGGCGTGTCCGCTGCTGCGACCGCTGTTGTTGCTGGCCCCGCTGCTGGCGCCGCTGCTCCCGCTGCGGAAGAAAAGACCGAGTTCGACGTGGTGCTGAAGTCCTTCGACGCCGCTGCGAAGCTGAAGGTTCTGAAGCTCGTCCGCGAAGTGTGCGGCCTGGGCCTGAAGGAAGCCAAGGACTTCGTCGAAGCCGTTGCGGCTGGCCCGAAGACCGTCAAGGAAGGCCTGTCCAAGGAAGACGCCGACAAGATGGCTGCCCAGTTCAAGGAAGTCGGCGGCGAATGCGAAATCAAGTAATTCTTCGGAATTACGTTTCGCCTTCTTGCAATCGTCAAGAAAAGCAAAGAGGTTGGATGCTTGCATCCAGCCTCTTTTTTATGCTATCGACACGCTTCGTCTCTGTTCCCCTTGACTTTTTTGCATTCTTGCGGGATAATAAGGCAGGAAATTCGTCAATTCATCCGTTTTATTTGAAGGAGGTGCATGGCGATGCTGACTTTTCGGGACGCAACCGCTGATCAGGCGGGGCTTATCAGCCACATTTATGCTACCAGCTGGCGTAAGACCTATCGGGGGCATATCGCCCAGCATTATCTGGATCGTCTGCCCGATGAATATTGGGTGCCATCCATCCGCTCATGGCTGTCCAGCGGGCAGCTGTATGGGCTGATGGTCTATGACGACGATAAGCCCGTCGGCTGCTGCATCTACAGCCGCGGGCGCGACGAGGATTACGGCGACTGGTGCGAGATTGTGTCGCTCTATCTGCTGCCGGACACGATGCGTCAAGGCATCGGCGGCAAGCTGCTGGAGGAAGTCATCCGGCTGATGCAGCTGGACGGCTATGAGAAATTCTACCTATGGGCGATTGACGGCAACGAAATCGCCGACGGCTTCTACCGCAAGCATGGCTTTCTGCGCACGGATGACGCGGTCGATTACAAAATCGGCGGTGAACCCGTGCGGGACGTGCGGTATACGCGCGTATTACCCAGCGCGTAATTCAGCCGGTTTCGGCTTTTGCAGATACATGCCCGTGGCAATCAGCGCCGTCAGCGGTGCCGCCGCTGCCAAGCCGAACGACCCGACAAGCGTGTTGAGCAGCTGCGAAGCGACATATTTCAGGTTGATGATGTCCATCAGCGGCGTTCCCTGCCCTGCGAAGTACATCAGCATCGACAGATAATTGCCGGAATATGCCAGCATCAATGTCGTCGTCATTGTGCCTAACACGCTTCGCCCGACCAGCAGTCCCGACTTCATCAGCGCCCGGCGGCTGATGTCCGGCTTGTGGCGGTGCACTTCCTCCATCGACACGCTGATGTCCATCGACAAATCCATCAGCGCACCCGAATTAGCAAGGAACATCATGCCGATATACAGGCTGCGCGTATCAACCCGCATGGCGGATTGGCTCAGCAGCGGCACAACATAGGGCAAATCGCCGCCGTCGAGCTTGAGCAGAATCGTTAGCCCCCACGCGCTCAGGCAGGTGACGACCGTCCCGGCAACCGAGCCGAGAATCGCCGTCAGGCAGCGGCGGCTGAACCCCGCCACCAGCACATCAATCAGCACCGTCAGCACGATGACGGTCACGAACGATGCCATCATGGGATTCACGCCGTCCAGCAGCAGTGGAATCAGCAGTTTCCAGACGATAACCGCACTGGCGACCAGCGACACCATCGCGCCGCAGCCAATCACGCCCCCAAACCCAATCAGCAGCAGCGCCAGAATCGCCACGATACCCGCTTCCGCCGTGATGCGGTAATGGTCAATCAGCGTTACGACCGGCGCACCCTGCCCACTGCCGGGCTGAATCATTGCCCACGCTATGTCGCCAGCCTCGAACAGTTTGTCCTTGTCGAGCGCAGAATTGAGGTAGTTATAGGACTGATACGCTTCCCCGGCATAATCGCCCGTGAGGATTTTCACCCGGCACGGCTGCACGCCGTTATACACAATGCCGATGGCGTCCAGCATGGAATTGTCCACCTGCTCGATGCGCACCTTCTCGCGCGGAAAGCGACTGGTGATGTTCAGGTGCTCGTCCGGCAGCAGGCAGAGCAAGCCGCAGAAAATCAGCATGACGAGGCACATCAGCCAATTCTGCTTGTTTTTCCATTGTCGCTTCGTCTTTTCCATTTTCATTTTCCCCCATATGGGCAGAGCAGGAGATGGCATTGTGTCATCCCCTGCCCTTTTTGATTTTGCTGTGATTATTCCGCGTCCGGGGTCAAGCCCATCGCATCCATCGTGCGGGTGAAGATGCCCGTGTTGTCATACAGACCGGAGAACTTCTCCGCGCCCACCCCATAGGCGTACACCGGAATCTGCAAGCCGGTATGCGCATAGGAGGTGTAGGACAGGCCAGCCTTGTTGTTCATGATGTGGCTCACCGCCATGGAGAAGGGGTTGTAGCCGCCGTAGAGCAGGGATGCTTCCGCCTTGTCAATTTCCTGCGTGCCCATCGCGACGTCCCACGCCTTGCGCAGGCTTTCCACGTCGGTCGCAGTCAGGGAAAGCGCTTCGCCTTCCTTGGTGGTCAGACCGTAGAGCTCTTCCACCTTCGCCATCGCATCCTCAAAGGTTGCGCCGTTTTCCTTCAGCTCGGAAATCACGTCATCGAACGCGGTGAAGGAGGTCTTCTGGTTCTGGAGGTACTGGAAGTGGGTATCGTAAGCGGTGGTCGCAAAGCCAATGGTCATGCCGCCGGTCTCATGGTCAGCGGTGACGATGATGAGGCATTCGCCCGGATGCGCCGCCGCGAAGTCCAGCGCAACCTGCACCGCGTCAGACAGGGCGATGGTGTCGTAGATGGAAGTCGCCGCGTCGTTGGCGTGACCCGCCCAGTCGATCTTGCCGCCCTCGCACATCATGAAGAAGCCTTTGTCGTTATCCAGCACATTGATGCCGCTGCGGACAAAATCCGCCAGAGAGAGCACATCCTCGCCCGCCGACTCCTTCTGGATGCGGTCGATTTCGTAGTGAATCGCCTTGGAGTCCTGAAGCACCGGATTGGTCGCCAGCACGCGGTCGTTCGTCGCGGTCAGGCTGCGGATTTCGTCATTCGTTGTCGGAATCACCCAGCCGTTTTCCTTTGCGACATCCAGCAGGGATTTCTGCTGACCATCCGCGCCGTTCATCTTCTTGAAGCCGCCGCCCGCGAGGTAATCCACGGTCGTGCCGGTCAGCGCCTGAAGGGCAATGTCGTAGTAGTCGTTGCGGGAGGGCTGCTTGGCGTAGTACGCCGCCGGAGTCGCATGATCGACCGACACGGAGGTAATTACGCCGACCTTCTTGCCCGCTTCCTTGGCGTATTCCGTGATGATCTTGTAGGGGTTGGTCAGCGTTTCATCATAGTTGATGACGCCGGAGAGCGTCTTCTTGCCGGAAGCCATCGACGTAGCGGTCGAAGCGGAGTCCGGGCAGAAGGAAGAGCTGTCGTAGGTGGTCACCAGACCGAGGTACGGGAACTTGGTGAAAGACAAATCCGCCGGAACCGGGAACTTGCTGTCCGGGTTTTGGATGCTGCCCAGATAGTACTGGGTCGCAGTCACCTGCGGGTTGCCCATGCCGTCGCCGATGAACATGAACACATACTTCGGATGGCTTTCGCCCTCCGCCATGGCCGTTGCGCACATCAAGCACAGCGCCAGCGCGCAGAGGATTGCAAGAAACTTCTTCATGATTGTTTTCCTCCTCGTTCTTCGTCTTGTTCTTCTGAACAAGATGTATTCTACCGGAGGAATGTAAACTTCCAAACGGCGATTATGTAAAATCGAGGCGAAAGAAAAAGCCGCTGTGTAAAGTGCATTTTCGCACTTCCTGCGGCTTTTCATACTATTTCCAGATGAAAATGCGCAAGCAGATGGCGCAGGTGAATCTGGTAATAGTATCACTTATGTGTGCTCGGATTCTTCCGCTTTTCGGAAGAATGCCCCCAGCGCCTGTGCAATACGCGCCCCTTCCCGGCTGATAGTACACACATGCGGCACGCTCTCCAAGCGCAGCACGCCCTTCGTTTTGCTTCGCACCCCCTGCAGAATCACATCCGCGCTGTCAGGCGTGATGACCTGATCGCCGCTGCTCTGCACGCACAGCACCGGGCAGGTGACAGCGCAGAGGTTATTGCGGGCCTCGTGGATAATGCGGCGCAAATCCACCGCGCTTTTCGTCGGAAATCCGGTATACCCCAAATCGTAGTCGGGAGTGAGCGCGTCGTCCTTGCGCGCCTGCCAGCTGATTTCCGGCAAAAACGGCGCGGCGAATCGTGCCAGCGGAAACCAGCGGTTCTGCACCCCCATCGGCGCGGAAATCGGCGCAATGGCAGTCGGGTCGCTCTGCTCGGCAATCATCAGCGTCAGGCATCCGCCCATGCTCAGCCCGGTCACGCTGACGAAGCGGTACTGCTCCTTCATTTCCCGGAAGGCTTCCTTCGCCGCGTTCAGCCAATCCTGCCACGAACAGCGGCGCATATCCTCCAGCGTTGTCGCGTGACCGGGCAGGTTGATGGTGCGCACACCAAAGCCCTGCTGCACAAGTCCTTCCGCGAGCGGCCGCATATGCGCTGCCGAACCCGCAAACCCGTGCATCAGCAGCACGCCGTGTTCCCCTTGCCGCACCTCGTACGGCTGACACAGGGGCGATGAAAAGTCCACTTCCGGGCGCGTTTTCATCCTGCTTCCTCCTTATTGCACAGCGGAAATCGCTTCCTTTTTGCCCATCACCAGCAGCACATCGCCCGCCATCAGCATTGTTTCTGCGCCGGGTGAAGTAAGGAATTTGCCGCCGCGGTGAATACCCAGCACGCTTACCCCAAAGTTCCGGCGGATGTTGAGTTCGACGATGGTTTTGTCCGCCCAGTCCGTCGGGAGGGTGAGTTCGGCAATCTGGTCGTCGTCGGAAAGCGCCATCAGGTCGAGGATATTGGGCGCGACGAGTGAACGGGCGACGCGCTGCCCCATATCGCGCTCCGGGAAGATAACGCGGTCAGCGCCGACCTTATAGAGGACGCGGGCATGGAGGTCATCGACGGCCTTCGCGAGGACTTTGGGGACGCCAGCTTCCTTGAGCAAAACCGTTGCGAGAATGCTGGCGCGGATATCCGTGCCAATGGCAACGATGGCGGCATCGAAGTTCTGCACGCCGAGTTCCGCAAGCGCGTCCTCATCCACGGCATTCGCCTGAACCGCCTGCGTCACCGCCGCGCGAATGGTGTCTTCCTGTGCCGCAACTGCCTGACGCACCTGTTCCTTCACCGCGTCGGTCACAGCGGCGCGGATGGTTTCTTCCTGCGCTTGAACCGCGTCCCGCACCTGACCGCGCACCACTTCGGTCACGGCCTCGCGAACCTTGTCCTCCTGCGCCATGACCGCCTCGCGAACCTGTGCCTTCGCCAAATTCTCGATGGTCTTGTCGATGACAGCGGGGTCAAGCTGGGCAATCAGGTCGTCCAGCACGGCGGCGTAGTTGCTGGCGGTCAGCGCCGGCACTTCGATGCTCAGCGCATCCAGCCCCGCGGCGGACAGCTGCGTGTTTGCGGTATCCAGCACAGCGGCAAACAGCTGCGCCGCGCCGTCGTTGAGCGCAGTGCTGTTGCTGCTTAGCGTATCCAAGCCGTCCTTGAGCGTCTTCACGCCGTCCAGCAGGGTGATGGAGCCGTCTTTGAGCTGCGCCGCGCCGTCAAAGAGCGTATTCAGCGCGGTCAGCAGTTCGTGAATGTCTTCGTTGCTTTCGGGAATTTCCGAGCCGTCCGCCAGCGCGTTCAGCCCCGCCGTCAGGTCGCTGACGAGGGTGTGCGCGTCCGCCGCGTGGTCGGAGAGCGCGTCGGTCAGCACCTTCACGGGCTGCGCTGTCGCAATCGTCATCATCCAGTTCAGGTCGGCATGATCCACATGCGCCGTCATGGTGAAGGAATCGGGCAGTTCCAAATCCGCATCCGCGCCGGGGATGCCGAAGCCCATCAGGAAGCTGTGCGCGCCGTCGGTCAGCACCGCGCCGTTGTCCACGGTCACGCTGGTCACGTCGTCAGATAGCGGCATCACTGTCACGGCGAGGAAGGGGGATTCGGCGCGGTAGGAGACGGTCATCACCAGTTCGCCGGATGCGTTTTTCACGTCCGCGGCGGTGATTTCGATGCCGTCCAGCGTCATGCGGACGACGGGGGTCACGTTCAGCGCCTTGTCCGACGTGCCCTGATAGATGATGCTGTTTCCGTCGGCTTTCCACGTCACGGTTTCGCCGCTCTGGGTGAATTTTTCCGTGCCGCCGACGTTTTCCAGCGCGGTCAGCAGCGTCCGGTCGTCGATTTCCGTCAAAGCGTCGCCGTTTTCAAGGCGAACGTTGTCAATGACGGTCAGCGCGTCGCCGTCGGCATTCGTCACGGCATAAACACGCTCGTGTTTCACGGTTTCCGCGCTGGCAAAGCAGGTCAGCGTCATGCAAAGCGCAGTGATAAGAGCAAAAGCACGCTTTTTCATCGGATTTTTCCATCCTTTCTACCAACAAAGTCAGTTCTTCACGTTCATTTTCAGC
>ENA-OOXT01000495-OOXT01000495.1-human-gut-metagenome-genome-assembly--contig:-NODE-495-length-29444-cov-3.911600_pt1 | contig 29444 bp, 26 predicted proteins | sample MGYA00241590_ERZ501349 | MGnify/ENA primary metagenome ERZ501349 (study PRJEB25962, sample SAMEA2042838) | human gut metagenome | biome: human gut; feature: human-associated habitat; material: faeces...
AGGGATATTTACTTGTTCATAATAGGTATATCTACCTGTGAGATCACACATCCATCATAGAGAAAGAGCTGAACGCAGTACCAGCTTTCCTCCCCAGCAGCATTGATGCCCTTGGCAATGCCCACACCGATAGCGTTTAGGCGTTCATTGCGTATATTCCGCAGATGCGTCTCGGAATTGGCCCAGCCATCGACTGCCGCTTCCACGAGGCTCACATCATGTTGGGAAAGGTAACGTGTGGCGATCCGATGGATGTTTTCCGCCATGTACGGGCAGTCCGTGACCGTATTGAAGTTCCGACCATCCGGTCTGGTGTGGGAATAGACCGTGTTGGCGGCCATTTCATCGGCCCGTACCTGCGCCGCCTGCATGAGCTTGCCGCTGGTAGTCAGGGTGGCGATGCCGTTTTCCTTACGGAGCGCGTTGGTGCGGTCAATGATGTCCTGCTTCATGGCGTCTACATCGGCATCATTGGCAGGGACTGCGGGTTCTGGATGCGATTCCGGTTTATCGGGTTCTGCCTTTGCAGGTGCTTCGCCGGTGTAGGGCTTGTTGCTTACCACCTGCACACAGCCGTTAACGCTGTCCCAATAGACCTCAAATCCCACTGCCTTGCCCATGTCCCGCAGCTTGACGTAGTTGTTGCCGTTGATGACATAGGCTTCCATCTGCACTTCTTTTCCGTCTACGACAACGCGATGGTGACTGCGCTCCGCCGTGATCCCAGCCGCGACCGCGGCAGAGCCGCCGGTCAGCACTGCGCCGATGAGAAGACCTGTAAGCATGGTGAAAATTTGCTTCCTCATAAAAAGTCCTCCTGTTTTTTGATCTACTCCCTTTTACGATCATAAGGTGACTTTTTCAACAGAAAATTTTAAGATGCCTGAACTGCCTGCACACACCAGCGCTGGCTGGGGTCTCCGGCAACGCAGGTAAGGAGAGTCATTCGGTTATCCGTGGTAGAGGACAAATAGCTCCAATCGCTGCTGCTGATTTTGGTCACAGTCTCCACCAGATAGGTGCGGGTACCCATGGATGTGGTATAGGTGATTTTGTCGCCCACATCCAGATCCTTGATGCTGCCGATCACATATTTGGCGCCGCGATTATGACCACAGACAGCCACATTGCCGTTCCAGACGCTGGTACTGGTGAAATGCCCCAGCCCCTTTTTCATGCTGGCAGTCGTTTCACCTTCCCAGAGATAATAGTTTTTGACTCCGATTGCAGGAATGGAGATCTTTCCGACGGCACCGTTGGAAAGCAAAAAATCTTGTGTCAGCTCTGTGAAAGCGGGCGTCGCAGGAGTAGCTGTGGAGCCGCCCTGCAGAAAACCGGGGATCTCGACAGTTCCGCCGCCGGGAGAAATTCCGTAAATGCCGCTGCCGGTTGCGGCGGTACCCTGAAGTCCGGGCAGCATGATCTTTTCCATCACCCCGGTTTGAGTGGTGCTGAGCTGCCCATATTCCAGTTCGGGGATCTGGTAGTCCACCACATTTTTTCCACCGTAATTGTAGCGGGAGCCGTAGACATCCTCATAGGAAGAGGAGGGATAGTATTCCGGGGTGCCATCGGTTTCAAAGGAATAATCGGCAGCCTGGGCGCTGACCGCCATCGCAGAAAGCATGGCAGCCAGAGTCAAAGTCAATGAGAAAAACTTCTTCATACGGGAGCCTCCTGTTCTTCTTCGGCGGGAACGGTAAATTCATGCCAGTCATTGTGCTTGCTGGCTTGGATCGTGTAAGTATGGTCACTCTGCGGGAAAGAAACGGTGAACTCGCGCCCAGCCAGATGCCTGGCAAGGGATTTTTTCACCTCAACCGCGACGGTATCTCCCGGATTCAGTGTGAGAGAGCCTGCATCGATAGCGGGAACCTCGCTGTCAGGCTCCACACGGAACTTTGCAATCAGCCGGTACTCTCGGGGCTTGCTGTCCGGAACATACACATAGACATTTTTGCGGCGGCGCAGCAGGATGAGTACGGCGGCGATGTCCGCGCAGAGCAGCACGGCAGCGATGATCAGCAGCGGAGCGGAAAGGCTTCCGTTATCCCAGATATGTGTTTTTACGGGGACGATCTCACTTCCGGTGTAAACCACGGTATAGGTGATACTGCCTACACCTTCGGCGGTAACGGTCCCACGATATTCTGCCGTGGTGACATAACCCGTGGCGGCCTGATAACTGCCGGAGGCGGAATAAGTGGCAACCGCTTGATATTGAGCGGGAACCAAGGACTCGCCGACAAGCGCCGTGCCGGTGACCTGCCACTCCACATTGGCAAGGGAGAGGGTTTTTCCGTTTTTGACGGTTGTGGGCGGCACATAGGACATATCGTTTCGGTCCAGATTACCGATCACCTTCGTCTCGGTGGTTTTGCTGTATTTGGTGGTGTAGCCGGACGTCTCTGTGGAAAGCGTGGTATGATCTAACGCCAACTCGCCGGAGAAGCCGTCTTTTTCATAGGGCATACTGGGCGAAAGCTCTGCGAGGATCTGCGCAAGGTCATTTTTGGCGGTGTTGACCGTGATGGTTTCCGTTACAGTTTTGCTTTCCAGATACGGGTGTTCCACCTTGGTGGTGTAAGCCCAGGTATAAAGATAGCCGTCGTAGGAAAAGTCCTCTTCCTTCAGTTTATCTGGGTCAACCTCCGGGGAAAGCGTGTAGGTTTTTACAAGCCGCTGCTGCCCGTTCAGATTTTCCACTACCAGCGAATCGGGGATCTGAGCGGCAAAGGCGCTGACTGTCAGCGACATGGCAAGCAGCAGGCAAAGGGCCAGCTTTGATAAGTTCTTCATGGCGGCCTCTCCTTTTTTACAAATTCTGTTTGATGATTCTGGTGATGATGCCGACGGCAATGCCGCGTTCCTCGTCCAGACGGGTGACGGCAAAGCTGACAGTGTCCTTTTTTCCGGGCATTCGCCGGTCATAGCAGGTGTGGGCAATTGCGTTGACGCCGTTATTAAGACGGATGAACACAACGCCGTGGCGCACATCGGTCACTCGGCCGGCATATTTGCCCTGCAGAACACACTTATCCAGATTGCTCTGGTTGGCATCAGACAAAACGCTGCGGATGTCCGCTGTGATGGAAATGCGGTTGATGTCGCTGCGGTCAATGGTAAGTACACGGACAAGGACCCGGTCGCCGACGCTGTAATATTCGTGGGCGTCGCCGAACCATGTGTTAGACAGATCTCTCGCAAAGATCGTGCACTCCACGCCGAATACATCTACCCGCAGAGACTTTTCCGCGACACCGATGACACGGGCTTGTACGACCCGTCCTTCATAGACCAAGGGCTCGCCGTCCTCATTGGTGTCCAGATAGAAGGTCTGCCGCTTGCGAAGCATGGCTGCCTTACGGCTTGCCACAGCACTGCGCTCGTTATGATTTAGGCCGCGGACAATGAAATCAATCTCAGCGGTGAGCATGGTCGAAAGAATACCGTTCATCCGCTCCATAAATGGCTTGTATTTTGCGCCATGCGGAACGGGCCCGGAATAGAGCATCATTTCTTTCAGTGGGATCGCAACACGAAAGCCCTTGTAGTCAAGGACAACAACGGTGATGCCGGAGGGCGTTTGCTCCACGCCACTCAGGATTCCGGTCAAAATGCGCCCGGTGACATGCGAGGTCTTGATCTCATGCCAGATGATCTCGCGGCGTTCATCCTCCGTTTCGATGCGATCTTTGGCGTCAACGGTCAGAATATAAGAATCGCGGCGTCCGGCAGATACGGAGGGCTCAGCGGGCGGCGGAGCGGATTCATCGTCCGTGGTTTCCGGATGTTCTTCAATGAGGGGAGCGCTTTCTGTGTCTTTCTCCGGTAAAAGCGCGTCAAGAGGAGCCTCACCGCTATCGCCGACGTCGAGAGGCATGGGCGTGCTGCTGTTCAGCTCCCTTAAAATGCTGTCATACTCCGAATCCGCTGTCACTTCATCAGGGATGAGAGCAGGGTCTTCGGTATCCGCGCCGTATTCGGCATCCGGTGCATTCTCTCCAATATCGGCTTCGCTGTTCAGATCATCGGAGACAACGTCTGCTTCCGGGAGATCTGCCGACGATGTCTCAGCGGTGTTCTCACTGACTGCTTCTGCCTGCTGCTCGGGAAGCTCCTCGGCAGGAGCGGTTTCCGGAATCTCCGGAGAAAAATCATCAGGGGGTGGGAGCGTTTTTTTCTTAGGCATTAAGTGCCCTCCTTTTTCTTCATAATGGATTCTTTGGTTACTGTAACGACTTTTTCTGTCGGTGCAGGCTTTTTCTTTTGCGCCGGCTTCTTAGCCGCTGCCTGAGATGGCGGCGCCGGTGACGCTTGCTTTTTCCGCGGCTTCCTTGTCTGCCATGCGGGGATATGGGAGGCGGCCTTGCTCGGCCGCAGCTTCTTTGCCTCGGGATGCTTGGAATAATCGTATTTATCTACCTCCAGTACATTTTTGCCACGAATGATGATCAGGGCTTTATCGACGTCCATACGCAGAACCTCGTCCATGGTCATCAGCTTGCGCCGGCCGACGCCGCTGGTCTCCCGATATTCCGGCGTGTAGTTGGATACACGCCATGTTCCAAGCTGTTTGGCTTTGCTGGTGACAGAGATACTGACCTCGCCGGTTCGGTCAGAAATGAATTCCGCGGTCAGGGCATCTGTACAGCCAAGAAAAAGCTGCACATCGCAGTTGCCCAGAATTTCCTGCCATTGGTTATAGGGATAGCGGTTTTGAAGGCCGGCTAAATTCTGAAACACACAAGACATGGATAGGTTTCGGGAGCGGATGACCGAGATCTTTCTTGACAGGTCGGGAATGACGCCGCAGGCACACAGTTCCTCGCCGAGTACATGAACAGGGACCGGAAGCACCCCGCCGGGACAATGCTCATCCGCATAACGAACCAGACGGATAAACACGAAGGAAAGGAACAGGGAAGAGAGAAAATCAAAGGTGCTGTCCTGGTCGCTGGTGATGCAGTAATAGGCACAAGGCTGTTTTCCCGGCAGCTCCAGATCGATCTCGTTATAGGCCGTGATGCTGCGAATATCTTTATTTTGGAAAACCTGCAATCTGGAGCCGAGACCAATGATGACACCGCCGCGCACACCCTCTGACGCCTGCTTGAAAATGTTGTAGGGTGCTTTGGCGGGGTGCGTGAGGGGAAGAACATCAAAGAGCGCCTTCAGATCTTGTTCGGAGCTGGCGGTGAGTAATTGGTACACCTCGCCGATGTTCTGCTTTTCCTTGGGGTAGCTGATGGAAACATAGAGAACCAGCGCCTTGAGCAGATTCATCTCGGCGCTGTCCCAGAAGTGGTCGCGTTCTTCGCCGCCGGTATTCTTGATGATGACATCGCAGAAAAGCTGAGCCATCAATTCCTGACCGCCGACCTCCGCAAGACAATTCCATGAATCGGAGGCTGACGGTGTGACCAGATTGAACACACGGACGGTATAGCCCTGATCCCGCAGATATTCGCTGGTCTTTTCATAAAGCTCGGATTTGGGGTCGCAGATCACAAGACTTGTCTTCCGCGCGGCGCACTGAAGGATCATGTTGACACAAAATGCTCTTGTTTTTTTGGAACCGCTGGCACCGTAAACGGCGAGATTTCCATTAAAACGAGTCTTTGGGGGAATACAAATGACCTGATGCTCCAATTCGCCGAGGATCGTACCGGAATGCTTGCGAATATCCGGGACAAGGTCAAGCACCTCGGTCAGCTCCTTACGGGACATAAAGCCTGCGGTGCCGTAGGTCCCCTTGTCGGAATAGACCAGATTGCGCCGCCGGTCATATTCGCCGCCCTCACTGTACCCCATTCGCATGACCATGAGGACCAACAGCGCCAGTCCTCCAATGCAGAGGCCAAGACCATACAGCCCATACGGAAAGCGGAAGGCTGCTGCAAGACAGGCGAAGAATCCGGCGTCTGGAAATGCGGGAGAAGTCCCGAACACGGCACCGGCCGCCTGCCATGCATGGTAATTGGAAAAAAGCTGCGAGAGGTAGCCGCTTCCATAGAGCAGCGCCAGCACGGTGATTGGGATGATAATAAAAAGCTGGATCAGCTTCTTTTTAGGAATAAGGCAAACTCCTTTCAAACTGTTGAAAATCAATACTTTGCAGAGTTACACGATGCCCACAGATCTCCCGCAAGGCATCCTCCTGATAATCAAAACAGATCAATGTCCCCGTCATTCCGTGCAGCTCCAGCGCGGTATCGAAGCGTCGGACACGGGGGAAATCGCAGGTGTAGGCGAACAGGACGGGATTCCCGGCACTATCGATGGCGTCATTCTCCACGAGCCAATTTGGTATCCGCTCATAGAGGCCGTCTGCAAGGATCGCATCGAGCGTCCTGCGCTGCTGTGCGTCGCATAAGAGATGGAGGATCGCTTCGCCATAACGGTCATTGGTCAGATAGTAGAAATGCGGAAAGCTGCCATCCAGCAGAAAGTAGCTGCGTGCGTCCGGCTGCATCAGAATGGGTAGCTGTTCCATAGCGGAGCCGAACACGATCCCGGAGATCTCCGTGTCCGGCATGACCCATCCGGTTTGCAGCAGAGCCTTGAAGCGCAGCTCGGCTTTATATTCCCATTTCATCTGCGCTTTGGCTGTGTTATAGGTCAAAAAAACACCGCCATCCGTCAGCAGGATGCCGGTTGCGCGCGAACTTCTGATTTTCGCCCCTTGCGGGCCGATCTCCTTGATCTCTCTGGAGGTGTAATAGGCGGGAGACTCTGCGTTCTGACCGACCATAGCGGAAAAAGGGGCCTTTTCCCACGGAAAGGCAGGAAGGTCGGCATTGTGCATGATGGTCAGAATTTCGGCCATCCGGTGGAGCCGAAGCCGCCTTGACAGCTCACTTTTGAGTTTGTTCGGCTCAGAGCTGCCGGTTAGATAGTCTGAAAACCATTGGGGGGCATCGGCCAACAGCAGCCGTTTGGCTGGTGAGGTGAGCCGAAGACCGCGCAGGCCGTCTTTGGAGAAGGTGTGAAGAAGTCCGCTTTGTCGGAGAGAAGTGACCATGCTTTCGAGATATGCGGGACCACCCGGCAGACGGCTGATTTGGCTGATGGGGTATTCGCCGCAGAGAGCGGTCAATGTCAAAAGCAGATACGAGAGCGTGTTTTGCGCCGGTAGTCGGCGGGGGGTTCGAGGCATGAGCCGCACTGTCTCCTTGTACGAAATTTTACCGTAGGGCTTTATAGCTTGGGTAATTTTTGGAGCTGCATGACTTGAAAAAAGGCAGGATTTCCAGTATGTGCGGCCAGCTTTTCACACCTCGGGAAAAATCGGCCTGAAAACCGCTAAAAATCCGATATGGTTTTTACGCTGTTCTGGCGCTCTGCAAGCCAGGCAGGGAATCGTGCGCAGTCCATGAGAAAGAGCCTTGTGCAATCCTCATCCCCCAGCTCCGTGGTGTTGTAGGCGTCACACAGCAGCCCGCTGTCATCCGTCAAGATAAAAGAGGCAGCGACATCCAGAAACTGCTTTAGCTCCAGATTGTCATAATCACGGATGCGGCGCTCCGGCAGCTCTTGCGCATAGATATGGGAAAAGCAGACCACACAATGCCGGAATTGCGGCATTGTGTGGTGAGCGGCATAATCGGAGAGTGCGGTGGTGAACGGGTCCAACAGAAACTCCGTACTCTGGCGCTGCCTGCGCTTTGGCAAAAGGCAAGGCAGCTTGATCTCCAGAATACCGCCATGCTCGTGGATCTCGATGCCCTGCATGGTTTCGGCAGAACGCAGATAGTCCTCTTTTTTGATGCTGGTAGTCGCGTAAATCAGATGGCGCAGCCGACAGGTGATCCGCTCGGCTCGCAGCGCCGCGTCCGTAGACAGCACCTCGTAGTTGTCGGGATAGCGCTGAATATCGGTCGTGTTCATGGCATAGAGAGCGTTATTTAACCGTTCAATCTCAGCCAGAATGGATGTAATCCTCTGTGATATAATGGCTCTATTCAAGAAAAAACTCCTTATTCGATTTGATAATACTGCACCTCCCCGCTTGAGGAGACCGTGCAGTATCCGCCGGTGTTTGGGGTGTGGATCGCTGCGATCTGTTCCGGATGCTCTACCAAAATGATATATTTGGGCGGAACTTCCTTTACAGTGGAAAGCATTTGGTTGATAAGCTGCTCTTTGCCCGGTTCCACATAAATGATCTCGTAAACCTCATCATCCGCAAAAAAGATGATTTTGGCGGGATAGTCGCTGACAGAATGATATTCCACCTGCTCCATAAAATCGGCAAGGACCCAAACGGCCTTTGAAAGCCCGAGATCAATGCTATCCTCCATCTCGGAGGGGATGCGGTAATACTCGCCGCACAGCACCATACGGTCCTGTTTTTGCAGATAGGAAAGCAAATTTCTGATTTTGCTTTCCTTATGCGGATAGAGCTTCAAGAGCTGCATTTCTGTCAGAGCGTGGTACATGGAAACATCCCGCAAAATACCGGCTGCTTCCTGACCGTAGATTTGTTCCCTCGTTTTCATCGCAACATCTCCTCGTATGCGTATTAAAACCGTATAATTGCCGCACTGTTGGCCGTCTTAGGGCCTTATGCGTCTTAAAGCCGTATTGTGTACGGATTAGCTTGGATTTTGCTTTGTCGCGGCACGCTGAGCAAGCTCTGCCAATTCCCGGCGGTCCGTGGTGATCAGATCCTTTTCCATTTGGCTGCATTTGATCTCCACGGCGATATTATTGTTATTGGTGCTGATAAGGGCGCTGCCGCGTTCGAAGTGCGTAATTTCCATCAGCTCAGCTTCGGAAAGGTGTAGGACGCCTTGGACACGCTGGGCTTCTTCCTCCTCCAAATTCAGCAGGATCTTCGTTTTGCTGTTATTGATGATGCCCTTGCCATATTTACCGTCATCCAGAGCGAAAAAGTCATTGAGGTCCTGTGTGGCGCAGACGAGACTGCCGCCATAGCCGCGGATCGTCTTAGCAAGCTCCAGAACGGATTCGGCGGCCTGCCGGTTGCTGCTGGCACCAATGAGCTGCCAGCACTCGTCTACAAAGATAGCCTTTTCTGCTGTGCGGTTTTCTTTTGCCTTGTCCCATACGAAATCAAGGGCTACGAACATTCCCACAGTCAGTAGGTCTCCGGTCAGCTCAGAAATATCGAGAACGATGTACTTGTTGTCCAGCGCCACATTGGTTTGCTGATTGAAGGAGCGGGCAGAGCCGTTGACCAGCCGGTTCAGGATGTTGGCAAGGCGCTTTGTTTCCGGAGAGGCGGCGAGAATTTCATACAGGTCTCCCAGGATCGGCATTTCTTTATAGCACCCTGGATTTTTCGGCTGTTCCAGAGAAGCATTGTCATGTGTGATGCCCTTTGTCCCGTAGGTACAGATCATGGCATCATCTAAAAGCTGCCGCTCTTCATGGGACATATCCGGGATCAAGAGACTGAAAAATGTATGCAGCCGCTGAATTTTGGCCGCCAGCAGAGATTTTTCTACGCCGGGGCCGTCCAGCAGATCGTCCACGGACTTATCTGCCTTGCGGATCTCCATGATGTTGATGCAGTTTTGAGAAGCCGGAGATATGGAGATAAACTGTCCGCCGATGTTGGAACAGGCCCGGTGAAACTCGTGGCCCTTCAAGGGAGCCACGATAAATACTTGTATGCCTTTGCGCCTCATACGCAGGGCCATGAGCTGCATCGTAAAGGTCTTGCCGGCGCCGCTGGTCCCAAGAATGGAAATGTTGGCGTTTTTGTAGACGCGGGAATCGAAAATGTCCACAATGATGAGAGAATTGTTGTGCTTGTTGACGCCGAGAAGAATGCCGTTGTCATCACACATCTCATAGCTTGTAAATGGATAGCAGCTGGCCGCGCCGGAGGTAAGGACATTGCGCTTAGACCGCTCGTAGAGCTGGCGTTCCAGTGAGACCAAGGGCAGAGAGGACAAAAAAGCCTGCTCCTGACAAAAGGAACAGGTTTGAACATCCATGTCCTGCGAAAGCAGGAGCTTTTTCATTTCCGCGACCTTCCATTCAAGGTCATCCACACTGTCGGCTGTGACAGTGATGAGCAGGTTTAGATAATAAAAATCCTCATTATTGGAAAGACCGTCTTTGAGAAAATAGCCGCTGCGAATGGCACCGTCCAGATCATCAAAGTCTGTATTGGTATCGCTGGCCTCTTTGATTTTGCTGCGGTTGATGCGTAGCTGCTGCCCCAGCTTTCGGATCATGCGATCCTTTGGCTGTCGCGTCAGGAATACGTCCAGATCGATCCCGTCACCTGCGTTGACCAATAGACTGAGCCAGCCAGCAGGCACCCGTGCTTTATAGCCGTCCGAGGGGACCAGAAGATAAGCATAGTATAGTCCGTCTATACAGAGATAACTCCCGTGGCTGAGGTCGATCCGGTCAGGCGCATAAAACTCGTTGACGGGAATTGTATTGATGTTCCGTCCGGAGGCCATGTAGTCCGCCAGAACGGACTTCACCCGCTGGTAGAATGGCTCACTGCTGGCCCTGCGGCAGAGGATGTTATAAAGGATCTCTGCCGCAGCGTTGTCCTCATTTTCGGGGGAAATGACTTCATTGCCGCATTGCCGCAGATAATTTGCCGCCGTGCGTGCGGCGGTTTGCAGAGAAGCGATTGCATCCTCTTCCTCGTGACCTCGTTTGGTGCCGGGCAGCGGTTCGTACTCAAATATGAGGAAAAAGCGTCTCGTGATCGCCTCCCGGGAGCCGAGCTTTCGAATGAGTTTCAGGTAGTCCTTTTGCAAGGCGCGGCAATGCGGGTCCCGCTCCTGTTCCAGCTCCTTGCGGACGGTATCCAGATGCCGGTTAATATCCGCACGCTTTGTCAACGCCTTGAATTGCACCTTGACCGGAGCAATTTTCAGATAGGAAATAAAGGAGTAAATGATGCTCCGCTGCTCTCTCGCACTGCGAAGCAGGAAGTTGACGGGAATCACCTCTACAACCTTGACGTAGCGGTGATCTCTTGTGTAAATGACGCCGTGCTCAATCTTTTCAATGGGGATATAGTCCGCCAAGGCATTGAGCGGCTGAACAGATTCTTCCTCCTGTAAAAAGGTCTTGAACTGTGTCACGCTGCGCTGCTTCAGATCGACGGAAAAGCGGCTGCGGCTTTTGGGGAGCGGAGGATCTTCTGCTTCACGGCCGGTTTTTCGATGCTGCGCCCAACTTGGCAACAGTGTTTTTTCGTTTTTGCCATCCTGCGTCCCGTCGCGTGACAGGATTCTGCGGTTATGAAGAAAGCAAAAAAACAGGCGGATGAAAGCGGACAGACTCATGCCGGATACGCCGATCAAAGCGAGAAGCACCAGCGGAAGAGCCGTCAGGCATAAAATCACGACGCGGACGGTGAGGGAAAACGGAAGGCGCAGAACCGGTACGCCGACCGCAAGGCCAAGGATGACCGCCTCAATCGTATTGCGGGTTTTCAAAAGCCCGCCGAATAGCGTACCGCCCTCCATAAAGTTCGGCGGAATTATGTAAACTTCAAATTCTTCCGGTTTCATAGACAGCCTCCCTTACATCCGATCTTTCCGTTTCGGCGGATCGGGCATTTTTTTGACGATCTCCTTGTGATAGTCGATCTCGCCGTCTGGTGCGGTAAAGGGTGTCTTTATCACGGTGTCGGCGGCATACTGCTTGTACCATTGGACGCCATCGGCAGAGAAAACCTTTTGGTGTTCACCGTCCGGCGCCGCGTACTGACCGGTGTGGTACATCCCAAAGGAAATGCCCTCCGGATGCTCCGGAGAATACTCTGTGCCGGTGATACGCCCGCCGCCGATCTCAATATCGGAATAGGATATTTGCGGGGCGGCATCCCCCTGAGCGGTAATGCCCATATAGGAGGACAGCGCCTGTGACGCAAACTCTCCGGTGATGGAGCCGGTAGAGTGCAGGTCTCCGGCTGCGACCATACCGATCACATCGTTGGCAAAACGCCCACCCTCCAGCAAGGAATTGGCAAAAAGACGCCCACCAAGCCCGACAGAATGCTGTGACTCCCTGTGAAGTGAGGAAACCGAGGCGGTTCGGGTACTGGAAGCGACTTGCTGATGGGTCACGCCCATCTGCGACTTTTGAGAAGCGCTTTCGCTGCGCGTCTGCTTTGTCTGATGAACAACACTTGCCGCCTTCCGCTCGGCATTTACAGTACGCTCCGTGGCCTGATGCGCGGCGGACGTGATGGACGAGGATGCTTTCTGCGTTGTTTGTGTTGCGGTTCTTACGGCGTCATTGGTGATTTTCCGACTGACAACGCCGGCCAGACCACCTTGCAGAAAGCCGGAAGATCCGGATGCGACGGCGCCTGCGCGGCTGGAGGCTCTGTCGGCAAAGTTCCCGACAACTTTTCCAGCCATGCCGGCAGCGAGGGAGACACCCTTGAATGCCACCATCGCCTCACCCAGCATGGAACCGCCGGTATGCCCCACGTTGACGCCGATGCTTGCCATGAAGCTGTCAATTTTCTGCGAAACCTTGAGAAAGCCGACTGCGCAGAGAAACCAGACCAGCACATTTCCGGCTACGGCCTCGCGGCTGGAGCTGCTGACCGCTGCTTCAACATCGCTTTCTTCCAGAGCAAACGCAGGTACCGCCAAGGTGAGCGCAAGCAAAAGAACGGTGCCCAGCAGAGGAATGATTTTATGATATTTCTTCGTGATAATGACCTCCTATAAGGAAAGTGGATTTGAAATAAATGTGCCAACCATCGTAAGAAACAACCGCAGACACCATGCGTTCATCAACAGCAGAAATATCTGACCGCCAAACATCCGGCACCAGCTTTTGAAAATATTTCCGGTGGATTGCGAGGCGCCCATGGCGAAGGCTACCGGTGCGGTATAAACCAGAACGCCCAGCAGCACATACCGCTCTGCCGCTTCAAACAGCAATTTAATGTAGTTCCACGCGAGAATCAGCGTCAGAATCAGGACGATCAGCGCAACGCCGCCGTTGGCACAGACGCCGATGATGGTTAACAGAACAGAGTTGAAGCTGGCAAAGTCCAGAGAAGGAAGCTCTGAGGACAAGATCCACGCATAGGGGGTTCCGCCTATCGTCAGCGCAATGTTTACGATTTCATCCGCGTAGTACGCAAGTACAATGAACAGGATCGCTTTGGCGGTCAGCCTGACCGGATCTTCCGCTTCAATTCCCAAGCCCAGTCCGTAGTTCTTGAACAGATTCCAGACCCAGCCTAACAGGATCAGCCCGATGGCGAGTGCCACCAGAAGGCTATACATAGTTTTCGCTGCGGGGAAATATCGCAGGAATGTGTTCATGTCACAGCCCAACGCACCTAAAACAGAGGTGTTGATCAGATCCAGGCCGTACATGATCTGCTCCGCGATCCACTCTACAATACCGTCTAAAATTCCCATGGCTTTTACGGGGCGGTCCACTGCCCACCGCTGAAGAAGGGCGTAACATAGCTCATAATGAAGCCAAGACCGTTCAAAACAGCCCATGTGATGATGATTCGCTTGAGCCAAGACCGGCTTTCATCCACGGTGCGGCCGCTGCGGGAAAAATTCATCATCAGCAATGCGACTGCGGCCGTGACGATGGCTGCAATCGTGGAAATGCCGAGGATCTGTTTGTAGACATCCTTCATGATCTCGTTGGCTTTTTCCCATACGGTTGCGGCAGATGCCGACAAACAGAGTGAAGCTGTCAGGGTGGTGGTCAAAAATGCTGTATACAGCCCTCGACCGATGTTGGTGTGCGAGTTTTTTTCGCTGCGGGGAAACGGACGCTTGTGATTCAAATACAATTACCTCCTCGTTGCGTGCTGAAAGCAGGAAGCAGCACCCGACAAAGTCGGATGCTGCTTCATTGGCCGCAGAAACGCAGAAAAAAAGACGCACATCAAACATGGCGTCCTTCTGTGGCTGCTTTCGGTTTGCGTATAGTTTTGAGCATATTTAGTTTAACATATGGGAATTTTGCATTCAATAGCAAAACCCTTCCAATTTTCTCCCAATTTCTACCCAAAATACTCTCATGTATCCGGCGGGAAAAACAAATCCAGTATTTTCAAGGTATCCTGCTCGGAAAACCCCCAGAGAACAGAACTCAATGCTGTTACAGCCTCTTTCCGCAGGCGGTAATAGGTGCTGGAACTGATGTCCCGAATGTGAGGCCTGAGTGATTCGATAATTTCCTCAATATTTTTCAGCTTCTGCGGAGATAAAAACGAGTAGTACAAGATCCAGTAGTACACCTCGCCGCTCTGGTGACGTGTGCGGAGAAGATTGACGGAATTTTCAAGCAGGGTCAGCATTTTGTAACTTCGCTCAATGCACCTGGCATGATTTTCGATGTCCGTGCCACCGAGATCTGCCCCCGCCATATAGACGGACTCCAAAAAGTCTTCAATGCTGCAATCGTAATCAATGCGAAATTGATTCTTCACTTGCTGGACCGAAACCTCCAGGCTCCATATCACATCCCGATATTTTTTGAGCAGTCTCCATGTGTCGTGATAGCGGGTATCCTCCTCTGGGCGCTTTTCACACATCTTTCCTGACATTGTCGCACGCTCCTTCCTCTTCAGCATTTGGGATGATCGTCATTTCAAACCGATACAACGGACTGCCGGCGCCGCAGCAGATCGCAAGTCCCGCTGAGATAGTGCCTTTCTCTATTTCTACCGTGCAGTCGTCGGATAATGGATATAACATATATTTGGATTTGGGGCATGAAAGGCAGGGAATCCCCTGTGTCTCAAGGGCTTGCAGCACTTTTCGGATGAAGAAGAGTATGTGCGGTTTTGAAACGCTGGAGAGTCCCGTTGAAACGCTGATTTGCTCATCGGAAATTGTGCTGGCCTCTGGCGGAGTGGTATCCGGCACGGATACGCGAAGATTCAGACACATAGCGACCTCCTCCTTGTCTATCATGACATCTGAAATTTGGAACATGGTGGAAAGATAATTTTTCAGGTAGATCACTGTTCCGCTGCGGCCAGGGAAGGTCAGCAGTGAGAGGTGATCGAGTTCGGACAGCTTTTTGAGGATCCGGCCTACACTGGAACGGGAGATCCCCCAACGCGCGGACAATTCGGTATAATTGACAAGTGGATTTCCTGTGCCGTTCCTGAAGTACGCAACTGGTCCGATTTCAGAGCCGCGTACCTGCTGATCCTTGTAAATTGCGGAGATCCAGAGATCCAGGAGGGCATCCATCTCAGACGCGCGTCCTGCGGAAATCAATTCTGTGGCTGTTGAAACAGGGATGAAGAAAAAGCCTGAATCTTTTTGGCAGGGGCAGTTATAATCGAGCGCGGTGTTGTTGCGCCGCCAGTCTGTAATGGAGAACTTTACAATATGCCCGCGACCAAGGCGGGTAAATGTAATGAGCTGCCGATCCTGCAAGGATTTTAGGATCGCAAATGCCTGATAATGGAAACGCACGCGAAACCATTCTGCAATATCGGTGATAGAGCAAACCCATTCACCAGGATAGACCGTATATGAAATTCCATCTATGCGTCGGTAAGAGGTCCTGAAGTTGACATAGGAGCAAAGAACGGTATAATAAAAAAGACCAGAGCATCCGCCTGTGCGAATACCCCGGTCTGCAATCAGAGTTTGTATAAATTCTCGATAAATTCGGCATCGTGGATAATCTACAATCTGCCTGAGTTCAAGCTGATAGTCTGCCATGGGTGGCCTCCTTTGCTAAGCATGATTGCTTTTGCATACATGATGTGATATACTTTTTTTGCCATTAGAATAAGTGACGGATTCGAACACGCGCAAGGAAAATCTGCCTCATTTTTTGCTAATGGCCTGCTAATTTGCAGTTTGAAATATCGCAGCTAATTTCTTGCTAACGATTACTTTGGTTATAAAAGGCTCCGAGAGTTGACTGTATTGCACAACAGGAGATATGGATAATGGCCGCAGTGTGGTCGAAATGCACAGCAGTATATGTGAGGACATCGCAGGCAATTCGACAAACATATCTCCTAAGTGTTATATTTTTTCCGGCTCATTGGAGCCAAAAAAGCGATGAGTACCGTCCTTCTGTCGGGCGGCGAAAAAGTGATGCCGGGGCAGATCGATTTCTCCAAAGGAACCGCTCTCGGAAATCCAGATGATCCGCTCGCCCTTCATACGGGGGACGGTTGCAATGTGAGTAGCGGCGTCCAGCCATGCCACGCTGAAAAGGTATCCGGCCCCCTTTCCGTTTCCGGTAAAGCGCAGGAGAAATGGTTCATGCAGTCCGTCTTTCGAGTAAAATCCGGGCTGCACCCTTGTAAGCTCCAGCATAACGTCCAGTGCTTCCAATAGCCGAGGGTCTATCCTGCGGTCTCCGTAAGAAACCACATCACCCCGCAGCCAGACATAATTGGTGCCTGTGCGCATCTGGCGAAGCATGATCTCCATGCGCCTTTCGTCAATTTTGATTCCCTGTGTACGGTAATGGGCCTGCACCAGAGCATGGAGCTGGCGGACACGCAGGTACTTAAACTCCTTGAGTATTTCGAGGATATACTTTTGCTGGTTGGATAGCAGCATTGTTTTCCCTCCCTTCAAACGGCCGCGCAGATGGTATTGAGATATGGGTCGATCATAAGATCGCTCTCACTTTCGGCAATGCAGTTGAACAGCACCGCCATGGTGTAGGCCGTGCTGTTTTTTACATTCCGCTCCTGATTGGCGCGGAGCTTACTCTCTGCCTCCCGCAGGATCATGCCGTCCAGCCGTCTGAGCTTTGCCCGCACGCGGCTTTGTGGAAGCGTGGCATTGCCAATACGGAAGCTGTCGGCATAAAAAAGCCGCTCAATGGCGTTTTCAAACACCAGAGCGGTTTCCGGTGCGAAGCATTCAAGCTCGCAGCTGTCCAAAATATCCAAAAGTTCTTCTTCTGCGTCCCCGTCGGTCCGTCCGTCCTGCGCTGGGGCTCTGACAGACTGACGGACTTCCATATGACTTTGATCAATCTTTCTTTTTTCTTTCTTACTTGGCGGCAATTTCTGCGGTTCTGGGAACGCGGATTTTGCAGTTCTTGAAGCGCGATCTTCACGATTCTTGGACAGCAGATTCTGCGGTTCTTGGCATGCTGCTGAGGGTTCCCCGTCAGCAAGACCCTCCAGATCCGAGGTTCTTGAACCGCGTACTTCCGATTCATCCTCCGTGATAAACGGCGCACAGGAATAGTCCGGATCTTCGATCGGTGTGACACGGGCAAGATAGATCTGATTGGCATCACCTCGCCCGCAGCGTTTTTCCCATACCAGCTTGAGCTCCACCAGTCTCTTAAAAGCCGCCGTGACCCGCTGCTCACAGATGCGCAGCTCTTTGGCAAGCGCTTTGCGAGGAAAGATCACAAAGACCTCCCCGCGCTCATTGACCCAGCCATTTCTGCGGGAGAGCTGAAAACGGTTCAAAAGAAAGGTATAGGTCACCTTCGCCTCCAGGCTCATCTCGCAGTAACGGGGATCAGAAAATAGCCAGCGGGGCATCTGCATGTGGTAAATGCTCTGCACATCTGTCTGGCACATCAGTTGGAAAGTTGGACGCTCCTTCATTTTCGCTGCCCTCATAACGGGCACCTCCTCTTTCTTTTTCGATATAGGCAATGGGTCGTTTCTATTGACGCCATAAAGCGAGAGTACGGTCAGACAGCACGCTGACAATGGAATATCTTCTTTAAAAGAGGCCGATTGCTCGACCTCTTTTTCATATTCCGCGCCCGGGTGGAATGCGCGTGGGATCGTCCATCTCTTCCAGTTCCGGGTCATTGCCTTCCAGAATGGCTTCGCAGGTCATCTCCACAAGGCCGATCTCCTCTGGCGTCATGCTGTCATTTCCGCAGGAGCTTCCGCTGGCTGCGGCTTCTTCGGTGGGAGAAGTCTGGGGCTGCATATCCGGCCGTTTCCCCAATGCAGGCGACGGCTGTGGTGCGGGCGGAGCGGACGATGTGTTCCTTGCAGCGGTCGATGTGCGATTTCCTGCCGTGCGACGCTTTGCACCCTCTTCTTCTCTCTTTTTCCATTCCGGCACATAGTCAAAGACGCTGCATTTTTTCAGCTTTTTGTATTCCGGCAGTTCCTCCAGCATGATCTTATAGAGCTGGGCGGGCTTATAGTGGTTGAACATCACAATGCAGAGAAACTTATTGAGCCGCAGGAATTCATCGGGCTGGAGAAGATCCCGCTGGGTGTTGCTTCGTGTCTGGGAATAGGGGCGGGTGGTGCTGTAGATGGGAGAGAACAGCGGGGCCAGCGGAAACTGATTGTTGGTGACGGAGATCGTAACCTTGCCGCACTTTTTTGCGAAGTATTCCGCACTCGTCATATCGTTGCATCCCATGTAGAGAGTCATGTCAAAGGAGCCGAGCTGATTTTCCCATTCTTTCCCCGGATACTTTTCCTGCCATTGAGAGAGGGACTGCACCGCCACCTGCACGGACATATTGAAGCCGCGGATGGAGTTGAAAACATCGGAGATGCCCTCCATATAGCCGATATTGAGATATTCCTCCAAACAGAAGTTTGTCAGAACGGGAAGCCGTCCTCCGTGGAGACGGGCGTAATTGGAGAGCTGCGGGAAGGTCAGGGAGAAAAAGAGGGAGCTTAAAAATCGATAGGCGCTATCTTGGGCGGAGATGATGACAAAGTACGCACAGGGCTTTTGCCCGGGAAGAAGCAGGTCTACATCGTGGTTGCGGGTGATCTTGTCCACCAGCGGATTTTGAAAGACCGCAAGACGGTTGCCAAGACCGATGATGATATTGCCCCAGAGGTTTTCTCTTGCCTTCAGAAAGAGGCCGTGGGGGCCTTTGGCGGGATGCTCCGGCGGCAGCTCCGCAAGGATGCGGTTGATCTCGTTGACGCTTTTATAGGCGAGGATCTTATAGACGTCTCCGAGGCTGCGCTGCTCCAACGGAAGAAGATTGCCGCGGGCATCCTTCAGATTGCAGACATAGTGGATAAGTGCCATCAGGAGGTTCAATTCCGCACGGCTCCAGAAGTCATCCGCCTCCTTGGGGCCGGAGGTGTTTTGAATGATGGTGTTGGCCACGGTGGTTACAAGGTCAGGATTTGCTTCCAGTCCCGCAAGGCAGTTCCAACCGTCAGAGTGCGCCATATCGAGGAAATTGACCGCCTTGACATAGAAGCCATGCTCCCGAAAATACGGCGCAAGGTTTTCAAAGAGTTCGCCTTTGGGATCGGTCACGACAACGGATTCATGGTGTCCGCCGCTGCTTCGCTGCGCGCAGCCCATGAGGAAGGGAATGATAAAGCCTCTGGACTTATAGGAGCCGGGTGCGCCGATGCAGAGGATGTTATTGTTTTCCCCAGGCTTCATGCGGTGCGCCACGTAGGTGGCGTATTTTTCCGGATCATCCGGCCGCGCCTTAATGCGTCCAAGGAGCATTCCGGTAACTTCTTCGGCGCTGCCCAGCTCCAGATGCTCAGCAAGCTCCTTTTTTGTCGCAAATCCAGAGGTGCCGTGAGTGCCGTCCGGCAGGATATCAAAGCCGCGGGCGTCCCGGGTAAATTTGTAGCCTGAAAACCAGCTGTAGCCTTTTTTCGTAATGAGGCAGACCATAAGGGCAATGAAGGCGGAAACGCCAAGGCCAAAGGGCGTAAAAACAGCGAAGAGATTTTTGAAGGGGTTGAATACCCAAATGCTCTCGATCACTTCACCGGTGGTGTTGAATACGGATTCCTTTCCCAGCTTGAGGGAATTGAGGAACATTCCGTAGAGATACCAGCCGATGCCGCCCAGCACCGCATACAGCGGCACGCGGGCCTTATTTCGTTCATACCAGCAGCCCCATTTATTTGCGAGGCGATCCTCTATCTTTTCGATCAACTTGGATAAGCGGGGCATCCACCACGGCTCCTTTCTTCGTCAGATATTGTGTGCAAGGGGGAAGATAGAGCGACGGAGGATGGCCGAACAACTCCGTCAGAACGCTCTCCGTCACCTTATAGATGACGGCGTAGCCGGTATCTTTATAGCGCCGCAGCAGCACCGCGTCACCCTGAGCATCCAAGGCGGCCAGTGAAATCGGCAGGCATCCCCTCTTTTTTGCGCTTGCGATGGCAGCGTCGATCCGCCGCAGGTTCATATCCGCTCCAATGACGAAGGGACGGTTCTGGTAGGTGGCATCCCATGCGGGAGCATCCTCCGGCGGAGGGCGGTAAGCAGAGCGCAGCATCAGCTTTGAAATCTTCACGCGGTAGTCCGGAACAGCCATAATTTGAAGCTGACGCGCACCTGTTTCATCACAGGAGAGCAGATGGACGGGATAGTGAAGTCCCCGATAGGCTTCGCTGTATCGGATCAACTTGGCATCCCGCTTTTCATCACGCGCCTTGAGTTCTTCCATGATGTCAGCGTAGGAAGCTCCGGCAAAAAGAAAGGCGCGCTGCGTGTCTTTGCCGAAATTGGTGTGATTATGAAACGCTGCCAGTTCGTCATTGACCGCCATGCGGCCGATTCCAGAATAGATATAATGTACCGCGTAGTAAGTGCTGCCCAGATGTGCAATCGCCCCGACGCGGGCGCTGCCCCATGGATTGTGTCCGCGGCTTCTTGTAATCGCAGTAATAAACAGCGTGGAAGGCTCCGCCAGACTGTTCGCTGTTATTGTGAATACATTGATCCCCGCATGGTAAGCAGTCATCATCAGAGAGGAAAGCCGCACACGCCGCTCAATCGCCGCATCATGGTACGAGAGCGTCAAGTTTGGAACATCACCCTCTAAGGCTGCCTGCAAAAAGGCTCTACCGCTGTTTGTGAGAAGCAGCGTGTCACTTCGTTGATGGCGTTTGATCAAGCCCAGCGTTATCAAGTTTTCACGCTCTGTTTCTGTAGAGATACTGCTCAAATCATCGGGACGCACATTTTGACACCAGCAGAGAAGCCTCAGAACATCCATATCTCTTACGCTCATAAGCACACATGAACCACTCCCTTCCCAATTCCTGCGAACGCCGAAATCGCCCTTGCGCCGAAAACGGCGCAAGAACAATTTCGGCGTCCTTACGAGCCGCTATGTGGGCGCAGCCTGTTGCCCCCACATAGTAGACAGGTCAGTATGCGAAAACCGGCCAAAAACACTTCTCAAAAAAGCTGTTGTTTCAAGCCTTCCAAGCCCGCTGACACCCAACAGACCAGCCGCGCTGCAAAGCAGCTCCAAGGCGTTTGAAATCAGGCAGCAATCTGTTGGGTGTTTTCGCAGCTTTTTCACCTGCTTTGCCCATCAGCACCATCCACCGAAATAGAAGTTTCCGGAGGCATAGTCACTGGAATGTGCGGAGAAAAAGTCATGAGCATCGGACAGGGGCAGGACGGTGATATGACAGCACTCCTGGCTTTGCACTGCCGTAGAAAGAAGGGCGACTGCCAGCGTATGCTGGTCATCATCCGGAATAAGTCTTCCTTTGATGGCGTTGCTGACCGCCTTCCACCCCTTGTTGTCCTGATCGAAAATATGCCGTCCTTCCATGGCGGTATGCTCATCAATGATCAGCATGGCCCGCTCAAAAAACGGCAATTCCTTTCCACACGCCTCATAGCTGTCCAGCAGCCGCCGAATGGTATCGCTGAGCCAGTTTGGGCTTTGATACCGGCAATGGGGCAGCAGCGTATTGATCGTGATATGGAGCCAGCCATAGCCAAAGGCCTCCACGCTGCCCGTTACATCCATGGATGGCAGAATCGGCTTTTTCGCAAAGCCCCCGCTTCCCGGTGCGTACCGCTCGCAGAGTTTTCGCAGTTCCAGAGTGGCTGCTTCAAATTGTTCCATCGTCTGCTCCAATGTCTTTTGCAGCTTGTTTGGATTCATCTGCCCGCCGTCTGTCAGGGCAACCAGAGAGCCGGTCTGTCGGAAGGCATTGCCGATCAGCTCCTGAATCCGCATCATATCCCGCTTTAGATCATTCATCGATTTGCCCCGTTCGCTTTACGCGCAGATCGGTGGGTGAAGTGGTAATGGCTTCATATTCCTTTGGTGTCGTGTGGAACGCAATGGGAACATGGTTGTAGCCGATGCAGAGAAGTCCCTCGCCGCGCCGAAAGCGGGTGATCTGCCGAACCTCATCTTCGGAAAGGTTCAGCTTATCCTGAATGAGCCGTGCCTCCTGCTCCTCCATCTGCATAACCAGTTTAATGCGGCTGGAATCGAGGATTCCTTTGCCGTAACTCCCGCCCTCCAGACTGAAAAGGTCCTGCATTCCCTGGGTGCTGGTAACTGCGATCCCGCCAAGGCCACGGATGGTCTTTACCATTTCCAGCACAAACCCGGCCGCCTGCGGGTTTGCCGTAGCACCCACAAGACTCCATAACTCGTCTGCCAGCAGCGCCGAGAGTTCGTCCTCACAGTTCATAATGAGGTCGTAGGCGATGCTGGTGGCCCAGAAGGTGCCGTCCGCGATCATATCATCCGGCATACCAGAGAGGTCGAGGACAATGTACTTATTGTTAAGTTCAATGTCGTTTCGGCCTGCCATTGCCGCAGCCGAGCCAGTGACATAGCGAGAGAGCACTACTGCCAGATGCCGCGTGTCCTGCTCTTGATAAAGAATCTCATACCAGTCCGAGAGAATGGGCATGGTGCGGAAATTTCCGTTCTCATCGACAATGGTGCTGTTGTCGAAGGTAATGCCGTAGCGCTTATAAACCTCCACCAGCGAGGAGTCAAGGCGGCTCTTATCCTCTTCGTTCAGATCCTTTTTCTTCAGAGAAAACCAGATGATCAGCTGCGCGATCTTGTCTGCCAGCACAGAGTCATCCCGCGCGGCGATATTTTTGAGCTTTGCGTAGGAGTCCAGCGATTTCCGCCGAATCGCCATCAGATTCGGACAGTCCTTTGAGGATGGCGACATCCGCAAATACAGCCCGCCCAGACGCTCACAGAGGGGGCGGAACTCATGCCCTTTCTTGGGAACGATGATGATGACCCGCTTGCCCTGTTCCCGCAGCCGCCCACCGAGACATTGCAGCGTCACCGTCTTGCCTGCACCGGTAGAGCCGCCGATCCACCAGTTGCCGCTGGTGTACTTATAATCATCGTAGGGATTGAGAAATACCGGGGATCGGTTATAGAGGTTCAGTCCCAGAAAGATCCCGTCGTGGTCACTCAGCTCATAGGAAACGAATGGGAAAGCCGCTGCCACGCCGGAGGTCAGCGCATTGCGGCGTGCCTTACGCTCAATATCCGGATCAAGCGCCAGAATAGGAAGGGCTGAGAGAAACGCCTGCTCGTTTTTATAGTCGCAGCGCCGCGCGATCATATCCACGGATACGCACAGCTTCTCCACCTCTGTGACGCGCTGTTCCAGCGTTTCAGAATCAGGCGCCGTCACCTCAATCAAGGTGTGCATATAATAGAAATTCTCGCCTTGCCGGTTCATTACATCCTTGAGATAGAGCCCGGAACTGATCGCACTATCCAGTTCCTCGTAGTCCTGCCGCGTATCGCCCACGTCCCGCATCCGGGAGCGGTTGACCATGGTGGTCTGGGCGATTTTGGAGAGGATCTTTTCCTTAGGCTGACGCTTGACGAGAAAACTCAGGTTAATCCCTTCGCCAGCCTCCACCAAAGGCGCAAGCCAGCAGGTGCCAACCGTGGTGGTGTAACCGTAGCCCGTGATATAGAGATAAGCATGATACACGTCGTCTACGATGATGTAGTCACGGCTTTTTGTATCCACCGTGGTGGGAGAGAGAATGTCGAGAATGGTGGTGGAGCCGGCTTCAAGCTCACTGAGATCCGGCTTTTCTTCGCCAAAGAGCATCCGCTTCAAAAAAGGCTGTTTTTTGATTTGATCTTCCGAAGGCTGTTTTTTCTTTCTGGACTTCTCTGGAACTGCTTTTGCAGTTTTTTTCGGTTTTTTCTTTACTTGCATCGTCTTACTCCTCATAAATGCCGTGAACGGCCGTTGTCATATCGAAAACGCCCTCCGGCAGACGCACACGCTGGCTGGTTTTCTTGTTCAAAATCTCATAGAGCAGCTTGAGCACAAAATTATCGGAATACTGAGGCTCCAATACCTCCAGTTCACATAGATCCAGATACCGCCTTGCGGTGTCGGCCTCTTCGTTGAGCCGCTGGATGATGGCCTGCACCGTGTTGCGCTTGGCCCGCATGGAGGGTTCATACTGAAACACAAGGAAAAAGCGATGCCGCATGGCGCCGCCGGCGATGCCATGACCGATCTCCCGAATGTTATCCTCGATCATCTCCCGGCACGCTTCGTTCTCCTCCTGTTCTGCATAGCGCTGCATCTGCTCTACATACGCCTGCGTGTCCGCGGGCAGCGTGCGGGCGATCATCTGCAGTTCATCCGGCGCGATCTGCAAATACGATGCAAAGGACGAGATAATATTCTGCCGGTCAATGGCAGACTTCAGATAGATGTTGACAGGCAGCACTTCCATGATCTTCACAAAGCGGTTATCTTTGGTGATGACTACGCCGCCGATGATATTTTTGATTGGAAGCCACGCCTGCACGCTGTCACGGTATACGCCGCCGCTGCCGCCGGTATGGACGCCTTCGCCAAAAATCAGTTCCTTGAGATTCATTTTCTGACCTCCCCTCGAAATAAGATAATCCGGCGGGATCTCCGCCATTTCCACCAGCTTCCCAGCCACCGTGTCATACTGTCATCACTGATGCCGATCAGCCCAAAGCCGCCCAGCGGCACAATGATCGTCAGCGTCACTATGATTTTCGGAGTCAGATCCAGCGGAAGAAAAGCAATGCAAAGATACAGTGCCGGGAGCGTCAGGAGGACAGCCTCCACCAGATTCCGCAGCTCAAAGAGTCCCATAACGCGGCCTGCATCTGTAAAATTGGTAGGAATGTGATAGACCTCATAGTTCATTCGGATCTACCTCCACGGCATCTAACAGATGTCCTTTGTGCTCATAGCAAATCTGTGCCAGCTTCATCAGCTCCTCTGCACGGGAGAGAATGATATCCAGCATGGCACGGTCCAGCGTTTCCGCATTTCTGGGCGTACAGTTTGCCCTGCCCAGTTCCAGCAGGCTCAAATACTGGTTGCTGAAGCTGCTGTGCTCTTCCAATTCCATCAGCGTAATGCCGCATTTCTGCCGTATATAGCGTAAATAGGTTGTCTCTACCAATTACTCCACCTCCAGATAGTCGATATAGGGCAGCTTACACCACCCCTGCCAGCCGCGTCCGCTGACTTCGGTTTTCACAACACCTTTTCGCGTTCCCATGGCTTCTATTGCGTAACCGCCGCCAATATAAACGCCGGCGTGTCCGCTTTTCCATAACATCAGTCCGGGGATTTCCGGCATGGAGGATACCGTGCCGTAGTCTGTTCCTTGAATGCCGGCATTCTTTGCCGCCTGATACATCTGATCCGCACCGTAATCCGGCATTCCGTTTGCGGCATAACCGATGCGCATGGTGGAAGCATCCAGCCACGCATAGCCTTTGATCAGGCCGATGCAGTCTGCCGTGCGCCGTCCCAGCCAGTTTGCTTCAATAAAATCAGCGTAATTGCCGACTCCGTCCGGGTACTGCTGCTTTTTATAGGCAAAGAGGGACTCTGTGAGAATATTGCCGTAAGTTCCCCACACATAGCCCCAGTTGTTCTCCCACGCCTGCACCGCATAGGCGGCAAGGTCGAGATTATTTTTCGTAGACGGGCTGACAAAACGGGAAATGTCAATGTCATTATCATAGCTTGTACCATGCTGAATATCGCCGGAATAGGAGCCATCCCCGCTGTAATCCGGTTGGTAGGCGCTGAAGTACCCGCCGTACTTCTCAAGCGCGCCGCTATCCTTCAGCGTTTCAAAGAGGGCGCCTGCCCACTGTCTGGCATCCTCATTGAAGCCCATCTGCTCCATCAACTCTTCCGGATCGATCCGCTTGATCTCTACCTCCAGCGTTGCGGAGGTGCTGCCACCCAGAAGAGAAAGCGATGGCTGATAGGACAGGGTGGATTGGCAGAAATTCTGAATCAGCTCCGCGCTCATGGCGTCCAGATCCTGCTCATAGGCGGCGGAATTGATTGCAATGATCCAGAGCAGGTCATCCTCTTTCATCGTGTTTTTGACTTCAATATGGTCAATTGCCGTTCCATCCGCCTCATATTCCGCCGCAATACCGGTTACGATGGAGTCGATCTGCGTTCGCTCGAAATCATCCAGACTCATATACGCCCCGCCTATACGCATGGCTTGTTCCGTCATATGGATCACCGAAGCGGTATCAGAGGAATCGTAGCCGAAAAAAATATTGGGCAGCGCTGTAAATACTACCATCGGGATCACGATCATGATGAGCAGAACGACAAGGAGAAACTTTACCAGGGCCGGAACGGTTTCTTTTACCGCAGCGGCAGCGGCACCGTGAACACCAGACACCGCAGCAGCCTGCGCAATCCGGTAGGCTGCTTTTGCGGCACGGCCAAGATCAGCCGCCGTTTGAAGGGAAGATCGGGAATTGTCTTTCTCATCCATGCTTCTTACCCCGCTGTTTTCTTGACGGTTTTACATCGCCGTCTGCCTTTACACTGCCTTTGAGTGCCGCAGTTGTGGATACCGCTTTCTTTCCGGGCTGCGCGCTGCTTTTCGCAGAAGGTGCGGACGGTCTGACTGTCTGCCGCGACTGTGATGCCGATGGGACGCCTGCCGCCGTTCCTGCCGGGTCGGGGTGTCGGTTAGGCGCTGTCCCTTTGAGTGTCGGCGCGGCGGCTGCGGAAGCACTGCGCGATTCCTGCCGGATCGGACTATGCTGCCGTGCATCCGGAGAAACTGCCGTGCGGCTTGGAATACCATTCCTGCCGGGTCGCGGTTCTCCAGACGGCCGCTGCGCAGAAACGGCGCTTTGCATTCCTGCGGTGCCGGGGTGCGGGCTTTCCGCCCGAGGCGGCGATGCCTGACCGGTTGGCTGCTTGGGTGGCCGCTGCGTATAGCGCGCATTGGGTGTATGTTGCTGCACGGTCTGTATTCCGCCGCGAACAGAGGCGGTGGTAAGCATCGCGCCACCTATCCCCGCCGCAGGTCTTGGAGAGTTGTCCTGCAAAGTGTTCACGGTGGTTTGTCCCACCGTGATCCCTGTGTGCTCTGCGGCCTGCGTCACCTGACCAGTTGCTCCACCCTGTACTTTTTGTGCGTTTATCTGACTCATACGGGAAGCGGATGGTGCTGCCGACGTTCCTGCACGGCCGGGCTGCGTTGTCTCTGGCGAATGTACTCTCATGCGCTGCGAGGCTGGGGAGCGCACGCCGCTTTGAAGAGTCTCTGCCGCTCCCGCCACACTGGGGCGTGCCGAAGCGCCAGCTTTTCCTGCCGTACCGGGTCTGCCGGATGCATTCTGCGCACCGACAGGCGGTATCTTTGTTGCAGCTTTGATATGTGTCGGAGAGCGGCGTGTGCCGAGAGGAACAGAACTTTTCCGTTCCTGCGAGGGCCTTGGCGCTGTCGAATTTTTAGGCATACTGTCCTGCGCAGCAGATGGGGCGGACTTTTCCTGCGAGGGTGATTGCGGCGCGCCTGTATGTACTGAGGCGCTTTGCGCAGCAGACGACTGTTGTGATGTGCTTTGATTTGTGCTGCTTTGCTGCGCTGCGCTTTGCCGGACATACTCCGCCGTGTTGCCATGACCTCCGCTGGGCCCGCCCATGCGGGGGCCGCCGGACGGCGCGTTGGGCGCAGCGCCTTTGCCGCCGTTTCCTGCGGACTTGCCCACTGCCTTTGTAATTTGAGAAGCCGCACTGCGAACCACCATATAAGTCAGCGTGCCGGGGAGTCCTCTTCCCAGAGAGTCGCCGGTGATAGCGGGATTTAAGCCGATGCGTGTTACAATGGCGTCTGCTTTCCGTGCGACCTTGACAATCGTGAGGATCAGCACGATCCACGGGAGAACATCTAAACCGCTGGGAACTGTGGCAAGAACAGACAGCAGCATTTTGAAGAAAATCACATTTGTCACCATCAAAAGGCACATACTGCCGAACATCCGGCACCAGCCTGTGAAAATCTCCGAGGTGCTTTTGCTGCCGCCCATAGCAAAGGCCAGCGGCGCTGTGATCGTAAGCATAGCGAGGATGACATACCGCTCCGCAATCTCCAAAAGAAGCTTAAACACCTTGAACATCACGATAATGCCGAAAATAATGACCAGCAGCCATGCTGCACCTATGGCTCCGAATACGCTCTCATCTACAAATGTGACATTAACTGCGTCAGGAATCTGGAGCAGCTCAATGATCTTTGACGTCATACTCAGCCCGATCTCGCAGATCTGCGGACTTGCCAGCAGTAAAAACGCAAAAACGAAGGTGCGGGCAAAGAGCAGCTTTGGATCTTCTCCTTCAAAGCCAAGCCCCACCGCCATACTTTTGAGCGCCTGAAAAACCAGATTGCCGATCAGGAGCGCCCAACCAACTGCCAGAAGGATCTGCATGATCTCGTCCACAACGGGAGCGTGGCTTTTCAGATATGCAAAATCCATACTCATAATATCCAGCAGCGCCGTAGAGAAATATTGCCAGCATTCCAGAGCGAGCCCATAGGCCCATTCGAGAAAGCCCTGAAAAATAAGCTCAAGCAACGGGGACACCTCCTTTGCGCCGGAGCTTTGCCCTCATTACGGCGTCAGAGTAGCAAGGCCGCTGAAGAGCGGTGCAACATAGGCGATAAAAGCGCCGATGCCGTTGATAATGGCCCATGCGACCCAAATGCGCTTGAGCCAATCCCACGCCTGATCGGTCTTATGCTGATTATTTGAAATTTTTGCTCCGATCACGGCAACGGCGGACATTAAACCTGCCAGCACCGTACTGATGCCGACAATTTTTGTGTAAACATCTACGATAATGCGGTTGGCAACAGTCCACATATCGTCTACGGCAAAGGCTGATGCGGTCATCGCGGCCATAACCCACATCAGGGTCATAATAAGTGTGTAGAATTTGTAGCATTTTCTGATCATAGAAAGCGGCTCCTTTTTACGAGAGAATACTGGAATCGGGAATTTCGATCTTTTTGTCATATGAAAATAAAGCTAAGCTGCATAGTGCAATAGATTTTTTGATATTTGCCGTTACTCATTGTACGAGCCAAGAAAAGTGTCCTTGCAATCAAGGTATTGTTTCGTTATAATTAAATCGTTATGGGGTGATAGCTTTGATATTTACGAGCGAGGAAATTGCAATGATTGAAGGAGTTCTCGGCTCCTTTTTTTCTGATAATCATACATCAGAAGACCTGAGAAAAGCCTATTCCCGTGTATGGCAGCATCTTGCAGCGGATACATTAGATTCCGAGGATCTTCGGCGCATTTCCTCTGCGGTCGATTTTGCAATGAAAAATCAGTTCTGTGAATCATGCAGCAGAGAAAGCCAGCGCGTTCTGACAACGGTACTCATCAAGTCGATTTCCGCACAATGATTGAAGCATGATTTGTATATAGCAGGC
>ENA-OOXT01000524-OOXT01000524.1-human-gut-metagenome-genome-assembly--contig:-NODE-524-length-28717-cov-2.750087_pt1 | contig 28717 bp, 51 predicted proteins | sample MGYA00241590_ERZ501349 | MGnify/ENA primary metagenome ERZ501349 (study PRJEB25962, sample SAMEA2042838) | human gut metagenome | biome: human gut; feature: human-associated habitat; material: faeces...
TTTTAATTTGAGAAACATTTTAACATACCTCCTTTCTGAACACATTATACCATTCAGATGGAGAGAATAAAAGAAAATAGGGAGGAAAAACAACATGATTAAATTTGAAAATGGATTAGTTAACATTTCTGGTAAAGGGATTGATATTCTTTCAGAGTATGCAGTTATTACCCATGAAATTAAAGAGATGTTTGTAAAAGATGGTGGAAAAGAGGAAGAAGTAAAAGAACAGCTCAGACATTCGTTCGATCATGGCCTTATGAACGAGGAAGAACTTGACAAAGAAATTAAGGAAAAGTTCAAACAAGTAAATGCAATTATTCCGATTGTTTCGCTTCTGGAAGAAATGCTTAAAACATTTGGATCAAAAGATAAGGAGGACTAATCATGGGAGAAACTAAGAGTACAGATTATATTCCAGAGAATGCCAATGAGGAATATGCACTTCTGGTTGGAAGATTAAAGGCATTTGAAGCTTGGGCGAATAGCGTGAACGATTATGATTTCACAAAGGACATGGCATTCAGAATGCTTGGGCTTGATGTAGAAAAACAAACAAAAGCAGATTAAGTGTCCTGGAAGGTGCTGACACACCAACCAGGACGGTATCTAACTAAGAATGAGTTAGTTAAATACAGGATTATTATAACACAACCTCCTGTATTTGACAAACAAAAATATAACAGGAGGACTTTTTATGCAAAAAAATGGTGAAAATCAGCCACTTTCCAGTGAAATCATTGCTGATCTGGAAGAAAAGCTGATGGTAAGAAATGTAATTATCGCTATTCTGGCAGCTGCACTTGCAGTAACCACATCCAGAAGAAAGTGAGGACAAAATGAAAGAGGTGGTAAAGACAATAGGAGAAATATTTGTAGGGATAGGGATGTTTACAGTAATCTTCTCAATTACATGGATGCTTACATCATTTGATATTATCGGGGTTTTCTTCGTATCAACAGTCTTATTCTCAATGGTGTTTCTTCCTATTATATTAGGAACGGAGGAAAAGTAAATGCAAAGATTAAATAAAGTAAGATTATCCGGTAGAGCCGGGGAAATAGTGTTCAGCCACGAACATTACGGAAGATACTATTACAAATTCATGCTGACAGTTATTCGAAAAAGCGGTGCAGTAGATATGTTCCCAATCGTTATAGAAGATTCCATTGTACGTGACAATGATTATAACGGAAAAGAAGTTGTGGTAACAGGAGCAATAAGAAGCATGGACACTTCTAAAAATCCAAATAAGCACCACAATGTTAATTATATCGCAGCTGACAAGGTGGAAGTTCTGGAAGAACAAGTTCCGGAGGGCGATATAAACGAAGTAGAGTTTATTGCCAGAAGTTGCACGAAAGAACCATATGCAAAACTTACACCAGTAACGCACAGGAAAGTTTCAAATCTTTTTGTAGCAATTCCAAGAGATCATTCGGAAAGAGCAGATTTTATTTGCTGCAATTTATGGGGAAAAGGTGCTGATCTGGCGGTAGAGGTTAAAAGAAATGATTACATTAAAGTAAACGGAAGGTTAATGAGCCGTGATGTTTATGTTAATGGGGAAGAAACGGAAACAGTATATGAGATTTCCGTAAAAGAAATGGAGAAATTGGAGGATGAAGAATAATAAGAATGAAGTTCAGATATTTGGCGTAATAATGGATATTCAGCCAGGAACGTTTTTCAAGGACGGAGAAAAATTCGTAAGATTCTATATTGGTGCAAAGCGTACCAGTGGGAACGTAGATTTGCTTCCAGTAATTGTTGAAGAAAAGCAGACGGAAGGCTTAAAGATTGGAAAACACGTCTATGTTGAAGGAAGATACAGTTCTTCAAACAAACATGAAAGTGGAAAGTCACATTTGATTCTTGAAATCAAAGCGGAAACAATCTGGTGTGGAGATGGTGATGGGAGTGCAGAAGGTGAAAACAAAATCATTTTGGAAGGTTATCTTTGCAAACCGCCTGTGTACCGCAGAACACCAAGAGGAAAAGAAATCTGCGATTTGATGATTGCTTGCAACGAATATGAATTGCGAAGAACAGATTATATTCCGTGCTTAGCATGGTTGAATAAAGCTAGAGAAGCTGCTGATTTCAAGGTTGGAGATTTCGTAAAAATAATCGGAAGAATCCAGAGCCGAATTTATCGGAAAAAATTATCTGGTGATGAAATAGAGCTTAGAACTGCATACGAGGTATCAATAGGGAGGATAATCGAGCATGAAGGTGGAAGTGAAAAAGATTTCGTTGGAGAATTACAAGAAGTTTCCGAGTAAGTCTGTAGATTTGTTTCCAAGAACAGAGATTTCCGGCAGAAACAGAGAAGGAAAATCCACATTACAGGACGCATATTTGGACGTTCTGACAGGAAAGATGGCAAATGGTACAGAACCTACTTCTATTCGTAGAAAAGAAAATGGTGTGGAAGTGCCAAAGGTTGATGTTGTAAGAGAGCTTACGCTTTCGATTGATGGAAAAGAAAAAGTAATCCGCAAAATCACAAAACAGAAGTGGAGAAAACCGAGAGGACAGTCCGAAGAGGTGTTCGATGGAAATGAAACTTCTTATGAAATTGACGGATTCCCGGCTAAATCAAAGGATTATACCGAGTTTATCCAGTCAATAGCAGAGCCTTCAACGCTTCTGATGTGCAGTAATCCAAAACCATTTCTGGACACATTACAGAAGTCAACCGCAGAATCCAGGAAGGTACTGGAAAAGATGTCTGGTTTCTATATTGCTCAGTTTATGGAAGAGAATCCACAGTACGCTCATGTGGAAGAAATCACAAAGGGGCATTCCGTAGAGGATACCTTGAAGAAGCTCCGAAAGGAACTGAATGCACAGAAGAAAAAAGTTGATGCAAAAAACACAGAGATTGCATATGAAACCAATAGAAGTGTTGAAGCAGAAGATACCTCCTCCTTGGAAGCCAAAAAAAAGGAGCTTAATGCAGAACTTTCCAAACTGGAAGAGCAGGAACGGGTTCTTGAAGATTCAGCAAAAGGATATGACAGCCTTACATATGAAATCCGAGGGCTGAAATCTTCCAGGGATGGTCTGGTCAGCAATGCGGATAAAGAGCTGAAAGACAAGAAAGCAGCCATTGTGAATACGCATTATGACCTTGCAAAAAATAAAATTGAAAAAGAATCAGCTATCCGAATGTTGGGAATGGAACTGGACAACCACATAAGGAAAGCACAACAGGCAAAAGCTGACTTAGATAGAGCCAGACAGGACTATCCGAGAATCAAGGAAATGGAGTGGGATGATTCTGGACTGAAAGCTATTGAAGCCGAAACATTCAATGATTCTGATGCCATTTGCCCGACTTGTGGACAAGAACTGCCGGAAGAACAGATTTCCAAGTTAAAAGCTTCCTTTGAAGAAAAAAAGAAAGCCCGAATTGAAGCACAGTTGAAAGCAAAAGAATCCTTTGAATCGGAGAAGCAGGAAAAGCTTAAATATGTCTGCGACCTTGGAAATACTTCCGCTGCAAAATTAAAGAAAACTAACGAGGAAATAAAAAAATTACAGTCGGAAATCAGTGCGGCACAGGATGAAGTTGCTGAACTCACTAAGCAGATTGAGGAAGAACAGTCCAAATTTACGGAGCTTCCAGAATCTGTAGATATGACAAATGATGAAGAATATCTTGCGGTTACAGCGAGAATTGCAGAACTTGAAGAGAAACTGAAATCATTTGATGATGTTCCTGGAAAGAAACAGGAATTAAGAATGCAGATCAGCAATGTTATGAAACAGATTTCCAATGTGGATGCAGATATTAATATTGCACAGGCAGCAGTCACAGAGAAAGAAAAGCGAGTAGCCGAACTGAATGAGGAACTGAAAAGCCTTGGACAGGTACAAGCTGATATTGAAAAGAACATTGATACCGTTCTTAACTTCTCAATCCAGAAGAATAAGGCACTGGCAGAGAAAATCAATCCATTTTTCCAGCATTTCCAGTTTAGTTTTCTTGATTACACGATTGAGGGAAATCCAGTAGAAACTTGCAAAATGATCTGTAATGGAATCGACTACAATAGCGGATTAAATCATTCCGACAAAATTCTTTGCGAGGTTGATTTGCTGAATGGGTTACAGGAAATGAACGGTCTGAATCTTCCGATTTGGATTGATGATTCGGAGAGCATTGACAAAAGCAGAATTCCTGTATTAGACAGGCAGATGATTATTCTGAGAGTGACGGATGGGGATTTGAAAGTAAAAGGAATCTGATAATTAGGAGGGGAAAATGCTAACAGCAACATGGGGAAAACATTTTTTCAAGGCAGATTCCACGTATAGTAAATAAAAAATCGGTGGCATATGAATCCGGGTGAATGCCCGGAAAGCACAACAGGAAAAAATAAAACAGTTAATGAAAGAACAGGAAATTACAATTCAACATAGGACAAATTATTTCATCCTGTTTCATATGCCACTGAGCATATAAATAAAGAAAAGGAGAATTAAAATGACAGAAAACACACAGGTAGCAAATTTTAACACACAGCTTTCCTACTACACAAATCGTTATGTTGATTTAATGGAAAGAGATTTAACTTCAAGAGGAATGGAATTTGATTCCTACTCAAAGGATTGCGTAGTGGCAGCAATGGGATCTATTTTCCAGATGGTGCATGAGAGTGGAGTGAGTTTTGAAGCAATTAATGGCTCTAACCTTAAATTCATTCTGAGCAAAGTAGCAGCGTTAAAACTGAACGCAAACGCACAGCCGAGAGAGTGTTATTTCCAAATCAGAAACGTAAACATAGCGGCGAAAGGGCAGAAACCTCAGTGGGAGAAGAAAATCGAATTTGCGATTGAGGGCGATGGAAATGACGCTCTTGTAAGCAGATATGGTGTCGATGTAGCTAAAGTATTCCCGTACTGGAAAGTCAGAGAAGGTGATAAGTATATCCCACCAAGACATAAAGGTGTGGAAATCACACCGCCAGAATGGGAAGAATCTGGTGTAGGTAAGGTAGTCCGTATCGTATATCCGATTCAGTATAAGGACGGACATATTGAATACCTTTCTTGCGAAAGAGCAGATGTACTGAAGAATCTTGCAGCGCACATCAAGAATAATCTCCAGAATGAAACGTTTGGAATTTGTGCGGACAGATATAAAGCTACAGATGCGCAGAAAGCTCAAATTGAAGCAAAGAAAAAAGAAATCATGAAAAAGGTCTCTGACATTGGAGAACTGGAAGCAATCATTGACTGTGAGGAATTAAGACCGTATATTTCACCGTCTTATTATGAAACACAATCCAGAGAATCAATGATTATTCGTAAGATGCGAAACAACATTATGAAGTCTATTCCTAAGAAATGGGATAATCCGGTGCAGGCTTATGAATATAACATGATGGATGCTACGTACAGGGAAGTGCAGGAAGAAATCAAACAGAATGCCAATGTAGAAGAATTCATTCCACAGCCAGAAGCAATCGAAGAAAAGCCAAAGCAGCCAACCGTAGCCGAAACTGTAAAGACAGCAGAGAAAGAACCAGTTCCGGCAGCAGAGCCAGTGGAAACAGAAATTCCGTCATTTATGAGCCAGGAGGAAATGTAGGATGAAAAAGAAATTGATTATTGTGGCAGCAGTAACAGCTTGTGTATCAATCACAGGCTGTACCGCAAGCTTTGACAGGGAAGTAAAGTCTTTTTCAAGTAATTGGAACGGTGGTCTGAACCGTACCGTAACTGTTTACGATTACAATGGCGGTAAAATCAAGTCTTGGTCTGGAAAGTTTGATGTTTCCGAATCCGAGAATGAAGTTTACTTTGATGATTCGGACGGAAAGAGAGTTATTATCCACGGCGGTATTGTTGTGAATGAGGAAAACTAGGAGGGATAATAGTTATGAATGAAATTTTAAAGAAAGCAAAAGAACTGGTTGAACTTTTAGAGAAGCAGGAGAAAAGTGGGAAAATCAAATTATCAGAGTTGAACCCTGGTGATGTATTCCAAACTACAGGTAAAAGAAAATACAAAGTGTTGGAACAGTATGAAAATACCACCAAGATAGTTTCTTTTGACCTTGTAAAAGAAAATGTAAAATTCGGGGATAATGCAGATTATTTAGAGTCTGAATTAAAAGAACTTTGTGACACGGAAATTTTAGCGAATTTTGAAGAGGAATTTAGTGCGGAGAATATTGAAACACATGAAGCAGATCTTATTACGGTCGACGGTCAGAATACAGGCGTTTCGGTGAAATGTAAAATCAGACCTCTTACATTTGATGAAGCAAGAAAATATACGGAATTAACTCCGAACAAAAAACTTAATGACTGGTATTGGACATGTACATCTTGGTCAACAAAAGAACGCGGATGGAGTAGCGTTGCCGTTGTTTCCTCCTCGGGTAACGTCGGCAACTATGTCTGCCTCGGTGTCAACGGTGTTCGCCCAGTTTGTATCTTAAAATCTAATCTCTTTGTATCTAAGGTGGAGGAATAAAAATGAAAAAAGATTTGAAATATTTTGAGTCAGAAATAAAAAGAATTACAGAGGAATTCGAGGATTACAAAAAGAAACACATGGGCACTCCGAAACCCGGGGAAGTGGTTGAAATTTCCGGTATGGAATGGATGATCCTGGACAAGCTTCCAGATGGATATTTTGCAATTTTAAATAGTTTTTATGGTAAAACAAGAATGTTTGATTCAGATTCCAGCAATTGGAAAGAAAGTTCTTTAAGAGAAGAATTAAACACATCATTTTTAGAAAAAATTAATACGCCTTTCGATGGAAATGCAGTTGTTGAATTTGACCGTAACCTGTTGGCATTGGACGGGCAGACTGAATATGGAACTTGTAGAGATAAGATTTCACTCTTAACCGTGGATGAATACAGAAAATACAGGAAATATTTGCCAAATATGGATAAATGGTGGTGGCTTATTACACCATGGAGTACACCTTACAATGATTATTTTAAGAGCGTTGCCGTTGTTTCCTCCTCGGGTGGCGTCAACGGCTATAGCTGCTTCAGTGACTACGGTGTTCGCCCGGCTTGTATCTTTTCCTCTTCAATCTTTGAATCAGACGAGGATTAATAATGGCAAATGAAGATTTACAGGTGATAATAAAAGCCAAGCAGTTAGCAAAGCACACGCTTATAGTAACCAGTAACGCGAGGAGATATCCTAAGAAATTCAGATTTTCTTTAGTTGATAAAATGCAGAACAAATCGCTCGAAATACACGCTAAGCTCTTTGAAGCCAATCGAACAGATTTGAAAGATTATAAGAGAGAAAGGCTAGAATTACAGACAAAAGCAATTACATATTGTGATGAACTTCTCTTTTATATAGAGCTTTCATACGAGCTTAATATCATTAATTCGGGAAGTATGGAGGCATGGTCAAAAATGGTTACAGATATTAAGCATATGGCGATTGCTTGGAGAACAAAAGACAGAAACAGATGATTTTTATAGGTTATGCGTTGTAGAGCCGTTGTTTCCTCCTCGGGTAACGTCAACAACAATAACTGCAACAATGACAACGGTGTTCGCCCAACCTGTATCACAGGCAGACAGAGTAAGCAGAAAGCTGAAATCCGAATAGATACAAGCAAATGCATAACCTTTCCGCAATGGATAAATATAAAGGAACAAAATAAATGGATAAAGAAATTGTGGCAAATTTTGAAAACTTGTATTCATCTTACAAACGAGTTAAGGCAGATAAGAAATTCAATTCCGGCACTGCCAGGTTTTCTATTATGGCGTTGGAAGGAATCCAAACATTGAAGGAACAATTGGAAAATCAAACGTATTCCATAGCACCGTATAATAAATTCAAAATATATGAGCCGAAAGAACGCATCATAGAATCGTGTTCTTTCAAAGACAAGACGGTACAGAGATGCTTTTCAGACTACATTCTTACGCCGAAATTAAATAATATTTTTATAAAATGGAACACAGCAGGACAAATCGGAAAAGGTCATTATATGGCAATGGATGGTCTGCGAGATCATATGTTGGAATTTTACAGTAAAAATGGTTTAAATGGCTGGATTGTAAAATGCGATATTCGTAAATATTTTTACAGCATAGATCATGAAATCATGAAAGACGTGGTGGATTACTATTTTGATGATGAATTTACAGTATGGTTAAATCATCTATTTATTGACAGCGCCGAAAATCCAGGACTTCCACTTGGAAATCAAGTTAATCAGAAATACGCTTTACTGTTACTGCATTCGTTGGATCAAATGATAACAATTGAATACGGAATACAGCATTACGGAAGGTATAATGATGATTTCTATGTGATTTGTAAAAGTAAAGAAGAAGCCAGAGAAATACTTGAAGCTATCCAGATTATGACCGAAAGCCTTAAAATACAATTGAATACTAAATCACAGATTGTGCCATTTAGAATGGGATTGTGCTATCTTGGCTTTCATCATTATGTAACTTCTAATGGGGAGTATATTAGAAAACTTCGAGGAGACAAAAAACGAAAAACACAAAAGAAAGTCCGAAAATGGGTTAAGGCTGTAAATGATAGGAAAATGTCAGAATTAGAGTTTCAAGTAAAATATCTCTCATGTAAAGACCATATGCTGCACGGAGATTGCGTCAAATTATGCCACAGTGTGGATTTGGATATCGAAAAAAGAATGAAAGCGAGGTGATGAAAAATGTTCATGAGAGTAGTAAACACAGGGAGTACCCATGGGAACTGCTATGTTCTGAAATCGAACAGCGGAGAAATGCTTCTTCTGGATTGTGGATGCAGATACAAAGACATTCTGAAAGCTATTGATTACAGAACAAGTGATGTTTCTGGCGCGCTTCTGACGCATGAACACGGTGATCACCGTGAATCATTTAAAAATCTGATGAATTTAGGTATTCAGATTTACACCAATGATGAAACCGTGGAACATCTGCAAATCATCACTGGCGAATTAATGAAAGGCGTTCCAGAGAAAAGACCATTTCGGGTTGGCTCGTTCACTGTAATACCGTTTTATTTGCCGCATACTACAAAGGATAAGGACACAGGGCAACTTATTCCATGTTTCAATTATGGGTATATCGTGGAACATGAAGAAATGGGAAAGCTACTGTACATGACAGACTTTGAATACTGCAAGTACAACTTCAAGGCAATGAGACTGAACCACTTAGTTATTGAGTGCAACTATTGTAAAGAATTGGTTGACAAAACAGCTGAAAATTACACGCACAGGCTTAAAGGGCATTGTTCCTTAGATACTTGCAAAAGCTTGGTAAATATGAACCATACGGCAGCATTACGGACGGTAACATTGGTGCATTTGAGTAATGAAGCAGCTGACCCGGAACAGATTTTGAGTGAGATACAAGAAACGTCTGGTGCTGATACAATCGTCCAGATTGCAACACCTGGACTGGAAATTAACTTGGACTTATGTCCGTTTTGAAAGGAGAAGTAGATGGTATCAATTGACTTGAAAGATTGGAAAGAAGTAACAAAAGGAATTTACGTAAATCCAATTTCTGCGAATGCAGCTTATGAAATCCATATTAAATACTGGGATATGAAAACAGATATTCTTTCTGCAAATGCCGAACTTTATATAGTAGGAGATTGGCATACAAAAGACGGAAGAAACATCAGAGAAAGAGAAATACTGCTTGATTGTGCATCTGTTATGGCTTGCCTTGGGAAAGCAATTGAAGATGATAAGGAAAATAATTCAGCTGAATGATTGAAAGGGGAAACTAAAATGAAACTGTATTTTTACATTCTGGACACGGATAGAAAAACAGGTAAATGGAATCTTCATCTTGAAGAGTGTGAGGTAATAGAAAAGCCAAAGACATATAAACCAAAAACCGAATTCCCTAACGGAGTATACGCTTCGTTTGTAAGAAAAGAATCAATAGGCTCCTTTATAAATGACTACAGTAAGGCTGTTGTCTTAGATACACCTGATTATCAAAAAGCAAAAGAAGTATTTTTAAAAAAATACGACAATGAATTAAAAACATTAAAAGGCAGAATTAATTATTACGAAACCCTTAAATCAGCGGTCGAAGCAGGAGAGGAGAACTGTAAATGAGCGTATTCAGTATACCAGTAACGATTGGTGTTAATGAGGAAGAAATTGCAAAGGAAATCCGTAAAAATGTTGAGGACAGGGTAGTTGAAAAGATTACTAAAGAAATCAAAGGAGTTATTTATAAAAAAGAGTTATATGGTAGTAGAGAAACCAATGAGCCGTTGTGTAGGATGATACATTCTCATATTTCCGAGATACTAGAAGATAATAAAAGCGTGATCGTACAGGAAGCGGCAAAAGCCTTGGCAGATAAGATGATTAAAACCAAGGCTGTGAAAGAAGCAATAAAAGAAACTATTGAGAAAGTTAAGGAGGATTAGCTATGGGAAATATGATGAGTTTAAATATCAGTGACGATGTAATAAAAGCAGCAATACAAGAAGAAGTTCACGCCGGAATCGTAAAGGCATTAGGCGACCCATCCGTTATTGTACGTGATGCGATAAAAACAATGACGAATAGGTATGTTAATAAAGAAGGAAAATTTTGCGATAAAGGGAGTTGGAACGCAAGACCATATTTTGACTGGCTCGCAGAAGACATTGTAAAAAACACGGTAAAGGAAGAAATTGAAAAATATGTAAACGAAAACCGTGAGGAATTTGCAGAAGAGATAAGAAAACAGCTAAAGAGTGCAGATTTCAGAAAGAATATTGTTGCTTCTTTTTTACAGGCTATTGTTAAGTGTACAGAATCCGAATGGAAAATGCCGATTGATATTTCATTTGAAAAATCAAAGGAGGATGATTATTAATGAAAATCTTCTTAAAAACACTTGACAAACTGAAAAAGCCAGAACCTTCCGAACAGGAATGTAAGTACGATAAAGGCTGGAATGGTGCAATCAAGAAAGTTGAAGAACTGATTTGTTCCTACAGTCCTGCGGATATGTGGATTCCAACAGAAGTGAAGCTGCCGCCAGAACCAAACAAGGAAGAAAACCCGGGAGATTGGAAAGAATATGCAGTTACAATTGATGGAGCTGTTCTTCCAACAAGTCTTACTTATTTAGGAGACGGCGAATGGGGAAGCGTAGAAGCGTATGGCTTTGCATATTACCCAGTCATTGCATGGCAGCCAATGCCACCAGTCTACAAACCAGGGAGGTAACACCATTGGAAATAACAATCGGAATTGGCACAGATGAAATTAAAGAAATCATCATGGAGCATATCAAAACAAAAGGATTCAATGTAACAGAAGATGATATTACTTTTGTTATCGGAAAAGAAGAAATCGTAACAGGGAATACAAAGAAAATCAAACACGCACTTGTTAGATGCGACATTCAGATTGAGAGGTGATAAATTGTGAATATTGTTATTCTTTCTGAAAGATTAACCGCTGATCCAGATATCAGAATGGGAACGAATGACACCAAAATTGCAAGATATATTTTGGCTGTCGAGAGAAGAGTAAAAAAGAATACGGAAAGAAAATCTGACTTTATCACTTGTGTGTGCCTTGGGAAAAATGCAGAATTCGCAGAGAAATATCTTAAAAAAGGCACGAAAGTAAATGTGCGCGGAGAATGGCAGACTGGAAACTATACGAACAAAAATGGTGAAAAAGTTTACTCAAATGATTGTCTTGTTGCAGAACATGAATTTGCAGAAAGAAAGAGCCAGACACCACAAACACAGGAGCCAGATACACGACCAGTACCACCGCCGGAACCTAGTTTCATGGAAGTGCCAGATTTAGGCGGTATGGAAGATGAATTTCCGTTTAGTTAGGAGATGAAATGAAAGACTTAATTATAGATTGCTTTGCAGGCGGCGGAGGGGCATCTGTAGGAATTGAAATGGCACTTGGTAGACCTGTTGATATAGCAATTAACCATGATCCAGATGCAATTCTGATGCACAAAACAAATCATCCTGGAACACTACATCTGACAGAAGATATTTTCAAAGTAGATTTGCAGAAATATGTTAGGAATCAGCACGTAGCATTGATGTGGGCTTCTCCAGACTGTACAAGCCATTCAAAAGCAAAAGGCGGTCAGCCGAGGAAACAGGGGCTTCGCATTCTTCCGTGGGCTGTATATAAGCACGCAAAAGCAATTCTACCAGATGTAATTATTATGGAGAATGTAGAAGAGATACAACAATGGGGGCCATTGGACGAGAAAGGACATCTGATTAAGGAAAGAGTCGGTGAAGATTATAGAAAATTCATTTCAGCAATGGAATGTATTGGATATGAATTTGATAGTCGGGAACTCGTAGCTGCGGATTATGGAGCGCCTACTACAAGAAAACGTTGGTATGCGGTGTTCCGCAGGGACGGCAAACAGATAGTATGGCCAAAGCCTACACATAATCGTTTAGGGGTGGGCGGTCTGAAGCCATACGAACAGTGCGGAGATTATATTGACTGGTCGGACTTAGGAAAAAGTATATTTGACCGCCCGAAACCATTGGCAGAAGCAACGCAGAAACGTATCGCAAATGGAATCAAGAAATATATCGTTGATAATCCAGAGCCATACATTGTAAGGAGTAAAGATGCACTGGCATTTATCATTCAGTATCATGGGGAAACCAGACAAGGGGATTCCAGAGGACAATTGCTGACCGAACCAATTAAGACTATTGATACATCAAACAGATATGGTCTTGTAACAGCTTTTGTCACGAAATTTTACAAGACTGGAATAGGTCAAGGATGTGATGAGCCATTGCATACGATAACAACTTCGCCCGGTCATTTCGGAGTGATATCAGCTTTTCTGGTTAAGTATTATGGAACAGGATGCGGACAGGTATTGAATGAACCGCTTGGAACCATTACCACAAAAGACAGGTTTGGACTGGTAAATGTCCTGGCTGATATCCATGGAGAGAAATATATCATATCAGATATTTTTCTAAGAATGTTAAAGCCAGAAGAATTAAAGGTGATGCAGGGATTTCCGAAAGATTACATTATTGATCGGGACTATAAATGGAGAAACTACCCGATTGCAAAACAAGTAGCAAGAATCGGGAACAGTGTTGTGCCAGTTATGGCAGAAGCACTTGTGAAAGCTAATTGCCCGTATCTGAAAATTGGAGAACGTAAGGCTTCGCCGATGATTTATTTGCAGAATAACGGACAGGTAGCGTTCGGCTGAAAGAAGGTGATCTAAATTGAGCTATCAAAATTACCGAAGAGTAAAAGCCATTGAATCAGCAAACCGAAAAAGACTTCTGAAAATTAACCCGAAACTTGATGATGGGAGCGGAATATATTTTTTAACCAGAACTGACGAAAACGAAATCCCATACTTTTATATAGGTCAGGCAGTACATATAATTCAGCGGATGTGTTCTCATCTCACCGGGTATCAGCACATTGATTTGTCCATAAAGAAAAGAGGATTTTACAGTGAAGAAAATCCGTATGGATGGAAAATAAATTTTATCCATTATCCAGTAGAACAGCTTGATAAAATGGAACAGTTCTGGATATTAGAGTACACCAAAAAAGGATATCAATGCCGATACAATAAAACTTCTGGTAGCCAAGGAGAAGGTAAAGAAAAAATCAATGAATTTCGTCCGGCAAAAGGTTATCGAGATGGAATCCAACAGGGGAAAATAACCCTTGCAAGAGAGTTAAAACACATCATTGATATTCACTTAAATGTATCAATCAGACCAGAAAAAGCAAATAACAAAGTATCTATTAAGGCGTTGGAAAAATTCAACGACTTACTCAATGAAGAAAACTATCACTGATTCTAACACACCAGTAGTTCTACTGGCTAAATTCCAAAGATAAAAAATAAAAAATGAATAGAGGTGAGTTTTGTGTCAGAAAACACAAACGAATGCGTAATTGAATGGATTTCCGGGAGGGATTATGTAGGACTTACTGCTAAGAATGGGAGTACCTGGAAGAACAGATGTGAGGAATTAGAAAAGGAATTTCCAGATGATGTGAAAATTCTTGCCAGAAATAATGATGGATCTATTTTCGCTCACTTACCATATTCCTACATTAAAATCAATCCACCGAGAAAATATTCCGACGAAACGAAAAAGAAGGCTGCGGAAAGATTAAATAAAATGCGTGCAGAAAAAAGCAATACTGCGGCAGAAGAGCCGTTTTGCGTATGAATTACCGTCAGAGGAAATATAATGAGGGACAATCTGCCAGAAACGATATTTACAGATTTCTTGTCAAGTATTTTGAGAAACACGGATATATGCCTTCTTATGAAGAAATTATGGATGGAACAGACCTTACAAAGTGTACTGTCCAGAGACATATGCGGCAATTGGAGATGGATTCTCTGATTGCCACAGAACATCCGGGAATATCGAGAGCGTACCGTTTGACAGAATACAGATACGGAAGGGAAAAATATGGGAAGCAAATTAAAGATGAAAGCGCCAAAGAAAAATAGGGTGTTGGAATGCGATAATCAAATGTCACAGGCATTCGCCAGAGCTATGCAGAATTCGAGAAAAGAGCTTGAATTTATGCAAGATCAGGCTTACAACGATGGATTCAGCACTGGTGACGATTGGGCGAATACAATTAACACGGTAACAACAATGTTGGCATTACGGAAATTGCATGGTTTTTCTACTAAAAGACTTTTGAACGTAATTAATTGTGCAAATGAGTTTGTAGGCCAAGCGAACCGTGGCGAAAGAAGCTTTATGAGCATGGTTGAAGAGTTGGAATCTGAAACAGATGTGCGGATTCCGGATTTGAATAAAGAATTGGTTAGAAGATTTGGAGCGTAATGTTATGAAAGTATGTTGGTTTTCAACAGGAATAAGCAGTTTTGTAGCGTGTTATCTGGCAAAGGATGTTGATGAGATTATCTATACTCATGTATCGAATCAGCATCCCGACAGCCTGAGATTCTTACATGATTGCGAGAAGTTGTTAGGAAGAAAGATAACGATTATCCAGTCGGAAGAGTATTCCAGTGTGGATGATGTGATTGAAAGAACCAGATGCATCAATACTCCATTTGGAGCACCTTGCACAGACAAATTAAAGAAAAGGGTTCGTATGAAATGGGAACGCGAGCATCCAGATCATCATACTTATGTATGGGGATATGACCTGAACGAAAAGAATCGTGCAGACAGAGTATGCAAAGCGTTGAGTGATTACGACCATGAATTTCCACTGATTGAATACGGATTAACTAAACAAGAAGCGCACGGAATAGCAGACAGGTTAGGATTAAAACGTCCAGTTATGTACGATTTAGGCTATCCAAATAATAATTGCATTGGATGTATCAAAGGTGGCATGGGCTACTGGAACAAAATCAGAGTAGATTTCCCAGAAGTATTTGAACGCAGAGTCAGACAGGAACGAGAAATCGGTCATAGCTGCATAAACGGCGTATTCCTTGATGAATTAGAACCAGACAGAGGAAACATAAATACAGAAATCATGGAGGACTGCACAATAGCGTGTCAGTTGCTTACATGGGGAAAGTGAGGATAACAATGAAATTCAAAAGTAATGCTAAGTACAAAGAAAAACCCGAAACTGGGAGTATTTTTACATTGAAATATAATTCTTTAGGAATCAGTATCCACAAATATGTCGGATGCGGAGATGCACTATTTCTCAACAGCAAGGCACTGAACATTGATAACTATGATCTTGAGACAGAGGATTTTGAGGAAGCTGTCAGCAAAGCGAAAGAAGTTGTCATGTGTAAGGTTAAGAAAATCAGAGAAGATGCTTACAGATTCTGTTCAGACAGCAACATTGAATTTGATAGATATTAGGAGGACATAATGACAGAACAGGAAAAGAAGGAACTTCTGGACAAACTGGAAAAACGCATGGATGAGAAATATAAAGGTTGTCTTACCAGAGAAGATGTTGCAACCACGTTGAAAGCACCGAGAGAAAAGTGGTTCAGAGACGAGAACGGAATTGGAAGAGGTTCTCTGATGACGAATGCTTTTGATTCCAGCATTATCTCATGGCAGACCTGGGAAACAATCAGAAAGTTGACTTGTGTTATCTGTGGCAAGCAGTATGTTAGACAGCTTGCAAATGTAGAGAATGCGGATGAAGTTGCAGAGAAACTTTGCCAGTTCGTTTATGATTTGAAGATGGATTTTAAGAAACAGGAGGACATAAAATGTTAATCAGAAGTCAGGATAAAACAGCGCTAGTAAAGTTTGAAAATATTGTAGTGAATCTAAAACTTCCAGAATCATTAAAAGTTATATGTTGGAGCTTACAGGATGCGCAAAGAAACGGAGGATATTTTGTTTTAGGAAAATATTCCACCAAAGAGAAAGCCATGAAAGTACTGGATATGATTCAGGAAGCCTATGTAAATGGACATGCGGATTATCAGATACCAGAGGATAGTGAGGTGGAATAATGAGCAGAGTACGAACCAGATTAGAACAATACAAAGCTGAGATAGAAAAGAAATCACAGTATAAGCATGGGCTTCCAGGGAGTGCGCTGGATATTGTGAATACTCTTCTAGTGGATGCGGAAGAAGATAGAAAAGAAAACAAACAATGGATTCGTCGGCTTCGAGGAAGCATAAACGGTATTAGAGATATTATATGCAATACCGATGAAATAAAAACTGCAACATGCAGAGTTCAAGAGTACATGAAAAATCATGGAAGTGATGAAGAATTTATTCAAAATATCAATCATGATTTTGTTCTTGGATTTATGATTTCTCAAAGAATGATGCATGATGATTTCCAGGTTGTATGGGAAGAATATTTGGAATCAAGCGAGAGGTGGAAGCATGAGCCATATTAAAGACAGATTAATTCAATTGAAGAATGAGGTGGAAAACACAGGGAACGGAGCTTATTTCTCGAAAAATAATATCTCAAAAATTGTAGAATTACTTCTTACTGATCTGGAACAAGATGAGAAAGAAAACGGCTGGATTCCAGTCAGTGAGAGATTGCCGAAGGAAGACGGAAGGTATTTGGTGACGTTTAAGTATGGAATAAAAGTTTGCATGGTAGGATATGGCTCTTGCAAAAGAACTGTACTAGGATGCCCAATTGGACATGGCTGGTATAGCTTGGAAGAAGCGCAATATTATGCGGAGGATAGTATTATTGCATGGATGCAGCTTCCAGAACCATATAAGGAGGACTAAATGCGCTTAATTGATGCAGACGAATTAATTAAATACATCAAAATTTTGGAAATTGGCACAAGTATTAGTTCTGACCAGAAGGAGTTTATTGATTGCATTAACAAGCAGCCGACAGTCTTTGACGTAGATAATGTTGCAGAGCAATTAGAGAATTATTTATTTGAAAAATATTGCATAGAAGGAGATGCAACAATTGATGAAATCGTGAAAGGCGGTGGAGTTGAATGAGAGAAATTCTTTTCAGGGCAAAGCGGATTGATAATGGAGAATGGGTTGAGGGATATTATCAGAAAAGATATGACCTTTTAGACAACGAAGAACATTTAATCTTCCACGCTGATAGTTATAACGTTTGGGAATATGCGGAAATCATTCCCGAAACCCTCTGTCAGTTCACAGGGCTTACCGATAAGAACGGCAATGAGATTTGGGAAAATGACATTCTAAAATTTGAGGATGAAATTTGGATGTCTTCTCATACAAGTTGTGGGACAGAATATGATTCCGTCAAAATAGAAAATTATGGGCTTATTGGCTATGACAAAAATTCTGCTAGGTATGATTTTGTTAAGTATAAATTTAACGAAAATTCAGTAGAAGCAGATTTACATGAAAACCATGATATTGAATTTTCGGAATTTGTAAAAGAAAACGAAAAAATTGGAAACATTTTCGACAATCCAGAATTGCTACAGGAGGAATCAGATGAGTAAATCAATATTAGTGATAGATACGCCCGAGAATTGCTATGACTGCCCGTTCGGAACTGAATATTGTGGAAATCTTGAATACGATGGGTTGTGTGAATTAGCTGACTGTTTAGATTATGATGCAATTCTGATGACAGAAGAACATTATGATTACGAAAGCAAATCAAGACCTGAATGGTGTCCATTGAAGCCACTGCCGGAGAAGAAAAGTACAACTGCACCCGTGAGCAATTATGAAGTGCAGAAAAACTTATTTGCCGCTGGTTGGAATAACTGCATTGATAAGATTACAGGAGGAGGGGATTCTGATGATTAATTTAACAGGAAAAAGCGTGTTCGTAAAGACACAGGAAGAATATTTGAGTGTTCTGAAAATAGCAAGGTTTCAGGGATTCAAATGGGCGAGAGAAAACCATTTAAACCATATCGAAATTCCATTTCCAAACATATTGAATTTTTACGATAATAAGACCGTTACTTACAGCTTTGAAAAGACATTGCTTGAAGCATCCAAAATCGTCGAAGATGAAAAAAAATCAAGGATGCAGTAAAACTTGTCAGAACGTTCGCTAAATACCCAGACAGAACAGCATTGACGGACTCATTTATCAAGTCCTTGAAGTTACTTGCAGATACTGTAGAAAGTCAGTTGGAAGAGGTGAAGTAGATGAGTAAGAAAGTGAAGTGCTGTGAGTGTGCTTCTTTTTTAGGCTGGGCTTTGCCTGAGCGAGTAGATAAAGATAACTACGAATACGCCAAAAGAGCTTTCAAATTGGCTTCTACTACAGGAGTATGTGAATACAGCATGAAAACCAAACAGATGGCACATGAGCAGTATTGCAAACGATTTGAAAAGAATAAATATTTAGAGCAGGAAAGTAAACCTTTTAAACAGGACATTTTGAACCTTAAAAATGCGATTGCGGAGTATGAAAAAGAAAATTTTGTGGAAGTAGACGAATCGTGGAAAATTCTATTTATGAAAAGATTTCAAGAGGTGAAGTAGATGGAGAGATTAACAGAAAAGCAACGACATATTTTGCAACAAAAACTTTGTGATATGAAAAGGCGTTGCTATAATCCAGAAGAAAAATTTTATAAAGATTATGGTGGACGTGGCATTAAAATTTGTGACGAGTGGATGGATAAAAAAGAAGGACATAGCAATTTCCAAAAATGGGCAGTTGAAAATGGATGGGAAGAAGGGCGCAGCATTGATCGAATAGACGTAAATGGAAATTACGAACCTAGTAATTGTCGGTGGGCAACACCAGAAGAACAGGCGAACAATAGAAGAAATAATAATTATATAACGATAAACGGGGTAACAAAAACAACTTCTGAATGGGCAAGACAAATTGGAATTTCACAAAATGCTTTTACAGGCAGAATCAATAGTGGGTGGACAGGAGAAGAATTATTAAAGCCCAAATTTAAGCCTTTAAAAATGTCTAAAGCAAAAATGGCAAAAGAAATTAGAGCGTGGAGAAATGCAGAAGAACAGGGCCTTCTTGTGAGATTGCCGTGTAAGGTTGGGGATATATTATTCCGAATTAACAAGGGCGCAAGAAACCCAATTATCAAGATGAAAGTATCTCAGATTACTATGATAAGCAAATTATATAACATAAAGGCAATCCAAGAAGATTATGGAGAAGTATTTTTCTCAGATGATGTTATTGGGATAAAAGTATTTACTACCAGCGAAGAAGCTGAGAAGAAGTTGGAGGAGCTGGGAAATGACAAGACCTGAGATTACGGCAAAATTATCAGCCATGGTTGAAAAGAAAATTAATCCGCATAATGATCCACGTATTTATTGGGCACGAGAAGTTACATTTGATTACTATACAGATCATGCAATCAGAGTGGACTACATGAAATTTGTTCCAGCAAATAATAGCGTTTCTGGAATAGAAAAAGCGGATTGCTACTGCTATGAAATTAAGTCGTCTGTTGAAGATTTCAAATCTGGACACGGGTTAAATTTCATTGGCGATTTCAACTATTTAGTTATGCCGCAAGATGTATATGCAAAAATATCTCTGGAAATTCCGTATTCTGTAGGGGTTTACATACCAGACGGAAGTGAGCTTTCATGCATCAAGAGAGCAGTGAGGAGATACAGAACAAGACCTGTATCTGAAATTCTTCTGATGATGTTCCGGTCAGCAAATAGAGATTATAGAAAAACTGCAAGGAAATTGGAGGAGATGAAGAATGCACAGTCATCAATGGATTAAATATCACTCTCGCAGAAGAGGGCATATATACAGATGTGTAATTTGTGGAAAACTTTTTGGATAGGAGATGAAGGAAAATGGATAAACCTGTTCTGGACGCTACATGTGGTTCAAGAATGATTTGGTTCAACAAAAATAATGAACTGGCTGTTTTCGTTGACAAACGCGAACTGGATAACGAAGCAATATGGACAAGCGGAGACGGAAAAGTAACAAGATATTGCAACATCCATCCAGATATTATAGCGGACTTCACATGCCTCCCGTTTGAGGATAATACATTTTACCATGTTGTGTTTGACCCACCGCATCTTATCCAAGGTGGGGACAATGCCTGGATGGTAAAGAAGTATGGAAAGCTCAACAAGGATACATGGAAACGAATGTTACATGATGGTTTTTCTGAGTGCATGCGTGTACTGAAGCCTTACGGGACATTGATTTTTAAGTGGAATGAAACACAGATTCCTGTAAAGGATGTTATTACGGCTATTGGGGCAGAACCATTGTACGACAATAGATCTGGCAAACAGGGAAAAACACATTGGATGGCATTTATTAAGGTGGATGAAAATGATGGATAATTTAGAAAATGTTTCTGCAAGAAGTGAAAAAGAAGAAAAAATTGAAAAAGAAAAAGTAACTGATTTGGAATTGGTTTTCGAGGTTTTTGACGGAAAACCGTACTATTCGATAAAATACAAAAATGTTGGTGAAGATGATTACCGCATAGGATATAGCTCATATTCTTTTGAGATTGTCTTGGCATATAAAGAAAAATATTTCGAACTGGTAGAAGAGGAAAAATCTAGCACAGAAATAAAATACAGAATTGACAGAAAAATTATATCAAACAGTATTCAACATTACGGCATGGACAATCAGAGTACCGTCTGCATGGAAGAATGTGCCGAGCTTATCCAAGCAATCAGTAAGGCGAAACGTGGAAAAATCAACCGTGATAACATGATAGAAGAAATTGCAGATGTGTTGATCTGCATCGAAATGCTAAAGCAAATGTACATGATATCCGATGAGAAAATTAATAAGTGGATTGAGAAGAAACAGGCGAGAGAAGCAGAAAGAATTAGTCAACATGAATTATTATAGCTACATTTGGAGGTATGAATATGGCGATTCCAAAAAGACGAAAATTATCCAAAGAAGAACGTATGAAAGTGTATGAAAAATGCCAGGGACATTGTGCTTATTGCGGTTGCACGTTGGAATATAAAGATATGCAAGTAGATCACGTAAAGCCTGTGTATCGTGGCGGCGAGGATGATATTTCCAATATGCTTCCTGCGTGTCGTTCTTGCAATCATTACAAATCAACTTTAAAACCAGAAGAATTTAAAAAATATCTTTCTGGGATTCCCAAAAGACTTATGAGGGATAGCATTCCGTTTCAAGTAGGAGAAAGGTTTGGAATTGTTAGAATTGTTACAGATGATGTGACTTTTTATTATGAAAAAATCAAAAATAAAAATAGAAATAGGGAGGACTAATCATGAATAAGAAAGAAATCGCAGAGATCAAGAAGCAGTTTACGCCAGCCAATTGTGCAATCACACGTATTTGTGGTTGTTATGTGGATGCGGAGAAGAATAAGAAAACAAAGATTAAAGAAGCGTTCCTGTCTATTCCAGATGAAGAAATGTTTAAGTATTTTGACATTTTCAAGAAAACCATGTCTGGCAGACTTGGAAAAAACCTTATGAACCTTGATTTTCCATTATCACAGGAAAAAGAGGGTGGAACACAGGAATTTCTTATGCGGATTAGAGCAAGTAAGCTTAAAGATGATAATATTTTGGATGAGTTCTACGACAAAGTGATTGAGAATTACGATTATCCAGAAAATTACTACATAGTTCTCATTCATGCGGTCTATGATATTCCAGGAAAGGCTTCTGATGGAACCAAAATGCACGATGCATCAGAAGAAATTTATGAACACATTCTGTGCAGCATTTGTCCGGTAAATCTTTCAAAGGCTGGACTTAGCTATGATGTGACTGAAAATAACATCAAAGACAGAATTCGTGATTGGGTAGTCTCAAGACCAGAAACAGGATTCTTATTCCCTGTATTCAATGACAGAAGCACTGATATTCATGGAACTTTGTATTTTAACAAAAACATAAAGAATATTCATCCAGACTTCATCGAAAATGTTCTTGGCACACCAATTCCACGTATACCGGGAAATGAGAGCAATGTCTTTTCGGATTTCATCATGGATAATTTCAATGGAAACACAACATTCAATTTCACTGAAAGCCTAATTGAATCTTTGCAGGAAGTAAGAGAACAGAAGAAAGACAGCCCGGAGATGATAACCGTATCATGTGACGAAATGGAACAGATTTTTGGATATTGTGGAGTTCCAGACGAGAAGTTATCAGATTTCAAGGAAAACTGGGAAATGTATTTCAGCAATGAGCCTGTTGCCATTGACAATATCCATAATTCAAAAACTGCAAAAATTGTAACACCAGATGCAACAATCTGCATCCAGCCAGATAAAATTGCTCTGATTGAATTGAAAGAAATAAACGGCGTTCCATCCATTGTAATTCCGGTAAACGGAGAACTGAAAATCAATGGAATTGAAGTTGAATTGAGATAAACACTTTTGAAAAATCCAGAAAATGAAGAAAGGAATTTTAGAATTGGCAAATAAAAGAATGTTTACCATGAAAATTGTTGATACAGACGCTTTTCTCGATATGCCATTGTCAACACAATGTCTTTATTTCCATTTAAACATGAGAGCAGATGATGATGGATTTATTGGAAATCCAAAGAGAATCGCGAAATTAATCGGGTCTAATGATGATGATCTAAAGCTTCTGATTGCCAAAAGATTTGTTCTTCTGTTCGAAGATGGAGTAATCGTAATCAAACATTGGCGAATGCACAACACCTTGTCCAGGGACAGATACGTGGAAACTTCGTACACAGATGAAAAAAAGACGCTACTCCTAAAAGATAATGGCAGTTACTCACTGACAGAAGGAAGTCCTATTGATGATGCCAAGTTAATAGAGCGCTCAAATAGGCAGGTACAAAATAATTGCGAAATAGAAGCAGAAAATAGGCTGGAAGAAAAAGATACTATTTGCCAAACTGACATCCAGAAAGTCATTAATGAATGGAATACGCTGGAAGAATTTGGTATTAACCATGTAAAAAGAATGACATCAAAACGAGAACAGGCAGTGAAAGCCAGAATCCGTCAAAACCATATGGAAGATATTCTGGAAGCTATTGAAAACATTCGCCATAGCAGCTTCTTACAAGGCCAGAACAAAGAAGGCTGGATGATAACTTTCGATTGGTTCTTAAAGCCCGGTAACTTTGCGAAGGTATTTGAAGGGAACTATCTTGATAAAGCCGGAAGTAAACCGCAAAGCTACATGGAGAAAATCCAAAACAGGGTAAGCGAGGTGGATAATTGGGTATGACAAGAGAAGAATGGGCGGTACTGGTAAAGGCAATGAAAGCTTTGTACACTTCTCCATCATTTCTGCCAGATCAATATGCTTTTGATACTTGGTATGGATTGCTGAAAGACCTGGATTACAAGCTTTTAAGTTTTGGGTTAAAAAAATATATGCAGACTGAACGGAAAGAGCCATCAATAGCTGCATTAAGAGAATGTGCCGATAGCATTGCACCACAATCCACAGAATTAAACGAAACAGAAGCATGGGAAAAGGTATGCAAAGCTATTCAGAATTCTACATATAACGCAGAAGCAGAGTTTGATAAGCTTCCAAAAATCATTCAGAAAGCAGTATCAAGCCCGGCACAGCTTAGAGAATGGGCGGTATCTGAAAACGTAGATGGTACATGGTGGAGCGTAGTTCAGTCCAACTTTCAAAGGACTTACCGGGCAGAGGTACAGAGGGAACAGGAACGAAGAAAGCTAAGCCCAGACCTTTTAAAAATTATAGATACTGCCAGATTGGGAGGTGCGGAAAATTGCCAGATAGAAAACCATGGAGAGAATTAAAAAGCACTGAAATTATAGGCTTAAAGCGGAGACAATGCTCGAAATGCGACTATTACAGCAAGAGTGAAAATGCATGGAGTACAAATGCAACCTGTGATTATATCTTGATTGAAGACCATAGCAGAGGATGTGATCCGAGGGATTGTGTAAAAAATGGTATTTTCAAGAAGAAAGCAAAAGGGAAGTCAAGAGTAAAGCGAGTGATTCTATGAGGAAGATAAGCGAAATGTATAAGCGTTCTGGTGGTACAGCTTATCAGCATACCTGTTCTGAATGCAGATTCTTCCGTGGTGGAAAGCATCCACAGTGCTTGCAATACGAATTAGAAATTGACTGGAAACCAGATTATATAGCTTGTAAATTTTACAATCTGGAAGAAACTCAGATTGATGGACAGGTCAATATCTTTGATTTGTTGTGAAACGTGATAATTGTGCAATTAAAATCACGTATAATCGTTTAAAACAGAATAATGGTAGAAATTATAGGGCATACAAAAGATAAAGGAAAACAACGTAAAAAATTAGGTAATTACTTGGAGGGACAATTAATGGAAAAAGCTATATTGTATGCCATAAACGAAAGAATGTTCTCACTTGGTCTGATAGATGAGAAAACAAGAGATAAAATTAAAGCTGAAATCAGCATTAGAAAGTAGCAAAATGTATTGAGTGGAGTTATGTGAGGTGTTATACTTTATATGATTCCACTCCCTGTTTATTGAGGGAGAAATGCACTATGAATATTTATTATGTCAGAGAAAAATTAAGAAGTTGCTCTATTTACGACATTGAACTAAATGTTGCTTATTATGCCAGGGTTTCAACGGAAAAAGTCGAACAGCAAGCATCCATCAAACATCAGGAAGAACATTTTGAAGAACTGATACATTCTAACAACAGATGGAAGTTTGCAGGTTCTTACATTGATGATGGTATTTCTGGAATGCACGCAGATAAAAGAGAAGAATTTCAAAGAATGCTCAGAGATGCAAAACTTGGAAAAATTGATATGATTATCACAAAAGAAATTTCAAGATTTGCGAGAAACACTCTTGATAGTATCCAATATACCAGAGAATTGTTGTCTTATGGCGTATGCGTTTGGTTCCAAAACGATGGAATTAATACTATTGATGATGATAGCGAGTTCCGACTTACTATTATGGCCGGAGTAGCACAGGACGAAATCCGAAAGCTTTCTTCAAGAGTAAAATTTGGACACGCACAGTCAATTAAAAACGGTGTCGTGCTTGGACACAGAATGTATGGATACTCAAATAACCAAGGAAAGCTCGAACTAATCCCAGAAGAAGCAGATATGGTTCGAATGATTTTTCAAGACTATGCTTCTGGAATATCTACGCCAAGAATCGAAAAGAAGCTATGGAATATGGGATACAGAAATTTCAAAGGTGGTAAAATCAACCGAGATGTTATAAAAAACATTATTCGGAATCCAAAATACAAAGGATACTATTGCGGAGGAAAAGTCAAGGTTATTGACATGTTTACCAAGAAACAAGAATTTCTTCCACAGTCAGAATGGATAATGTTTAAGGATGATGGTTCCAGAGTACCGCAGATCATTGACGAGACCACTTGGGAAAAAGCAAACGCATATTTAAGAGAGCGTGGAGAAGCTATAAAATCAAGAAGAACCTCTTTTAAGAATGAAAATATTTTCACTGGGAAGCTCTTCTGTGCAAATGACGGAGCACCATACTGGATGAAGCAACATTACATCCGAGGAAAAGAAGATGTTCGATGGGTATGTAGTTATAAGATAAAAAACGGAGCAGCTTCATGCAATTCATTTGGACTGGCAGAATCAGAATTGAAAGAAGTAATTGCAGAATTAATAAATAAATCTTCTGAAAACATTGACAGCATTTTGGAAGAATATTTTGAAATTTTGCAGTCCTCAATCAAAAACATTCCAGACAATAAAAACGAAATCTCACGACTTGAAAAACAGATTGATCTGTTAAAACAAAAACGTGAAAAAATACTGGAATATAATCTGGATGGAAAAATATCTGATGATGAGTTTATTTCAAGAAATAAAGAATACGTGAAGCAGATAAAACAGATTGAGAGCCATATTCTAGAAATCCAAAATACAAAAAGTCCAGAGCCAGTAGAAATACAATTAAGTGCTATTAAAGAACAGTTAGAAAAGTTTAAAGGCGTTACTCCACAGGACATTAACAGGCAGATTGTCAATGAACTTTTTGAGAAAATTACCGTGGAACCGTTGGCGGTTACATGTGCAACACTGACATTTCAATTAAGGTCTGGAAGCCTTGAAAAATGGGGGTTTCCCTTGCGCCGTTCTGACGATATGATTTTAACTCTACATCCAGAACAACACAAGATATTTAGTAGGAAAACTTGCATTAAGACACAAGATATGGTATTTTTCAAATATAAGTACCTTTTAGCACTATAAGAGAAAAAATGGGAGTGGAATCAATGATACATACAGCTTATGACGTAATGAAAGAGTTTTTAATCACGGATGCAGACCTTGATGGTAAGTACGGAATACCGAAAATTCCAAAGACATTTATCCATCCTGGAAAAGATACTGTAGACTTTGCGGAGAGCTTTAGCCGGAAGATTAAGAACCACCGGGAACTTGATGTAAATTTCTATGTGGATGATGTACAGTTTCAAAGGTTATGGAATCAGCCGGACAAGTATATGGAACATTTAAAATGTTTTCACGCAGTCATCATGCCAGATTTCAGTATATCGGTTGGCAAGAATGGAATGCCGCTGGTAATGTGCCTGTGGAATAAATACCGCAATCATGCACTGGCTCACTACATGATCTTGAATGATATTCCGGTAATTCCGAACGTAAACATACTGCCAGAATACTGTTGGGACTGGTGCTTTGATGGGCTACCAGAGGGAAGCACAGTTGCCTGTTGCACCAATGGAAGAGTAAAGAGCAAGGCGGCACGGTTGGAATTTTGCGTTGGTTTCAAGGAAATGGAACGTAGATTGAAGCCGCTGCGAGTTATCATTGTTGGAAGAACACCGGAAGAATTGGAAACAGACACAGAAATTATAAACTTTGAAACCAGGAATCAGAAGATTAACAAGGAGAGCGTGAATGGGAACAACGACTGATAATTACCAGAGAAAGAAGAAACTTTCCAAGTCCCAAATGAAGAGGACGGAGCGTTTAGAGAAATCATCCCACAGAAGATATGGAACACGGAAGAAAGAAGGATTAAATAAATTGTGAATTTTGAATCATCTGGAACTTTACGCTATAGAAATATTTGTGCAAAATTAAAATTTAAGTGGTAACTAGAAAATGCGAGATTTTTTCTGGTTGCCACTTTTTTTCTGGATTTCCTTGATTTTTTGTTGCCAAAATAATGTTAGAATTTAGGGATCATTCACAAGTTAGTTACAACTATTTAAGCATTGAACTGCTGCGGTTTTTCCGTTGCCACAAATCAACCAGGGACAGCACCAGGAACCGACACCACGCCGAGCGGATGAAGACCGGGAACGATCAAGCACCAGCAAAGCCGACCGCCAGCCGTAGCCCTGGCAGATCAGAACCAATAACCCACGGATAACAAAACATAATAGCAAATGTCATATGATGAAGCAACAAAAATACAATAATACTCTTGCAAAATAAGCCTTAAATGGCTTATAACGTATTTAGCCTATACTTTATTGACTACGATTATAAAACGCCTTAAAAAAGAAAATACGGCGTTATACAACGCATATCACAATATAGTTGTATAGCCCTAATTGTTATATAGCCCGGATAACTGCGACAGATCACCGGGAAGCCTGGACGAGCTACGCACATAAGCGGACAAAATGCACCAATTTACACGGTACGCAAATAAAGCATAGCCGCACATAGCTACACAAGGCTATTATACACCCATAGCCGCAGCCAGTCAATAAACCATGTAACACACTATAAAGCTTTTTAAAGGCTCATAAGTGGATTATAATGCAATAGTGGCATAAATCCCCATTAACAGCATTAAAAACCATTTACGGATAAAATAGCGCATTAATTGATTGACTTATGGTATTAACTTTGCAAGGTGCATCTGGCAGAATGCAAAAAACCGCTTGCACGCCGTGAACGTGCTGCCGGACTGGAAACCGGGAAGCGGTGGAAAATCATTCATTTATAAAAATATTAAAATTATTGTCAACATAACCAACAATTTTAATTCTATCAATTCCGTATTGATCTTTTTGATTTTTAATTATATGCTTAATACATTCATTATCTACCCATACATCTAAGCCCATAGCATGTATTTTTTTATTTACTTCAAGCATTTTTCTTACATTTTCCTCAAGTATTGAATTTTTCATGTTTTTATCTTTCTTCCCTTCGCCCTGGGAGCTAGGATATAAAAAACACGCCCTATTATTTAAAAGTCATTTTTGTAACAGCAGGAAGACTGCGCAAAAATTCCCGGCGGTCGTAATCATCATTAATCTTAAATTGTCTGTCGCTTGTGG
>ENA-OOXT01000528-OOXT01000528.1-human-gut-metagenome-genome-assembly--contig:-NODE-528-length-28524-cov-3.053532_pt1 | contig 28524 bp, 16 predicted proteins | sample MGYA00241590_ERZ501349 | MGnify/ENA primary metagenome ERZ501349 (study PRJEB25962, sample SAMEA2042838) | human gut metagenome | biome: human gut; feature: human-associated habitat; material: faeces...
AAAAGGGGGCCGAGTTACGATGCGTAACTCGGCCACTAACAGTTCGAAAGTAAATCGGTAAATATTTCTTAATAAATAGGCTTATTTTAAAATCTAAAAATTTAATCTGAAAGGAAAAATCATATAAAATGTTACGATTTTCAGGGGCTTTTTCTGACGACGGCTATTTGCGCCCCGTTATCGTAGCCACAACATACTCTGAACAGGTGCCTATGCGGAACTTGCCGCCCCAGATGCCAAGGCCCGAACTTACATAATATTGCGTGTTGCCGCGCTGCCACGGACCGTAAGAGCACTCGTAGATGCGGTCGGTTATCCACGATATGGGCCATAGCTGTCCGCGATGGGTGTGGCCGCTAAGCTGAAAGTCAACGCCGGCACGCTCGGAGCGGTCGAGATGATAGGGCTGATGGTCGAGCAGAATGGTGTATCTGCTCTTGTCGGCACTGCGCATAAGCTCCGCCACGCTGCGGCGGCGCGGGTTGGTGCGGTCGTCACGGCCTATGATGCACAGCTGCCCTACGTTGGCCATGCTGTCGCGCAGCAGCGTTATGCCGGCGTCGGCAAAGAACTTCTGCGCCTGCGGCTCGCCGCTGTAATACTCATGATTGCCAAGACAGGCATACACAGGAGCGTTGAGACGGCGCAGCTCTGACGCCATGTTCTCCTCGATGAGCGGACGCATGCTTATGTCTATCATGTCGCCGGCAATAAGGATAAGGTCGGCATGCTCGGCGTTAATCATGTCCACCCAGCGCGCCAGCTCCTTGCGGCGGTTGTGATAACCGAGATGAAGGTCGCTCATCATGACCACCTTGACGGGGCGTCCGAGATGCTTGTCGGTGGTGAGTTGTATGGTATGTCGCACCTTGTTGTTATAGTGAATGTTGCCGGCAATGAACACAAGCGCTACGACGGCAAACAGCACAGTGGACACTATGCAGTTGGAATAGAGCCATGAGCGCGGCACTATGTGCAGAAGCCGCCCGAGGTCGAGCAGCAGAAAGGCGATGACGATATAAAGAAGGATGAATATGGAGGAGTTGCCCACCTCGTAACATGCCGAAGCCAGATTGAGGGGAAGGCCGTCGATGGCACGCGAAAAGTTAAGAAACAGGGTGAGAAATGCCGCCATACCAACGCCCACCACGGCCCAGCGCCAGCCCGCCGACAACGGCAGGAGGCACCACACATGCCACAGAACATAGGCAAGGCCGACGAACGGCAGCACGAAGAAAAGAACAAACCACATTGTTTTCATTGTTTTAAGTATGGCTGCAAAGTTACATCTTTCGCCGCACTTACGGCACGGCAGCAACACGAAAAACGGGATAATGGTAATATTTTCGGTAAAACATGCACAACTGACAGGCAAAAAACACGCCCGAAGATTTCTCTCCGGGCGCAACTCAAAACAATACTATCTACCTGTTAACTGAAGATATTGAAGAGTCAGTATTTTATAATTGCAATAAGTTTCAACGAAGCGGTCGCGGCTCTGCGTGTATTGCGTCTGAGCCTTCAGCAGGTCGGTCATGGTGGCGGTTCCGGCGCGATAGTAGCTGTTGTTGAGCCTCAGGTTTTCGGCAGCCTGCTCTATCGACTTGCAGGCTATGCCCAGCTGGGTGTATGCCGTGTTGAGGTCGTTCCATGCCTTCTGCATGCCGATGACGAGCAGCTGCGACTTGTCCGTAAGTTCGGTCTGCGCGTCGGCAACCTCCATCTTGCGGCGCTTTATGGCGTGGCTTCCGCCCCACCATGCCGACAGCGGCACGTTGACCGTGGCAAACACCACGCCGAACGAGCGGCTGCAGTCGAGCAGGTCGTGATACATATATCCGGCGCCTACGCTCACCGTAGGCATGTTCTTGCCCACATCGAGCTTCTGCTTCAGCCGCGTGGCCTCAACGTTCTTTTCGAGCAGGCGGTATTCGGGCGTAAGCTGCAGTGCCGACCGGTGGTCGCTCTTCAGCGAGGCGGGCGACTCGGGCATCTCGCCCACCCTGATGTCTGACACGAGCACAAAGCTGCTGTCCTCGAGTCCGAGATATTGTGCGAGCAGCATTCTTGCCACAGCGATGTTGCCCTCAAGGCTTACGCGGTTGCTCATGTTATCGTTCTTCTCGAGCTGCACCTGCAGCAGGTCGTTCTTCAGCGCCACGCCGGCGTTGACCGAGTTGTTTACATCACGATAAATGCGCGTGAGCATGGTGTCGGCCACGTGCAGCGTGTTGAGTTTTTCGTTGAGAGCCACGAGCTGCCAGAAATACTGTTCGGCTGTAAGTTCCACGTCGTTTTCCGACTTTTCGAGCTGCAGCTTGCTCACGTCAACGCCCAGTCCGGCAAGCTTGTTGCCGTTGACAATCTGTCCGCCGGCAAACAGGGGCTGAACTGCCGTAACGCCTCCCATGAGTCCGTTTTTGCACATCTCCATGGCCATGTCGGGCTGAAGCTGCATCTTGGCCATGCCCTTGTCGGCATTGAAGCCCATGCCGGTGGCACTGACAATGGGAAAATAGTTGGTGAAGGCCTCTTTCTTTGTCTGCTCTGCCTCAGCCACTGCATTCTTGGCGTTGACCATCTTGGCATTATGGCTCACGGCCATGCTGCGGCACATCTCGGGCGTGAGGCCCGTCTGAGCCTGCACAGCTGCCGGACTAAGAACGGCCAGCAGACCGCAGAGGGCGCGCCCGATTAGTTTTATATTATTGTTCATAACGCTTTCTTATTTTTACTTTTATCATTCATTTTCAAGTTTCAGTCCTGCCTCACGACGTTTTGTCGATCCGCTCATCATCAGCCAGTAGGCCACGGGCAGCACGGTGAGTATGAGCAGCATCGTAACCAGCGTGCCGTAACATATAACAGAACCCATGGGCATCCACAGACCGCTGCCGCCGAGAATCATCGGGATGACACCCATTGAGGCAGCCGCCGAGGTAAGGAAGATGGGACGCATACGACGCTTGGCCGAAAGGAAGATGGCCTCGTGGGCGGTCAGTTTCTCCTTTTCGCGCAGCTCTTCGGCATAGTCATACATTATTATGGCGTTGCGCACCAATATACCCATCAGGCTGATTATGCCGAGGAAGCACGTAAGACTGAACGTTACGCCTGAAATAACAACACCCAAGCTCGTACCAAATATTGTCATGGCAAGCGACACGAGCAGCAGGACGGCGGTGTTGATGCGGTGGAAGTGCCATACAAGAATGAAGAAGATGATGACCACAGCCACGGCAAGAGCCGACAGAATCTGCGGCAGCGACTCCTGCGACTCGGCATACTCGCCGCCCCACTCGGCCGTAACGCCAGAAGGAAGGCGCGACGTGTCGAAGTTTTTCTGCAGTTCGGCGGTCAGCTCCATTACATTCTTATCGTTGACAACATCTGCCATCACGGTGATGGTGCGCAGGCCGTTGCGGTGGGCAATCTGACTGTCAGCCCATACAGGCTTAATATCGGCTATCTGGCGCAAGGGCACAACGGAGAGTCCGCCGCTGACGGGTATAAGCTCATCGGCAACGTCACGGATAGCAGACGAGTCGGCATTGGTGCCTTTAAGGCATACTCCGTAGTTATAGTCGCCGTCCCATATCGTGCCGAGACTTATGCCGCTGCTGTTATAGCGCGTGGCGAGCGTGGCCTCAACCATGGCGTTGGTAACGCCCATGCGGCCGGCCTTGGTCTCGTCGAGCACTACGTCGGTGGTCAGCAGAGGCTCATTGACGTCGTTGCGCACAAGCATAAGGTAAGGATTGTTGCGCCACAGGCGCGTTACGGAGTCGGCAACCGACTTAAGCTGCTGCCAGTCGTCGCCCGTAAGCCTTAACTCAACAGGGTTGGCATCCTGCGAATAAGACAGCTGCTTAAACCTCACATAAGCGTCGGGGAAGTGTGTGGCATACTTCATGCGGTAGTCTTTCAGCAGGGTCTCAGTATCGTGGTTACTCTTCGTATTGACGATAAACTGTGTATAGTTAGATCCGCCAAACTGCGGCGCATAGGCTGCATGAAAACGCGGCGATGAAGTGCCTTTGAACGATGCCACCGACACCACGCGGCTGTCTTTGCGCAGAATATGCTCCAGACTGTCGGCAACGGCAGCGGTGCGCTTGAGCGACGTGCCGTCGGGAAGGTAAATCTCAACGGCAAACTGGTTGCGCTCGGCCGTAGGCATCATCTTCTGCGGCAGCTGTGACACCATGACTGAACCAATCACTATGCTTGCCACGCCGACAGAAACGGTGATGTAAGGATGAGCAAAGCAGCGGCCTATGAGCCAGTCGTAATAGCGCTGAACGAGGTCGAGGAACGAGAACTTCTTCTTACCCCCTGTGCCAACAGGCTTGCGTATGAAGTAGAACTGCAGGAACGGCACTATAAGCTCTGCCACCAGAAGCGATATGAGCAGCACGATGGTGATGGACCACGGGAAATAAAGCAGGAAGTCGTGATACATTCCCTTCGTAGTAAGCAGAAACGGGAAGAACGTGATGCTTATGGCAAGCGTGGCCGAAAATATCGACTTGAAGAAATGGGTGGCACTGCTGATAGATGCCGTCCAGCGCGACTTGCCCTCGGCAAGCATCTCCATGTAGCTGTCGATTATCACGATGGAGTTGTCGACAATCATGCCAAGCGTAACAATAAGAGCAGCCAGCGTAACCGTGTTGAGCTCTATGCCGAACGCATAGAACAAACCTAATGAGATGAAAATAGAGATAGGGATGGTGGACGCCGCCACAAGAGCGACGCGCATCGGCAAGAACAGCATTATCACTATTACGACGGCTGCTATGGCAATGAGAAGCTCACGGAGGAAGTTTACGACGCTGTCGTTTACCACTTTGGTCTGGTCCGTTATAGTAAAGATGGTTACGTCTGACGGCAATGTCGACTTAAACTCGTCCATCACCTTTTCGATGTCAGCTCCCATGGCCGTTATGCTGCGGCCCTTCTTCATCTCCACACTCAGCACAAGACACTTCTGTCCGTTGTTGGTTACATACGACGACGGCTGGGGATACTCGCGCCTTACCCTGGCAACGTCCTTCAGACGTACCACGTTGCCTGACGGATCGGAATAGACAACGAGTTGCTCAACATCGCCCACCACGTTGAGCGAGCGCTCCACCTGTATCGGACTGTCGTAGCCGTTGCCCTTCTGCGTGCCGGCAGTGGTAACGAAGCCCTTGGCAAAGAGGCTGGCGGCAATGGTGTTGGTGCCTATGCCGTAGTGGGACATCTTGTCGCTGTCGAGATATATTGATATCTGCTCCTTCTGCATTCCCAATACGTTCATGCGGCCGATGCTCTCAATGCGGCGCAGCCTGTCTTTCAGGTCGTCCATATAGTCGTTGAGCTCGCGGTAGGTCTTATCCTTGCTCTCCATGGTTATGAGCAGGGCCGACGTGTCGCCGAAGTCGTCCTGAACCATGAGCGCAAGCACACCTGAAGGCAGCTGAGCCTTGAACGTGTTGATGCCGTGCTTGAACTTGCTCCAGAAGTTGTCCTTGTCGGTGCCCGACACATCGTCGTTAAGCTCTATCTGTATTATGGCCATGCCGTTGCGGCTGTACGACTTGGTCTTCTCTTTCTTTACTTCCTTATATGAGAATATGTAGTTTTCGAGCGGCTTTGTGAGCTGTTCCTCAACGTCCTGTGCCGACACGCCCGGATAGACGGCTACAACCACACCCTGGCGCACCGTGAAGTCGGGAAACTCGTTCTTGTTCATGTCAGCCAGACCGTAGACGCCGAAGGCCACGAGACAGCATGCCACCATTATCACTATCTGGCGATAGTGCATGGCCCACTCTACGATGTTTCTTTTCTTCTTTGTCATAGTTCTGCTATTTTAGTTCCCTCGCTGACCTTCTGCTGTCCGCTGACAATAACCTTGTCGCCGGCGCTTATTCCGCTGTTAATCACCACGCGGCTGCCTACGCTCTCGCCCACCTCCACATAAGTCTTGTGAGCCTTTCCGCCTACGGCAGTCCACACAAAGGTGCGGTTGTCGGTGTCTATCAGTATCACATTGGCAGGCAGGGCCACGGCCGTGGCTGAAAGATTGTCGCCCACATAGGCCTCGCACACCATGCCAGGCAGCAGTTTATGGCCAGAGTTAGACACTTCTATCTTCACCTCGTAAGAGCGCGACAGCGGGTCGGCAGCCACACCCTTCTCGGCCACGCGTCCGCTGCAGCTCATGTTCTGCAGTGCCGGCACGCGCACGAGGGCGCTCTGACCGACTTTTATGCCAGACATCTCGTCTTCGGGCACGGCAATCTTTATCTTCACCTTATTAATACTTACCAGCTTTATCACGGGCATGCCGGGGGCGGCGTTCTGTCCTGCCTCGACAAGTTTCTCGGCCACGTATCCGCTGTATGGGGCATAAAGACGGCAATCGGTCAGACTCTTGCGGGCAATGTTCTCGGTTGACACAGCCTGGCGCAGCTTGCTCTGCACTTCTATCCACTGCATCTCAGTGAGGCTTCCTTCGTCGTGCAGCTGCTTCATGCGCCTGAAGGCATCCTCAGCCTGCTCTCTCACGGCCTTGGCTGCATTGTAGGCATTGCGCACGCTGACAGGATCAACCTCGGCTATGAGGGCACCTTTCTTTACCATATCGCCCACAGACACATATACCTTTGTTACGGTTCCGCCCGAAGCAAAACTTAGAGCGGCATCGTCTGAGGCCTCTACCGTGCCCGAAAATTCCTGACTTCCACTTACGGGTACCGGCTCTGCCTTCTCTGTCTTCACCTTAACCGGCATCACCTCTCTCGCCTTTTCCTTGCCGGAGCATGATGCAAGAAGCACCACCGACAGCGCAAGGATTGCTAAATAACTTGCTTTGTTCATTTCCTTTGTATTTGTTCAAAATTTTTTTTGCAAAATTACGGATAAAGGCTTTTACTCTTGTGTTCTTATTTCCTAAACAAAAAATCCAAAAGTGGAGAATATGAACACTGCAAAGAATTTAGGAACACTATTATCTACTTTTAGATAGTTGCACTGTTTCAGTTAATACCTATCTTTGCACCCGAAGAACAAATTTTGACGCAACTTATGACAGATAACGAACTTAAAGTAGACATCGAATCAATAATCAACGAAGCCCAGACCGACTATTACGACGGAGACATCGTGGTAATGGAGAGTCTGAAGAACATCCCCACGGACAACCCCTGTAAGCTTGAGTTGCTGATAGTTATATATTGTGCCAGAGGAAGAGTTGAGTGCTGCATCAACGACTCTTACCACAGACTTGAAAAAGGCAATATAATGATATGTCTGCCTAACTCGCTCGTAACCGACATAAATACATCAGACGACATCGACCTGAAGATTCTCGGACTCTCGAGCAAGGCACTTTTCAGAAGTCTTGACCTCAGCAAAAACTTTTGGAACATCGTATTATACGCATCTCATCACCCAGTGATAAGCCTCAACAGCGAAAAACAGATACTGATGAATAGATTCTACAGTCTGTTGCAGTTTAAGCTGGAAAGCATGGACGGGCTGTTTCACAGGGAAATAATGCGCTCGCTCTTTCAGTTTGCGTTCTATGAACTGGCCGAACTTATAGCATCATGCACAGACAATACTATATACAACGGGGTGATAAGGCAGGGCGACCTGCTGTTCAGGCGCTTCATGGAGCTGCTGGCCGAAAACGGAGGCATGGAGCGATCGGTGAGTGCGTATGCCGAAAAGCTGTGCATAACGCCCAAATATCTTTCGTCGCTGTCGAAAAAGGTCAGTGGAAGAACTGCGCTGAGCTGGATTCACCAGTTTACCATTGACGCGATAATAAAGAGACTGAGATATTCAAACATGACAATAAAGGAAATTTCGGACACGATGAACTTTCCTAACATATCATTCTTCGGAAAGTTTGTAAAGTCGCAGACAGGCATGTCGCCAAGCGAATACAGAAGAAACATGTACTCGTTTGACAGAAGGCCTATAAGATGAAAAACGGATACTGCATGCCTGACTTCATCATATATCTCGGGAGAATGTGCAGGTCAAAGCAGCAGAAAGACTGCGGCTGAAAATATAAAAGACCTTACATCACATACAAAGAAAAACACAAAAAGACAACAGCGCGTCGCCGTGTGAACGGCAGGCGCGCTGTGTCCTTATATTCATTAGCCAACAAAAAAATCAGAATTTAACTGCCGAGAGTATCTTTCGCGTTGCTCCGGCCTTGCTGCTTACATATTGCGCAGCCTTGTCGCCGTCTGCCTTGCGGAGGCTGTCGTCGGCTATATAGCCGTTCATCAGGCTCTCAAACTGCTGATAGCCGTCAATCTGACGGCCGCCGCCCGATGCGAGCAGGTCTTGCGCTTCCTGGAAACGCTCGTTGTTAGGACCGAATATCACCGGTATGTTCCATACCGCCGCCTCGAGCACATTGTGTATGCCGACACCGAAACCGCCGCCAACATACGAAACATGGCCGTAGCCATAAATGCTGGAGAGCAGACCGAAGCAGTCGATAATGAGAATCTTTGCATCGGCAACGCTCTCAGGAGTGACCTCGGTATACCTCACGGCCTTGCCCTTCAGCTTAGACAATATCTGCTGAAGATGGTCCTCGCCGATAACGTGCGGGGCAATAATCAGTTTCCAGTCGTCGCGGCCGTTGAAATATTTGATGAAGATGTCCTCATCGGGAGGCCAGCTGCTTCCGGCCACAAACACTTTATAGTTTTGTCTGAAGGCCTCAACTATAGGCAGACTCTTGGCCTGGCTCTTTATCTGCAGCACACGATCGAAACGCGTGTCGCCCGTAATCTCAACCTCAGTGATGCCGAGCTTGGCTAACAGCTGTCTGCTGACTTCGTTCTGAACGAAGAAACGTGTGAAGCACTTAAGCACATTGCTGTAGGTGCGGCCATACCAGCGGAAGAACACCTGATTGGGCCTGAATATGCTGCTCACGCTGTAGACAGGCACATTGCGGCGCTTCAGTATGTGCAGATAGTTCCACCAGAACTCATACTTGATGAAGAAAGCCACTTCGGGATGCACCAGATTAAGGAATCTGCGCGCATTGAAATACGTGTCGAGCGGCAGGTAGCATATTATGTCGGCTCCCTCATAGTTCTTTCTGACCTCATATCCTGAGGGCGAAAAGAACGTAAGAAGAATCTTAAGCTCGGGATGCTCGCGGCGCAGGCGCTCCATGATGGGGCGACCCTGCTCAAACTCTCCGAGCGACGCCGCATGGAACCACACATAGCGTGAGCCGGGGTCAACGCTGTTCCTTAGCACTCTGAAGGCCTCGCGCTCGCCCCGCCACATCTTCTTTACCTTATCGTTGAACAGGCTCATCACGGCCACGCCCAGCGTGTAAAGGCTGATAACAATTTCGTACACGGCTTATGCTTGTTTGTTAGGTCTATTTAAGCACCTCGATTGCACGGCGCAGACGGCGCAGCGTCTCTTCCTTGCCGAGGAAAGCAGAAATGTCGAACATGCCCGGACCCTTGCCTTCGCCCACAAGAGTAAGACGGAAAGCATTCATCACGTCGCCCAGCTTGTAGCCCTTGCTCTCAACCCAAGCCATGACGATGTGCTCCTGATTCTCGAGCGAGAAGTCGTCAATGCCCTCAAGCACCTCGGCAAGCTCGCCCATAACCTGAGCCGAATTTTCCTTCCAGCGCTTACGCACGGTCTTCTCGTCATACTCAGTAGGAGGAATGAAGAAGAACGAGCAGAGCGGCCAAAGCTCCTTGACGAAGCTTACACGGTCTTTCATCATAGAAACGACCTTGGTTATGCGCTCCATTGACTCGTCGATGCCGTTGCCTGCAACGATAGGCGCAAACAGCTTAGAAATTTCCTCATTGCTCTTGCGCAGGATGTATTCGTGATTGAACCAGATGCCCTTCTGATAGTCGAAACGCGCTCCGGCCTTGCTGCACTTCGTTATGTCGAACTGCTCAACAAGCTCGTCGAGAGTGAACATCTCCTGCTCTGTGCCCGGATTCCAGCCCAGCAGTGCAAGGAAGTTGATGACAGCCTCGGGGAAATATCCCTGCTCGCGGAAGCCGTTAGACACCTCGCCTGTCTTAGGATCGTGCCACTCAAGCGGGAACACGGGGAAGCCCAGGCGGTCGCCGTCGCGCTTGCTCAGCTTTCCCTTTCCGTCCGGTTTGAGCAGCAGAGGCAGATGCGCAAAGCGCGGCATAGTGTCTTCCCAGCCGAAGGCTCTGTAAAGAAGCACGTGCAGCGGTGCGCTCGGCAGCCACTCCTCGCCACGGATAACGTGGCTGATCTCCATCAGGTGGTCGTCAACAATGTTTGCAAGGTGATATGTAGGAAGTTCGTCGGCGCTCTTATAAAGAACCTTGTCGTCAAGAATATCGCTCTTTATAACAACGTCGCCGCGTATCATGTCGTTAACGTGAACGTCCTCGCCCGGCTCAATCTTGAAGCGCACTACATACTGGTTGCCGTCGGCTATCAGTCTTTCAACCTCTTCGGCCGGCAATGTGAGCGAGTTGCGCATCATCATTCGCGTATGGGCATCATACTGGAAGTTCTTTATCTCCTGGCGTTTTGCCTCAAGCTCCTCAGGCGTGTCGAAGGCAATGTATGCCTTGCCGGCATCGAGCAGCTGGTCGACATATTTTCTGTATATCGCACGACGCTCGCTCTGACGGTAAGGACCATGTTCGCCGCCGAAGCTGACACCCTCGTCAAACTTGATGCCAAGCCATCTGAACGACTCTATGATATACTCCTCTGCGCCCGGAACAAAACGGTTTGAGTCTGTATCTTCTATTCTGAAAACGAAATCGCCGCCATGCTGACGGGCGAAAAGATAATTATACAATGCGGTACGTACGCCGCCTATATGCAACGCCCCGGTAGGACTTGGTGCAAAGCGCACCCTTACTTTTCTTTCTGCCATTTATTAATGAAGATAAGATAAATTTTGTGCAAAATTACAACTTTTTTAGCAAAGTGGCGTATTTTTTTATTATTTTCGCAGTGTAAAGCATTTAATACGAATAGAAATGGGCAAATTCAACAAAACTGACAAACATTATTTCAGAAACATCCTGACACGAGTGTCGCTGGTGGTTACGGCTGTGATCATCATCGTGGGCTTCCTTCCGCGCAACAGCGGACCGCAGTTCAGATACGACATAGGCAAGCCGTGGATGTACAGTTCGCTGATAGCCAAGTTCGACTTTCCTATCTACAAGACCGACGAGGCCATTAAGGGAGAGCAAGACAGCATAATAAAGGCCTTTGAGCCTTACTACAACTATAACACGGCTGTAGAGAAGGAGCAGATCGGCAAGTTTCTGAGCAAATACAAGGAGGGCATACCCGGACTGCCCTACAACTATGTTACGACCATTGCCGACAGGCTTCACCGCCTGTATCAGGCAGGAATCATGGACACGCCCGAATACTCAGAGATAAGCAAGGACACAACAAGCACCATAAGGATTGTGAGCGGCAAGAAGGCCACCAACGCCGAAATAATGTGCATCTACTCGACGATGACGGCCTATGAACAACTGTTCACCGACCAGAAGCTGGCCGAACAGAGGCAGATACTGCAGAAATGCAACCTGAACGAATATATACAGCCTAACCTCAACTATGACGAGGAGCGCAGCGAGACCGAGAAGGCCGACCTGCTCAGCACGATACCGCTGGCAAGCGGAATGGTGCTCAGCGGACAGAAGATAATAGACCGCGGCGAAATTGTAGACGACCACACGTACAGGGTGCTCAACTCGTTTGAGAAGGAGACGCAGAGGCGCAGCGCAACGGTGAGTGCCATACCGTCGACAATAGCCGGACAGATACTCTTCGTGGCCACGCTCATAATGCTGTTCACCACGTATCTCGGCCTGTTCCGCAAGGACTACTTTGAAAAGCCGCGCAGCATCACCATGCTCTACACGATGATAACGCTGTTCCCGATACTCGTGTCGGTGATGATGAGCCACAGCATACTGAACGTCTACGTGCTGCCGTTCACCATAGCACCGATATTCATACGCGTGTTCATGGACTCGCGAACGGCCTTCATATCGCACGTAACGATGATTCTGATATGTGCCGCCGCCGTGAAATATCAGTATGAGTTCATCATCGTGCAGCTTGTGGCGGGCCTCGTGGCCATCTATTCGCTGCGCGAACTGTCGCAGAGGGCGCAGCTGTTCAAGACGGCCGTGCTCGTGACGATAGGCAGCAGCGCCATGTACTTCGCGCTGCAGCTGATGCAGGACAACAACATCACGTCGATGGACCACAGCATGTATAAATACTTTATCGTGAACGGCGTGCTGCTGCTCTTTGCCTACCCGATGATGCTCATCATCGAGAAGGCGTTCGGGTTCATCTCAAACGTTACGCTCATTGAGCTGTCAAACACCAGCAAGGACCTGCTGCGCCAGCTCAGCGAGGTGGCTCCGGGCACATTCCAGCACTCTGTCATGGTGAGCAACCTTGCCGCCGAGATAGCCAACAAGATCGGAGCTAAGGCTCAGCTCGTGAGAACAGGAGCCATGTATCACGACATAGGAAAGATGAAGAACCCGGCCTTCTTCACCGAAAACCAGGTGGGCACCAACCCGCTCGACAAGATGCCGCGCATAGAGGCGGCACAGATCGTGATAAGCCACGTAACCGAAGGACTGAAGATGGCTGAGAAGTTTAACCTGCCGAGCATAATCAAGGACTTTATAAACACTCACCACGGAAGCGGCAAGACAAAGTATTTCTACATATCGTACAAGAACGAACACCCCGACGAACCCGTGGACGACTCGCTCTTCACATATCCCGGCCCCGACCCGTTCACGCGCGAACAGGCCATACTGATGATGGCCGACACGGTGGAGGCGGCATCGAGATCGCTGCCTGAATACACCGAGGAGAGCATATCCAACCTGGTGAACAGGCTCATAGACCAGCAGGTGAGCGAGGGATACTTTGTCTACTGCCCGATAACCTTCCACGACATAGCCGTGGCTAAGCAGGTGCTGACGGAGCGACTGAAGTCGATATACCACACGCGCACAAGCTATCCGGAACTGGCAAAGAAAAACAACAAGACCGAAAACACGCCGCCCGCAAAGCAATAAGGGCCGACGGCACAGCTGAAAAGGTCGCCAACGCTGTTGTAGATGCAGCGCAGGCGACCTTTTGTTTATGCGCATGTATGACACAAAAACTTGCACACATCTATATATTTGTGCATTAACAGGTCGCCATCTTGTTAATAAAAATTAAACAAAAGACCGCATTTTAGGAAATAAAGAACAAGAATGATACCTTTGCAGCCAATTTGTTTAAGGTTATTAAAGATGAATAAAACAAAATTAATCTGCGCAGCTCTTGCACTGTCAGCAGCCGCAACGGCCAGCGCAGGCGGTATTCTTACTAACACCAATCAGAACATTGCTTTCCTGCGAAATCCGGCTCAGGATGCCGTGATCGGCATTGCCGGTGTGTACAGCAACCCTGCCGGAGTGGCGTTTATGAACAACGGATTCCATCTGTCGCTCAACATCCAGAACGCTCACCAGACGCGTGAGATAACCTCAACGTTCGCTCCGTTTGCCTATGGAGCCAAGAACTTCGGCAACACCACCAAGACTTTCAAGGGCGAGGCTAACGCCCCAATCATACCGTCGATACAGGCGGCATACAACAAGAACAACTGGAGCTTCCAGTTTAACTTCGCCATCACGGGCGGAGGCGGCAAGTGTGTGTTCGACGACGGCCTGTCGTCGTTTGAAGGCAACATAGCCCTGCTGCCGCTGCTGTCGCAGAACCTCGACGTGCTGACAAACGAACTCGGACTGGGCTCGCTGGGCTTGCCCACGGTGTCGCAGTATGACATGGACACATACATGCGCGGACGCCAATACTATTACGGTTTTACGCTCGGAGCGGCACGCAAGCTGAACGACCACTGGTCGGTGTATCTGGGCGCACGTGTGCTATACGGCAACTCTAACTATTACGGCTACGTGAAGAACATCAAGGCCAACATAAACGGCGAGATGGTAAGCGCGCCCGAGACGTTCAAGAACCTTTCGGCACAGGCTGCCGTGGCTGTGGGCACATACACAGAGATGGCCAACATGTATCAGCAGGCAGGCGACATGGCCAACGCAGCCAAATATGCACAGCTGGCAAAGGACTATAAGGTGAAGGCCGTGATGCTGGGTGCGCTCGGCTCTGCCACAGAGGACGTAACGCTTAACTGCGACCAGACCGGATGGGGCATCGCGCCGATAATCGGTGTTGACTATAAGACGGGCGACTTTAACTTTGCAGCTAAGTATGAATTCAAGACGCGTATGCGCCTGAAGAACCGCTCTGCCAACAGCGAGAGCGCCAAGAACCTGGAGCAACTAAACCGCTATACCGACGGAATAGAGGTGGCTGAAGACTCGCCGGCTCTGCTGACGCTGGGCGCACAGTGGTCGCCGCTGCAGCAGCTGCGCATCTCTGCCGGATGGCACCACTACTTTGACACTGACGCAAAGCAGTTTGACAACCACCAGGACAAGCTCGGAGGCAACACCAACGAGTATCTCTTCGGTGCAGAATATGACATCAACAAGAGAGTGCAGGTGAGCGCCGGAGCGCAGTTTACGGAGTATGACTTCACCGACAGCTACATGGAGGACATCAGCTTCAACGTAAGCTCTTGCTCTGTGGGCCTGGGCGTAGGCATTAAGCTGACAGAGAAGATGAAGCTCAACCTGGCTTACTTCCAGACATTCTACAAGGACTACAAGCGCGAGACCAACGACTACTACAACATCTCCGGACTGGCCGGAAAGGTTATCGGCAACGTGGCCAACGAACTGCTGGGCCCGGAGGCTGCACAGGTGGCCGTAGACAAGACCACGGCACTGCTGACCACGCCTGACCCGTCGACAGGAAAGAGCATGCTTTACGGCGCCGACACGTTCACACGCACCAACCGTGTGTTCGGCATCGGACTTGACATCGACTTTTAATTCCTACGCAATGTAATGCAGCTGATTATCAGTGCGTTACGAGCATCATAATCTTACTTTTGCAAAAGGCCGCCTTTTATCGTCTAAAAGGTGGCCTTTTACGTTGCAATATGTGGCCTTTTGGAAGGCAAAAGGCCACATATTGGAAATACATATATAATCAACCATTTTTTCAGCGGCAACAGCAAGCTCTGCAGCCGGTTAAGAATGACGTGGTTAAGCCTAAACCGGCATCATTATTCTGCCTGTTGTTTTGCTTTATTCAGAGCGTATTTCCATCTGTTATTTAGCAGGCATAGTACGCCATGTCAAGAAAAGCGGACGGAAAAACGACAACAGAAAACGGAAAGACGGCAGAGAGCCGGAATACACAAAACAGACAACACAATGTGCGGTCTGATGTCCTGATCGGGATTAAAGGGGGTCGACATCGAAGTAAATCTGAACAGAACGATACTTGGCGTCCTGCCCCATCATGGCCTGTGCCTTGCGCAGATAGAGGCGCACCTTGGCAAGGTCGATGCCGTTTTCGAGCTTCAGCATAATCTTGCGTATGTTGAGCGTCTTCACCTTCGACACCGAAGGCTTGTCGGGACCGAGCACACGGCTGCCGAACCAGCCGCGCAGTATGTCGCCGAGACGCATGGAAGCGGAGGCCACCACGGCGTCGTCGCGATGCTTCAGAAAGACATATATCAGATGGCAGAACGGCGGATAGCAGAACGCCTGGCGCTCCTCGAGCTGGTCGGCAAACAGTCCTTCGCAGTCGTTGCGCACCACCTGCGTTATGACAGGCAGCTGCGGGCTCTTGGTCTGCAGTATCACGAGGCCCTGCTTGCCCTTGCGCCCGGCGCGTCCGGCCACCTGCGCCATCATCATGAAGGCATGCTCGTAGGCACGGAAGTCGGGATAGTTGAGCATGCTGTCGGCATTCAATATGCCTACCACGCTCACCTTGTCGAAGTCGAGACCCTTGCTCACCATCTGCGTGCCTATCAGAATGTCGGTCTTATGAGCCGAGAAGTCGCTTATCAGCCTCTCATAGGCGTTGCGCGTGCGGGTGGTGTCGAGGTCCATGCGGGCCACGCGGGCGTCGGGAAACAGCTCCATCACGTAGTCTTCCACCTTCTCCGTGCCATATCCTCGCCCACGCAGGTTGCGGCTTCCGCAGCAGGGGCACACCTCGGGCACGGTGTATGTCGTGCCGCAATAGTGGCACGTAAGCTGTCCGAGGCTCTTATGGTATGTGAGCGACACGTCGCACTTGTCGCAGTGTGGCACCCATCCGCACTCGCGGCACTCTATCATCGGCGCGAAGCCGCGGCGGTTCTGAAACAGTATGGCCTGTTCGCCGTTGTCCAAGGCCTTGCGCACGGCTGCCATCAGGCGGGGCGAGAACGGACCGCTCATCATCTTGCGGCGCTGCAGGTCTTTAATGTCCACCACCTCAATCTCGGGCAGGCGTATGTCGTTATAACGCTGCATAAGGCTCACCAGGCCAAACTTGCCCGTATGGGCGTTGTTCCAGCTCTCGAGCGAAGGCGTGGCAGAGCCGAGCAGCACCTTTGCGCCAAACTTGCGCGCAAGCATTATGGCCACGCTGCGGGCATGATAGCGCGGGGCGGGGTCTTGCTGCTTGAACGACGTCTCGTGTTCCTCGTCGATGATGACAAGGCCGAGATTGGTGAACGGCAGGAGCACGGCCGAGCGCGCACCGAGTATAACGTCGTAGGGCGCGGCAGACAGCTGCTTCTTCCATATCTCCACGCGCTCGGCGTCGGAATACTTTGAATGGTATATGCCGAGGCGGTTGCCGAACACGCGCTGAAGGCGCTGGCGTATCTGCACGGTGAGCGCTATCTCAGGCAGCAGATAGAGCACCTGCTGCCGGCGCTCGATGGCCTGGCGGATGAGATGTATGTAGATTTCGGTCTTGCCGCTCGACGTTACGCCGTGAAGCAGCACCACGTTTTTTTTCAGAAAGCTGAAAACTATATTGTTGTAGGCCGTCTGCTGAGCCTCGTTGAGCGGCTTTATCAGCTCGGGATGCGGCTCTCCGGCATTGTTCAGCCGGCCTATCTCGCGCTCGTAGGTGTTCAGGAATTTTCTTACGACAAGATTTCTGAACACTGCCGAAGTGCAGTGTGTCTCGTTCATAAGCTCGTCGCGGCTCACCTCGGCCACGGGTTCGGCACATGTGTCGCCGCTTATGGTGTCCCAGTGAGAGAGCGTGAGGAATGTCTCTAACACCTTAAGCTGAGCCGTAGCACGCTTCAACACGTCGAGAGCCACACGTATGGCGCGCTCGCTGTGATATTCGGGCGCAAGCGACACATAGGTCTCGGTCTTTGCCGTGTATCCGTCCTCGCTCTTGAGTCCCGACGGCAGGGCAGCGTTCATCACGTCGCCAACAGACGACAGATAGTAGTCGGCCATCCATCGCCACAGCTCTAGCTGCACGGCATTGACCACGGGAGCGTCGTCCATCACGGTAGATATGTCCTTAACATTGAAGTCGGGCTTGTTGTTGTGTGTCCTCACCACCAGCCCCACGTATGTCTTGCTCTTGCCAAACGGCACGAGCACCCTTATGCCCTGCTCCACGCGTCCGGCAAGACTGTCGGGCACAGAGTAGGTGAACAGGCTGTCAAGCGGCAGCGGAAGTATGATATCTGCGTAAGTCATCTGTTGTGCAAAAATACAGAATTATGCCCAAATGCACAAAAGATGAAAGTGCTTGTTTGCACAAAAACCATAAATGACGGAATAAAAAGGAACAAAAAAAGGAGACATTTCATGCCTACGCAGAAATGTCTCCAATGGAATTATTCTATGCTTTTAAAGAATTTGCCCGGATCAGAAATAGTAGGCAGCAGAAATCTGCCATGTGTTTGAACGGCCGCGCAACACGCTCTCAGCACCGTCGAGAACGGTTATCTCGCCTGTCTTGCCGCAAACGATGTTATAGTTGGCACCAACCTGCAGATGGCCTAACAGCATTACACCGGCACCCACGTTGACACTGAAGTTAGAGGTGTTGAGTCTCCATTCTGCCACGTCCTTATACAGGCTCTGGTTCTTGTCGCCGACGTTGAATCCAAACTGAGGTCCGGCTGCGAGATAAACGGCAGCAAGGCTTCCCAGACCGATATCGTAACGGAGGTTGATAGGAATATTGATTGACTTCTGCTTCAGTCTTGTTGACACCAGAGTGTTGTCGTCTGCCTCAACATTAACCTCGCCTTCACGCTGGTCGTAGAGCGCAGAAGCATCGATGCCAAGGCCTACGATGGGGAGTGTGAACTTGATAGTCGGACCGATGAAGAATCCGGTGCGGTTTGATGTCTCGAATACATCATTACTGAGCGACATGTCTGTGATGTTAAGACCACCCTTGATACCAAACTTCAGCTGTGCGTTTGCCGGCACGGCGAAATAGGTTGCCGCTACAAGAACAATCAGTGTAAATAACTTTTTCATAAGCTTTCATTTTAAGTGTTTATAAATTTGGCTGCCCCGTCGTGGGGCAGTCGTTATCTTGTATTATATCAGTGTCTCTGTCTGCGCACCGTAACGCGTGCTGCCGATGATGAGCCTGAAGAGCTCTTGCTCGACGAACGGCTCTTCTTCACCGTTGTAGACGAGCGGCGGTTCTTCTTCACCTTCTTGCCCTTCGGTGTCGCGATCTTCTCAACGGCGTATGGCTTGTCGTATGTGAAGGTCTGGGTGGGCATGTTGTACTGTGCACTGGCACTCTGCACGCAGAGGGCGAGGGCTACTATGACTAATGCTTTCTTTATTTTCATTTTGTTCTATTATAGATTGCTCATTTATTGCTACACTAAAACGACTGTTTCAGGTCGTAGACAAAGGTAAGAATTATTTTTGTGAACAGGAAAGTTTTCTTAACATTGCGAGACATAATTGCGTTTTTTTCTATATTTTTGCAGTGTACTGAAGATTTACTTTGGTCGATATTCAGAATTAATTCGCTAAAACATAAAAAGGGAATGAATAAAAATCTATTACTCACATTGCTCTTCTTGCTTATTGTGGGAACGACATTCGCTCAACACCAATTTCACTTCAAGGACGGCAAGTTCAAGGTGGTGCAGTTCACCGACATCCACTGGGACCCTACATCGCCCGGATGCGACACTACACGCAACACCATCCTGGCTGTACTTAATCAGGAGAAGCCCGACATCGCGATGTCGTCACAGCCAATCCTGCCAAGAAGGGCTGGGAGGCTATCATAAAGATATTCGAGGAGGCGAAGATGCCGTTCGCAGTAACGTTGGGCAATCATGATGCCGAACCGCAGTTTATGAGCAAGCAGGAGATATTCGACATGCTTCTGAAGTCGTCTTACTTCGTAGGCTCGCACGGACCGAAAGGCATACCGGGGCACGGTCAGTATGTCATTCCGGTGTACGGGTCGAAGGAGAAGGACAAGGTGCAGTCGCTGCTCTATTGCATCGACTCTAACGATTATCCCGAAACCGACGAGCTGGGACACTACGACTGGATTCACTTCGAACAGATTGCCTGGTACCGCGACCAGAGTAAACGCTACACGGCGATAAACGGCGGCAAACCGCTACCTGCGTTGGCGTTCTTCCACATCGCGCTGCCCGAATACAAGAATCTGATGAACCGCAAAGGCACCTGGGGCAGATGCGACGAGGGCGAGGTGTGTTCGGCTGACATCAATAGTGGCATGTTCGCTTCGTTCGCCGAGTGTAAGGACTTGATGGGCGTGTTCGTCGGTCACGACCACGACAACGAGTTCATAGGATTGGAGAAGGGTATCTGCCTCGCCTACGGACGTGTTACGGGTACGGATGCTTACGGCGGACTGGTGCGCGGTGGCCGCGTCATCGAGATGTACGAGAGCGAGAGACGCTTCGACTCGTGGGTGACTACACCGCAGGGCAGAGACTTCGCCTACTACTACCCGTCGGGCATCACGTCGATTGACGAAGAGGGACCGTACCTGCCTGCCGTGAACGTGAAGCCGAAGAAGCACGGCGTGAACTACACCTACTACGAAGGCAAGTTCAAGAAGACTGCCGACATCTTCAACAATGGTAAGAAGATGAAGGAGGGCGTGCTGAACAACTTTATCATTACCGAGGCTCAAAGCGAGGACCACTTTGGCTACGACTTCCGCTCGTACATAAAGATTCCGAAGAAGGGTGTCTATTATTTCGACATCGCTTCCGACGACGGCTCACGACTGTTCATCGACGGCAAGGAGATTATAGACAACGACGGCTCGCATAGCCAGGAGTTCGTGGCTGGAAAGGTGGCACTCGACGAGGGTTTTCATGAGATGCGCGTACTCTACTTCGAGGATTACATGGGACAGAGCCTTAAAATAAAGATTACGGATCGCTACAACAGCAGCCGTATACTGCCTGACGATATGCTTTACGCTAAATAAAGGTAAAGTTATTACACAAAAAACTCCGCACAGTGAAACATTCTGCTATGCGGAGTTTTGTTTGTTTAATAAGTATTAGTAACCGACGGCTAACGAGTGTTTGAAACCGTCGGTCAATGAGTTTTTAATAGCCGTCGTTCTGGTGCAGCGCACCACCCGACTTCGTTATTTCTGTTGAAGGATACGGGAACACCATGAGATGGTCGTCGTATGCAACGGGCTTAACAGCAGGGTCAGCTTCGTTCAGATAGTCGGCGTAGGGACCAACGACGAAGGTGCTATTCCAGTCGCTACGCTCAGCATAGTGGCGAGCACGTGGGTGAGCGTTCAGCTCCTTCTGAGCAAGTGCCTTGATTTCTGCATCGCCAGAGTGGAACCAACGCTTGAGGTCGTAGAGGTGGTCGCTGTACTCGAAGGCGAGCTCGCAACGGCGCTCATGATAGAGGTCGGTCCATGTGGCGTTGCCCGAAAGCGGAGTGAGGTGCGAGCGGTTGCGCACGCGGTTGATATCCTTTGCAGCGAGGTCGGCATGACCGAGCGCGAGGTTTGCCTCGGCACGGAACAGAAGCATCTCGGCAAAGCGGATGAGCGGCATATTCACACGCGCTGTAGGCCAGTCGCCGTTAGAGCTTACATATTCCTTCGTTGCATCCTCGTGTTTGAACGGATCCATGTACTTGTTGATCATGAAGCCCGACTCAACGTCTGAGGTTGAGTAGAACTTGCGTGTCTTGCCAAAGAATTGGAACTCCTGTCCGTATTCGAGCACCGAGCGTGTGATGCGGGCGTTGCCGGCACCGTCCTTCAGCATCTCCTCGAAGATGTCATAAGAGGGTTTAATCTGACCCCAACCGTTGTAGATGCCCCAACCCTTGTTCTCAAGGATAACGCCAGGGAACTCAGAGCCGCCTGGTGTGTCGCCACCAGTGCCTGCAATACCGAAGAGGTACTCCTTGGTCCAATAGTTGGAGAAGTCGGAAGAAAAGACATCAGCGAACTCCGGAGCGAGATCGCGGCCATAGTCCTGTTCCAACGAGTTGACCATAGAGATGACGTTCGACCACTGCGACTTGTCGAAAGCAGCCCAGTAAGCATACACCTTAGCCTTGTAAGCAACAGCGGCTGCCTTGTGAGCACGTCCGCGGTTGTCGATGTCGTACTCTTCAAACGTAGGCAGATACTTGATGGCATTGTCGAGGTCTTCGATAATCATCTTGTAGTTGTCCATTACAGTAGTCTGCTGCTTCGGAATAGAGTTGTCGTAGCCGCCAGCGAAGTCTTCATAACGTACAAACGGTACGCCCTGTTTGTCGTTGCCATAGCGGTAGGCAACATAGAAGTGGCTGAAGGCACGCATGAAGAACGCCTCGCCAAGCGAGCGCTTCTCGACAGCGGTAAGAGCGGTTTTATGTTCCTTATTCAGCAACTGCTCCACAACCCAGTTGGCACGAGAGATAACACCTGTCAAACGCTCGTATGTACCTTTAAGAGGCGACTCGTCACCTGTGTACTGGAGCGTGGCGAGGGTGTTGTAGCTGCGCGTACGACCCCAAACGATGTCGCACGCACCACCTTGCTCCCAATAGATTTCGCGACCGAAGAGACCCTCCTGATGAATCGGTCTATAGAGAGCATCGATAGCATCTATCGCTTGGTTGTCATTAGTAAAATATTGCGTCGTCGTCGGATCGCCCTCCTTCTGTACGTCGAGGAAGTCGCTACACGAACTCAACAGTGCCGCAGAGAAAACGGCTGCCAATATATATTTTGCTTTCATAGATATTGCTTTTTAGTTGTTTTAGTAAGTAAGTTTCACACCGAATGAGAATGTGCGAGCCACCGGATACTTCATTGCGTCCCATCCGCCACACTCGGGGTCGATGCCAGTGTAGTTGGTGATGGTGCAGAGATTCTCGCCACTTACGTAAACACTCAGACGACTATTGCGCGAGTTGAGGTGTGCACTCTTGCGAAGTAGGTTGGTGAGGTCGTAGCTAACGGTCACGTTCTTCAAGCGGAGGTAAGAGGCGTTCTCAAGATACCAGTCGGAGGGCGTAGAGAAGTTGCCGTTCGGGTCGTTCTTTGAGAGGCGCGGAATGTCCGAATCGCGGTTTGCCTCACTCCATGCGTCGAGGATGCGCGAGTCGCGGTTGAAGTTGCCCTCCACGTCGGAGAGAGTCATAAACTTGGCTACGTTCATAGCCTTGGCACCTGCCACGCCCTGAAGCATTGCAGAGAAGGTGAGGTCTTTCCATGTGAAGCCGGCAGAGAACGAGAAGGTGTACTTCGGTGTGGCTGAACCACAATATTGGCGGTCGGCATCGGTTATTTTGCCGTCGTTGTTGTAGTCGATGAACTTCAAGTCGCCTGCCTTTGCGTTGGGCTGGATACGATTGCCGTCCTTGTCTACATAAGCTGCAGCTTCAGCGTCGCTCTGGAAGATGCCACCATTCTTTATGAGATAGAACGAGCCGAGAGGCTGACCCTCTGCGTCCTGGTAGCAGTAAGGCAGGTTGCGGAACGAACCATCGCCAGTCCATACACCGGGCTTACCGTTGGCATCACGCACGCCGATATTGCTAACCCAGTTCTTGAGCCAAGCGAAGTTGCCACTAACGTAGTACGACCAATCCTTGTTGATGCGGTCGTTCCAGTTGAGCGAAAGCTCTATACCACGGTTGCGTACCTCGCCCTGATTGATGAGCATCGGGTCGAGACCGATAGAGCCAGGCCAGTTCATCGACTGAGTCTGGATGAGGTCGAAGGTGCGCTTCTCGAACCAGTCGAACTGCATAGCCAAGCGATCGTTGAACATATTGAGGTCAACACCGAGGTCGAACTGTTCTGATGTCTCCCAAGTAAGCTTGTTGTTGAGAGCGATAGAGTTGTAGATGAATGTGTCCCACAGCAGGTTCTTCTCAACGCCATACTGTGCCTGCTCCTGCCATGAGTCCTTAGAGAGCACTGCCGAGCGGTAGTTGTAGCCGATAGAGCCGAGGTTGCCTACTCTACCCCAAGAAGCGCGGAGCTTCAGGAGCGACACAACGTCGGTCTTCGGGAAGAATGCCTCGTTAGAAATCTTCCAACCGGCTGTCACTGCAGGGAAGTCGCCGTGGTTCTTGTTCTTAGGCAGACGACCAGCGTAGTCGCGACGCCAAGAAGCGGTGAGGAAGTAGCGGTCGTCGAAAGAGTAAGCCAAACGGCCGATGAGCGATACGTTGGCATCCGGACCTGTGAGATAGTCCTTGCCCGACACCGAGCCTGCGTAAGCGATATACTGCAGATAATCTGACTCGTCGGCGAAGGTCTTGCCGTTCAGCTCGAAGCCACGCACGTTGAAGTGGTCGGCTGTGGTAGAGAAGAGTGCGCCCACGGTATGCTTGCCGAAGGTATTGTCGTATGTAAGGGTGTTCTCTGTCTTCCACTGGTCGGTGCGGTAGGTGCTCTCGGTGAGCGAGTTGCTGCCGTCGGGCTTACCTACTTCGTCGCGACGTGGCGAGAAGCCTTTGTAGAAGTTCGACTGCAGGTTGTATGTGAAGCGGCTCACGAACTTCAAGCCCGGCACTACGTTAGCTATCTCTAACGATGTGGTTGACCAGGCATCGTTGGTGCGGTCGAAGATATTCTTCGATGAAAGGGTGTTGATTGGGTTAACAGCATCGCCATGGGCATCGGCGAAGTTGCTGCCATACGTATCGATGTAAGCTGGATCCTCGGTTGTTGTTCCGCCGAAGCCGCTCTTTGTGAACGGACTGTAAACGGTGGCACTTGCCGGCATATAGATAGCCGAGAGGATTGGTCCGGTGTAGCCCTCGTTTGTGGCGGTGGTGCGACTCTCGGTGTTCTTCCAAACGAAGTCTTCGCTGATAGATACCCACTTATTGATTTGATACTTGCCTGTATAGTGCAGCGCAAGGTTCTTGTTGAACGTGTAGCGCATGATGCCCTCGTCGTTGTCGTAAGCGAACGAGAGGCGGTTGGTGAAGGTGTCGGTACCTGTGTTGATGGCTACGTTGTGACGCTGGTAGAAGGCGGTGCGGAACACCTCGTCCATCCAGTTGGTACGGGTTGTTGCAATCCAAGGATTCTTCTCAACGTTCCAGCCGTCGGGCAATGGGAGTCCGGCGTTTGCGAACGAGCGCTTACGCATCTCAATCTCTTGCTGAGCGTTGAGCGGTTTGGGCAGGTTAGTGGCGTTACGCACACCCACCATACCATCGTAAGACACAGATGTGGCACCCTTCTTTGCCTTCTTGGTGGTAACGAGCACTACGCCGCCTGCTCCCGACTGCGCACCATAGATAGCAGCCGAAGCGGCATCCTTCAGCACGGAAATCGTCTCGACGTCTTCGGGGTTGACTGTCGTCAGGTCGCCTTCGACACCGTCGATCAGCACCAGAGCCGAACCGCCCTGACCGATCGAGTGCTTCGTACCTGCACCGTTCGTACCGCTCTTACGCGACTGATAACCCGTCGCGTTACCGCGCACGTATACCGAACCCTGATGGTTGGGCTTACCGTCGGTCTGGATGATGTTCAGACCCGGGATCTGCCCCTGTAACGAACGGGTAATGTTGGCATTTGTACGTCCTTCGAGCGCTTCGCCGGAGAGGTTCTCGACAGCACCTACCAGCTGCGTTTTCTTCAACGTACCGTAACCTACGACAACCACCTCGTCGATTTTCGTATTATCTTCTGCAATGGCAAAATTGACAGCCGAGCGATTGCCGACCGTAACTTCCTGAGATTTGTAACCGAAGAACGTACATACCAGCACGTCGGTCGGTTTGGCCTTGATGCGATACGAACCGTCCGCATCGGAAATGGTACCTACTGTCGTTCCTTTGACCATGATCGCCGCACCTGCAAGCGGGCTGTTAGTCGTAGCGTCGGTAACGGTACCAGAAATCGTTTGGCTCTGTGCGAAAACGCTCGATGATATGAGCATCATCAAACAAGCAAGAGCACACGTGAACACACCTCGCACAGCAAACTTTTTACTGGGGGGGGGAAGTAGTACGTGTTTCATTCTAATCTTCTTTAATTAGTTCCAACATTTTTAGTAATTTTCAGGCGTCCCTTTACCTATTAATATAGGAAAACATCTGCCTGCCCTGAGGGCATTCAAACGGGGACGATTGCGAGTTTGGATTCTCTGAAAATAATCGAATAATGGTTTAAGGGAATGTTTGGATGGCTTTCTGGGTCGTCGTAATTTTCGTTTAGGTTGTTAAGTCAATGAATTAGGGGTTATTACTTATATTTTATACAAAAAACTTTTATGCAAATATAATAAATTTCGAATTCAAACAAATAAAATCGGATATTTTTTTACTCGAAACCAAAATTAATTCCGATCGCCCGACGAAAAGGGAATAAAAAACAGCATAAATCGCTGACAAATAACAAATTACCCCCCCCCTACATCTCCTTCAAAAAAGCCAATGCCTTAGAAACCAAATACTTTCAATTTCTTTCAGTTCCCCAATCAGATTTTTCGATTCACTTCGATTCCCGACACGGTTTTCCATCCGTCCGCATTTATGAAACTCGCCCGAAAATCCGGATGAAATTAAAAATTTCAGGAAAAAAGTTTGTTTTTGAAAAAAAAGATATATATTTGCATTGCAAGTTTGGAACAAAGGCGCGGACATCGATGTCCGGCCGACTCTTAGATAAATTGAATAATGTGGATTAAGGTTCGCTTGAGAAGCGAGACCTTGATTTATGTTATTTTGTGTTTATTATCTAACAAACAGTTCAAGACAAACTTATGAAAATCAATAAAATGCTTATAGCGATTCCCGCTATGTTAGCTGTTGTTCTGAGTAGCTGTAAAGATGACGATCCGACGGTCGGTATCGATTCGAGTATGCCGGCTCCCGCCGAAGTCTCTTACGACGAAATGAACTCGTCGAGTTCATCCATCGGAGTGTATTGGGACGCTAACGCCGCATTGAAAAGCGGGGCGACATCTTTTACGGTTCAAATCTTAAAGAAAAAAGATGTCGGCGGAGATGCTTACGACAATACGGTCTCCCATACACTTCAATCCTCAGACTCTCCGTATGATGCATCTCAATTCACAGGACTGACCGAAGGAAGCAAATATTTTGTACGGGTACGCGCAAACTATCCCCGTTCGGTCTACTCCGAATGGGCATATATTCTGAGTTCTTACAACGTTCCGGCCAAAGTAAAAGTCGGAACAGGAGTCATGCATATCGATCCCAATGCCAAGAACGGCCCCGAAGATGTCACCGTTGTGCCGTTCTTCTCCGATCTCAACCTCAAATGGGAAGAAGACGATACGGCGGAAAGTTATGTAATTTATATCGACGATCAAAAAGTCGGGGAAACAGAAGAGTTATCCTACCATGTAACCGGACTTGATTACAATACGTCTTACAGCGTAAGCGTAGCGTCTGTCTATTCGGATGGTTCCGAAGTAAAAGCCGATCCCGAACCGACAAAGACCGGAAATATCCAGCAAATTACACGCAACGTCGGTCCGACCCACCTCAGCGTAAACTGGGATGACGTATCCGGTGGTGCGGGAGCCGGATCGCGCGCTTATCAGGTCGAACTTTCCAAGGAAGAATCGATGGCGAACCCCATTTATTCGATCTATTGCGTGGACGGTCAAGCCTCGACCAACGGTTCGTTCGGCAGCTCTTCTTGGTATGGAAAAGAGAATGGAACGAACCTTCTGCCTCCTACGTCGATCTCATTCGGCCAGCTGGAACCGGCAACGACCTACTATTTCCGCGTGAAGACCGTCGGAAATTACAGTTTCCAAGGAAGCAAGGGTACCGTTACGATCAAGGCCACAAACGGAGAATCGGACTTCTCTCCCGTGATTACACTCCGCACCGAAGCCGAACACACCCCTGCGGCGAATGAAATTCTTTACCAAGGATTCGACAATATTACGATGCAGTCCGATTTCATCAATACGGCCGCAGGCACCACGCCGTACTGGTCCGATAAAGCGATCGTTTCCAAACAAGCCGATACCCCGAATCCGTGGGAAGGAGCATGGGTCGTATATCCGTTCGCAAATTCGCACTTGCTTGCAACATGGGGCATGGCCTCCACCGCAAATTACATCGACGGCCAAGCAACATACAAGGGCCAGGCGAATCGAATCGCAGGAGACAAATCCGGCTCGCTGAAAGGGTGGTACATCGGCGATCAGGTATCGCCTCATCAAGGTTATGTCAAAGTCGGTACAAGTTCGAAGGACGGATTTTATATTGCAACTCCCGCACTTGACAGTCCTTTATTGAGCGCAGAAGGAACGCTTTGCACATTCTCGTTCAAAGGCTGCCCGTTAATGACCGATGGAAGAGTCGTCGATATCGAAGTATATCGCGCGGCGACCAAAACCTTCGAGAAAGTAACGAGTATCACGATGGATTCCACTTTGGCAGATGGATGGACAAGCAGCGACTACCTCTGCAACTACAAGTGGACAACTTATTCGATCGATATCACGTTGCATCCGGGAGATAACGTGGCCGTTATTTCTACGAACAAGAGCCGGTTTGCTATCGACGACATCATGATCGTTAAAAAATAAGATTGATTAACCCTTTTCGGGAGGCCGATCCTGCATGGATCGGCCTCTTTTACTTTCAGGGAGAGAATAAGGGGAGGGCATCTTTGACTGGCGATCAACTCCCGTCGGTCATCATCGCAGCAAACTCATACTAACGCAGGGAATCTGCAATCCTAATAGTATAAGAATAACCGTACCAAAATCGATTTCCGAAGCGTATGTAGATCAGGCCATACGGCACGTTGCTTTGTTGGACCTCGTTAGGACATGCCGCGACCTGCTCCGATGCAGCCGGATAGCTATGCCGGCAACAACTCATATCGCCGCTACCTGAGACGCTGATTGAAGAAATCACGACCATATCTCTCTGGAATCCCCAATATCCAAAACAGACAAGAGGCCGTCCGAGATAATGCAAACCGACACGGTTGCGACGAAAACCTGACAACCCGCTGCAACCTCCGACGAACCCACCGCAAAAAGATTCCGGG
>ENA-OOXT01000533-OOXT01000533.1-human-gut-metagenome-genome-assembly--contig:-NODE-533-length-28420-cov-2.323109_pt1 | contig 28420 bp, 18 predicted proteins | sample MGYA00241590_ERZ501349 | MGnify/ENA primary metagenome ERZ501349 (study PRJEB25962, sample SAMEA2042838) | human gut metagenome | biome: human gut; feature: human-associated habitat; material: faeces...
TGTTCGAATGCCAGGAACTTCAAAATTCCCAGGTTTACAGAGCTGTGGAAACGGATACCGCCTTTGTACGGGCCGATAGCGTTGTTGTGTTGTACACGGTAACCCATGTTGGTCTGGATGTTACCTTTGTCGTCCATCCAAGTGACACGGAACTGGTATACGCGATCAGGAATACACAGACGTTCAATCAAGTTTACTTTGTCGAATTCAGGGTGTTTGTTGTATTCCTCTTCGATAGTTCCTAACACTTCTTCTACTGCCTGATGATACTCAGGTTCATTGGGGAATCTTCTTTTCAGATCTTCCAGAACTTTAGCTGCATTCATAATTAAAAAAGATTATCTGTCTTATTTATTGGTTTTGAAAAATCACAGTAATATGTTTCTTTTTGTTTGATGTGCCAAAAATATAGATAAAAATTTATTTATGCAATAATAAATCAAGAAAAGTAAGAAAAAAGCGTCAAAAATCCCTTTTTATCTATTTATTCGTGTTTATTTGTTTCTGCTTTTAAGTGATTTAATTACAGGGATAAACACCAAAGCTCCTGATATGAGAATCATAATGACAAGCGGACCGTCAATTTTGGGAGTAGAGGTGAGTACTAAAAAGCAAAGTGCAGCCCAGCATAAAGTAAGTACGACACATTGTGTATGATTGAGTGGTTTTCTCATGGTTTATAGAAAAATAATACACGGAGGAACGGTGGCAAGGGTGAATGTTTTGGCTTGCGGCTGCTCCTCCGTGTAAGGTGAAATAAATCAGTAATGTTTATTGTGCTTTCTTCTTTTTGTCGACAATGGCATCAATGCAGGCGATAGCTGTGATATTGACAATATCGCGTACAGAGCTTTCAATGTCGGTGAAGTGAATTGGTTTGTTCAATCCCATCTGAATCGGGCCGATCACTTCGGTCTCACTCATGTTCTGAATGAGTTGATAGGTAGCATTGGCAGAACTCAGGTTAGGGAATACCAAAGTGTTTACTTCTTTTCCTTTTAAGCGTGTGAAAGGATACTTCTCATCACGAAGGGCATTATTCAAGGCGAATTTCACTTGCATTTCACCGTCAATGGCCAAATCCGGATATTCCTGATGAAGCTGGTTGATGGCTTCGTGTACCTTCGCCGGACTTCCTTCTGCGTCGGAACCGAAGTTTGAATAAGACAGCATAGCCATTACCGGTTCCTGGTTGAAGAAACGCACAGCTTTGGCCGACAGTTTGGCAATGTCTATCAAGGTATCGGTGTCTGGATGACGGTTAATCAATGTATCGGCAATGAAATAAGTTCCTTTCTTGGAATTCAGAATATGCATGGTACCGAAATGCTTGTATCCAGGCTGGATGCCGATAACTTCCTTAGCCACCTTGATTGTGTTGGAATATTTGGTGTACAATCCGGTTACAAAAGCATCTGCTTCTCCGGTTTCTACCATCATCATACCGAAGTAGTTGCGTTCGAACATCTTATCGTTTGCTTCTTGGAAGTTGGCTCCTTCGCGGGCACGTTTTTCGCAGAGGATGCGTGCATAGCGTTCACGGCGTTCTGATTCGCGGTCGTGGCGCAGGTTGACGATTTCAATGCCCTCCAGGCTCAGGTCAAGTTCTTTAGCCAATTTTTCAATGCGCTCTTCGTTACCTAAAAGAATCGGATGGCAGATACCTTCAGCTTTGGCTTCTACTGCTGCTTTCAGCATGTTCGGGTGAATACCTTCGGCGAATACCACACGCTGCGGGTTGCGGCGAGCTGTTTCATACAACTGGCGGGTCAGCTTATTTTCCTGTCCCATCAGTTCTCTCAGGTGATTCTTGTATTCATCCCAGTCGGTAATCTGTTTGCGGGCTACACCTGATTCCATGGCAGCCTTAGCTACGGCCATAGATACTTCGGTAATCAAACGTGGGTCAACCGGTTTCGGAATGAAGTATTCAGGTCCGAAAGTCAGGTTGTTCACATGATAAGCTTCGTTGACAACGTCGGGTACAGGTTTCTTAGCCAGGTCGGCAATGGCATGTACGGCAGCTAGCTTCATCTCTTCGTTGATGGCAGTGGCGCGCGTATCAAGTGCACCGCGGAAGATATAAGGGAATCCGATAACATTGTTTATCTGGTTCGGATAGTCAGAACGTCCGGTTGACATCAATACGTCCGGGCGAGAAGCCATGGCATCTTCGTATGAAATTTCCGGAGTCGGGTTAGCCAAGGCAAATACGATAGGATGAGAAGCCATGCTGCGTACCATATCCTGACTCAGCACGTTACCTCTGGAAAGGCCGAGGAATACATCGGCTCCCTTGATGGCTTCTGCCAGTGTGTGGATGTCAGTACGGTCGGTTGCAAAGTATCTTTTCTGTTCGTTCAGGTCTGTACGGTCTTTAGAAATCACCCCTTTACTGTCGAGCATGACAATGTTTTCCAGGCGTGCACCGAGAGCTACATATAATTTAGTACAAGATACGGCAGATGCACCGGCACCGTTGACTACGATTTTTACCTCTTCAATTTTCTTTCCGGCTACTTCCAGCGCATTCAGCAATCCGGCACTGGAGATGATGGCTGTACCGTGCTGGTCGTCGTGCATTACCGGAATGTCCAGTTCTTCCTTCAGTCTCTGTTCTATTTTGAAGCATTCAGGAGCTTTGATGTCTTCCAGGTTGATACCTCCGAAAGTAGGAGCAATGGCTTTTACCGCTTCGATAAATTTATCCGGGTCTTTTTCATTTACTTCAATATCGAACACGTCGATTCCGGCATAAATTTTAAACAGCAGTCCCTTTCCTTCCATTACGGGTTTCCCGCTCATGGCACCTATATCTCCCAAGCCCAATACGGCTGTTCCGTTAGAGATAACGGCTACCAGATTACCTTTGTCGGTATAGTCGTATGCAGTATCCGGATTCTTCTGGATTTCCAGACATGGCTCTGCTACTCCTGGTGAATACGCCAGTGATAAATCACGTTGAGTTTGATAAGGTTTGGTGGGGACTACTTCTATTTTCCCCGGTTTGCCTTGTGAGTGATAGAGCAAGGCTGCTTCTTTCGTTATTTTTGTCATATTTCTTCGTTTTTTAGTTGTTTCAAAGAATAATGTATCGCGCAAATGTAGGAATAAAATAACAAATGGACTGTTTTTTTCTGAAAAAAACTATAAAATGAATTAGACTTATTTTTTCGATAATAAAACTTTTTTGTCGATAGTTTTTGTCGATTGGTCTGATAATATTGGCTATATGTAATGATATTAGGGCATTATGGTTATTCTTAGTTAAAGCCACTTTCCGGACCTTGATTTTTTTTCTATATTTGCACGATAAAAAACTAGAGAAGGGTGTAAAGTTTTCAGTGGAAAACTTTAATAGAGAGAAGAGATAAAACCAAATTTTATATATGAATATAAGTATGAGCACAAAAAGAAACAGAAGTTTTTCTTCTAGCCGAGTGGCATTCTATGCATTGACTCTTTCGGTGCTGACTGCATGTGGAGGCGGTCAGGGGGGTATGAAAATGGGTGATGATGAATTTGCGGTTGAAACACTTGCAGCTGCTTCTAGCAATCAGACAACCCAGTATCCCGCTACAATTAAAGGTTTGCAGGATATTGAAATTCGTCCGCAAGTATCAGGATTTATCGTGAAGTTGTGTGTAGACGAAGGTGCTACAGTTCGCAAGGGACAGGCTTTGTTCCAGATTGATCCTACACAGTATAAGGCTGCATACGATCAGGCTAAAGCAAGCGTTGCTTCAGCAAAAGCTAACCTGGAAACTGTTACTTCAACTGAAGCAAACAAGAAGATGTTGCATGAGCAGAAAATTATCAGTGATTTTGAATACCAGACAGCTGTGAACAATTTGCTTTCAGCTAAAGCAAGTCTGGCTCAGGCTGAAGCTGCTTATGCCGCTGCAAAACAGAATTTAGGTTTCTGTACAGTAACTAGTCCTTCAGACGGAGTAATTGGTACTTTCCCGTATCGTGTTGGTGCATTGGTTAGTCCTTCTGTAGCAGAACCTTTGACAACAGTTTCTCAGATTGGAGATATGTACGTATATTTCTCAATGACTGAAAAACAGTTACTGGCTTTGACTAAAGCAGGTGGTACATTGAAGGAACAGTTGGAAAAAATGCCTGCTGTCAAGTTGCAGTTGTCTGATGGAACAATGTATTCAGAAGAAGGTAAGATTGATGCCGTGAGTGGTGTAATCGACCAGACAACTGGTTCTGTAAGCATGCGTGCAATTTTCCCGAACAAGCAGAATATCCTTCGTAGTGGAGGTATGGCTAACGTGGTATTCCCATACACTATGAGCGACATTATCCTGATTCCTCAAACTGCTACTCAGGAAATTCAGGACAAGAAGTTTGTGTATGTATTACAGTCTGACAATACTATCAAGCATACAGAAGTACAAGTCTCTAACTTGAATGATGGTAAGCATTACATCGTGACAGGTGGACTGAAGCCAGGGGATAAGATTGTTGTAGAAGGTGTTCAGACATTGAAAGACGGACAAAAGATTACTCCGATTACACAGGCTGAAAAAGAAGCTAAATTCCAGAAGGCGTTACAAGACCAGCGGGATGGTAACATTCAGACAGCTTTTAAATAATAAAAAATGATTCTTATGGTGCTGGGGGAATGTGTTTGATGAAAATCTCTCAGAACTATAATTATAAATGGTATTTAAAGAATGAAACTAGATAAATTTATTAACCGTCCGGTACTGTCAACTGTAATTTCTATTTTGATAGTAATTCTGGGTGTGATTGGTTTGGCCACCCTGCCGGTTACACAATATCCGGACATTGCACCTCCTACCGTATCGGTAAGAGCAACGTATACAGGTGCGAATGCACAGACTGTGTTGAACTCAGTGATTGCTCCGCTGGAAGACCAGATTAACGGTGTAGAAAACATGATGTACATTCAGTCTAGTGCCTCAAACAATGGTTCTGCTGAAATAAGTGTTTATTTTAATCAGGGTACTGACCCGGATATGGCTGCGGTCAACGTACAGAACCGTGTGTCTATGGCACAAGGTCTGTTGCCGGCAGAAGTAACCAAGGTGGGTGTGACCACACAGAAACGCCAGAACTCTATGTTGTTGATTTTCTCATTGTATGATGCAGAAGATAAGTATAACATTGAGTTTATTGAAAACTATGCCAAGATTAACTTGATTCCGGAAGTTCAGCGTGTAAAAGGTGTAGGTGATGCCAACGTGATGGGGCAGGACTACTCTATGCGTATTTGGTTGAAGCCGGATGTGATGGCTCAGTACAATTTAGTTCCGTCTGATATCTCTGGTGTATTGGCTGAACAGAATATTGAAGCTGCACCTGGACAGTTTGGTGAGCGTGGTAATCAGACTTTCCAGTATACCATTCGTTACAAAGGTCGTTTGCAACAGACAGAAGAATTTGAAGATATTGTAGTGAAGGCTCTACCTAACGGTGAAGTGCTCCGTTTGGGAGATGTAGCCCGTATCGAATTGGGACGTCTGGCTTATACCTTTAATAATACAGTAAACGGTCATAAGGCTGTAACTTGTATTGTATTCCAGATGGCAGGAACCAATGCGACAGAAACAATCAACAACTTGCTGGATGTAATCAGCAAGGCTGAAGAAAGCTTGCCAGCCGGATTGAAGATTAACGTGGCTCAGAATGCCAATGACTTCTTGTATGCGTCTATCCACGAAGTTATCAAGACTTTGATTGAGGCGTTTGTGCTGGTGTTCATCGTAGTATATGTGTTCTTGCAGGATATGCGTTCTACATTGATTCCGGCCATTGCCATTCCGGTAGCCTTGATTGCTACTTTCTTCGTATTGAAACTGATTGGATTTAGTGTGAACTTGCTGACACTTTCGGCGATGGTGCTTGCCATTGCGATTGTGGTCGACGATGCCATTGTGGTGGTTGAAGGTGTACATGCCAAGTTGGATCAGGGATACAAATCATCTCGTGAGGCTTCTATCGATGCCATGAGCGAACTAGGTGGTGCACTGGTTTCTATTACATTGGTCATGATGTCCGTGTTTATCCCGGTAAGTTTCATGGGAGGTACAGCTGGTACATTCTATCGTCAGTTCGGTATTACGATGGCGATTTCTATCGCATTCTCTGCGTTGAACGCGTTGACACTTTCTCCAGCATTGTGTGCTATTTTCCTGAAACCGCATGATACTGAACACAAGCAGAAGAAGATGAGTATGGTCGATCGTTTTCATACCTCTTTCAACGCAGCATACGATTCATTGCTGAAGAGCTATAAGAAGCGTGTGGTATTCTTCATTCATAAAAAATGGCTTTCATTCGGATTGGTGGCTGCATCTATCGTATTGTTGATGTTCTTTATGAAGACCACTCCGACGGGTATGGTGCCGAATGAAGATACCGGTACTATCATGGGTGCTGTGACATTGCCTCCTGGTACTTCTCAGGAACGCGCTATGGAAGTGTTGGCCAAGGTAGATAGCCTGGTAGCTGCAGAACCTGCCGTACAGTCTCGTACTATCATTTCTGGATATAGCTTTATTGGTGGTCAAGGACCTTCTTACGGTTCTGTCATCATCAAGTTGAAAGACTGGGAAGAACGTTCCATGATGCAGAATTCAGATATTATCTATTCTACTTTGTTCTTGCGTGCACAGAAAGTCATTAAGGATGCACAGGTATTGTTCTTTGCTCCTCCGATGATTCCGGGTTATTCAGTATCAAGCGATATTGAATTGAACATGCAGGATAAGACCGGTGGTTCACTGGATCACTTCTTTGAAGTAGTAAATAACTATACAGCTGCATTGGAAGCACGTCCGGAAATCAATTCAGCGAAGACTACTTTCAACCCGAGCTTCCCGCAGTATCAGCTTGACATTGATGCAGCAGCTTGTAAAAAGGCAGGCATCAGCCCGAGCGATATTCTTTCTACCATGCAGGGATATTTTGGAGGTTTGTATGCTTCTAACTTCAACCGTTTCGGTAAGATGTATCGTGTAATGATTCAGGCTGAGCCGGATGCTACTAAGAACATGGAATCGTTGAACGGAGTGAAAGTACGTGGTAGCAATGGAGAAATGGCTCCTATCACACAGTTCGTAAGCATGAAGAAAGTATACGGTCCGGATATTATCAACCGTTTCAACCTGTATACTTCAATGAAGGTGATGGTGGCTCCTGCTTCTGGTTATACTTCAGGTCAGGCATTGCAGGCTATTGCTGAAGTGGCTAAGGAAAATCTTCCGATGGGATTCGGTTACGAATTGGGAGGTATGGCACGTGAGGAAGCACAGTCAAGTGGCAGTACAACAGGTATTATCTTCGTACTTTGCTTCGTCTTCGTTTACTTGCTGCTGAGTGCCCAGTATGAAAGTTACATTCTGCCGTTGGCCGTATTGCTTTCTGTACCGTTTGGTTTGATGGGTAGCTTCATCTTCGTCAACGGATTTAGTGCATTGGGAAGTATTCCTGCATTGAAGATGATTTTGGGAACCATGTCAAATGACATTTACATGCAGATTGCCTTGATTATGTTGATGGGTCTGTTGGCTAAGAATGCCATCTTGATTGTTGAGTTTGCCCTTGACCGTCGTAAACAAGGTATGAGTATTTCCTGGGCAGCCGTATTGGGTGCTGCAGCCCGTCTTCGTCCGATTTTGATGACTTCATTGGCCATGATTGTCGGTTTGATTCCGTTGATGTTGGCTATGGGTGTAGGAGCTCACGGTAACCGTACATTGGGTGCTTCGGCTATCGGTGGTATGTTAATCGGTATGATTTTCCAGATTTTCATTGTTCCGGTATTGTTCGTGGTATTCCAGTGGTTACAGGAGAAATTCAAACCAATGGAATGGGATAGCCTCGATGAAAGTGAAGTGGAAGCTGAAATTGAACAGTATTCTCCTAATACGCATAAATAAGATTGATAATGAAAAAACAGATAATAGGAATGATGTGTCTGGCTGCCATGATGAGCAGTTGCCACATTTACAAAGCTTATGACCGTCCGGAAACGATAGATGCCTCAGGCGTCTATCGTGACCCGGCTTCGGCAACCGATACACTGGCTGCCGATACGGCTAATATGGGAAATTTGCCTTGGAAAGAAATTTTCCGTGATGCCAAACTGCAGGCCTTGATTGAGGAAGGATTGGCTAATAATGTAGATATGCAGGCTGCTGCGCTCCGTGTACAGGAAGCGAAAGTGATGCTGACTGCAGCTAAATTATCTTATTTGCCTTCTATTAATCTGGCTCCACAAGGTTCTACAACCAGCATGGGAGGTGGAAACTATGTAAAGGCATACCAGCTTCCAGTGTCTGCCAGCTGGGAAATTGACTTGTTCGGAAAGATTCTGAATACCAAACGTGGTCAGAAAGTTGCCTACGAACAGAGCCAGTATGCAGAACAGGCTGTACGTTCACAAATTATTTGTGGTATAGCTAACGTGTACTATTCTTTGCTGATGCTCGACCGTCAGGTAGAAATTACGACTGAAACGGCTGCTATCTATAAAGAAAACGTACGAGTAATGGAAGCCATGAAAATTGCCGGTATGACAACCGAAGCTGCTGTAGCACAGATGCGTGCTGCCAGCCATCAGGTTGAGGCTTCATTGATGGATTTGAAACGTCAGGTGCGTGAAACGGAAAATTCATTAGCTGTGCTGTTGGCTAAGGCTCCTCAGACCATCGAACGCAGTACATTGGACGAACAGGTTATGCCGGAAGAACTGGCTGCGGGCGTACCGATGCAGTTGCTGGAAAACCGTCCGGACGTGAAGATGGCTGAAATGACGCTTGCTGCGGCTTATTATACAACTAATTCCGCACGTGCAGCATTCTATCCGGGCTTGAACATTACAGGTCTGGCTGGATGGACAAACGGCTCAGGTGTTACAGTGGCTAATCCGGGTGAGTTTATGTTGCAGGCTTTGGCCTCATTGGCTCAGCCTATTTTCAATAACGGTAAGCTGATTGCTAACCTGAAGGTTTCAAAAGCAGAAGAAAAGATTGCTCAGATGAATTATCAGCAGACTATTCTGGAAGCTGGAAAGGAAGTGAGCGATGCTTTGTATCTGTTCGATACACAGAATAAGAAACTGGTGGAAGACCGTGGACAGGTAGAACAGTTGGATAAGGCGGTGACTTATACCAAAGCCTTGTTCCAAAGTGGAGATGCCACTTATCTGGAAATCCTGACTGCACAGCAGAATCTGTTGAGCGCACAGCTGTCAGAGGTAGCTGATAATTTCCAGCGTATGCAAGCTGTCATCAACTTGTACAGTGCGTTGGGAGGAGGAAGAAATTGATTAACCTTAAAATGAGAAAACTATGATAAGTCCTTTAGCTTATGTAGATCCGTCAGCCAAATTGGGTAAGAACGTGACGGTTCATCCATTTGCCTATATCGACAAGAATGTAGAGATAGGCGATGACAACGTGATTATGCCCTATGCCAGTCTGATGAGCGGCACACGTATGGGAAATGGAAATACAGTTTATCAGGGAGCTGTTGTGGCAGCAGTTCCCCAGGATTTTGCCTTTACAGGTGAAGAAACACTGGCTATTATCGGCAATAACAATGTGATTCGTGAGAATGCCGTGATTATTCGCGGTACACATGCTTCACATGCTACGAAAGTGGGTAATGGCAACTTCATCATGAGTGGGGCCCGTCTTTCTCATGATGTGGAAGTGGGTAACCGTTGCATTATCGGTAATGGTTCACAGGTTTCAGGCAACTGTATTATCTATGACAATGCCATCCTTACTTCCAATGTGCTGATGCAGGGAAATACACGCCTGGGAAGTTTCTCAGTAGTGCAGGGTGGATGCCGTTTCATCAAGGACATTCCTCCATATATTGTAGCAGCCCATGAACCGATTGCATTCTATAGCATCAATACAAAGGTGCTGGAGCATACCGGTTTTTCTGAAACCATTATCAAACACATTGCACAAGCATATCGTATCCTTTATAAGGCCAATACTTCTTTGCATGATGCATTGGGACGTATTCGTGAACAGATTCCTAACGGACCGGAAATTGAAAACATTATCCAGTTTGTGGAAACTTCAAAATTAGGAATTATTCATTGATATAGATAATGGCAGGGCGAAGAAAGGAAAACGACCGTGAAGAGTTAAAGTTGCGTGTGGTGGAAACAGCTTCCAAGTCTTTTATGACTTTGGGGATTAAGGCTGTGCACATGGACGATATAGCAAGTTCACTTTCTATATCCAAGCGTACGCTTTATGAATTGTTTGGAGATAAAGAAGAACTTCTGCTGGAAGTTTTCCGTTTCTATCGTCGTTGTATGAATGAGTATATGCAAGAGATTGCTTCCAGCGCGAACAATGTGCTGGAAGTAATCCTTACATTTTATGAGCGTAAGTTCAATGAGTTATGTACAGTAAACCCTTTGTTTTTTCGTGACTTGCGCAGATATTCCAAGGTGTTGGAGTATATACACGATGACCGTCGCAGGGGAGATGCCGATGCATTGGCTTATTTTCAAAAGGGGGTAGAGCAAGGTATTTTTCGTAGCGACATTAATTTTCAGATTATAAATCAGGCCATGGCCATGCAGATGGACTTGTTGATTTATTCAGACATTACAGACCATTATCCGCTGGCTGAAATCTATAGCGAAATCACTATTTTACACATGCGGGGGATTACCACAGAAAAAGGTTACCGCATGGTCGATGATTTTTTGAAGAATATTCGAGAAAAGCATATCGGATAATCTTTTTTACTTAAAACTCCTCTATCTTTGGTTCTTTGAACATAGGATACGGTCCGGCAATATCTGTACTTAAAAGCAAGCTTTTGGCTTGGTATTGCTCTCACCTTTCACTATCTTTGCACCCGGTTTTAGAGGAAAGTTCATGAAGAATAAATTGTTATACACTTTTCTGTTCACCTTTCTGGTGGTGGCAGGTCTGTTTTCCATGCATTTTTTGCCGCTTGTTTCTTTTCGTGGCGAACCTTTGAGAAGGGTTGATTTACTTTCAGACATTCGTATAAAGAAGGAAATAGCAGAACCTATGGATTCTGATACTTTGGTGCTGCCGCCTCCCGTAAAGCCTGCTTTTGTGGATACCTGTAAGAGTGGAATGGTCTGCATTGAAGAATATGCCGATTCTGCAGGGCGTGGAATGGAGTATTTTTATGAGGCTTTGGGAAAGGTTTCTTTTTTAGGACGCCCGGTACGTATTGCCTATTTCGGAGATTCATTTATTGAGGCCGACATCCTGACCGGTGACTTACGTGAAATGTTGCAGAAACGTTTTGGCGGATGCGGGGTAGGATATGTGCCCATCACAACGAAAATAGCCGGTTTCCGTCCTACGGTACATCATTCGTTTGGTGGATGGGGCAGTCACTCTATTACGGATTCCACCTATTTTGACCGTTCCCGTCAGGACATTTCCAATCATTATTTTATTCCTTCTTCGGGAGCTTATGTAAGCCTGAAAGGTGAGAAACGCTTCTTGTCGCATCTTGATACCTGCGAAGTATCTACCTGTTATTTTCTGACTTCCGATTCTTTACGGCTGACTGCATCCGTCAATGGGGGAGAGGCACAGCCATTCTCTGTAGATGGAAAAGATGAATTACAAGCTGTGTCTGTGAACGGACGTATCGGCTCTGTGCGCTGGAAAGTGGAACAACTGGATTCTACGGCTTTGTTCTATGCCGTGACGATGGATCCGCGTCAAGGTGTGGTAGTCGATAACTTCAGTACCCGTGGAAGCAGCGGACAGCAGTTGGGTAATATTCCGATGTCGATACTTCGCCAGTACAACCGTTTGCGTACATACGATTTGATTGTGTTGCAGTACGGGCTGAATGTAGCTTCAGACAAGGTAATGAACTATACCTATTACAAGGATGCGATGAAACCGATAGTGGAGCGTTTGAAAACTGCCTTTCCAGAGGCTTCAGTCCTGATTGTCGGTGTGGGAGATAGAGAAAACAAGGATGAAAACGGTGAATTGCGTACTATGCCGGGTGTGAAGCGCTTGATTCGTTACCAGCAGGCACTTGCGGCAGAAACGGGGGTGGCATTCTGGAATATGTTCGAAGCCATGGGAGGAGAAGGTAGTATGGTAGAGATGGTGAACCACAAGCCTCAGATGGCCAATTATGATTATACTCACATCAATTTCAGAGGAGGAAAGCACATTGCCGGACTTTTGTTTGAAACATTGATGTACGGCAAGGAACAGTACGAAAAACGAAAAGCTTATGAAATGGAGTGAGATACGTTTTTGGGGGATACTCTTCGGGTTCCTTTTGGGAGCATTGCCGCTTTTAGCGCAGGATGCTTTGCCGGAGAAATCGCGTCCTGACCGTCATTCCGGACATGTGTCCGACAGCGAGGCCATGCAGCAGCTGATGCGTTTTGTGGAAGTCAGCAATCCGATGCCTGCCGGATTTAAGGGAACAACTGAAAATACGATTATAGACCCAACGCATGAACTGGAGCCTTTCTGGCAGAAGCTTTCCGTGCTCGACCGTCCGTTACGTATCGTGCACATCGGCGATTCTCATGTGCGGGGGCATGTGTATCCTTATATTGTACGGCGTCAGCTGGAAGACGATTTCGGACGGGAAGCTGTACTCGATATGCAGGTGAGTTACCGTACTTCGGGACTGGCGCAGGAAACGGGAGCCGCAGGGATTGTATATCACATCGTAGGAGTAAACGGAGCGACTTGTGCTTCTTTTGCTACACCTGAGAATATTCGTCAGATTATCGAACTGAATCCGGACTTGGTTATTCTTTCGTTCGGTACCAATGAAGCACATGGTCGCCGTTATTCTTCGGCGGAGCATTTGGCGCAGATGGACAATCTGTTGGGAGAACTGAAGAAAGGATGTCCGCAGGCGGTATATCTGCTGACTACTCCTCCCGGAGCCTATGTCCGCAATGGCCGACGGGGGGCAAGAGTAATCAATCCTCGCACGAAATTAGTGGTAAAGACAGAACTGGATTATGCGGCTTCACGGGAACTCGCTGTATGGGATATGTATCACGTGGTAGGAGGTGAACGTTATGCTTGTCTGAACTGGAGTAACGGAAACTATTTCCAGCGTGACAAGATTCATTTTACACAGGACGGATATATTTTGCAGGGATTATTATTACACGAAGCGATTATCAAATCATACAACAATTATGTGGAAACTCAACTGGACGGAACTTGGAATTGACTGGGACAGACTTAAGGATGTGCTGACGTACGATGCGTCGCAACCGATGATTTTCAGCAGTGGCTTCTTCTTGCTGCTTTTTCTCGGATTCAGCCTGATTTACCTGATTTTGCAGAAAAAGACTACGGCGCGTCTGCTGTTTGTTACCTTGTTTTCTTATTATTTCTATTATAAGAGCAGCGGGTTTTATTTCTTTCTGTTAGGCATTGTCACGGTGTCCGACTTTTTGTTGGCTCGCAGGATGGAGCTGACCGTACAGCCTTGGAAACGGAAACTGCTGGTAGTATGCAGTTTGTGCATCAACCTTGGATTACTTTGTTATTTCAAGTATACCAACTTCTTTTATGAGATGCTGGCTCCGTTGTGGCACGGGCAGTTCGAACCGCTGGACATATTCCTTCCGGTGGGAATTTCCTTCTTTACCTTCCAGTCGCTGAGTTATACCATTGACGTGTATCGTCGTGACCTGAAACCGTTGACTAACTTGCTGGATTACGCGTTCTATGTGTCGTTCTTTCCACAGTTGGTGGCAGGACCCATCGTGCGTGCACGCGACTTTATCCCGCAAATCCGTCAGCCCTTGTTTGTATCGTCTGAAATGTTCGGACAGGGCATTTTCTTCATTGTAAGCGGCTTGTTCAAGAAAGCGGTGATTTCAGATTATATCAGTGTGAACTTTGTAGAACGTATCTTCGATAATCCGGGGTTGTATTCCGGGTTGGAAAACCTGTTTGGCGTCTACGGATATGCCTTGCAGATATACTGTGACTTTTCGGGCTATAGTGACATGGCTATCGGTATTGCCTTGTTGCTGGGATTCCGTTTCCCGCTCAATTTCGACTCCCCTTATAAGTCGGACAGTGTGACCGATTTCTGGCACCGCTGGCACATTTCCCTGTCGTCCTGGTTGCGCGACTATCTTTATATCTCTCTGGGGGGTAACCGGAAAGGAAAAGTCCGTACCTACATCAACCTGATACTGACCATGCTGTTAGGTGGTTTGTGGCACGGTGCTTCGTGGAACTTTGTGGTGTGGGGCGGATTGCATGGAGTGGCACTGGCCTTGCATAAGTTCTTCCGCAACCTGTTGGGCCGGCCCAAGCAATACCGCAGCCGGGGAATACGCAAATTCTTTGCCGTGGTATTGACTTTCCATTTTGTGTGTTTCTGCTGGATATTCTTCCGAAATTCCACGTTCGAAGCTTCGGTGACTATGATTCGCCAGATATTTACAGCCTTCCATCCAGAGTTGCTGGAACAGCTCTTGACGGGCTACTGGAAAGTATTTGCACTGATGGGAGTAGGCTTCTTGCTTCATTTCTGTCCCGACAGCTGGCAGAATGCGTGCAGCCGGGGCATGGTGCGTATGCCACTCGTAGCCCAGGCACTGATAATGATTGCATTGATTTATCTGGTCATTCAGGTGAAAAGCAGCGATATTCAGCCGTTTATCTACTTCCAGTTCTGATGCGTGTGATTGTATAGGCGTGTAAGGGTACAACTATTTTAGTTTTCGTTCTCTATTTTTTCAGGAAAAAATTAGGAGAAAAGACTGAATAATTGTATTTTTGTCACGCTTTCGAAATATCCTTTTTCAAAAAGGATGTTGGAAAGTGTGCTTATTGATATTTGCGCCCGTAGTTCAATGGATAGAATAAAGGATTCCGGTTCCTTCGATTGGGGTTCGACTCCCCACGGGCGTACATAAAGCTTATTAGACTGAAAAAGAACGGTTTAATAAGCTTTTTTGTTTATACTTACCTGCCTTCAGAAAACGAGGTCTGTACTTTCGGAGAAAAACGTTTCTGCGTTTGTGCTGAAACGCCTTTGCGTTTGACACAAAACGTACTTGTGTTTCAAGTAAAACGCACTTGCGTTTTGATTAAAACGTCAAAGCGTTTTCCGGTGAATGTAAAGGCGTTTTCAGAAGGTGAAAAAAATCACTGTTAAAAGTTGACTGAGAGATGAAAAACTACATGTTTGAAATTTGTGCGAACTCTGCAGAGAGTTGCGTGGCTGCCCAGCTGGGGGGCGCTCATCGGGTAGAATTGTGTGCCGGTATGCCGGAAGGTGGAACCACCCCGTCGTTGGGTGAGATTAAAGTGGCCCGTAAGTTGATTGACATCCGTCTGCATGTCATTATCCGTCCGCGTGGAGGAGATTTTCTGTACACACCTTCTGAACTGGAGATTATGGAAGAAGATATTCGGGCTGCCCGTCAGGCGGGAGCCGATGGAGTGGTGTTCGGTTGTCTTACACCGGAAGGCGAGCTGGACAAGCCGGCCATGCAGCGTCTGATGGAAGCTTCCAAAGGACTTTCGGTGACTTTCCACCGTGCGTTTGATTATGTCAAGTCACCCCGTGAGGCGCTTGAAGAACTGATAGGCATGGGCGTGAACCGTGTGCTGACTTCCGGCCAGATGCCTACGGCCATGGAAGGGTCACCCTTGCTGGCTGAGCTGGTGAAGCAGGCGGGCGACCGCATTATCATCATGCCGGGTTGCGGAGTGAACGAACATAACATTGCGGAACTGGCCCGTGTGACGGGAGCCGGTGAGTTCCATTTTTCGGCACGCGAACAAAAAGAAAGCCGGATGCTTCTTCGCAATCCGGCTTTGTCGATGGGAGGTACGGATATGGATGAATATGCTCATCCGGTCACGACTCCCGAAAAGGTGCGTCGCACCATTGAGGCGCTTACAGTCCGTGGATAACATGGAGCAGTTGCTCGCCCATGCCGATGGTGTATCCGTGTGATTCGAAGACTACACGGTTGAACGTATCGCCCAGGATAATCACCGGTAGGGTGGGTTTGCTGCCCAGCTTCATATTTTCAGCAATCATTTTCAGAATGCTTCCGTCCTTGTCTATACCAAATACTACGTTCGACGGAAGATTGGGGAATTCCTTGCGGTCGAATTTCTTATAGGCTGCTTCGTCAGTGAAGAGCAGTACAATCGTACGTCCCCATTTCTCAAATTCCGCTTTCTTTACTTCGATGTCTTTCAGGGCATGGTTGGTCGGTTCCTGACCTACGCCTAATACGCCGACAATGTAATATCCTCTTCCTGTGGTGTTGAGTACAGATACTTGTTCGTCTGTGCCTGGACGGGTGTAGAGTGCTTCGGAATTGAAGCTGCCGATAACACGTACTTCTTCCGTATTGTTGCGCATGCAGAGAGGAGTCACTGTGGTCTTTCCTTTGTCGACAGTGAAGAATGAAACCTGGCTCAATACGCCTCCGTTGGCCATACGGCTACCCGTTACCATCATGTAATAACCGGTCGACATGCTGCTTCCGTTTTTCAGCAGAGAAGCCCAGCTGGCATCTTCCGGATGGTTCTGCAACTGGAATGTGCCGTTGTCATACTTCGACAGGGTGAAGTGAGTGTAATATTTCGGATTGTCCAGTCGAGGAATAGCCTGGTAAGTAGCTTTCAATACACCTTCCGACAGACTTCCACCTTCTGAACTTTCAAAGTCCACCAATACCGGTTTTCCGTTGAGACGGTAGCAGATGTTGCCGTTTACTTCATCCTTCCAAGCTGGGATACCTAAGCTACGGGCAGCAGCTACGAAGAAGATATCTCTTGACTGTGAGTCAGTCACACGGCTGCGCCATACACCTTCGGGGGAGGTAATGGTGAATATCGTACTCAGGTCGTTGCGGATAGACAGACTGTCCTTACACCATTTCACGAGCACTTGCGGGTCGGCTTTGATTTGTGCGGCAAGTTCGGCAGACAAGGCTTTCTGCAGGTAAGTGCGGTAAGGAGTCAGCATTTCAGTGGCAATGCGCGGTGCAAGCACTTCTTTCACGTCAGCTTTTGCATCGGTAGCATACAAATGGTCTTCCAGAATGCTGCAAGGTGTATCGCGCAGGTCTTTATCAGCCAGTGTGCTGAGCAATTCCAATGCACGGGTACCCTGTCCCTTTTCTGCTGCATTCGACAGGAATTGCATGATGTCCGCATGGTTTCCTCTGGATTTCAGAATGTATGTGCTTGTCTGGTTCACATCCAATTTCAGTCCTTCTGCCAAAGCTTTGGCCTTTTCTTCGGTCGGGAATCCTGCTACGTAGGCGTTGCGGATAGAATCTTCCTGAGCCATACGCAGGGTATTTTCCTTACGCTGTGCATCGGTCACTTCCGGGAAGTTGGCCTTTTCAGCCGGTGGCACAATGTGCAAGGTATCGGTAAATACATCTCCCGGGCGGTGAGAAAGCGTCAATGTGACTTCTTTATCTTTTCCGAAAGAAACTTTCTGCAGGCCGAAATGGTCATTTGCCGAAGCGTAGACTACCATGTCGCCCAATCCGGCAGAAAGTGATGCTTTTCCTTGTGCGTCGGTCGTTTTGTTGGCTACGGTGAAGAATTCAGCGTAATTGTAGATTTTGAACTCTACGTGTGCACCTTCTACGGCCTTACCCTGAGCATCTACCACCGTAACTGTGATGGGGGCACTCTGTCCGTAGTTGTCGATGATATTGATTTCCGTATAGTTAGCAGTGGTTTTCATCACTTCTTCCGGTCCGTCGTATGCACCGAATACTTTGGTGTGCATCAGCATCCCTCTGCTGGCAGGAGCGTTGAACCATCCTAAGTTCAGTACCGGTTCCGGTTCGCAGGCACCAAGGAAGTACCATTTGCCGTCCACCCAGGCTTCTACCCAGGCATGGTTGTCGTCTGTATGTGCCCAGCGCGGGGTGTACACCTGACGGGCAGGGATACCTACGGCACGAAGAGCGGCTACCAGGAAGGTCGATTCTTCACCGCAACGTCCGTAAGCCGTTTTCACAGTAGCCATCGGGGCACTGGTACGAATGTCGGTCGGGGTATAGATTACTTTTTCATGACACCAGTGGTTTACTTCCAGCACGGCATCGTACATGGACAGTTTTTCCACACGCGGCATCAGTTCCTGGCGGAATACTTCGCGTGCATTGTCCAGGTTTTCGTTGTTCACTCTGACAGGGAGTACAAAGTGGCGGAATATCATGTCAGGAATTCCGGCTCCCCATGAAGTCTCTTTGCGGTTCTGAAGTGCCAGGCGTACATTTTTCAGGTAAAACTCTCCGGAATAGTCGGAAATATCGCCTGGAGTCATGTAGGCATACAGGAACATCATGGCTTCTCGTTCCTCCAGTGACATGTCTTCATTGAAAATGTCAAAAAGATTTCCCCGATTGAGAATCTCTTTTTTCTGTCCGAAATCAGCTTCCACCTTGTTGCGGTAATCGGCTTCTTTTAGAAAATGGTTGGGAGAAGTCGAGGTGCACGACGGGAAGAGGCAACTGAGCCAGAATGCAAATGCGGGTATAAGTAGTTTTTTCATGTAGGTAATAAAGATTTGGTAAAAACAGAAATAAAAAAGACACGGAAACGAGAAGTTCTTCCTTGAGGATGGACTTCTACGTTTCTGTGTCTTTTGCTTAAAATGTAATATGCACTTAGATAGGTTTATATTCTACAAATGCTTCCATAGCTTCATAGCAAGCCAGGCCTAACTGGTCGTAAAGTGAAGCGGTTCCACGGTTGCGGTCTTCACTTCTTTGCCAGAACAGACGTTCGTCATTGCCCAGGAACGGTGCGCTTTCCATCTGAGACTGGTGTTTCAGAATAGAGTTACGTTTTGCACGAAGTTCTTCCGGACTCAACGGTACGGCCATTTCAATGTTTTCGATTTCCCATTCTGCCCATGCGCCACGGTACATCCAGATGCGGCAGTCGTTCAGCCATTCCGCACCGGCATTCTTTTCCTCATCAATAGCGGCAAAGACAGCGTCCGTACATACGCGGTGAGTACCGTGCGGGTCGGCCAAATCACCGGCTACGTAAATCTGATGAGGTTTCACTTCGCGGAGCAGGTTGAGCACGATTTCTACGTCGGCTTCGCTAATCGGGTTCTTTTCAATCTTTCCGGTTTCATAGAACGGGAGGTCAAGGAAGTGACAGCGGCTGAGTGGAATATGATTGAACGTACAAGCGGTACGAGCTTCTCCACGACGAATCAGACCTTTGATGGTCAGGATATCGCGTGTATCCATGTCGCCTTCTTTCTTGGTTGAGAAGAACTTCTTGATTTCAGCGTATTTGTCGCAGATGACTTTATCTTCGCTGTTTTCAAACAACTGGTTAAAGCCGTTGATGAAATGCATGAAGCGTACTACTTCTTCATCGCCTACGGCAATGTTTCCGGATGTTTCGTAAGCTACGTGTACCTCATGTCCCTGCTGTACGAGACGGCGCAGTGTACCTCCCATGGAGATTACATCGTCATCCGGATGGGGAGAGAATACGACTACACGTTTCGGGAACGGTTTGGCACGTTCCGGACGGTATGTATCGTCAGCATTCGGCTTACCACCCGGCCATCCGGTAATGGTGTGCTGAAGGTCATTGAATACCTTGATGTTGGCATTGTAGGCAGAGCCGTAAAGAGCCAGCAGTTCGCTTAAGCCATTTTCGTTGTAATCCTTGTTGGTCAGTTTCAGGATAGGTTTGTTCAAAGTAGTACATAACCATACGATAGCACTTCTCACCAGCTTGTCGTTCCATTCACAGCTGGTTACTAGCCATGGACGCTGGATACGGGTCAGATGGGCTGCTCCTGCCAGGTCTACACAAACGGTAGTATTTGTATGAAGTTGCAGGTAAGATGCAGGTAATGTGTCACTTACTTTATCTTCTACCGCGCTTCGGATAATGTCTGCTTTGTCTTCTCCCCAAGCCAGCATGTAAATCTTTCTTGCTCCCATAATGGTGTTGATACCCATGGTGATGGAGCAGGGAGGAAGATTGTCTACACCGATATTACGTGCGGCTTCAGAACGGGAAGTGGCATCAACCAAAATCAGACGGGTGGTAGAGCTGGCATGTGAGCCCGGCTCATTCATACCGATGTTTCCTTCACGGCCGATACCCATAATGACCATATCAAGACCTCCAAAAGTCTGTATGCGCTGTTCGTACAAGCGGCAGTGTTCAATGATAGCTTCCTGAGGAATGCTACCATCCATCGTAAAGATGTTTTGGTGGTCAATGTCTATCTGTGAAAGGAAAAGTTTGTTTAAATGGTTGAAGCTACTTCCTGCACCTTCAACCAACGGATAATATTCATAGAGGTTGAAGAAGACTACATTACGGAAGCTTACACCTTCGTCTTTATGTTTACGGATGAGTTCTGTGAACAGTGGACGCAGGGAAGCACCTGTGCCTATGGCAATTGTACAGAATTTTCCTTCACGCTGTCTGTCCTGTATTTTTGCGACGATTTCATTGGCAATCTGTACCACACCTTCTTCGCTTGTCTCGAAGATGTTGGTCGGGATTTTTTCCAGTCGGGTAAGGACAGAACGTTCCACTGCATTTCCCGGACGATAGTAACGTGGGGAAACGCGATTCAGTGAAATTTGAGAGCTAAGATTGGTTCTCATGATTCAGCGAATTAAAGGTTGTTCTTTTCAATATCTTTGAAGTACTTGTAGGTACCGACTTTCAGTTCGTCAGTAGCTGCTTCATCGCATACGATGATACCGTGCTGGTGCATCTGCAATGCGCTGATAGTCCACATCTGTGTGATGCCGCCTTCTACTGCATGCTGCAACGCACGTGCCTTGTTGTGTCCGTTACAGATAATCAGCACTTCTTTAGCAGAAAGTACAGTACCCACACCTACGGTCAATGCTGTTTTAGGCACTTTATTCACGTCGTTGTCGAAGAAACGTGAGTTGGCGATGATGGTATCAGTAGTCAGTGTTTTCACACGTGTGCGTGAAGTCAGTGAAGAGCCCGGTTCGTTGAAAGCAATGTGACCGTCAGGACCGATACCTCCTAAGAACAGGTCGATGCCGCCGAACTTTTCAATTTCTTTTTCATAGTTGGCACATTCAGCTTCCAGGTCGGCTGCGTTACCGTTCAGGATGTGAATGTTTTCCTTGCAGATGTCAATATGATTAAAGAAGTTATTGAACATGAATGAATGGTAGCTTTCAGGATGAGATTCCGGCAAGCCTACGTATTCGTCCATATTGAAAGTCACTACATTCTTGAATGATACCACTCCTTTTTTGTTTAATTCAATCAGGGCTTTATACATGCCCAGAGGAGATGAACCTGTGGGAAGTCCTAATACAAACGGTTTTTCTTTAGTAGGATTAGCTGCGTTGATTTTTTTTGCAACATAGTTTGCTGCCCAGTTGGACAGAGAACTGTAATCGGGTTCAATGATTAATCTCATGGTGGTTAGAATTTTGAATATTGAAATTAAATTAACTTGTTTCTTTCTCCTTTGTAATAAGAATTTTCTTACTCCATGCAAATATATCAAAGCTTACTCAGAAAGGCAAATAAAAAAATAGTTTTTTTATGCATGAGTTTTTAAAGAAAAATTCTACATTTGTAAATGTTTCTATAAAAAATAACAAATATGGGTCAGACTCTATTGAAGAATATACAGAAAGGCGTAAAAAGTGCATTGGTAAAGCAGCGTATCATTACGCACCTGATTTATGCAGGAAGCACTACAATCACAGATTTGTCTAAATCGATGGGACTAAGTGTGCCTACCGTGACAAAGTTTGTGGATGAAATGTGTAAGGAAGGATATGTGAACGATTGTGGAAAACTGGAAACCAGTGGAGGGCGTCATCCAAGTTTGTATGGACTGAATGCGGACTCTGCCTATTTTATCGGAGTAGCTTTAGCGGTACAGTCATTAAGTCTGGGGGCAATCAACTTTAAAGGAGATGTGCTTCAAACCAAGATGGAAATTCCATTTAAGCTGGAAAACACTCCGGAATGCTTGGAACGTATCTGCCAGGAAATAGAAACATTTATCGATGAACTTCCGTGCGACAAATCAAAGATTCTGAATATCTGCATTGGTATGACCGGTCGAGTAAATCCGGAAACGGGCTGCAGCTACACGCATCTGACTTTCGGTGACAAGCCTTTGGCTGAGATGTTTACAGACAGATTAGGAATTAATGTGTGCATTGATAACGATAGCCGTGCGATGGCATACGGAGAATACATCATGCGCTCAGAGAAATGTCCGAAGAACCTGATTTATGTGAATGTAAACTGGGGCTTGGGGCTCGCTATCATCATTGACGGTAAACTGTATTCGGGAATGGCTGGTTTTGCAGGTGAGTTTGGACATAACTACGGATATGATAACCAGCAGATTTGTTATTGCGGGAAGAAAGGCTGTATTGAAACGGAAGTATCCTGCTCGGCTTTGTATCGCAAGTTTATTGCCCGTCTGCGTCAGGGAGAAAACTCTGTGTTGCTGAAAGAGAAATCCATCGATGAAATAACTTTAGCGGATATTATTTCTGCTGTTCGTCGTGAAGATGTGCTGGCCATTGAGCTGGTAGAAGAGATTGGTGCAAAACTGGGACGTCACATTGGTGACCTGATTAATGTGTTCAATCCGGAACAGGTAATTATCGGAGGAGAATTCTCGAAGGTAGGAGAGTATTTGTTGCCTCCGGTTATTTCGGCAGTCCGCAAATATACACTGAACTTGATGTATAAGGATTCGGATATTGTATTGTCGGAACTGAAAGAAAAGGCAAACGTCATCGGAGCTTCTCTGTTGTCAAGAAGCAAGTTGTTTGCATTGGAATAAAGAATTTTTGTTGAGATAAGAAATCCCCGGAAAGTGAAGTCGTACTTCGGTTTTCCGGGGATTTTTCTTTATAGGGATGTATCTTGTAAACTTTGACGGCATGTCTCCCAGTTTTCGTTAAAGGCAGCCATGGAGGGAAACAAGATGTTGGCACCTTCTTGCAGAAGCACGTCGTCGGGAAGCGGACCGGTGTTCAGTGCAATGGTGAAGATACCGGCAGCTACTCCAGCTCTGACTCCTAACGGCGCATTCTCAATGACTACCGCTTCGTTGGCTTGTATACCGGCTTTCTGCAAGGCCATCAGGTAAGGTTCAGGGTTGGGCTTTCCGTATTTTACATCAAAAGCGGTTACCATCAGTTCTCGCTGGAAGATGTTAGGGAAGTAGTGGTTCAACTTGTCCAATAAGGAGAGTTGTCCGGAGCCGGTAACCACCATTGGAGTCAGTCCGGCTTCTTTTATTTTCTTCAGCACCTCGAATGCACCGGGCATAGGGTCGGCTTTGGGCAACTGATTGAATATATCGCTCTTGGTCTGGTAGATTCGTTTGATTTCTTCCTCATCGGCCTCATAGCCTCTTTCTCGCTGGCTGACAATGTTGATGGTTGCCGCACCGGTACGTCCTTCGTGGAGGTAGGCTTCCTCTCTGCTCAGGCTCATTCCGTATTGCTTCATTGCTTCATGCCAGGCGGTGGCATGATTCTTCATGGAGTCGAACAAGACCCCGTCCATATCGAACAATACAGCCTTTAAGTCGATGCGTGCATAATGATGGGTGGTAAGATATTGGTTGATTTCTTGTTGGAACATGATGATATGGTTTATAATATTCAGGCACGCATTACATGAATGCACTTTCCTTGTAGAAGAAAGAGTGCTTTTCATGTAATTCGTGCCTGTCAATTAAAAAACGGAGAGTGATAATCCCTCGTTTATTTATTTTTTCAGACGAGCCTGGATTGCTTCAGATTCTTTTTCGTATCCCGGCTTGTTCAGAAGAGCAAACATATTTTTCTTGTAAGCTTCTACGCCCGGCTGGTTGAACGGATTTACTTCGAGCAGGTATCCGCTGATTCCGCAAGCCTTTTCGAAGAAATAGATAAGCTGTCCCAGGTAGTATTCGTTCAATGAAGGAACGCTTACACGCAGGTTAGGAACTCCACCGTCTACGTGTGCAAGCTGTGTACCGAGTTCGGCCATCTTGTTTACTTCGTCGATGCGTTTGCCTGCCAGGAAATTCAGTCCATCCAGGTTTTCTTCATCGCTCGGGAAGTGAAGTTCGTGACTTGGAGTTTCTACAGAAACTACTGTTTCGAAGATGCTGCGTTCACCCTGCTGAATCCACTGTCCCATAGAGTGCAGGTCAGTAGAGAAGTCTACAGAGCTCGGATAGATACCTTTCAGGTCCTTGCCTTCAGATTCACCGTACAGCTGTTTCCACCATTCCATGAAGTAGTGAAGTTTCGGCTGGAAGTTTACCAAGATTTCAATTTTCTTTCCGCTCTGATACAGTTCGTTACGAGTAGCAGCATACAAAGCAGCCGGGTTTTCGTACATGTTTTCGTTGGCACAAACTTTTTCCATTTCGCAAGCGCCGGCAACCAGCTGGTCAATGTCGATTCCAGCTACTGCAATAGGAAGCAAGCCTACCGGAGTCAATACAGAGAAACGTCCGCCTACATTGTCAGGAATGATGAATGATTTGTAACCTTCCTTGTCGGCTGTTGTGCGGGCTGCACCTTTCTTGGCATCTGTAACAGCTACGATAACCTTGCGAGCCATTTCCTTACCTCTCTGGTCTTCACACTGCTTTTTCAGCAGACGGAAAGCAAGAGCGGTTTCAGTAGTTGTTCCAGATTTAGATATGTTGATTACACCGAATTTTTTGTCTTTCAGGAATTCAGTCAGTTCGAACAGGTAGTCTTCGCTGATGTTGTGTCCGGCAAAAATAATAGTAGGCTGTCCGGCTTTTTTCTCCTGCAACCAAGCAAAGCTGTTTGACATGGCTTCGATGACTGCGCGTGCGCCCAGGTAGCTTCCTCCGATACCAGCTACGATTACTACATCGCAGTTTTCGCGAAGTGTCTGTGCGGTAGCTTTCAGGTCATCCAAGTGTTCCTTTGTGATGGAAGAAGGTAAATGCAACCAACCCAAGAAGTCATTTCCTAAGCCTGTGCCTTTTTCCAGCGTTTCCATACAAGCTTTTACCTTTGGTTCATAAGAAGCCAATTTTTCTTTAGATATAAAGTCTAAAGTCTTTTCAATGTTCAGTTTAATGTTTTCCATAACTGTTTTCTGATTTTATCTAAATGAGTCAGTTAATAATTTGATTTCTATCATTGGTGATATACGTTCGTAAAGAATATTATAGACGGCATCCACAATGGGCATATTGACATGCAGGTGCTTGTTCAGCTCCTTGATACATTTGGTGCCATAATATCCTTCGGCAATCATTTCCATTTCAATCTGGGCACTTTTTACGGAATACCCCTTACCAATCATGGTACCGAACACGCGGTTACGGCTGAAATTGGAATAAGAAGTCACGAGAAGGTCGCCCAGATAGGCTGAGTCGTTTGTACAGCGGTTTACGGGATGTACGGTATCTAAGAACCGGTTCATTTCCTGTAAGGCATTGGATACCAGCACGGCCTGGAAGTTGTCTCCATATTTCAGACCGCTGCAGATTCCGGCTGCAATGGCATATACATTCTTCAGCACAGAAGCATATTCAATGCCGGCTACGTCCGTATTGACCGAAGTCTTGATGTAATGACCAGCCAGTTGCCGTGCAAACATCTTGGCTTTTTCAATGTCTTTGCATCCCACGGTGAGATAAGAAAGCCGTTCCAATGCCACTTCTTCCGCATGACAGGGACCTGCCAGTACGGCTATGTTGTTTTCAGGAACGTCATAAATCTTATGGAAATAATCGGATACGATAAGGTTTTCGTCGGGTACGATACCCTTGATGGCAGTAACGATGAATTTATCCTTCAGCTTGGTTTTTAGCTTTTTGAGGTGACTTTTCAGATACGGTGAAGGTGTGACAAAGATCAGGGTATCCGACTCTCTCACTACCTTGTTGATGTCTGATGAAAAGTTGATGCATTTCATGTCGAAACGCACACTTGTCAGATAGGCTGGATTGTGACCCAGACGCTTGAATTCTTCAATTCGGTCGTCACGGCGCATATACCAGTTTATGGATTCAGCCTGGGTTAAAATGATTTTAGCTATAGCAGTGGCCCAGCTGCCTCCCCCCATAATCGCTATTTTCCCGGGTAATTTCATACTCTTATATTTAATGAAAAACAGATATGAAGGACAAGACATGTGCTTTGTCCTTCATACACTTTCATTCATTTATTTAATCTTTTCTATCCAGCCAGCTACTTCGTCTACTGTGGGGTTGGCAAGTTCCAGTTTGTATTTCTTGTTGATGCCACAAATGTCTTGATGAAGTTTCTGCGGATTCACGTCCTTCATGTCAGTCACGAGGTTGTATCCGGCTTTCTGAATTACCGGAACCCACTCTTCTGTGATTCCTAATTCCATGAATTTAGCAGGCGCATCTTTCGGGATTACTTTTTCCGGACGCATCTGCGGGAAGAACAACACTTCCTGAATGGTACTCTGACCAGTCATCAGCATCACCAGACGGTCCATACCGATACCCATACCCGAAGTAGGAGGCATACCGTATTCCAATGCGCGAACGAAGTCCTTGTCGATAATCATCGCTTCATCGTCTCCTTTTTCGCTCAGTCTCATCTGCTCTTCGAAGCGTTCCAGCTGGTCAATCGGGTCATTCAATTCAGAGTAAGCGTTACACAGTTCTTTACCGTTCACCATCAGCTCAAAACGTTCTGTCAGATCCGGATTGCTGCGGTGTTTTTTTGTCAGCGGAGACATTTCGATAGGATAGTCAGTGATGAAAGTCGGCTGAATGTAGTTGCCTTCGCAGAATTCGCCGAAGATTTCGTCAATCAGCTTGCCCTTACCCATGGTGTCATCAATTTCCATGTTAAGTTTCTTGCAAACTTCACGAATCTGCTCTTCGTTCATACCAGTCAGGTCATAGCCCGTGAATTCCTTGATAGAATCCAGCATGGTTACACGTTTGAACGGAGCTTTGAAGTTGATTACGTTGTCGCCTACCTGTACTTCTGTAGTACCGTTTACATCCAGACAGATTTTTTCAATCATGTTTTCTGTAAACTTCATCATCCAGTTGTAATCCTTGTAAGCTACGTAGATTTCCATACAGGTAAATTCCGGATTGTGTGTACGGTCCATACCTTCGTTACGGAAGTTCTTACCGATTTCATATACACCTTCGAAACCACCCACAATCAGTCTCTTCAGGTACAACTCACTGGCAATACGCATGTACAATGGAATATCCAACGCATTGTGGTGAGTGATAAACGGACGTGCTGCAGCACCTCCGGCAATTGACTGAAGAATCGGAGTTTCTACTTCGATATATCCTTTGGAGTTGAAATACTCTCTCATAGAGTTGTAGACCTTGTTCCGTTTCAGGAAGATTTCTTTAACTCCGTCGTTTACTACCAAGTCTACATAGCGCTGACGGTAACGGAGTTCAGGGTCTTCAAACTTATCGTAAGCTACTCCGTCTTTGTATTTTACAATCGGGAGCGGACGAATTGATTTCGACAATACTGTCAGTTTTTGTGCATGGATAGAGATTTCGCCCATCTGGGTGCGGAATACAAAACCTTCGATTCCTACAAAATCACCTAAATCCAGCAAACGTTTGAAAACTACATTATATAAATCTTTGTTTTCATCCGGACAGATATCATCGCGGGTTATATATACTTGTATGCGGCCTTTAGAATCCTGTAATTCAATGAAAGACGCTTTTCCCATTACACGACGAGACATGATACGTCCTGCAACGGATACTTTGCGAGGTTCAGCATCATCTTTGAATTCGGCTTTTATGTCAGTCGAAAAAGCGTTGGTTACATACTCGGCAGCAGGGTATGGTTCAATCCCCATTGCTCTCAACTCATTCAGGCTGTTGCGTCTGATTATTTCCTGTTCGCTTAATTCTGCAAGACTCATTTTTATATGCTTTAAAAGGTTATATAAAATCCATTTATTACCGGGTACACACCCGCTCTAAATTTTATTCAAAAATTAATGTGCAAAGATAATAAATAAAGTGCAAAGAAGAAAGCAAAAGGGATACTCTCCCTCGTTATTTACATTTCTCCCGCTTTTTGTTAAAAATTTATCATCAAACATCCAATCACATTTTTATAGAACTGAAACACAATCGCATAACCTTATTTAGAACAAACCTGTTAAAAAATATAATCAGGAATCTTTTGAAATCCCAAGGAATTTCTGCTTCTTTGTAGCAGAATAGGAGAAAGAGATAATGAAAAAAAGATGGGTCATCAACACCCCACCCGAGTGGGAGAAAATTGACAAACTATCCAAAGAACTTAACTGCAGTCATGTTATCGCGAACTTGCTTTTGCAACGCGGTGTGGACACTGCAGAAGAGGCTCATGCTTTCTTCAATC